>ENA-OOZY01000205-OOZY01000205.1-human-gut-metagenome-genome-assembly--contig:-NODE-205-length-51648-cov-9.493439_pt1 | contig 51648 bp, 37 predicted proteins | sample MGYA00241047_ERZ501410 | MGnify/ENA primary metagenome ERZ501410 (study PRJEB25962, sample SAMEA2042621) | human gut metagenome | biome: human gut; feature: human-associated habitat; material: faeces... | reverse complement strand
ATTTTGGAAGTTGTTTTTCTATACTTTGTGTCACCTATCTATTGTAACATAACATCAGGCGTAAATCTTTGGCATTTTGTTATAACATTCTTTGTATTTCATCCCATAATACAATACCAAAACCAATGTCCGAAAGTACGGACAATTAAGATTCAAATGATATATTTACAAATAATACATAATTAAAGAACGAAATCCGCTGAATAGGCGATAAAAATTCAAAATATTTCCCAATGTCCATACTTTTGGTCATTCGATGTGATATAATAGATTACAGAATAAGAAAAAGCAGGGGAGGAATATTGAGTGAACGAACAGCCAAGACCCGGAAATCAAAAGCTGAAGCTGTTGTATTTGCTGAAAATTCTGTATGAGCAGACCGATGAGGAACATTCACTTAACGCAAACGAAATAGAGGAAAAGCTGGCAGAGTACGGAATATCAGCAAACCGAAAGACCATATATGACGATGTTAAAGCTCTGGAAGCCTTTGGAATAGATGTAATATCGGGGCGAGGAAAAAAATCGGGATACCGACTTGTGGGACGGGAGTTTCAGCTTGCGGAACTTAATCTTATTGCCAATGCGGTATCATCGTCAAAGTTTCTTACCGAGAAAAAAAACCAAGGAGCTTTTGCAGAAAATAGGAAAACTGTCAAGCAGCTATGAGGGGAAGCAGATACAGCGTGAGGTATATATTTCCAATCGACCGAGAGCAACAAACGAGCATATATATTACTGCCTTGATGCAATACACAAGGCCATTGCCGAAAAGAAGAAAATCTCATTCAATATGTTTGACTATGACCTGCACAAGAAAACTGTTGTCCGTGAGGGAATAAGGGTGTGTTCACCGTATGCCTTAACGTGGAGTGAGGAAAGATATTATCTTGTGGCATATTATGATAAGTACGATACGGTATCGAATTTCCGTGTTGACCGAATGGATAATATACAGATACTTGATGAAGCGGCAAGAAAAAAGCCGGCAGGATTTTCGTTTAACGAGCATCTGAATTCCACCTTTTCAATGTTCAGCGGAGAATCGGAAGATGTAAGGCTTCGATTCGATAACTCTCTTGTCAATGCAGTTATAGACCGCTTTGGAAAGGAAATACCAATCTATCCGCAGGACGATGAGCATTTTGATGTAATCGTGAAGATTAAAACAGAACAGCCGCAGCCGTTTTTCGGCTGGATGTTCAAATTCGGAACAAAGGTGAGGATAGTAGAACCCGAATACTTGAAGAATGAATATCGGGAAATGCTTGCGGAGGTTATTGAGAATATTTAATAAGCATATAAAAGCGTTTCCAATTATTTGTTGGGACGCTTTTATATATGTTGTGTGTTAATCTCAACAAAATTTGTGCAATCTTATTGGGGTAATTTGTTGGAATGGCTGATTTTTTCGTGCGCTATTGATTATTTGGGAGAATTATGGTACAATTTGAATATAAATTGGTGTTACCTAATCGGTAACGTTGATTTGTAAAAATGATTTCGGAGGTTGGTAATATGAATGGAAATTTAGAATTTCAGTCGGATATTCAAGTTGAACACCCCGGAATATATTTGAAAATTGCGTTAGAAAAACTTGATATGACTCAATCTGAATTAGCGATACGAACAGGCGTGACAGCAAAACATATCTCTACGATAATTAACGGCGAGAAGTCTATATCTGCTTCGTTTGCAAAAAAATTGGAGTATGCTTTAGGGATAGATTCGTCATATTGGATTGAGCGACAAGCTGCTTTTGATAATTATCAGGTGGAGTTGGGCGAAGAAAATCATATCAGTGATGATGAAATAGATGTTTTGGCTTCCTTAAAAGAAATAACATCATATTTTGTAAAAAGGGGATTTATGCAGAATAACTGCGGAAAATCTCAAAAGGTTCTGAGATTGCGTAAATTATTATGCGTAAGCGATTTGACTGCTATTCCTAAAATAACTTATAACGCTGCATATAGAGCACAGGTAAATACAAATGCCAAAATAGATCCTTATGTGCTGTTTGCATGGCAGAAATTGTGTGAAAAAGAAACCGAGAATATTTCTGTTAACGGCGAACTTAATACCGAATTACTCAGAAGCAAATTAAATACAATAAAAAACTTAATGTTTGAGAAAATAGATGTATGGACTGAAAAACTGCAAGAAATATTTGCGGAATGCGGCGTGGCGTTTGCAATAGTTCATAATTTTAAAGGTGCTCCCGTTCAAGGTTTTATAAAGAAGTCGGAAAATGGCAAAAATATTCTTTGTATGACTATACGAAACGGACGTGCAGATAGCTTTTGGTTTACCTTATTTCACGAAATAGGTCATTTGCTTAACGGTGATTTATCAACAAGGTTTGTCGATTTTTCTTCGGTAGTAAGTGATGCTGAAGCTAAAGCAGACGAATTTGCAATGAATAGCCTTATTCCTGTTGAACAATATCTTAAATTCACACGTTTTTGTGATTATCATAATGAATGTGAAATTCATACATTTGCTCAAAGCGTAAATGTACCCGATTTTGTTGTAATCGGACGCTTGCAAAAAGATGAGCTTATCGATTGGTCTCATTTTACAAAATCCATACCAAGATACAAATGGTGTGATGATTAAAGTATATAAACTAATGGAGGTGTTGCCATTGGACAAGGCGGCTTTGACAAAGAAACCGCATTGACAGGCTGTTGGCGCAGCGAATCAATGCGGTTGAAAAAGTTATGTTATATATCATAACCTCATACAAGTTAATTATAACATGGCTTTTTCTTCTTTGTCAATTAACATAATTCACAAAATAATTAAAGTTTTTTGAATTTTCTTGACTTGAAGAAAGGAGTCAGTACAAATTGAAGAGAAACGAAAATTTAATATCCCTGCTGAATCTAAGCTATCTTAATTATTCCAACAGGACAAAGGCTTGCGGTTGTATGGATTTGCCTGCAATTTCGTGCAATGTTAAGACTTTTCCCGATTACATAGCTTTATACAGTGAGCCGGGATTGTATCATAAAACAGAGAGAACAGCAATTGCTTTCTTCGAGTTTGATGAAGACTTTGATGGCAAGTTTGGCTTGTTTTGGGCGATTTACTATAATGTCGAGGAACGTTTGGAATATTTTGCCAACCGATTTAAAGACGTTAAGTATGTTATAATTCCCGATTATTCGGAACTTGGTGATATTCACAAGGTTGAGAATAATTATCGCCTGTTTAAGGGCAGAATTGTCGCTTTATGGTTTATGTTTGTTATCGGTGCAGTTGTAATACCGAATATTACGTTTCCAACAGAGTAAAGTGCCGATTTTGCACTTGACGGATATGAAAATTGTTCGGTGGCAGCTTTCAGCACAAAGGGACATATGAGTGAACCTGCTGAAAATCAGCGATTAAGAAATAATATTCGTTTGACCGTTGATAAAATGCAAAATCTTAAGACGATAATTGTCTATGATGTGTGCAGTACAAATGAAGCTACGCTTGACACGTTTGCTTATGCTGTCAGCAGGAAAATTGAAATAATTATTCCTGATAATACTTTGAAATGCCGTAATATGGAGTTGTATCTTAAAAGAAACGAGTCCCGAAAGGCGGTGGTGTAATGAACCACGCTGATTCAGGACTTGCACACGGCACAAGCGGCTCACCACAGCTTACTGTTGAAAATGGTGAAGCTGATATTAAGGCGAGGGAGAATGAAGAAAGAATAATGTCAGAAAATTCCTTGCCATCTGATGACTCACAATTAAAACATATTTTCCGAAATGCTGAGGGGCATTTATCGGATACTCCTGAGAATAGAAGAAAATTGGTAACTTTATCAAATGATTCCTCAAAATTTCAGGGAAAAGATGTTTACGGAAATTCGTGGAATTCGGATATTCTTAGCGATGGATCACAATTGTGGGTAAGATACAGAAATGGTGTTATTAATAATGGCGGAAAAACTTATCCACCGAGAGAATGGGATGATGACACAGGATTTAATTTGAATCCTAAAAGAAATAATACATGGAGGAAAAAGAAATGAATATAAAGCGTTTATTTGTTACACTTTTCAGAGCCATTGATTGTTTAAATGAAGAAAAGCCTAATAAAGATATGCAATGCTTCCTTGCAGATGCAAATCCTTATTTATTTAAAGACAGAAATGCCGCTGTTGCTGACGTTCAACATTCTTTTGAGGATTTTATTGGAAATGTTGATTTTAAAGACATATCTTCGCTGTATGATATTGTATATAATTATTTGAAGGTAAATTACTCGTTTGCAGATGAATTTCTAAACATTTCTCAATCTGAATGGCGGGATTTGTGTAAGATAATAGATAATGAATGCGATGAGGAACAAACCTTGTTAGATATATAAGTGTTATTTTTGACTTTAAGGGACTTATGCACAGAGCATAGGTCCTCTTTTTTTACCCTTGATAAGAATAAATATTCACATTTAATTTACAAAATATTAAGACACGCCATAAATCAAACAAACCGTTACAAAAGAATTAACCCGAACTGTCATAAGCAAACTTTATCTGTCACTAACAATTCGTAAATATCGGCAGTTACGGGGTTTTCGGTACTCCCGTTCATAGTTCCCATTATCAGCGATTTGATATAATAAAAATCAGCAAAAACAAAACTGCTGAATGAAGGGGATAGTGAAATGAAGCTGAAAAGAATATTCTGCATTGTGCTTACCGCAATGGTGATGCTCACAGGCTGTGTGAGTGCCGATGAAGAAGCGGAGCTTACGGGAGAGGAAAGAGAGCTTAATGCGGTCAGGCTGTGGTTTGAGAAAGAAATATACGATGAGGATGAGTTTACCGACCTTATCGACTATCAGTATTATGCAAGAACCATAGGACTTGAAAAGGACGGACTTCTGGCACCCGATATGTGGGAGATATACTATTCCGACATAGTAAACATTAATAAGGAGATTGACGGTGCTGCCGTTTACCTCATACGTCTTAACCCCGATAAGCTCATAGAAATATGGGCAGGGAACAACGATACAATCGCCGATGAGATATATTCGGAGCTTGGTACAAGCCGAGATGAGTTCTGCCACAATTTCGGCTATACTGCAAATTCAATAGGATATGCCAAGAATCATAAGGAAAACAAGCTGACCTATCCCGAAAAGGAAGAACGCATCTTCGGTGCGGATAACGGAGAAAACCGTCAGACGGTGTTTGCAACTCATTTTTTGAAAGTAAATATCGCAGGAAAGTACGGCGTTACTTATGAAAGCACGGACGAACTGCTTGAAATAAAGCAGCGTGACCTCTTGAAAAGTATCACCAAGCCGAAAACATATAACGTGTCGGATTTTGATGCTGCGGAGTTTGAGCCTGCATTTTATGTGGATAACATAGGTATAAAAAGACTTACCGTTCTGGATATTCCCAACGGGTGGGCAGATGCCACAGATACCGATGTTACTGTAATGTTAAATATGTCACCCTATTCTTACGGCTGTACCTCTGAGGATATTATTGATATTATCACAGAAGATGTTCCAGTGGAACATTTGGAAACAGAAATGCAAAACACAACCGAAACCGTAACAGAAGGGAGTGCTGAATAATGGTAGGAGATGATGCCTGCACCACGTTCATCGAGCTGTTAAAACGAATGATGGATATTTTCAGCTCAATGGAAGAACGCAGGAGAAATCAGGCAGGAAAGAAAGCAAAGCCGCCAAAAATAAAGCTGGGTAAGCTGTCAAAAAGTGATTTTCGGAAGCTCCAAAAGGCAGGCTTTGATATAAAGTACGTTACCGTCCCTGCCGAAAAGTCAGCCGAGGTCGAGGAAAATCTGCTGAAAATGGGCGGTTCGTTCTTTAAAACGGAGGTCGGGGACAGCAATAATGCCGTGTTTGCCGTTCCTGCAAGTCAGATAGATATGATACAGTCGGCACTTAAACACGCTGTTGCAAAGGATTTGCAGGAAAATCCCGATAAAATCGCAGTAAAGGACGGAAAAGACCTTATTGATACCGAGGATATAGGACTTGTCCGCCGAGTGATGACCGACCACGATATTCCCGTTGTCACCTTTAAAAATCATGATGATAAGTATATGAATTTTGTCCCCAAGGAGTTTGAAGGGCAGTATTCAAAGGCTTTGAAGGAAGCTCAGGAAATCAAAAAGCAGGTGGACGGCATTGATGTTACCCGATATGAACAGACCGCACCTCTTGATGATTTGGGATATGAAGCCTTTGTTGTGCCGCAGGACGAAGCAGAAGAAATATATGCGGCCGCAAAGGCGGACGGTCTTGATGTGTCCTTTGTGAAGCAGGGCGAAAATGTGGCGGTTATGTATGATTCGGATATTTCCGAAAAGGTTGAAAAGGCAAGACAGGAATACAAGGACAGCCTTGAAATGAGCGAGGAATATATCATTGATGTGTATGACAACATCATAACCCTTGATATGAACAAGCTGAATATCGAGGAGCTGAACACAGCCGACACATATTTTATGCGTGTCCCCAACACAAAGGGGCAGGACTACATTCGCATTAAGCAGTCCGATTCCGAGCTTATCAACGGCGGCAAAACGCTGAAAACAGAGCTTGATTTTGATAAGCAGTATCCGGTGTACGATTCATCGGGAAAGGTGAAACGAGCTGTAAACGGAAGCGAGCTTGCAGGGTATTTCAATACACGAAACCGCAGGATAAACAAAGATACCGCCGTGTATAAATACGGTACGCAGGGTGGGGAGCTTCGGAGGATCGACCTTTTTAACGCCAAGAAAAACGAGCTTATCAGCGTGAAAATGGGAAGCTGTGCGGAGATGTCGGCGGCTCTCAGGGAGAGAGGTCTGAACGGCAAAACGATACAAAAGCTCCTTGAGGATATACATAAAGAGCTTAACGATAAACAGAAGGAGATTTTCGGATTTGCCGCAGAGAAAACAGAGATAGTCTATGCGGATATTCCCAATATAGGCGAATATCTGGCACAGGCTCAGCTTTCGCAGACGGTTATCGGAAAGGCGGAATGTATAGGCGAAATTCCCAAGGACAGCGGTTCAAAGTGCTGTGTTCTGGATAACAATACAAACAAATTCGCTGTTATCCCCGTAATGCCTGTTAGTGAGGTTCGGAGTATGCTGACACAGATGGGGTATTCGGAAATATCCGCAAAGGAAATTGCCGATAAGGTTGTGAGATCATATCGTGAAACGGATATATCGGGCGATTTTGAAATTAACGATGAAAAATCACAGACGGTAAAACCCGAAAGATATGACACGAACAATGCGGAGCTTGCAGATATGGGATATTATCGCTATGGCGGCAGTACGGTTGTCATAAAGGACGATGCCGAAAGTTATCGGTATATGCAGATTGAAAAGGATACGCCGATGTCGGAGGTTGAAAAGGCTCTGCGTGAGGACTTCGGACTTATTGATGATGTGTCCGTTGCGGTTGCTGTAAAACAGCTTGTAAATGACGGATATATCTCCGATGCAAAGACCAAGGAAACCGAGGAAGCAAGAGTTTGTCAGGTATCGGGAAATATGATTGAGGTAACATCAAAGCAGGACGGAAGCTCCGCAATGATGCCAATGGACAGGATTGATACCGATATTCTGCAAAATATGGGTATTTCCGAAAAGGGTGCGAATGAAATCAAAAAGTCCTTTGAAAAGAATATCCGTGACCGCAAAACTCCCGATAAACAGAAGCTCAGCGAGCTGAAAAGCTATGCTGCCGATAAAATCAAGGAGCTGTCCAATGCCGTTAAGGATAAGGCAGTAGCTCTCGGGAAGAGCAAGGGAGGGCAGGAGCATTAACTATGGCAAATATGGGAATCCCCGAAAAGAAAACAGATACGCTTCTGTATATAATCGTCATAGCCTGTATAATTGCTTTCCCCGTAATCGTACTGTTCGGATATACCCTTGAAATGACCGCAGACAAGAACGGCAATATTCAGATATTTGAAGCGGTTGAAAGCATAGGGGAGTATATGACACCCGGAAATCTGGACAATGCTTTTCTTGCGGTTATCAAGGGAACGGGAATGACACGAAATGCCTGTGTTATCGGATTTTTTGCAAGCCTTATCGCCGTTATGTACCGCCTTGTGGGAAACGGAAAGCGTTATCACCGAAAGGGCGTTGAACACGGTTCTGCAAGGTGGGGAAACAGACAGGAGAAAGAAATTATTGCCGATACCACAAAGAAAGGCTTTTACAACAACGTTATCTGTGCAAGCGATGTTTTTCTTGTTCTTGACCGAAAGGTGCGAGAGAAGAACGAAGCGGCGGAAGAAGCGGAGAACCGAAAGAAAAAGGGCAAGTCAAAACCGAAGAAAAATAAATCCGCAGAGCTTAACGGCACGGAAATATCAATAAAAGATGTTACGGGCAGGAGCAGGGAAGCGGAGAAGATAAAGCCGATGCTTAATCTTAATCAGATTATTCTCGGCGGTTCGGGAACGGGAAAATCGAGATTTTTCGTTAAGCCGAATTTACTGCAATGCAACACATCCTTTGTTGTAACAGACCCATCGGGTGAGTTGGTGGAATCCTGCGGAAAGATGCTGATAAATCACGGCTATGAGATAAAGGTGTTCAATCTGAACGATATGAAGCACAGCTCCAACTACAACCCTTTTCACTATCTCCGTGACAGCACAGGCAAGATAAATTCCAACAATGTCATAAAAATGATAAACGTTTTTATGACCAACACAAAGGGTGAGGGAAACTCCGGCGATCCTTTCTGGGACGATGCCACACGTCTGCTGTTATCGGCACTTTCCTTTCTGCTCATAGAAACGGGAACGGAGGAGGAACAGAACTTTGCAGGAGTCCTCGACCTTATCCACAAGGCTAAGGTTATCGAGGGCAAGGAAGAAGAAAAATCAGAGCTTGACCTGATGTTCGACAAGCGAAAAGAAAAAGCTCCGAAGGCTCTTTCCGTTCAGTATTATGAGGAATTCAAACAGGCGGCAGGAAAGACAATGCAAAGCATTTTAATTTCCACCACCACAAAGCTCCAGTATTTCAAGCTGGAAAACGTGCGTGACCTTACGCATACGGACAATATCCACCTTGAAACCTTGGGAGATAAACCGACCGCCCTGTTTATCGTTATTCCGTCAACGGACACAACGTATAACTTTTTGGCGGCAATGATGTACACACAGCTTTTCGATACCCTCTATGATAGAGCAATAAATCATTATCACGGCAGACTGCCTTGTCACGTTCGCTTTATCTTAGATGAGTTTGCGAACGTGGGAAAGATACCCGAATTTGAAAAGATACTTGCCACCTGCCGAAAGTTTGAGATTTCCGCACAGGTTATCCTGCAAAATCTCTCACAGCTGAAAAGAATGTATGAAAAATCGTGGGAGGAGCTGCCCGGAAACTGCGACACGCTCATATATTTGGGCGGCAAAGACCAATTCACCAATGAATATTTATCAAAGGAGCTTGGCAAGGAAACCATTGACCAGCTTTCCATAAATCAGACAAAGGGAAAGCAGGGCAGTTCGTCATACAACAATGCTATTCTCGGCAGAGAGCTTGCCACTATTGACGAGCTGACCACTATGGATAACAACAACTGCATTGTTATGGTGCGAGGACTTTACCCGTTCTTCACCAATAAATTCAATCTTTCGGAGCATCCGAGATACAGAGAGCTTGGGGAGGATTGGCAGCCCGATACGGAAAAGGGCGAAACCAAATCGGATAATCCGTATATCTATTATCTTGACCGTTATGTGGAAACGCTACCCGAAGTGGAATATATAGACTTTTCGGAGTTCCTTGATTCGGAAGACGGGGAGGAGATAAACAGCATAAAACTGCGTTTCGTAACCTCAGATGAGGACGGTGCGGAAATAGAGCCGCCTGTCAGCATAATGGAGGATATACCATACGAAATACGCCAAAGGCTGGAATGCTGTACGGAGCTGTACAGCATTTCGTAAACGAAGGGAGAACAAAACTATGGAAATGAAAAGAAATGTCAAGGCAATCCTCAGAATTGAAAAGGATTCTGCTGTGGAAGAAATCGTGAATGATATTCAGAACGAATACCTTGCAAAAGGCGTTACCAAAAACGAGTTTGCCAAGCGTGTGCTTGCAGGAGAGTTTGAGGATATTTTCGATGAAAATATCGAAGCATTTATGAGAAAATCAAAGCTCAGACTTCTTGATGATGACCGCAGACAGGAAGTTGCAAGGGTTGAAATGACCGACTTCTGTGCAGAGGACATCTGCTACTTTATCAGCAATATTGCAAAGGTTATCGGCAATGTTTCCGATGAATATGCGGAGCTTTTCAATATGCTTGGCCTTGCAGGCTTCAATTACAGTGCGGACGGCTTTATGCTGCCCAACCTTATGTACATTGATGATTTAAAGGTTCATTCCGAAAGCTGCTCTGATATATCCATAACGCTTGATGCCATAATCTCGGCGGCAAAGCTCCACCCCAACACGGCAGGGACAAGCAAGGTGATTATTGCCTGTTATCCCGAAAGCGAAAATGTCAGACGGGTAATGCGTGACCGCTGCTTTATGACCGTGGGAAACAGCAACCTTATGCTGCTTATCGTTGATACCGATCGTATTGCAATAAGCGGATACAAGCCCTGCGAACCTCCTGCATTTATGTAATATGGAGGAAACAAAGAAGCTCACTAAAGGTGAGATAAAAATAATCAATAAGCTTATGGAACGGAAATCGGAGATAGTTTTAGAGCCGAGGAAAACAGGCTACCTGATTTATGAATCAAAAAGAAAACTGGTTTTCCGTACCGATAAGGAAGAAAATACAACTGAATAACGGCGTCCCGAATGAGAGGGGCGGAACAGCGAATGAGAGCTAAGAAACAGATTTTGTATCTGTTTTCTGGCTCTCTTTTTTTGTTTATCAAAGCTGCTCGGTTCGGCAGAAAAGCAATTTGATATGAGAAAAAAGAGTGCGTGAAAACCGAACAGCTTTGCATATATACATTCATTTTTTAAAGGAGGATTTGTGAGATGAAGAATATCACAAAAACAATCGACAGCATTCAGGCAAAGACAGCGGAGCTTGGAGCAAGGGCAATGCTTGCCGCAGCCAATGCCACAGGCAGAGCAATGAACACAAGACTCGGCAAGGCGGCGCTTGTTGTTCCTATGGCAGTTTCAGCCTGCACGATTACCGCAAGTGCGGAGGGCGCAGATGCGCAGGGAATGATTGATGCCATTATGGGCGTTCTCGGTCCCGGTGTTATTGCCCTTGGCTCGCTTGTAGCCGTGGTCGGCGGTATTCAGACAGGTGTCGGCTTCAAGGACGATAACGCAGACGGTAAGACAAGAGGATTCCAGACCCTTATCGGCGGAGCGATAATCGCGGCGGTAGGTGCTATTATTCCTGCTTCTCTTTCCATCGGCGGCTGATACAAAGAATCGGACAGAAGAAAAAGGCAGGGACAGGCTTGTAAAAGAATGTTCCTGCCGAATGTGAAAGGAGGAGCTTTATGGCAGAGCCGAGCTTTTTTGAAGTGGCTTTTGAAGAAGCACAGAACCTCTTGCAGACGGAAGCCGATGGCTTTGCTGCGGTGTTGCAGACCATAGCAGGCTTTGATATTGTCAGTCAGGCAGGAACGGCTATCAGCGTTTTCGAGGGCGCAGGAACGGCACTTTTAACGCTGTTTTTCTGTATGGAAGCCTTTACATACTGTGCGAATATCGACTTCAATGGCGGTATCGAGGGCGCAATCCGAGTTGCGATGAAGCTGGTGGTAAGCGCCTTGATAGTGCAGAACGTGGATAACGTGATAGGACTTGTTTCGGGACTGCTTCGGAGCGAAGTGGATTTTTCGGGAGCTTTTGCAGGAATAGGAGCATCATTCGGAAATGCAATGAATCAGGGTACGCCTCTTGAGGGCGGTTTATTGGATATAAACTATATCATTCTGACCTTGCTGTATGTAATCATCATAATTCTGATGTTTGTAATGTTCTCCCTTATCGTGGTATCGGTGCTGGGTACGGTATTTGAAACGGCAATACTTACGGCAATTTCTCCAGTGGCGCTTGCAACGCTTGTAAATTCTCAGGCACGTTCCACAGGCATTGCCTTCATAAAGAATTTTGCGGCGGTATCAATGCAGTGGGGAGTGCTTGCAATCTGTTTCAATGCGTATTCGCTCATTTCATCGTCACTTGTAATTGACTTTTCAGCGGGACTGGACGGAGCAGGACTTTTAATGCACATTTTCAAGTATGCAACGCCTGTTCTTTCCGTTGTTATGCTTGCAATAACTGTTGCTAAGTCAAGCGAAATTACCAAGAGAGCGTTAGGTGGCTGATGATGAGGGTACTTAGCTTGTATGACGGAATTTCCTGCGGAATGGTAGCATTAGAACGTGCAGGAATGTCAGTTGAAAGATATGATGCCTTTGAAATTGACAAATATGCCATAAAAATATCCGAGAAAAATTATCCGCAGATAGTTCATCACGGAGATGTGTTTGACGGAGATTTTACCAAATTCAAAGGCTATGACCTTTTAATCGGCGGTTCACCCTGCACCTATTGGAGCATTGCCAAAACAAACAGGGAAACAACACCTGATGGAATGGGCGGAAAGCTGTTTATGGAATATGTAAGAGCCTTGCGTGAAAGCGAGTGCAGATATTTTCTGTATGAAAACAACAACAGCATTCACAAGGACATCAAGGCTTTTATTTCCTCACAGTTAGGCGTAGAGCCTATTATGATAAATTCCGCATTAGTTTCAGCCCAACAGCGGAAACGCTGCTACTGGACTAATATCCCAAACGTGACACAGCCCACCGACAGAGGAATACTCTTAAAAGATATTTTGGAGAGTGGTTTGTCTTGGCAGGATAAAAGCTACTGCCTGACCGCAAGCTATGACGGAGCTGTGCTGTGGAACACGCTCCAAAGAAGCCAGCGAAGTATGATAGCCGAGCCTGTCAGTGTTGCGCAGCGAGGAAGATATATCGAAAGCGGAAAGAGAAATGTTAAATGCGAGGGCGGAACAGAGCAGCATATAGAAGCACGAAAGGACGGGAAAAGCAACTGCCTTACTACCGTGCAAAAGGATTCAATGGTTGCCGTTCCCATAAACACATTCAATAACAGCGGTGAGAAAGCACGAACCTTTATGGCAGGGTATTATAAATACGGCGAAGCAACCATTCTCACCAATGACGGATTCAAGGGCGGAACAACAGCAGTAGCTGTGCCTGTCCGTGTGGGAGAATACGGCAGGGGCGGACAGGGGCAGCGGATATATTCGGTCAGAGGAAAGTCCGTTACCTTATCCGCAAACGGCGGAGGACAGGGAGCAAAGACAGGTCTTTACAAAATCGACCTTCCTGACGGTGATTACATAATCCGCAAGCTCACGCCAATCGAAGCGGAGAGATTGCAGACTTTGCCCGACAACTACACCGAGGGCATATCCACAACGCAGAGATACAAATGTATCGGAAACGGCTGGACCGTTGAGGTTATCAGCCACATTCTGAACGGTTTGAAAGGGGTGATTTGATGATAAAAGCAGATATTCCGCAGGACGTTACAGAATACAAGGAGCAGTTTTTCTTTGGACTCACCATAAGGCAGTTTGTCTGCGGTGTTGCGATGATAGCTCTTGCGGTGATTACATTCCTTATCGGAAGCAAGTTCATTCCCACCGATGTTCTTGTGTATATCGTTATCCTTGAGGTCGCACCTTTGGCTGCCGTTGGCTTTATGCGGTATAACGGTATGCCCTTTGAAAAAATTGCCGCAACGGTGTTCGAGTTCTATTTCGGAAATCAGCGGAGAGGTATGCAGTATCTCCCCGATGAAATTGAAATATTTGACGAGGTGAGAAAAATCCGCCTTGCCGAAGCCGAAAGGGAACGTGCGGCGGAAAAGAAATCGAAAAGGAGAAGAAAGACCAATGAATAACGGAAAGATGATTTTTGTAACAGGCAGCGCAATGAGCGGAAAGAGCAGATTTGCGGTATCGCAGTTTTCAGACCTTGACCGTGTGCAGTATCTCTGCACGGGCAGGGATATGGACGATAAGACGTTGAACCGCATTATCTATAACGAGCGGAGCAAAGATTTCAGATGGGATATTATCCGCAATTTCAGCGTTGATAAAACACCCGTCAATTACAAGGAATACAGATGCTTTGTTCTTGACAATCTTGCCGACTGGATTTACAGAAAAACAATGGAAAAATTTGCGGCGAGTGTCAGTGTTTCCGAGCGTGAAATGACCGCTTTTGTTAATGAGCTTTTGCTGTCAATCAATGTCCTTATGAGCGAGGTAAAAAGCAGCGGAGGAACACTTGTTATCATTTCCGCTGAAACGGGATTTGCCCCTGCACCCTTTGATATTACCGACAGCATTTACCGTGAAGCCTTATGTACGGTAAATCAGCGTATTGCAAATATGGCTGACGAAGCGTATTTCTCGTTCAGCGGTTTGCAGCTCAGAGTAAAGTAATGGGAGGAGTGAGAGTATGGAAGAAAATGCAGTTACAACAGTAATCGAGATGCAGGAAACGGCTGTAAGCACCCTTGATTTGGGAGAGCAGACAGCACCCACAGAAACGGAGAGTATTCAGAGCGTAAGCACTGAAAGCAATGTTTCCGAAAATGAAAATGTTCCGGTGGAACATCTTGAAAATCCTGCCGAAACAAGCGTACCCGAAAATACTGAAAATGCCGATGCTATCATTTCAAGCATTGTTGCGGAAGCGGTGTCCGATTCACTTGAAGAAGCCGGGGTTGAGGTAACGCAGACGGAAACCGCAGTAGTTTCAGAGCCTGTTCCTGCGGTTACGGAGATTACCGAAAAGATAACGGAAATGCAGACCAAAGCAGAGATTACAGCGGAAGCGGTAACAACCGCAACAGAGAGTGTGACCGAAACGGCGGCAATTACCGAAGCTGTGCAGGAAACACCCACAGCGGATACTATGCTTGCAAATCCCTATCTTGTAATGATACCCATTGCCGCCGCAGGACTTGCCCTCGGTGCAAGGGCAATGACCAAGAAAAAGCGGAAAAATATTGCTGCGGAGGAAGATGAAAATGCTCCGATGTCGGCAAGAGAAAAAGATGCTGTCCGTCTTGCCGCAAACAAACCCGATAAGAAGAAAAGCAGGAAATACAAAAAGGGCAGGGGCGAAAAGGAAAGAAAAAATCTCTCCAAAAAGGTTCTTTCCACCTTGCCTTACAGGAAAGTTTTGTCCGATGATATTTTCTTCTTAGGAAAGAAAATGTATTCCAAGGCGTACACCTTTGACGATATAAACTTCAATCTGGCGGACGAGGAACAGCAGTATATGTATCTTGAAAGATATATAGAGTTTCTCGGTATTCTGGACGATTCCGTTGACTGTCAGATTTGCTGTTGGAACAGCCGTGTGAATATGGAGGAATTCAAAAAGGCAACTCTGATGCACCAGAAGGCAGACGAGCTTTTCGACTTCCGTCACGAATTTAACACCCGTGTTCTTGAAGCAAATATCCGCAAGGGACAGAACGCAATTCAGAAGCATATGTACATTACCCTTACCATTAAAGCACCCGATGAAGAAACTGCAATCCGCAGATTCAAGACGCTGGATATAACCGCTGTAAATACATTCAACCGTATCGGAAATACGGGACTTCGGGCGTTGACCTCAAAAGAGCGGATTGAAATGCTCAAGGATTTCTTTATCGGCTCTGACGATATGCCTGTTCCCGATTTTGACAGCTCAGACTACGCAAAGGGCAGAGAAAAACTTGCCTGTGCGCCCGACTATTTCGATTTCAAAAAGGACTACTTTATGTTCAATGACACCTACGCAAAGACCCTGTATATCCGTGAATACCCAAGTGCGGCAACCTCGGATATTCTCACGGGACTTTTGGGTACGGGCATTGAAATTATGGTAACTACCAACATCGAAACCTATGACAGCGCCGAAGCGAGAAAGCTGGTTCAGCGGCAGATAACAGCCGTTGATACGGATATGGCAAAGCGTGAGGTAAAGGCAGCTCAGCACGGCAATTTCTCGTCACAGATGCCGCAGAGAATAAAGAATCAGCGTGATGCAATGGTATCGGTTTTCGATAAGATAACGGTTAAAGACCAAAAGCTGTTTATGGTAAACACGCAGATACTTGTCAAGGCAAAATCCTTTGAAGAACTGAACGAAAGCGTTGAGGTTATCGAAAGCACACTTAAACGTTCCGGCTGTATCAAGGGCGAAATGGCGTGGGAGCAGGAACACGGTATGTGCGACTGTCTGCCTGTGGGTTATCAGAGAAAGTTTGAATATCTCCGCACAATGCCCTCGGAATCGGTTGCAATTTTTATGCCGTTCAATGTTCGTGAGGTGCAGATGGCACATTCAATATATTACGGTATGAACGTGCTTTCCCATAACCTTATCCTCTTTGACCGTGTAACAGGACTTATCAATCCGTCAGGCTTCTATCTGGCTGCATCGGGCGGCGGCAAATCCTTCAAGGTCAAGACGGAGATTACAAACATCATTCTCGGTGATGAAAATGCCGATGTGCTTGTTATCGACCCGGAGCGTGAGTATTGGAAACTTGCGGAAGCCTTCGGCGGTGAGGTTGTCCGTTTCTCCAACGGCTCAAAGAATCATATCAACCTTTTCGATTTTGATTTCCGTCTGCTTGATGACCCGGAAGTGGATATAATTGCCGACAAGTGTCAGCTTGTCACCTCTTTCATAAGCTGTATGGATTCAAAGCATCCGCTTAACGCACAGGAAAAATCCTTTGTTGACCGCTGTGTGCAGAAAGCATACGCAAAGTCGGGCGTTCTGAAAACTCTTGACCCTGCCGATATGCCCACGCTGGGAACGTTCCTCGAATGTATGAAGGAGGAAACCGAGAACGTATCGCAGGAAATGAAAGACAAGCTGATTATCACCATTGATATGTATGTAAACGGCTCGGCAAAGTATTTCAACAACCTTACAAACGTTGATACCAAGAACCGTTTTATCGCATACGATATTCGTGACCTTAACGGCAATCTGAAAACGCAGTCAATGCTTCTTATCCTTGACTACATCTGGAACCGCCTTGCGGAAAACAAGGAAAAGGGCAGAAAGACCTATATTTTCATTGATGAGGCCCACTTGCTGTTTGCTGATGAATATTCACTTGACTACTTGCAGATGCTTTGGAAACGTGCAAGAAAATACGGCGGTATTCTGTCGGGCATTACGCAGAACGTGGACGATTTGCTGAAGGACTACAAGTCGAGAAATATGCTTGCAAACTCCGAGTTTATCGTTCTTCTGAAGCAGAATCCCACAGATGCGGCGAAGCTGCAGGACGTGCTGAATATAAATGACAGCGAAATTCAGTTTGTAAATGATGTTCCGGCAGGACACGGTCTGCTCATTTTGGGCGGCAAAACAAAAATACCGTTCTATGACGAGTTCCCCAAGGATACCACTCTTTACAGCCTGATGAGTACAAATTTTTCTGAAACGATGAAGATGATGAACGAGGGCGAAACGGAAACTGCATAACAAGGAAAGGGAGATGTTTATGGCAACGATTGATAAAGCGAAAGGTCAGGCTGTCGAAAAACACTCCCTTTCTTCTTTTGATAAGAAAAGGGGAAAGGTGGCTGCCTACTCCGCACAGAAACATAAGAAATATCGTGTTGTATCGGTTCAGAAAATGGAGAGAGCCGATATTCACGGACATATCGGAAAAAATTCCGAAAAGTCAGAGAGTACCCCACAAACGTCCAAACGCTCCGAAACTATGCGGAAGATGCTTTGCGGCACAAATCGCAATAACCATAGCAATCGGGATAGAAAAAACGAGGGTAAAACATCGGAAAATACGGAGCATAGCGGTATTTTCGCAAACTCCGAAAACTCAGTTTCAGTATCTAAGACAATTACTCCCGAAATAGCGGAGAGAATGAAACGTGCTGCTTATCTGGACAGGCTGAATAAGGATAAAATAAAAACTTCTGCCGCAAGGGCAGATTCAGCTCCCGACAATACCGCTAAGTCTGTGACAAGTGATGATACAGAACCCCATACGGGGTATGCGGATAAAAAGCCGTATGAACATAAATTTCTTTCGGAAACCGCCGACAGCGTTATCCCCGAAGTGAAAAAGGCTATCACTCCCGAAATGGCTGAAAGAATGAAGCGAGCAGCCTTTATCGAACAGAAAAATGCCGAAGCTATCAGGCTTAACCGTGCGACCGTTGTTTCCGAAACCGAAGATGTTCCAGTGGAACATCCTAAAAACGAGGAACAGACAGAGGAAAATATTTCAGATGTCCCGGTGGAACATTTAGAGGACAGCGAAGAAAAATCTCCGACAAGCGCCTATCTCGACAATTCCGAACACGCTGTTTTCGATACATACAACGGCGAGGTAAGGGCATATCGGGCAAAAAAGGCATACGGCGAATTTGCCAAAAAGCAGAAAGGCAGTATCGTTCCAAATGCAGGTGGTTCTGTGGTAAGTGCTGAAACTCAGAAAGCAATTAACGATGCGCAGAATGTTTTCCAAACATTGCAAAGCTCCGATTCCGCAGGCTCTGCCGTGCTTGATGTTTCGGCAACGCTGGCTGCCGTTGAAGCCAAGAAAATGGTAAAAAAACTTGCCGAAACCGATTTGAAAAAGAAAAAGCGTGTTGACGAGCGTATGGAAAATCACGGCAACCGTTTCGGTATAGGCAGCGAACACGCAAAAGAGGTAATCAAGGATAAAGATGAAAAAATCAAAAATACCAATGACAAATCCTGCCGAAGCAATGAAGCTGCCGCCGAAAAGCAGAGAAGCTCTAAGGTTGGCAACGGTATTAAACTCCAAGAAGAAAAGCAGGAGTATGCCAAGAAGCAGAGGGTAAAGGAAATAAGGAACAAACGTAAGGATATTTTCTTCAAGGAAAACAAAAAGATTGAGGGAAGTATCGTAAATACCGCAGTTAAAGGCGGTGCGGTCAAGGGTGCTTTGAAAAAGAAAGCAGTTTCCCTCATTCTGGGCGGCGGTGCAGGAGCAGTCGTTCTTCCGGTGTTCCTTGCCGTGCTTGTATATATCCTCATTTCCGCATTTTTCGGCTGGCTTTCTCCCTTCTCATATTCCCTTGCAGGAGAGGATAATGACCCGAACACGGGACTTCCCACCGAACACAATGCCGAATCCAAGGCGGAGATAATAGACGGCTATACCCTTATGGTGAAAAACTATCTTGATGTGGCACAGGCGTATTACTATCTGAACTATGGCGATTGGTATGGCGGTGTATATGTTTACGAAAGTGCCGGACTTGATTTCGGGACGTTCTTTGCAGATTACTGTCAGGACTTAATTGCGGAGATACAGGCACAGTATCAGCCGCTTATAGACCAAGCACCCAATCCGCAGGCTGCTATGGCAATCAGCAATGCAATGGGAGAAGCAATCAGACAGGCACTTGCAAATGCACGAGAAGCGGCTCTTGCCGAATATACCGAGCTTATACAGTCCCTTGAGGACGAATTATCACCAAGTGAGCATAGGCAGCATTATGAGGTTGAAGTGGGCTATTCGAGCAATGGAGTTGATGATGCGACCGAATTCAGCGGAAAGCCTGTTGTGGGAACAAATCATTTTGGAAACACGGAGATAAACAGCGATTTATCCGCAGAGGAAATGCTTGCGTATGTGGCACTGTACAAATCTCTCATAACGATGAATCCCGAAGAAGAAAATCCCGATGCCGATGATGAAGAAATGTAGCTTAACATTACTCCGCAGGATATAATGGACTTTTTTGAAAAGACAGAGTATATCCCCATAACAACGGAGGTTACTCACGATAACCCCTGCACGGGAATGAACTGCAAACGCAGAATGATACAGACCGATTCGGGATACTTTTGGGAATACTACTGCGACAGCGATCACGATAATCTCACAGGAGAAATAGGTGCTTGCCATGTCGCAGATGAACTGCTTGAAAAGATAATCGATCTGACGGGTGCAGAGGAAAACGGCATTGATACGGAACAGGCACAGGAGATTATTGATTCCTACATTGATATGTTCAAAAAGGAGCTGGACATTGATGAGGGAGATTTCAGAAAATTTGGTGCTGCGGATAATTCCAAGGCACAGGAGTTTTACCAAAAGCTCATTGACGGTGAGTTAAGCGGTGCTGATATATGGCAGATAGATACTCCAATCGGAGAGGAGGGAGCAAGTGAAGAAACTTAAAGAGCTTTTCGGAAAATTTATCGGGAAGTGCAAAGCGGAAAAGAATTTCAGATATGCGGTTATTATCGTATCTCTTATTGTTATTGCTTTTGCGGTGAACGAGTGGCGAGAGTGGGAGGACAGCAAAGAGCTTCCTCCCACGGCAATAACCGAGGAACAGACGGAAGAAGTCGGCTTCTTGCAGGAATTCTGGAATGACAGTAAGCTTCATTTCTTTGTGTTCGGCGGTCTGACCGCAGCTTTGGGAATTGTAAAATGGCGTAACTCCGTAAGGTTGAAAGACAGCGGTGGGAAGATAAAGAAATAAATCCGCCCCGAAGGACGGATTGTGAATCAATCAAATAAGTCACTTGAAAGAATTGTTTCCAACGCACAAACAGCTTTTTCATAGGACACAGGCTCGAAAAGTAAGGCCTCTGTAATGGTGTTGTAGTCTTCTTCATAAACCCTGTTGTCAATGATTTCACGAAGAATATTCTTAACGCTGACACCTTCCTGCACGGAAAGGCTTCTGCTGTGAGGACGGCGTTCATCTGCAACACTTACCGCAAGAGATTTCAGTTCATTGTTGATTTCCACAACAGACAGAAGTTTGTAAATGTCATAAATGTGACGGGAATGTTCTGCTATTGTCCCTGCAAGGTAATAATCGGCAAGAGCATAGAGCTTGTCAATCATTGTACGTTCAGCCGCCTGTACATTCAGCTCAAAAGGTTCTAAGTCATACTGCTTTGCAAAATCAGAGAAACCATTTGCGGAAAGATAATCATAAATCAGACTTCCTGCCTGTTTTCTTACGGTAGGATATGCCCTCTGATAAACAGCTGTTTCCACGATAAGCATTTCTTTGAGATAGGCTGCACCGAGAACAGAGGGATAGTCAATGATATATCGGTTGTATTCACGGCGGCTTTTTACATTATCGGGATTTGTCAGCGTGAAATTCAGCTTGTCTATTACACCCAGAATGCTGCTTTTCAACAGCTTGCGTTTGCTTTCCGATGGCTTGGTTTCCGTTTCAATGTTCAGGTCAATATCCTCGGAAAATCGGTCAATCAGATGATAGCATTTTGAAAGAGAAGTACCGCCCTTGAAAATGATTTCGGGCATTACGGAAACAAGCTCTTTCAAAAAAAGAGTGACATAATAGTCCTTTTCAATGATTTCTGCCTTTATTCCAAGAAATTCTGATGTACGAAGAACAAGCTGTTCAAACAGCTCTTTGTCATTGTGCAACATAGAAAACCGCCTCGCTTTCTACAAGATTTCGCATAGCCTTGTCGGGAAATTCGGGAGCGTATTTCAGAATTAAATCTCTTGTGATTTTGTTGTCCCGAACCCATTTTCCGATAATGCTTTTCCGTTCATCGTCAAAAAATCCTGTCGGAATAGTATTCATAAGTTCAAGAAAGCTGATAACATTCAGATTTTCATTTGTGATTTTTACTCTGGATCTGCGGAGAGTGACATCACGGCTTCCGACCTTTACGGTCCGCAGCTTAGTCCTTTCGCTGTTGGTGCATATCTCAATAGTGTTTGGCATTTGTGTGGATAAACCAAGCTTGTTGAGGGCGGTAAGTCCCGAATAAAAGCCGTTTGCCTTTCCGTTATCCATAATATATTTGCGTTCAATGACCTTGTTAGGATTGAGAACGCTTTTGCCGAAAGGAGTTTTTACGGGAATGTAGTAAATACCACGTTCAAAACGAGCAAGACTGCCTTTTTCGCAAAGCTCCGCAAGCTGCTTTGCAATCCACGGCTTTGAGTAGTTTTCAAATTTAATATCAGATGAAAAAATCGGTTCATTTACACCGAAAGTGTCGGAGAGATATTCAAAAAATGTCATAGTTATCACCTCTTAATGATATTATACTACATTCTACCGTGTAAGTCAAGAGAAATATATTTTATTATGTCGAAAGGAAGATTTTATGAAACTGATCATAACCGAGAAACCCTCAACAGGTGCTATTCTGGCACACGTTGTGGGAGCAAGAGAGAAGATACACGGAAACGGCACAGCCTATTGCTACAAAGGCAGCGGCTATTACGTTGTCAGTGCGAGAGGACACCTTTACGGTTTGGGAGAACCCACTGATTACGGCTTTTCAAAGAAATATAAACTTGATGAACTGCCGATGTTTCCCGATTTCAGGATATTCCCCGGCGGCAATGATACGGCAGATGTTCGCTCACTTATCTCCGAACTCATAAACCTTGACGAGGTGGATGAGCTAATCTGTGCCACCGATGCAGGACGAGAGGGCGAGCTTATCTTCCGTCATATCTATGAAGCCAATAACTGTAAGAAGCCTGTAAAAAGACTTTGGTGCAATTCAATGACCGATGAAGCAATAAGAGAAAAGATGAAAAATCTTCCTCCCGACAGCGATTTTGACGGAGAATACAAGGCGGCGCTTGCAAGACAGAAGGCAGACTGGATAATCGGAATGAATCTGTCACGTTTGTATGGCGTTCTTGACAATTATGCTCATCATATCGGCAGGGTGAAAACTCCCGTGCTGTCGATTATTGCTCAGAGAGATAATGAAATTGAAAATTTCAGAAAGAGCGTTAGCTACCGCCTTGAAATGCCCAACGGTGCGTTATCGGAAAGCGTTTACGAAAGCCGTGAAGAAGCGGAAAGACAGATGAACTACGCAAACGGCAGAAATGTGTCCGTTGTATCCGCTGTCAGAGAAAACAAAAGCAAGAACAGACCGCTTCTGCATTGCCTTACTTCATTGCAGCAGGAAGCAAATAAGGTTTACGGCTACACAGCAAAGCAGACTCTTGATGCCGCACAGAGCTTATACGAAAAGAAGCTCATAACATATCCGAGAACCGACTGCACATATATCTCCGAGGATATGAAAAGCGGCGTTATCCGCTCGGTTGACTGTCTGGCTGCCATTCCCGAATATGCGGAGAGGTCGGACAGGCTCATTGCACAGGGACTTAACCTTGATGACAGGGTTATAAACAACAGCAGAATGGACGGACACGATCATCACGCAATCATTCCCGAAGCGAGAACCGAGGGGATAAGCGGACTTTCGGAAACCGAAAGGAATGTTTACGGCCTTGCAGTAAACCGTCTGCTTTGTGCGGTGGACAAGCCTTACAGATATGAAGAAGCAAACTACACCTTTTCCTGCAACGGAATTATCTACAAGCTGAAAAAGGAAATCCCCGTTGAAATGGGTTGGAAAGCCTATGACACGGAAAAAGAGGAAAGTGCGGATAATTCTCCCGATGAACACTATGCACAGGGCAGTTCCTTTATTGCCAAGGATATAAAGGTAAAGGAAATCGAAGCTCAGCCGCCTAAGCATTTTACCGATGCAAGCCTGCTTTCGGTTATGGCAAACATTGATAACCGCATTGACGATAAATCCCTCAAATCCGCAGTATCGGGAAAGGGTATCGGAACGGAAGCCACAAGAGCCGATGTTATCGAGGAGCTTATAAAGGCAGGATATGCGGAACGTTCATACAGAAATATCGTATCGACAAAGTTCGGCAGGGACTTTATAGCTTCTATTCCCGACAGCGTGAAATCGGTTGAAAGAACAGCCGAGTGGGAGCAGTTTTTTACCGATGTCAAGGAAAAGGACATTGGCACAGAGCAGTTTTTCAATGAGGTAAAGGATTTTGTAACCTCTGTTATCTCACTTGAAACAGCTCCCGACCGCAGCAGAAAGCCGCTTAACTGTGTAAATCCAAATGCACCGATGAGAGAGCCAATCGGAATCTGTCCGAGATGCGGAAAGAGGATTTTTGAGGGCAAAAAGAATTTTTACTGCGAATCGGGCAGAGAAGGCTGCGGCTTTACCCTTTGGAAAGAGGACAGGTACAACGGAATTACGGTAACTGCCGAAAATGCCGCCGACCTTATTGCAGGACGTGCTATCCGCAAGACAAAGAAAAAGCTGAACGGCGAAACGGTGAGGAAATCCTACATTATGGAGGATACGGGAAAGTACATAAATATCCGTGCGGAGGGGAAATAAATGAGCGAGAATGTAACCGCTGCTGCGAAAAAAGTATATGAATACTGTGCGGCTGACGACCTGATAATTCCATATATCTGGCGATGTGCCTTTCTTGCGAAGATATGCGGTGTCCGTATCCCCGATGATACCGAGGTTGTGTGTATGAATGAGCAGGAAAAGAATGCTGTATCAAGCGAGCCGTATTCAAATGCGCTTGCACATCTCCTTATTCTGTTCGGAGCAGGGTATATCCGTTTTGAACAGATGGCTTCATTGGCGAGAGATGCAAAAAAATATGAGGACGAGATTTTATCGGCAGAGAGCTTTGTCATAGAGCAATCGGGAAAAGACGAAAAGGAACAGGTCAGCCGTGAGTATATCGAAAATATTTTGCTTTGCACCATTGAATCAAGAAAGCATCCCGAAATTCAGACGGTGAATTTTGAAATGGCGAGAAGTCTTTGCGAAGGTCCCTATACAACAATACGGAAAGGCTTTGTGTATGTGAAAGATGTTGCATTTTTAACCGTTCTTGCAAATGTTAAAGAACCTATGGGCGGTATTCGGGGCGGTGCGGTTGAGGTGTTCCCAAGCGAGCGAAATACGGGTGACATCAATCAGAAAAAGATTGATGAGGAGCTGAACAAGGGGAATACAAACGAGCTTCCCGATATTCTTTTCCTTGTAAATCTGAAAAATGCCTATTACATTCAGCAGATTTACAGCAAGCCGTATTCGGTGGAGTTTATAACCTACGCAAAGGCGGAGGGCATACCCTTTGATGAAAATTTTTCAAGGAAATATGACGAGTATGTTCTGAATAACAAGCTGAAAATAACAGTTTCCGCAATTTCACGCAAGAGGAAAATCTGCGGTGACGATGTGAACTGGTTCGATTACGGAACTACGAAATACCTTGATAAGCAAATTATCATTGATGACAAGTACGATGTCACAAAGGAAATCAGCCTTGCCGATGTGGGAAAGGAAGAACAGCTTGATGATGAGGTTTTAATCAATACTGCAATGGACAGGTTTATTTCCGAAAACGAAACGGCGGATAAAACCGTTATCGAAGTGACCTTCTGCGGAAAGAAATATGTGTATCTCTATGATGAAAAGAACGGCAGGAAGATACTCCTTGATAATGATAAATTCCGCAGGATTCCTTTTGATTATAACAATGTCTGGACCACGGTTATGGAATGGTCAAGGTCTAAGATCATACAGAAAAAGGGTGACTGCATTATCGTCCCCGATTCGGAAATGGCGAAGATTGCAGAGAGTGACCGCAAGTATGCACAGCGTATGATTGAGGAGCAGTATTCGCTGAAAAAGAACGGAAACCGTATGCTCCAGAAGTTAAGCGAGCTGAAATCATACGCCAAGAGTGAAATGGATTTTAAGGAACAGCAGGCAAAATTCAAGGCAAGCAGAGAAACAGGTGTACAGGAGGACAAGAAAAATGAGAGTGTTAATTCGTGAAACCCTTGAAACAGCGGTTATAAACATATACGGCAGGGACGGTAAACAGCATACCAAGGACTTCTTTGAGAAGTATTTTGCCGATTCGGACGGTGCATATCCCACCCTTGATGAAGAACGTGAGGAGTTCGGCACAGATGCACAGTGGACGATAATCACAAGGTGTGATTTTGACCTTTTCGCAGGAACGGTTGAAACGCTCCAAAAGGCTATTGACAGTGCGGACAGCTATGCACAGGATTCCGACAGCTACCTTATATAACGGAGGAGGTAAATAGCTATGGCAGAAAAAAGAGAAATCGACCTTAACGAGATTTTAAGCAGGCTTGAATTTCTTGAAAAAGAAAATGTATCTCTCCGTGAGGAAGTTACAGAGCTTAAAAACAATGACATTGAATTCAGAAACGAAATCAATGTTATCAACCGTTTTATTGCAGCTCTCACGGAATGTCAGACCGTTGAAGAAGTGATGATGGAAACCGAAAGCGTGGCAAAGCATATCACGGGAAGCGAAAATGCGACCTTCTATTGTATGGACAGTGCAAGCAAGAAGTTTTTCTCCGAGGACGAGGGACGAAGCTGGCAGACGAGCGAGGAAAACAAGGTCCTTAAAGATGTTTTCGACAGTCAGGAAATAAGCGAAAACGGAGATAAGACATATATCCCTCTTGTTGCCGAAAACGGAAAATCGCTGGGTGTTGTTGTAACGGAAAACAGGGATAATGAGTGCAAATTCGATATTGACCGAGTGTTCGCAAAGGGCAGTTCGCTTGTGGGCGGTATGCAGCTTGGACTTTTAAAGGAATACGAGCATCAAGGCAGAATTACCGACCGCCTGACACAGATGTATAATCGGCAGGGACTTGACGAATACCTTGTGAATACTGTTGTCAAGGCAATGGCAGAGGGCAAGAGCGTTAATATCCTTATGAGTGATATTGACCATTTTAAAAATGTAAATGATACATACGGACACACGGCAGGAGATATTATTCTCCAAAGTACAGCCGATGCCATAAAGGATATTGCAAAGGAGGGTGCAAGCAGTTGTTTCCGAATAGGCGGTGAGGAAATGGTTACTGTCCTCATAACCGATACTCCTGAACAGGCTATTGATATGGCTGAAACTCTCCGCAGAAATGTTGAGGGAATTGTTAATACCGTAGAGGGCAAGGATAAGGGTGTTCACGATGTTTCGGTAAGCATTTCAATCGGCATACACGAAATGAAACCCGATGTTCCCTTTACAAAGGAAAATGCGGAAACACTTTTCGATACGGCGTACAAGACGGCAGATGCGGCGGCATATACCGCAAAGGAAACAGGCAGAAACAAGGTAGTATGTGCAGACGAGCAGAACTATGTTTCCTATCTTGCGATGAAAACGGCAGAGGTTTTTGTAAAGGCAGAGGGACTGGAAGCTCCCGATGCCATAAAGGGCATTGAAGAAATGATTTCCGACAGCTTTGCAAATCCCACGGAAGAACAGGGACTTTCGGATATTATTGATGCACTCCGAACTTATGCGGTGCAGACTTCCGAAAATATGCCCGATATATCGGCTCTTGCGGATTTTATTGCGGATAAGGCGGAGGAGTTTTCGGAAAAGAAAAATGCTGTGACTGTTGCCGAAACGAATTTGACCGACCTTGAGCAGGATAACCGCACACAGGGCGAAAATGTTTTTGATATTATGTCGGCTTCAACTCCCGAAACGCTCATTTTCGTTGAACAGAACGGCTGCGTTGAATATATGAAAACGGATAAGCCTATTGAGGATATTATTCTTTGCTGTGCCGAGGATAAGCCGTTTAAGGCCATATCCGATATGGCAGGAGAGCATATTTCCGAAGCGGATTTTGCAAGTGAGAATCAGAGCAGGAACACGCTTGCCGTTGAGATAAATATTGATGAAAACACACTTACGGCATACAGCAATGATTTTACCGCAAATATTCCTCTTGATAAGGCGGTGGCGGATATAACCGCAGTTTTCCCGAAAGAATCGCCTTACTACACGACAGATAATCAGACCAAGGGAAACACCTTTGCGGAAAAGGTTGCCGCTATGAAAGAATGGGCGGAAAAGACAATCGAAAAGGTAAAGGAAGCAAGTCTGAAAAGGGACGAGGTGGCGAGATGATGTTTTACACGGAAGAACAGATAAAGCGTGCAAATGAGCGAAGTATTTCCGAGTATTTTCGTTCGGCAGGGTATGACTGCAAACAGATTCGCTCCGAAACCCATATCGCAGGCTTTGGCGGATTCTATGTTAAGGACACGGTTGTCCCCAATCAGTTTTATGTTCATTCACAGCAGACGGGCGGCATCGGACTTGTGAGCTGTCTGATGAAGGTACTGAATATGCCGTTTAAGGAAGCTGTGCAGACTGCACTTGACGGTGAACAGGGCAGAGGTGAGGGAAAGACAGGACATACATCAACACCACGATATGTTCAAACGAAAGTCGTACCGAAACCCGAACCCAAACCCGAATTTGAAATGCCCCAAAAGGGTGCGGATAACAGAAAAGCGTACAGCTATCTTACGAAAACACGATACATAAATCCCGAAGTTGTAAATGCCTTTATCCGTGCAGGAGTTCTCTTTCAGGACACAAAGGGCAATGCCGTTTTTCTTCACAGTGAGAACGGCAAGCCCTGCGGTGCGGAGATACACGGAACAGGCGGAAAGAGCTATACAGTGGGAAATTCAAAATATTCGGATTTTTCCGACCGAAAGGTTATTCCAACAGAGCCGTACATAGCGGAGCTTCTTGACCGAAAGCTGAAAAATGCGGACGTGAAATTTGCAGGGTATGTTTATGAGAAAAACGCAAATATTGTTGCCGACAGCAAGGATTTTAATGTCATAAGCAATGCCATCTCTGAAATATTAAAAAGCAATATTGACCGAGATGCGGTTGAAAATGATGTTCATTCCAAGCTGAAAAACTACAAGGGAGTTGCTCCCGGAACAACGGAAAGTTATTTTTCCTATGACAAAGGCAATCCGCAGAAAGCATTTGTGTTTGAAAGTGCAATTGACCTTATGAGCTTTATGTCACTGCACCCCGATATGACCGACTGCAAGTTTGCTGCAATGGCAGGACTTAAACCGAATGTGGTGGAAAAGCTCCTTGAAAAGAATATGCCTGTTACATTATGTGTGGACAATGACACGGCAGGGGAGAAGTTCGCAGGACGGTTTGGCTCACAGGTAAAGGTATTTACCGAGTGCAGACATTACGGTGTAAAGGATTTTAACGAGCTGCTTACGGCAAGAAAAACCGTTCCTTTTAAGGGCAAGGTAAACGCTGTGAAAAGCTGGGCGAATAATGCAATTCAAAGAATGAATGAAAATCAAATCAGAGTAGCGGAGGTTGCAAGATGAATGATTTAACAACAGGTTTTACCGAAAAAATCGTACCCGAAACCGCAGATGTTCCACCGGAACATTTTGAAAAGGCAGCCGAAAAGAAATCCAAAACCGATAAGCGTCTGGAAAAGCTGAACGCATTGAAGGACAAGTATGGCAAGGCGGTTCTGGCACAGGAAACCGCAACAAGGAAAACGCAGGATATATCCGCACAGATCGAGGAAATCGAAAACGAGCTTCACGCAGAGGAGGCAGCGGAGCTTGACAAGGCTTGTGCCGTAAAAAATCTGTCATATCGGGAGATAGCAAAATTCCTTATGAAAATCCCCGAAGATATGACCTTGACCGATATTCGTATACTAAACACCATTTAAAACACGGAGAAGAAATCGCCTCAAAAAATTTGCGTGTATGATTTTTTGAGGCGAGAGATTCCCGTGTTTAATGAGTGTTTAGTATTAATATGCTTTCGTGAGGAGGGTAACAAGATGACCGAATATGTAAACAAGGACTACTACAACAGCATAAAGGGCAGCTGTTCATATATCGACCTTAACGGACAGAACATTCACAGCGTAATGGAAAGGCTGAAAGCGGAGGGCATTATGTTTTCCGCAGCATACGGCGGTTACAGAAATACTGTTACCGTCAGCAAGGCAGATTCGCAGAGAGCCTTTGCCATTGCCGCAGAATACAAAACCGCACCGCAGAATACGCAGCGTATTATCGGAAATATTGAGTATTCAAAAATACGGGACAGAAATTTTATCAATACCGACCCCGGTACCGCTTTGCAGGTCGCAAATCTCCTTTCGGGAGATGCAAGCATACGCTTTTCGGGAAGAATACTTGAAAACTCTGCCACCATTACCGTAAGCGGAAGAAAAAATGCGGAAATGGTCAATCGTATGATTGATAATATCCGCAACGCAGACATCATAAACGAGCTTTACAAGGCAGGATATGAACGCCTTGCGGACACGAACGGTTTTGTAAATATCCGCAACAATGCAAGCGGTGAGATTGTAGGCTTCCGCAGTATGGATATGGTCCGTGAAATGTTCGGTGATGCGAGCAGCGAATTTTTTCACCCCACCGCATATCGTGTGGACAGTATTTCCGAAGCGGACGAGCCTTTCTATATTTCCGAGGTTGACAGCGTGACTGCCGATGAAAAGAATGTTTATGTTGATGAAAATATTTCCGTTCCCGTCTTTGACAGCAGGGAAAATGCGGAGCAGTATGCAGAAGAAAAAGGCATTGACCTTACGGATTTTGAGGAAGTAATCTCCGAACCTGTTGCAGATGTTCCGGTGGAACATTTCGATGATACGGCAGAATTATCTTCCTCTGAACAGCTTAAAAAGAGGGTAAATGCGGAGCTTGACGCGTATATTTCCGAGATGAAATCCCGTCCGTTTGATGAGATTATCGAAGCCGCATACAGAGTGACTGCCTGCAAGCAGATAAACGAATACATAACCAATGAAGAACCCGACCTTACGGAAGCACAGCTTTCCGCACTTCTTTCAATGGATAATATCCTTGATGAAATCTATCTTGAATGGGTGAAGAATGATTCCGCAGAAAGCTATGATGATGTGCTTATGGTTATGCAGGACAGGGCAGACCGCATTTTGCTTTCACAGCAGAGGGGAAATGACCCTTTGGAAAAGGCAAAGGAATTTATCAGCGGCTATGTGGGTGATGTTTATGGAGAAACAGCGTACTTTGACAATATGAAGAACATTACTCTTGATCATTTTACAGTGGGCAGAGAAAATAAACATACTTACAATTCGGAAGCTGACCTTGAAGCATTTACGATTCGATACAGACTTGACGGTACAACTGTTAAAACCGATACCTTTGATTCTCTTGAACAGATGAATAACCGAGCGTTGTCACAGCTTGACTATACGAATAACGCAGCAATGGCAGAACGCTTATGTGAAGATTTTGAGCGTGATCTGAGAACGGCACAGGAGAAAAATATTCCTGCTGACGAGATAGCCGAAGCTCTGAGCCTTGCGGAGAATAACCTGACATTTTCGGTTGTTACCATAAACAATGAGCTTGTATTTGCGGTAGGAGAATATATTGAAAAGGACGATATTCACGGCTTGGAGGAATATCAGGACTATATTGCAAAAAATCAGCCTGACGAGGTAAGAGCGTACGTTGAATACTGTATGATAGGCAATTCGGAGCTTGAATCGGAAATGGCATATTCCAGTGATATTGACTTTATCAATGCAAATCTCAAGGCAGTAATGAACCATCCGCAGACAACGAATCTTGAAATAAACAGCTATGTTATTGCAACTCCCGATGAAATGCTTGAAAGCAGGCAAGCTGAAAAGCTGCTTGTCGAAGCAAAGGGATATATAACCGATTTTCTTGAAAAAGAGTATGGCACTGAACCCTCGGAGGACACCTACAAGGACTTGGAAAATGTTCCGCTGGGATATACTTCCCTCGGAGATGATGCCGACCACGATTTCAGCGTTACCGCAAATCTCTTGGACTTTTCAATCAGCTATACACTTGACGGAGTGGAGATTACAACAGAAAAATATGACAGTCTTGAGGAAATGACGGAAGTTGCTTTGACCTGCCTTGACTTTGATGATATGGTAACGGTAGGCAATGAAGCTCTTGAAAAAGCGGAGAGTGAAAAATTTCACCTTGTTATTCCCGAAATTGATGTTGATATTGATATGAGGGACATTGACAGCATTGCCGTTCAGACACCCGATGATGTGCTGATGTTCTATTACAGCAGCAATAACAAAACCATTGAGCGAGCTTGGCAGAGCGATGATAATTCCGATACTGCCGTTGATGTTGACGATGTTGCGATTGACATTCGGAGTGCCGTTTCAAACGGCTTTGCGGTGGAGGTTTATGAAACCGCAGAGGAAAGGAAAATGGCAGAGGATAATTCTGTTGAAATCCCCGAAAATCTTACCGCTATTGATAATGATACCGCCGTTATTATGTGGGAGCAGGGAATTACCGTTTACCACAGCGGCACGGAAATTCCTCCTATGGAAGAAAACAGGGAGAATGAGCATAGCATTTTTGAAAATCTGTCCGATGATTTTTATGCGGACAAGGAAGATGTAAAGGCGTTTCGAATTGCCGATGACATTGCTTCGGAAATCTGGGATATGAACCGTGTTTTCTCTAATGTTCCCAATGAGGTGGGACAGCCCTATTATCTGTCACTTGAATTTGGCGGTTATGATGAGTGGGCGGACTATAACAAAGGTCTTAATGAGTATCAGAACACACTGAAAGCACTTTACACGGGGAATTTCACAGCCGTTGAAGATTATCTGGAAAATATCCACAGTTCCGATGATGTCAGCGAGGAAATGCAGGAACAGGCGGCTTCTTTCCTTGATGCGGTCAAGTCATTCAGAAACCTGTCGGGCATTGAGGACAGAGCCGAAAAGGAAAACGAACCCACATATAAAATCTATCAGCTGAAAAAGGGGGAGGAATATCATAATCTCCGCTTTACACGCTGGGACGATATGCCGAGGTTTAACCTGTCTTTTGATAGGAAAAATTATGACGAGGTTTACGGCGGCAATATTGCCGATGTGACCAAATTTCCGTTTAAAGAGGGAATTCTTGAAGATATTTTCAGAAAGTTTAATAATGACCGTCCCGAAGATTTCAAGGGACGCAGCCTGTCGGTCAGCGATGTTGTGGTTCTGGAGGATAAAGAGGACAGTTCCGCATATTTCGTTGATACTGTTGGAATGGCAGATGTTACCGACCTTTTCTTTGGACTGGAAAAGGAAACTATCGACCTTTCAAGGCTCACGGAGGTGGAGATTACCGAGGAATACGACCGCAGAGGTGATGAACCCGACAATTCCACGCACGTTAAAAATACCATACTTTTTACAGAGTTGGATAAGTCCGAAATCAGCAGATACAAGGATTTTACATACGATAACGGTGTAATGCCCGATAGTGATGAGGGATATACAACCGTAACATCTCAGGATATGCTTGATGAAATCAACGAGTATCTGGACAAGTCAAGAAAGAAATCGGGCATTTCAATTTCCGTCACCGATAACGAGGGCAATACCAAAAGACTTAATGGCTTGCTTTTTGAATTTACTCTTGGAGATAGAAATGTTCCGGTGGAACATCTTGAAGAAAACGAAAAAATGCCACTTTACGGCAGGAGCATTGAAGAAGCAAGTGAGCTTGGCGAAAGGGATAAATATTTTGCCAATATGAAAGAAAACAAGAGATGTGAAGATGCTATTGTAACTGCCATTGCGGATAATTACAGAAACAGCAGGCTTGACACGGACGGAGTGCTTTCCGATGTGCTGAAAGAATTTGACTTTGAAAGAGTTGAGCTTGTTGTGGCGGCGAGATTATCCAATCTTTCCTTTGACGGACGAATTGATAAATCCAACGTTGAATGGGCAAACGGTATGCTTGCAGGTATTTCCGAAAGCGAGAGAAAGAAGCTGTGTGAGAATACGCACCTTAACTCACACCCCGGACTTATAAATCTTTTTGCAAACAAAATCATAGATGAGGAACGTGTGCTTTCACAGAAAGAACAGGCTGCTGAGAAAGAAGCAGAACCCTATGAGCCGAAGCTGGGTGACAAGTTCCGTGACAATAGCGGCGAAGTCTGGGAGCTTACATCTCTTACGGGAGTGATGCCTTGGTACACCGACCAGTGTGCCATAACAAGCGTAAGCGGAAATGTTTCCATTACAAAGAACGAGAATTATTCAAATCTCCTTGATACGGCAAAGTATCAGCGTGTTGCAGATGCTCCCGAAGCTGTTAAGACAGCAGACTATTCCCCGAAAATCGGTGATTTGGTGGAGCTTGACGGACAGGTGTATTCTGTTGCCGATATTGACAGCGGCGTTATATCTCTTGCCGACACCGAAACTTTGCTTGGAGAAACAAGGCGAATGACATTGAGCGAATTTCTTTCAAGCGGTTTTGAGGTTGTGGAAGCAACCGGAGAAGAAACAGTTTCCGCAGATGTTCCACTGGAACATCAAGAGCCGAAGGCAGAGAATTATGTAATTACCGATGAAAATCTCGGCGTGAAAACACCAAAAGCGAGATTTGCTGCCAATGCTGCCGCTATCCGCACACTTAATGCCATTGAAGCGGAACACAGAACAGCCACACCCGATGAACAAGCTGTTTTGTCCGGTTACACAGGCTGGGGAGCAATTCCAAACGCTTTTGATTCCAATAACAAGGACTGGAGCAACGAATATGCAGAGCTGAAAACTCTACTTACAGATGAGGAATTTATTGATGCAAGGCGTTCAACGTTAAATGCACATTTTACCTCTCCCGTTATTATCAATGCCATTTATGAGGGACTTGCAAACCTCGGCTTTGAGCAGGGAAAAATCCTTGAGCCTGCTATGGGTATCGGAAACTTTTTCGGTGCAATGTCCGAAAAAATGCGAGGAAGTGAGCTTCACGGCGTTGAGCTTGACAGTCTTACGGGAAGAATCGCACAGCAGCTTTATCCTGATGCGGACATTCAGATTAAGGGATTTGAAAAGACCAAGTTTGAAAATGACAGCTTTGATGCTGTTGTGGGCAACGTTCCTTTCGGTGACTACAAGCTATCCGACAAGGACTATGATAAGCACAAGTTCTATATTCACGATTATTTCATTGCGAAGTCTATCGACAAGGTTCGACCCGGCGGTGTGCTTGCCGTTGTTACCTCAAAGGGAACAATGGATAAGGAAAACCCCGAAATGCGTAAGTATATTGCACAGAGAGCGGAGCTTCTGGGTGCAATCCGTCTGCCTAACAATGCTTTTAAGGCTAACGCAGGAACAGAGGTAACATCGGATATTCTTTTCTTCCAAAAGCGTGAAAGAGCCATTGAAATAAATCCCGATGAAATTGAATGGCTTAACAAGGCTGAAACCGCCGAGGGATTCCGTGTAAACGGATATTTTGCAAATCACCCTGAAATGGTTCTCGGCACAATTACCGAAGCAAATCAGAAGTACGGTCCTACCGAAAACACACAGGTTATTCCCTTTGAGGGTGCAGACCTTAAACAGCAGCTGGCAGAAGCGGTGCAGAATATTCAAGGCACATATACACCGAGAGCCGAAAAAGGCACAAAGAAAAAAGAAGCGGAGAATATTATCCCTGCTCCTGCAAATTCAAGGGTATATAGCTATTATGCCGTGAATGGAAGTGTGTATTTCCGTGAGGAAGGTGATACAATGGCCAAGGCAAATCTTAAAGGGGAAGCTTTAAAAAGAGCATTGGCAATGGTTGAACTCCGAGATACCGTTCGTGAGCTTCTCGATATGCAGCTTGATAATGCTGACAGTGCTTATGATACGGACATTGCCGAGTGCCGTGCAAAGCTGAATGAAAAGTACGATGCCTTTGTGGAGAAATTCGGACACTTCGATGATAAGAAGAATATTCGTGCATTTAAGGGCGATGACGGATACAACTTTCTGACCGCACTTGAAAGCAAAAACAAGGACACAGGTGAGTATGAAAAGGCGGATATTTTCTTCCACGATACCGTAAAGCCGAATAACGTTGTCACCCACGTTGAAACCGCAGAAGAAGCACTCATTTTGTCCGTTGCGGAAAAAGCAAGAGTGGATTTTGAGTATATGACCGAGCTTTGCGGAATGAGCAAGGAAACCCTTATATCCGAGCTTGAGGGACAGATTTACCGACTGCCGCAGGCGGAAGAAAAGTATGTGACCGCAGACGAATATCTGACGGGAAATATTCGCACAAAGCTCCGTCAGCTTGAATTTGCTCCCGAAGGTATGGACGTGAGCAAGCACAGAGAAGCACTTGAAGCGGCTATGCCAAAACGTGTTGAAGCAAAGGATATTTCCGTTAAGCTGGGCGCACACTGGGTAGCTCCCGAATATGTAACGCAGTTTGTCAATCAGAAATTCTATCCGAGCTGGCGAAGCAGGGTAGAAGCACAGTACAGCCGAGCATCGGGCAAGTGGAAAATCGAGGGTGCAAGCCAGTCGGACAAGGGCAGCTATACTGCAATCCACGATTACGGAACAAAAAGAAAAAATGCCTATGCGATACTTGAGGGCATACTCAATCACGAGGATATGACCATAAAAGACCCGAAGCTGGACGAACACGGCGAGCCGATTCGTGATTCAAGGGACAATATTGTCAAGGTGACAAACCACGAAGAAACAAAGGCGGTTCAGCTAATGGTGAAGAAAATCGAAAGTGAATGGGAAGATTGGATTTTCAAAGACCCCGACCGCAGAGAGAAACTTGTTGAGAAATACAACGAGGTGTTTAATTCCATTCGTCACAGAGAATATGACGGATCGCACCTTAATTTCGTGGGAATGAACTCGGATATTACCTTGAAAGAGCATCAAAAAAATGCTGTTGCAAGAGCATTATACGGCGGTAATACACTGCTTGCTCACTGCGTTGGCGCGGGCAAGACCTTTGAAATGATAACAATAGCGATGGAAGGAAAGCGTTTGGGACTTCACAACAAATCCCTGTTTGCCGTTCCGAATTCTCTCACCGAGCAGATGGGCAGAGATTTCAAGAAGCTTTATCCTGCTGCCAATGTCCTTGTAGCCACAAAAAAGGATTTTGAGCCTAAAAACCGCAAGATGTTATTTGCAAAGATAGCAACAGGCGAGTGGGATGCGGTAATTGTCGGGCACAGCCAGTTTGACCGAATGGGACTTTCCGCAGAGCGTATGAACAGGTATCTGAAAGCGGAGATAGAGAGTCTGCGTTCGGAACTTGAAGAAGCCAAGAGTACGGATGGCGCAAAAAGTTTTTCGGTAAAGGAAATTGAAAGGACTATTACCCGATACGAAAAGCGTTTGACCGATGAGCAGAACAAGGTAGCAAAGGACGATTACATAGATTTCGAGCAGATGGGATTTGACAAGATTTTCATTGATGAGTGCCATATGTACAAGAATCTGGGTACTGCAACTAAAATGTCCAACGTTGCCGGAATTGGCACAACGGGAAGCGGCAAGGCGGCGGAGCTTCTGATGAAAACAAAGTACCTTGACGAGCTTACGGGCGGCAGAGGTTTGGTTTTTGCAAGCGGCACGCCTGTCAGCAATAGTATGACTGAGCTTTACACAATGATGCGGTACTTACAGACTGAACTCCTCAGAGATTGCGGTATCAACCATTTCGATGAATGGGCAGCTGATTTTGGCGAGGTCAAGACCGATTACGAATTAAAACCTGAATCCGACGGTAAGTATCAGCTGAAAACACGTTTTGCTAAGTTTACGAACCTCCCCGAACTTATGGGAATGTTCAAGGAAGCGGCGGATATCCGCACAGCTGACACTCTTAACCTTGAAAAGCCTATTGCACACGTTCACGAAGTTGTTGCACAGCCGTCGAAGATACAGAAAAGGCTCATAAAGTCGCTTGCAAAAAGGGCTGGCAAGATTCGTGACGGAAGTGTTGATCCGAAAGATGATAATATGCTCTGCGTTACCAATGACGGCAGAAAGATAGGTCTGGATCAGCGGCTTATGCAGCCCGGTTGTCCCGATAATCCCAACTCAAAGGTCAATATGTGCGTTCAGAACGTCTTTGATATTTACACAAAGACAACGCCAAACAGAAGCACACAGCTTATTTTCTGCGATATGTCAACGCCAAAATCTGATACCCGTCAGGACAGGTTTGAAATATACCGTCCAAACGAAGCAAAGGACAGCGGCTATGACCTTGTTCGCAAAAAGGTAGGTTTGGGAAGCGGTGACGAGGACAGCCCCAAAAGAATTTCTTCATTTGCGGATATAAAGTCGTATGTGGACAAGCATTCTACCGAACCGGAAGACAAGCTGCAGGAGGGCGATATTGCGGTGTTCCGTATTCCGAGCGAGGACGGAACAATTATAGAATCAAGAGCGGCCATATTTACAAACGGAAAATTCACAGAGGATAATTCCATAGAACTTATGGACAGTCTGGGTGTGTCACCTGTTGAGGATATGCCCCCGAAGCCATTTAATGTATATGATGATATTCGGAGCAAGCTTGTTGAGCTGGGAGTGCCTGAAAAGGAAATTGCTTTCATTCACGATTATGATACAGCGGAGAAAAAGCAGGCACTTTTCAATCAGATGAACAGCGGTGATATTCGTGTGCTTCTCGGTTCGACGGCAAAATGCGGTGCAGGCATGAACGCACAGGCGAAAATGATAGCCCTGCATCATCTTGATGCTCCTCTTCGTCCGTCTGAGGACGGTCTATCTAAACGGAACATTTTAGTGTAAAAAATATCAGGTCTTAAATCCTGGGTTCTGAAAATCAAACCGTGTAAACGCAATAATCGCCAAAATTCTGACCATACTAAAGATGCAGTCCAAACAGGGCAACGCTGAGGAGCGACCCGACGCAGGCTGCGGAATAAAACGGTGAAAAGCAGTGACAGAAATGTTGCTGCTTTTCTTCATCTTCACCGGATATTCCCAAAGCGGATAAACCTCGGGAGTTTGAGGGCAGAGCCCTCATCAGCCGTCAGGCTGCAAACCTGTCCTCAAAGAAAATCGCAAGCTGAGAATACGCAAGTCCCCAGTCACGAACGGGCATTGTCCACCTCTTTGAGATCTCTTTTACGCTCATAAAAATGATTTTTCTGATCGAATCATCAGTTGGAAAAATTGCCTTGGATTTGGTGAATTTTCTGACCATTCTGTGGTAGCTCTCAACTGCATTCGTTGTATATATTATCTTCCTTATTTCTTGCGGGTATTCAAAGAAAGTAGTCAGTTCTGACCAGTTTTTGTCCCATGATTTTAAGATGTTGGGATACTTTTTATTCCATTTTTCACGGAACTCTTCCTTTGCATATTCTGCATCATCAAGATTGACCGCACCGTAGATCTTCTTGAGGTCTGCACACACTGCTTTTCTGTCCTTGTAGGGTACAAATTTGCAGCTGTTTCTTATCTGATGAACGATGCAGAGCTGATTTTTTGTCCTTGGAAATATCGCATTTATTGCGTCACAAAGTCCCGTCAGATTATCATGACAAGCTATGAAAATATCCGTAACACCACGATTTTTCAGGTCTGAGCATATACTTGCGTAGAAGCTTGCGGACTCATTTTCGGATATCCATGTGCCGAGAATTTCTTTCTGTCCCTCCATGTTTATGCCAAGCACGGAGTACACGCATTTGCTGATGATCTTGTTGTCTTTTCGTGAGTTGAAAACTATTCCGTCAAAGAAAACGACGGGGTAAATTTTGTCGAGAGGACGGTTCTGCCAGTCATTTACTTCGGGAAGAATTTTGTCGGTTATGCGTGAAACAAGTCCCTGAGAAATTTCTGCACCATAGATTTCTCTGAGCGTATCTTCAATGTCACGCTGGGACATTCCCTTTGCATACATTGCCATGATTTTCTGTTCAATTTCATCTGTGTGAGTCTGTCTTTTTTCAATGACTTTAGGCTCAAATTCTCCGTTGCGGTCACGGGGTACGGATATTTCACATTCGCCGTAATCGCTGGTTATGGTTTTCTTGCCATAACCGTTTCTGCTGTTTCCGGAGTTGTTGCCGAGAGCAGAGTTTTTCTCATAGCCAAGATGTTCGTCCATCTCAGCTTCAAGCATCTGCTCTATCGTTCCTGCAAACAACTTTTTCAGCTTTGCCTGAATATCTCCTGTTGTTTCACAGTCTGCCACCAGAAGCTGAACAAGCTCCATTTCCTTTTCGCTTAATCCGTGATTTCTGTTTTTCATACCAATTTACCTTTTACCTCCAAATTTCTTTGTGGTTATTATTGGCATTTACACAGTTTATTATTCAGACTCAAATCCTGCCCACAAACTTGTAGTAAATTTCGATTTTCTGTACCTTTTCACCTTCAATAGCCTCGGCTTCGTGAACAACTATCTTTTCGATAAGTGTGTTCAAAATAGCGGAGTTCAGCTCGGTGATAAGGCTGAAATCCTTGATAAGATTTACAAAGGTATCAACATTTTCGGCAGCAGATTTGCTGTTGCTGACGGTGTTTTCAAGCTCTGCTATCCTGCTTTCAAGGGTAATCTGCTCGGTGTCATACTTTGCGGATAACTGCTTGAAATTTCGCTCGGAGATGATTCCGCTGACCTTGTCCTCATATAAACTGGAAAACAGCTTGTCAAGCTCTGCAATACGGCTCTTTGCCTTGCGGAGTTCTTTTTCTGCCTTTTTTGCATCATCAAATGTGTTGCTGTCGATTTTGGATATGATTTCCGAAATCATCTTGTCATCATCTTCAATGGCACATTTTGCACGATACTGAATATCCGCAAGCACGGCATTGTATAGATCTCTCGCTTCAAGCCAGTGCTGTGTGCAGGCGGATTTGCCGTTGAGCCTGTAATAATTGCACTGATAACCTATCATATCAATCACATCCGCTCGTGGCTTTCTCCTGTGAGCTGTCGTTTTGGTAAGGGTTTTACCGCAATCGGCACATATGAGCAAGCCTGCAAAAATGTTGTCATAGCCGTCCTTGCCACGTTCGTGATGATGAGATTTGATAATGGTCTGCACAAGCTCCCACTTTTCCGGTTCGATAATAGGCTCGTGCATATTCTCCACAATGAAGGATTTGGAATTTATGGAGTGTCTTTTCTTGCTTTTGGCGGAGATTTTCGGTCTGTACTGTCCTTGAACGTGTCCTGCATAAACAGGATTGGTGAGGATTCTGTCAACAGCTCCCTCTCTCCAACCATACACATCTTCATCGGAATTTACATAAGAGTTATATGCATCAACATATTCGGCGGCAGCGGCAGCAGGCTTTGGAATTTTCTCCGAACGGAGAATGTTCGCTATTTTATGTACGCCGTTTCCCTCAAGATAGAGAGAATAAATCCTGCGGACAATGGGCGCATAACGTTCATCAACGATAAGATGATTTTTGTCGGCAGGGTCTTTTGCATATCCGTAAGGTGCTTTATTTCCGATAAATTTGCCTTGCTTCTGACGGGAATAAAGTGCGGATTTGACTTTCTTGGAGATGTCCTGTGCATACATATCATTCAGCAGATTTCTGAACGGAGCAATATCAAGTGACGATGCGTTGAGAGTGTCAACATTATCATTAAGAGCAATGTAGCGTATTCCGTGTTCGGGAAAATACACTTCCATATAAAAATCACTTTCAAGGTGATTTCTGCCAAGTCGGGATTGGTCTTTTGTGATAACGCAATTCACCTTTTTCGCTTCAACGTCCTCAATCATTTTCTTGAATCCGGGGCGATCTGTGTTAAGTCCCGTAAAGCCGTCATCAATATACAAATCGTGAATGATGATGCCGTTTTCATTGCAATAACGAGTGAGCATATCACGCTGAGTGTCAATGCTCGCACTGTCCTTGTCCATAACGCCATCGTCCTTGGAAAGTCTGAGATAAAGAGCTGCGGTGTAAATTTTTTCTGTTGGCTGTTTCATAATGAAATTCCTCCTGTAATTTCGGAACAGCCGTAATATATTGTATCATAATTATACCACGGCTGAACCGTAAAAGCAATATTTTTATGCGGATTCGTTCAGCTTTTTCTGAACCTTTTCTTCAAAGATTTTCTTGAAAACCTTGCTGTCCTTTTCAGTGCCGATGTAGTGAGGAACTACAATAATTCTTGTAGGTGTTTTCTCTTTTTTCTTGTAAGTCTTTTTCATTAGATTGCTCCCTTCGTAAAAAAAGAGAGCTAAAGCACAGAAATAAATCTGTTCTTTAGCTCTCATTCGCTGTTCCGTCCATCTCATTTAGGACGCCGTTATTAAATTATGATTATTGTGAAATTGCAATTTGCTTTTCTTTCTCGACCTTGAAAATAAAAATCTCACGTAATAAAAGTCGGAGAAATTACAAAAAGATAATTTTTGATAGCTTTCTTGAAATACTTAAACTCATCTTGCAACTCCTCAATGTCTTTCTGATAAATCGAACCTGTTTCGTTCACAGTTCTTGCAACCTGATTGACATTGTTGGCGATTGACTCCAACGCCCTTTTAAGGGCAAGAATTTCTTTCAGGTCGAAATATTTTAGCTCACCCTTGACCGCCATCACACGAAGAAATCTTCCCACAGGCATTTTCAAAAAATCTGCTTTTCTTTTTACGACAGCAAGCTCCTCATCGGTAAGCTTCACATCAAATCTGTTGTGACGTCTGCCGTTTTTCCTTGAATTATTCCATTTATCCTTCATTCTGATACCTCCTTGTATTTTGTTATTCGGGTTGCAGGGTTGTCCCTGACAAACGCCTATTCTATGGCGTTTGATACGATTAAGTCCAGACTTAATCTACGCTTGCGGGGAACTTCCGGGGAACTTCCAATCAAATTCTTCCCCCTGCCGCCCTCTGCCGTTTCTCTCCATTTTCAACTTGGTTGAAAATATTATCAACCGTTGAGAATACCTGCCGAAAAGCCTTAAAACCGTTGCTTTTGTCTGCAATACGGCAGCAGGCTTGGAAATTAGTTTCTCGGAAAGTTTTCGCATTGGTGTTAGTTTCATTTTTGACATAAAAACGTTGGCTTTAATATCAGACTTTTTTAGAGCCGTTTTCGGAAGTGGCTTCACTTTTGGCTGATTTCAACACTGCATATATCAGTATCAAATCTGCCCTTTTTTGGTGGCAGCTCTGTTTAAAGGCTGTTTTAATACCGATATATCAGCTTTAAAATCGGGCGTTTCCGATACCAAAGTCATAATCGGTATTAAAACGGCTGTGTTTTGCAGTTACACCACTGTCAAAAAATCAATACCAAAAGCATTTTTTTACATTTCCAGAAAATCCATATCAATATTTTCATCGAAATTATCTGCTTCCGAATTTTCTGTCGGTGAAACATCTGCGGATTTTTCATTTTCTTCAACAGTAGTCGGAATAGAAATATCAGCTTTGCTATTTACCCGACTTTCATTTTCGGAAATATTATTTGGCTCGACATTGCAGTTCTTTAACGCTTCTCCGATTTCCGCCTTGATGATTTTTGAAAATTCCGACAGCAGAATTTTGTTGTTATTCTCCGCTTCCGCATAAGCAAGAACAGCGGTAACGATAAATTTCGTATGGCTCATATCTGATTTCTTTAAAATCTCCCACGCTTTGCTGTGGTCTGACTTGTCAAGATTAAGACGGAGCGTTGTTGTCCATAAACTCATACGCCGTTCTTCCTCAAGAAATTCTTGGTCATATACTCATAACCCTTTGCGTTGGCACAAACATCAGTAATGTATGTAACGTTGTCGGTAAGCTGTGAAAATCTTTTCATCACAACCGCACCGCCGCCCACAACATAGAGCTTCATCAAATCGGGATTGTAGTCATATTTTCTGAATACGGAAATTACTTCACGGATATATTCGTCAATGCAGTGAATCATTACCTCCTCATATTCTTTCGTGATAATGACAGACTTGCCGATAAGATAATTCGTAACGATGCTCTCGTCAATGCTGTTCTGAAATTTGTTCATAACCGCATTCTGAATATCGGTCACGCATCTGCCCACACCCAGACGTTCGGTGCGGCAGCTTTCGTTGTTAACCTTGCGGTCATTGACTTTCATAATGTTGATCGTTCCGTTTCCAATATCGGCAATCATACTGTACCCGTCCATTTCTTTCAGCTTATCATAAACGGCACAGTAGCTCTGCGGAAAAACCTTTACTCCAACGATGTTAATTTTGTAATGCCTGCCGTTAAAATCAAATTCAACATTTTCATTTCGGGTGAGATACTTTGAAAAGCTATCTCGCTGTGACGATACCCACATAAGCGGAAGTCCTACCGCAAGATAAACATCTCCCTCGGTCAATCCTGCCATTGAAAATTCTCTTGCAATTCCGTAAAGTGTGAGATAATAGTTGTCATCATCTTCAGTTTTGTCTGCATTGAATGCTTTGTGATTGCCGCCGACAGCGATATACTTTCCGTCAAAGGTGATGAGTCCGCTGCTCAAGGGCGGTTCAAGGTCATACACCTTTACTCCTGACGGAACAACAATGTTTGCTGTTTTCAGATTACCGAATCCGTGGTCAATGCCAACAATGTTAATGTCGTTGTGTTTCAGCATCAGTCTGTACCTCCTTACTGTCCAGCCACTTAAAGAACTTATCACGCTGAATAAATTTTCTGCTCCCGATTTTCACAACAGGCACATCGGCGGAGTTAAGGATTTTGTAAACCATAGCTCTGCGGAATCCCATTGCTTGTAAATCATTTGCTGTGAGCATCATCGGAAATTCATTTCCGTTCATATTCTCACGTCCTTTCATTTTATTTCGCAAGCTGTCCCTTGCGATGATTCCATTCTATCACAAAGTTTTTCAAAAGTGGGGAAATGCAATGCATAAATGAATAGAGAGCAGCGTGTACATCTAATGCGAGCGATTTGATACAAAGCGGTATCATACTGTATTTACTTGACTTTTCGACATTTTGATGATATATTGTATTCAGACGATTTTCTATGCGAGCAATACAAATATTTTGAGGTGAGATAATGTCAAACACTATCAGAAAAATGTATGATAACGATAATGCGGATATATCTGTCGGCGTGATGATTGATATGAAAGTCAAAACGGAAACATTTATCATCGGCAGTTCTGTGGATTTGATTTTATGGGCAGAAAGCGGATTTCCCGAAAGGCAGACGGGCAGCCTTATACTGCATACAAATGAAATCGGATCAGTCATCAAGAACATAAACAAGCTTATCCGTTTCAGCCGTGAAACAGACTCTTTTCTTGATGATTATGAACGTGCAAGCAACATTGAGGTTTACTGTGCTGAAAATTACAGTGTTGTGCTTGAAAGCATTGCGAATAATTATGAGTACGGCAATCACGTTAATATGTTTCTCAATCTTATTGTTATGAACACTTACGGCAGATGTATTTGCGAGAGAAGAAAATACAATGACCCGAAAAATCTTTTAAAGGGCAGAGGATTTTTGCTTAAAGAAGCCGAAAAGCGTATCAGCCAATTTAAGGCTGACACTGAGAAGCATATTGCTATACTTTCCGAAATTCGCAGCAAAAAATATTTTGACTATTTCACCGCCATAAACAACAACACCGACAGCCTTTACAACACATCGGTGTTAAAGGCTGTCGGTGCTGACGGTGACAGGAAAACTATGTATTTGTGCGGTATGAATAATCAGAATGGTTTGTTTACTTTCCTTGAAATGTATGCGGATATTCTTATTATGTACGGCTTTTCGGTGAGCCGCTGTGCTGTCTGCGATAATCTTATGGTGGTAAAGTCAAGCAGTTCTGCCTATACTTGCAATCGTTCGGAGTGCAAAAAGAAATATCATAACAAGGTAAACTCAAACAGCCGCAGGAAATTACTGCAAAATCCCATTGAAAAGACCTATCTTGCGTTTACCGGAGCTTGCAGGACTTATCGGAAAAAGCTGCTTCGTTCAGATGAAGCATTGGCGTTATATGATAAGGAATATGGAGAGGTTCGTGCGGTTGTGCTTGAAACGAAAAACTCTCTGCCGAAAACTGTGAAAAGTGAGGATATTGAAAGGTTTTCTCATTATTGCGAGAGGGAAAGGGATATGCTTAAGGAGTTTTCGGATGAGTTGATGGGGAGGTTTTGTGGGTAGTGGGGTTGAATAATGCAGAACAGCACCGCAAGAAAATCCTGCGGTGCTGTTCAAAGATTTTGTTGTGCTGATTTCTATCATACAAGCCTATTGTCTGATAGATTCATAGGGTGGTTTTCACTACTCTTGTAATGGCAGCTAATGCACTACCGTTATGAATACGACTTACATTGTCAATTTTCGCAACGGACTTATGCTTTACTATTTTTCTCGCCCAAAACATATCCATAGTCATAAATACTGTCTTCTTTTCCGTTTTGATAGCGTTTCATAGCACGCTGAACAGGAAAAATAATGCTGCCGTTTTTGAACTTGACAGCAATATTAACCTCTCCATGAGGATCGTTATCATCTGTAAGCCATTCTCCGCCATAGGCAGAAATGATTACCTCACCAATGTATGCACCGAGAGCAAAGAGTATTTGACCTCGATTTCGGTTTATTATACCGTCAGGCGTATTCTGCTCATCAAAAAAGCGATCAATTTCCTTCAAACTGTTGATAGAAAAATCAGCTTTATAGTTTGATGAATTAAGAGCCTTAGCAACCCAATCCTTTGATGTCATAATATCCTGAAGTAGGGTTGGCTTTTGGTTTGAAAACAAACTATCTAAAATACCCATAATAAATCTCCTCCTACAAATTATGATATTGAGGGCAGAAGATATACCACCCTCAATACCATTATACAAAATATTTCCAATCAAATCAAGTTGTGTTGAAGATTATATCTTTTTCAACAAATTGATTAATCTTTAAACTTGCACTGACGTGCAAATTCCTCAAACATCGCTGTAAGCTTCTCATCAAGCTTTTTGCGTGTGTTTGGCTTGTGAAGCTCCATTGTGCAGTCAAGCAATTCACTTTCATCTATCTGCAATAGATAAGAAATTCGGTGAACGCTATTGTTCCTCATTTCGGCACGAAGCCTCCAAACGCCGTGTTCTGCCTGTTTTACCTCGAAAAGTTCTGCCTTACCGTGAAGTTTTTCCCAAGCGTTACGAATGTTGTCCTCGCTCATATCGCAGTCAAGCTCAGCGGCAATGCCAAGGTAAAATTCCGCAGATGAGTCTGCACCCTCTTTGGGAAAATACAAATAAGCCTGATGAAGCTCACCAACACCGTAATCTTCACAGTCAGAAAAATGATTGTCACGGGGAGCAGACACAATCATCGTTGTACCGCTTAAAAGCTCGATAGTTTTTTCGGGATATGGATTGCCTGCGACCTTATCGCTGATTTTTCTGCTACGGTCAAGAGCCTCAATTATAATTTTGCCAAGCTTTTCGGGGTCGGAGTGATCGGTAAATTCAAGAGGTGTGTCAAAGGTAAGTATGCCCTTTTCACCTTGGGATGAATCACAGCTTATAGGGTATTGACATCCCTTTTTATGCCACCATATATTAAATGAGTACTTTTTTCTGAAAATATTATAATAAAGGGAACAGGAATCATAATACCGATCCAAATCTTTAGTATCCTTAGCATCATAGAATTTCAGAAATGCATCTCTATCTTTGGGAATACTTTCATACTGTTCAATGTCCATGCCAACCAACTCTTTAAACTCGGCAATTGACAAATCGCCTATGTCCTCAAAACTTTTCAGAAGCTTGTCCGCAAGTGTTCCGACTTCCTTGATATTGTGTTCATCAATTTTGCATTTTTCTTCAGTGTAAGTTTTGCGTCGAAGTCCGTCAGCTCTTGCGACCTCAATCTGCGTTTGAAAATATATTACATTATTTCTTCTGTATATGCATAACGGTATGCGATTATCAAAATAGCTTTGTAGTTTAAATTTCTTATTAAATATCATTGAAATACTCCTATGATTATTTATGTAAATTTCTTGTTCATACTTTTATATACTTTCATAAGTTAAATAGCATAATCATCAATTTGCCCCTAGATTCCCTAAATCAAGGGGCAAATTATCAATGAAAATATCTGCCTTACTTTGCATATAAAAGCAAGTTCCCGTAATCCTGAATGCTGTGCTTATAAAATTATGTTTTTACAACCGTGATTAATATATCAATTTTGTCCTTATTCTTGGTTATGAAATCTCTTAAAACTTGATTTTGGTCAGCAGTTAAAGGAACATCGGGAAACACTAAATGCAAAGCTCTTTTCTTAACTTCAGTTTTTGAAATTATGTTTCCTAATTCATCCTTACGGACTACCTCAGATTTACCCGCTAACAGCTGATCTCTGCATCTTTCTAATCGTCTTTCGAATCCTTTAGCCTGCTCATATGTATCCTTATATGTTTTGCACATAGGGTCAATACTTTTTACGCTTGTAGCTAATCCAGAGGCTTCGTCAATGTGATCGTATGTGGGATAATTATGTCCGAGATTATTCTTAAGTAACTTATCAATCTCATCACCTCTTAAAACCCATCCCATATTCCATAAATCTTCATCAACAATTTTTACGGTTGCCTCTGGAAAGTCATCCAATATTGTCGGAATCTTTTTGCCTTCCTTTTTAGCAATTTCAGCTACTTGAAGATAAAACTCACGCGATATTTTCTTATTGCTCTTTCCAAACGCTTCAATTAACTCATCAATAGATGAAGCCGGAACGATTTTTGTCAAATCCTCAAAAGATACACTTGCTCTTGTTCGGGAAAAAGTAGTAGAAGAGCGTTTTGAGAAAGTGATAATTAATTCAGCAATTTGGCTGGCATCGTCACCTTTTTTGGCAATAAATTGAGTTATATTTGCTGCGGTTTTTAGAGCATCACCGCCGATAGGAACAATGCCCATCGCACTCATTCCTGCCATAGCCCAGTCACCACGTGATGCATTAGCAATAGTATCACGTACATCGGCTATTGTTCCCACACCGGGAGCAATTCCTCCGGCAATTTGACCTGCCAACGCTGGGATGGAAGGATCTTCAATGAAGTCGCCTTCTACAATACCCTTTAAAAACTCAGCAGCCCAAGCTTCCGCTGTGAAATCTAACGCATAAGGATTTGTACCATTTATAAACTCCTCATAATCGTTATAAATATCACCATCGGGGTTAGGGTCGAGTGGGTCATACCAATTTATGTACTCGGTACAATCGTCCAGACCATCTCTGTCAGTGTCAGTTGATAAGCAGCTTGTACCAATGAAGGTTTCTTCTTCGTCTTCAATATCATCGCCATCGCTGTCTTTGTTGGTAGGATCCGACTTGATAGGCAAAATCCTAAGCTTATACAAATCCTGGAATTTGGCAACGTCAGCATATCTTCGCAGACCTTCTTCAACATAGAAGATGCGTCTGTTCCAAGGCAAAGCACCTGTGCAGTCCTCAAAATTCGGTAAAATAACATTGTCCGAAGCATCAAAGGTTATAAGGTCGATGTCTTCTTCGGTTTCGAACATTATTTCTTCAAAGTCATAAAGTTCGTCACCGTCTGTATCGGCTAATTTGTTGTTTTTGATAATATCATATCGAAGCGAAGGATTGGTTTTAACAACAAATGAAAAATCCCTGCATTCCTTAGTTATAGGTTCATCGAGATTTATTCTCTTCCAACCGACTGCCGAAATGATAGGATATTCATTTTCGTGTTCACCGAAAATTTCTCTGATAATAAAATCTTCGAAATTATATCTTCCGCCGCCGATGACAGCTGCTTCACACGCACCGGAAGAAAGCATCGTATAGTTCAGAGTATTGATATTATTTGCGTTATAGGAAAAACTTAATCTGACATTATTTTCATTAAATTTCGCAATTGCACCAATGCCGGAATCTACACGGGGATAACCGCAAACATCAATTACAAAGCAAAATCTATCGCTGTTTTCCCTAAACTGAGGTACACAGTTATTTGCAGAATAATTTAACGCCTTATATAATGCATATGAATTTTCGCTGAGAGCAGATGTTATTCCCATATGACGATTGATAATTTCTTCTGCTTCCTCATAGTTGGAAACATATATGTTGCCATCGGGAGTTTCTATTGAATTGCCCAAGAATGAAACAAAGAAAATCCTTGCATCAATATTATCTATTTCGGCTTGTTCAAAAATACTCTTACAAGTAGTTTTAAGCTCCGATTTTGTTTCGTCTAATAAAGACTTATTGGGATATGCAATAAGAACAACATCAATGTACTTTTGGTCTTCCTCAGTGTTCTCGACATTCTCGGTATTTTCAGCTTCATCGGAATATGTCATTGTGCTAAAGAGCATAGGAACAGCTTCATTAGCTGCATTTGCGTCTGCTTCTTCGGGAGCAATGTCAAGACCCTCCAGCCATACCTCCATATCCATAAGGCAGTAAGTGCCAAGCTCGTCAACGTGGGTATAAACTCTGTTGTTCTCAACATCGTGGAAGGTTTCGATAGGCAGGAGCATATTTGTGTCTTCAAAGAATTTGAAAACATTCAGACGCTTTATTCCAACAAATTCATCGGAGAGAGATGTGTATTTGCCGTTTGTATTTGCAGCGGCACTATCGCTGATATCAAAATTGATAACAACATCTTCTACCTTTAATCCATCGGTATAAATAAATTCGGGAGTAATGCCAAGGATAGCATCATTCCTGATAGCATTGGAGTAACCGCTTTCGTGTGATACAAGGTTGTTAGCCGCAACGCCTGCCGCAGTAATATCAATAGATACCTTGAATGGGTTTTCATCTGTGTTTACAGCCGCAAGACTTTCGGAATCAGTACCGATATGCTGTACAAAAGTACGTTCCGAATCGGAAACTCCATCGGTAGATGCACTGTTAGGGTCAAGTCCCAGAGCAATCTCGTCACCGTCTGAAATGCCGTCAGCATCGGTGTCATATTTCAGTGGGTCTGTGTTGTATGTGTTTACTTCATCGGAATCGGAAAGACCGTCCGAATCGCTGTCTGCATTGTTAGGGTCTGTACCAAGCTCGTATTCACGAAGATTATTCAGACCGTCATTGTCGAAATCTTCATCGCTGTCGGATACTCCGTTATCATCGGAATCAGCCTTTTTAGGGTCAGTTCCGAGATAGTACACCTCATATCCGTCAGGCAGACCATCTCCATCTGTATCGGCGTTTTCGGGATCGGTTTCAAAATAATGCTTCTCATATACGTCCGGAAGACCGTCATTGTCCGTGTCTGTCTTATCAGACCAATCAACAGTGTAAACAACGGAAACAACGTTGCTCTCGGCAGTTTTTGCACCTGCTGTCTGCTTGACCTTGAAATACAGAGTATCAAATTCATCGGGAGTATAAACAAACTCGGAAGCGTTTTCAACCGTACCGGCAGAAGTGAAGCTTTCACCGTCAGAGGACATAAGTACATCAAACGTGCCATTGGGCTTGTTTGTTGTCCACTTTACGGCTATGCTGCCGCTTTCCTCATCATATACTGCTTCTGCTGAAATAGCTATATCCTCAGCGGATTTTACAACAGAAACAACATTGCTCTCTGCTGTCTGTCCGCCGACAGTCTGAACGACCTTGAAATGATAAGCTTCAAAATCTGTTGCAGGAGTATACACAAATTCGGAAGCGTTTTCAACCGTACCGACAGAAGTGAAATTCTCGCCGTCAGCAGACATAAGAATATCAAATGTGCCGTCAGGATTATTTGTAATCCACGATACGGTTACATTATCGGTTTCCTCGTTGTATTCTGCATTTGCGGTAATTTCTATCTTCTCTTCGGGCGGGTCGATGGGAGTAACAGGCGTACCCTCACCGATAATAACCTCGGTAAGTCTGAAATTGCTGAGCAAAGCTTCAACATCAGCAGCCTTTGAGCCGACAAAGCCTATTGTCATAGAACCATTCGGCTGAACAGGATTAGTCCACATCTCAGCGGCAATTTTGTAGGACGTTCCGTTATTTTCAAGC
>ENA-OOZY01000192-OOZY01000192.1-human-gut-metagenome-genome-assembly--contig:-NODE-192-length-54093-cov-5.194437_pt1 | contig 54093 bp, 43 predicted proteins | sample MGYA00241047_ERZ501410 | MGnify/ENA primary metagenome ERZ501410 (study PRJEB25962, sample SAMEA2042621) | human gut metagenome | biome: human gut; feature: human-associated habitat; material: faeces... | reverse complement strand
TTTGGCATATTCATGCCAAAACACCTCGCGGGATAGTGGTGTGTGAACAGTAACCAATTGCCCATTCTACATTCTGATCGATATTCACTCATCTTTATTTCTGTCTTTTCTTCGTTGGTATCGCCAGAATAATGATCGTAGCAATTACAAACAAAGTTCCAAGAAGCATCTCTTTTTTTTGGTTTTGTTTACTTTCATTGTTCGTTTGCATATTTCTGTTATCTTTCCTGTCTGTATTATTATGGATTCTGAATATTTGAGAATAAGTATAATCTGCTGTAACGACACTTGTCAAGAAAACAAAATACCGCAGAGACTTTCTTTGTCTCTGCGGCGATTTATAGCCCTGTTATAATCAGATATAATTTCCATCATGTACACTCTGCACTGTAAATGCAGATTTCTTTTTCACGAAATCAATCGCATCTTTCACAGTGATTCCGTCAATCTGCCAGTTCGCATAGAAACCATCCAGAGTCTTTAATGTCTCGTCTTTTGCTGTATTTTCATCAAGAACAAGAAGTACGATCAGACCTGCTGCCTTAAGATGGCGAACAGTTTCTGCATAGTTTTCGCTCGCTGCCGGATGATACAGATAGGTATGTTTTCCAAGTACAGTCAGTCCCTTTTCTACCTGCTCTGCAAAATCAAGAGTGATTCCTTCTTTACCGATCAGGAATTCCACTACTACCGGTGTCTGACCTTTCAGTCCTGCACGAACCTGCTCGTCCACTTTTCCGATCTGGGATCTATCCTGAGAAACAAAGGTTTTTCTCACAACACCGCAGGCAGAAGTCATATTTGTGACACGATCTATCAGGATCAGCTCACCCAGTGTTCTGTGCCTGTCAAATTCGTCTACAACGATCTTCTCTGAGAATTCCAGAGTACAGGAAGCAATCTCATTCTTCTTTAAGGTATATGCGCTTTTCTTTTCACCTGTATTAACATCCACAGAATAATTGATCTTTGTAACCAGGCCGGGGATCATCTTTGTACCGATTTTTACAAAGAAGTTCTTGCCATCCGTAAGAGCATTATCATCCATCCAGAGGATATCTGCTTCCACAGAGTCTGTAAGAACTGCGCCGGAATCAATGGTAAGTACACATCCGCGGGAAACATCTACTTCTCTGTCAAGCTGGATGGTAACAGGCTGTCCCTGTACCGCTTCCTGAACTTCTTTATCGCCAACAAGAATACTCTTTACATGAGCTTCTTCTTTACTGGGAAGAGTAGTCACAAGGTCGCCTGCCCTGATGGCACCATTTTCAATCTGTCCCTGGAATCCGCGAAACTCATGGTTTGGTCTGCAGACTCTCTGTACAGGCATATAGAAGCCCTTCTCTGTATCTTCCTTAATGTCTACGGTTTCCAGATGGGAAAGAAGCGCCTCACCTTTATACCATGGCATGTTGTCAGATTTGGTTGTAACGTTGTCACCTTCTGTGGCAGATACCGGAATAATAGTTACATTGGCAAGTTTCAGTTCTTCTATCAGTGCTGCGATCTGATTCTCAATGTCGCGGAAACGTTTTTCATCATATTCAATAAGGTCCATTTTGTTTACTGCAAATACAAAGTAACGGATTCCCATCAATGCGCAGATTCTTGCATGACGTCTTGTCTGTACCAGTACTCCCTGTGAAGCATCCACCAGGATAACTGCCAGATCTGCAAAGGACGCACCCACTGCCATGTTTCTTGTATATTCTTCATGTCCGGGTGTATCTGCAACAATGAAGCTTCTGTTATCTGTTGTAAAATAACGGTATGCAACATCAATGGTGATTCCCTGTTCACGCTCTGCCATCAGACCGTCCAGAAGAAGAGAATAATCAATGGCACCGCCTCTGCTTCCTACTTTGGAATCCAGCTCCAGAGCTTTCTCCTGATCTGCATAGAGAAGCTTTGCATCATAAAGAATATGTCCGATCAGAGTGGATTTTCCATCATCCACACTTCCGCATGTAATAAATTTCAATAATCCTTTCATTCTAGAAATACCCCTCTCTCTTTCTTCTCTCCATGCTGCCTGCTGCCTCGTGGTCGATCACCCTGCTGGTACGTTCAGAAGAAACAGCACTTAACGTCTCATCAATAATCTCATCCAGAGTATCTGCTTCAGATTCAATACCTCCAGTAAGCGGATAGCACCCAAGAGTACGGAATCTGACTTTTTTGTTTTCAATCTTTTCACCCGGACGGAGTTTTAATCTGTCATCATCCACCATAATGATATTTCCGTCTCTGTAGATGACCGGTCTTTCTTTCGCAAAATATAACGGTACAATTTCGATATTTTCACGCTGAATGTACTGCCAGATATCCTTTTCTGTCCAGTTAGAAATTGGGAATACTCGCATACTCTCTCCCTTCTGGATCTTAGTGTTATAAAGCTTCCACATCTCCGGTCTCTGGTTTTTCGGATCCCATGCCTGAGCTGAATTACGGAAAGAGAAGATTCTTTCTTTTGCTCTGGATTTCTCCTCATCACGACGGCCGCCTCCAAATGCCGCTGTAAATCCATATTTGGTCAGAGCCTGTTTTAAGGCCTGTGTTTTCATGATATCTGTATATGCAGAACCATTGTCAAATGGGTTGATTCCTGCCTTTACACCCTCTTCATTGGTGTAAACCAGCATATCAATTCCGTTTTTCTTTGCGATTCTGTCGCGGAATTCGATCATCTCATGGAATTTCCATGTAGTATCAATGTGAAGGAACGGGAATGGAGGTTTCTCCGGATAAAATGCCTTCATCGCCAGATGGAGCATAACGGAGCTGTCCTTTCCTATAGAATAGAGCATAACCGGCTTTTCACACTCGGCTGCTACTTCTCGCATAATATAAATCGCCTCTGCCTCAAGCGCATCAAGATGAGATAAGTTACTCATTGCATTATCCTCCTCTGTTTGTTTATACTCGGAATCTTTTCGTACTTGAGCAAATACACTAGAGCGTGTCTGAAAAATCATTCCCGCAAGATGCACGCCCCACTTTGCGGTATATTTTGTCCGAATTCGGTTGTCGTAGCCCGCTACGACGCCCTCATCCGAACAAAATCTCCCACAAATTGTGACGCACATCTTGCGTAAAGCATTTTTCAAACACACTCTAAAGACTCTGAGAGTACATACTTATGTTTAATATTTATTAGCGTCTTTCTTATTAACCTGAATAGTGATTTTAGTGCCATCCGGCTTCTCCACTGTCCATGTGGAAATATCCGGTTTCTCTGATACAACCATACTTGCACCTCTGCCTCCCACATCAGCTCCAAGGAAAAAGCGGGTGGCATCATGCCTGCATTCCTTAATACAGGAAGTACATCCCCAGCAGTCTCTTACCTGCCGGATAAAGGCTTTGTTCTCTTTATCCTTTTTGATCAGATTTCCGGGACAGGCTTCGATACATCTGCCGCATCCTGCACATTTACTTTTCTGAATCCGAATGCTCATCTCTCACCTGCTCCTCTCTCTGCTGTATTCAAACCTGTATTTTCCTTTGTAATCAGGTCACGATATAAGATCTTAATCTCGCCGTTTTCCATACGGGAGTTTACATATTTCATCCACTCTTCGCTCTGCTGCGGGTAGTCTGTATTCTCTCCGAAACTATGCCATCTGGTTTCCTTTCTGGCTGCCAGATGTGCGATCACTGCCTGGCACACGATCAGTCGTTCGCGAAGTTCATAAATCTGCATCAGTTCATAAGTATCTGTTGCTGCCAAAGTGTCAACTACTGGCAACAATGCTGCAATCTTTTCATCTGCCTTTGCAAGACTCATCCCGCTGTATCTGTAGTCTGTACCGATTCCTCCTGCATACTGATCCATGATCTTCTGCATGGCTTCCTCAAGCTGCTCTGCATTCATCAAAGAACGGGAAGCATTCAAATGTGATTCGTATTCTGCCTTCTTAGCTATTGCAGTTTGAGACAGCTCCTGTTCTCCGCCACGCTCTAAAGCCTCTTCCTTATTTTCCGCTGCGATCCAGTCATCATCTTTGCCATTCAGATATTCCAAAATCGCCTCTGCTGCGATCTCACCTTCTGCCAGTGCACCGGTTACATATTTCTGCGGACATCCTCCTGCTACGTCTCCGGCTGCATATAAACCTTCAATAGTTGTAGCTCTGTTATTATCTACCCAGTAACCGCTGGCTGTATGTCCGCCTACAATATATGGCTCTGTGCCTTCAATCTCTACATTCTCTTCGGATGGTCCTTTTCCGGCTTCCATCCATTTCAGAGTCTGGGATGGTGCCATATTCAGGTAAGCTTTGTAAAGGTCCTGCTCCTGTTCTTTGGAAATACCTTCCGTTCTGAGATAACATGGACCGTTTCCTTCTCTGTTCTCCATGACTGTACCGTAAACTCGCTGGGAAGTTGTCAGACCATATTTTGTTTCATAAATATCACCATGTGCATTGACCTGTCTGGCCCCAACACCCTGAGCAATAGTTCCTGTAGGAGCAATCGTGTCCTTACATCTCAATGCAATGAAACGCATCTCAAAGGTTGTCATCTCCGCACCGGAAAGAAGTCCCATTGCATATCCTGCACCTGTGTTAAACGGAGGATACCACATCTTATGTCTGGAAAATCCCGGATTATTCGGTCTGTAAAGTCCCGCTGCACCACCTGTGGCACAAAGAACTGCTTTCGCATCAATGTCATAGAAAATATCCTCATTAACGCTAAATCCAACTGCGCCTGTGACTTTTTTGTTTTCTGTTTTATAATCTGTAATATTTACATGATTGAGAACCGTAACATTCTCCTGTTCAGCTGCCGCCTTTGCAAGGATTGGCTTCATATTTTCGCCATTGATCTTGATGTTTCGGTTTCCTCTGGCAACATATTTTCCGTTTTCGTCCTTCAGGATGACCAGCCCCAGATCTTCCATCACCTTTGTCACATGATTCAGTCTCTCTGACATGGTAAGAAGAAGGTCTTCTCTTACGATTCCATGGGCATCCTTTTTGGCATAATCCACATAATCCTGCGGCACTCTGCCTTCTGTAATATATGCGTTCAATGCATTCACGCCCGCCGCCAGACATCCGCTTCGCTTAATATTCGCTTTCTCTGCGATCAGAACTTTTCTGCCGCTTTTTTTGCCGATCACATAGGCTGCAAAGCATCCTGCCGTACCGCCGCCGATGATCAGCACATCTGTCCTGATTCTCTCTGTTCTCATTCTCTCTTACCCTTTCCTCCATACCAGTGTGCCAACAAGTTGATTTTCCGATCAGTCTTGCCTCTGAATTTCTTATTTCTTCATTGTCGTCAGTCGCCGCAGCCACCGTTGTCAGATAATTACAAAGTCATCCCTTACAGCCTCATTTTCGATCAGCTGTACACTGTCACCTCTCAGTGCAAAAATCCTGTAAAGGAATACATTCACAGTCTCACCTTCCCGGATATCTGCTTTCTCCAGGCTTCTTCTGGCAGTTACTACGGAATTGTTGACTCTCACCTGAAGTTCCAGATTATCTCCCCTGAAAGAAACCCGTTCAACCACTCCCCGGGATACGGAAGTTTTGAACTTCTCCACCTCATCCAGTTTGGAGATTTTTACAAATTCCGGGCGGACAATGATCTTGTCTGCTCCTTCTGCCTGAGCAAAGGTATGGAAATCATCCGCATCTTTCAACACAGATGGCTGTCCGAAGAAGGACGCTGCAAAAGCTGTCTCAGGATTTCTATAAACCCCTATAGGAGTTCCTTTCTGTTCGATCCGTCCTGCATTAGTGATAATAATCTCATCTGCTACTTCAATGGCCTCATCCTGATCATGAGTAACGAAAATACTGGTAATTCCCAGCTTCCCGATCATCTCTTTTAACCAGCTTCGCAGTTCCTGACGGATTTTTGCATCAATGGCTGCAAAGGGCTCATCCAGAAGCAGCACCTGGGGATTTGGAGCAAGGGCTCTGGCAAATGCCACCCTTTGCCTCTGACCGCCGGATAACTGGCTTGGATATCTTTTTTCCAGTCCTTCCAGCCCCACCAGTTTGATCAACTCTCTGACTCTGGCATCAATTTTCTTCTTATCAGCCTTCTGAACCTTCAAACCAAATGCAACGTTGTCATAAACTGTCATATAGCGAAACAACGCATAATTCTGAAATACAAATCCAATCCCACGCTGACTGGCCGGAACATCATTTACCACTTTTCCATCAATAATGACCTCTCCGCTGTCCGGGGTTTCCAGACCTGCGATCATTCGAAGAATAGTTGTTTTTCCGCTTCCGCTTGGTCCCAACAGACCAATCAGTTTACCTTTCTCAATTCCGAAATTCACATTCCTTGATGCCTGGTAAGAACCATATGTCTTATTGATATTTTTTAACTCTACATACATATCAGGCTTCCTTCTTTCCTTTATATTCAATCAGGCTTCTGACTACCAGAATGATAACCGCCATGATCACAAGCAGTGAAGATACGGCAAACGCCGGAACATACTGAAACTCATTAAACAAAATCTCTACATGAAGAGGAAGTGTATTGGTCTTTCCTCTTAAATGTCCGGAAAGTACAGATACCGCTCCAAACTCTCCCATTGCTCTTGCCGTACAGAGCACAACTCCATACAGTAATGCCCATTTGATATGAGGGAATGTGATCTTCCAGAAAATGGTCCATCCACCTGCTCCCATCAGGGCTGCCGCTTCCTCCTCATCGCTTCCTTCTGCTTCCAGAACCGGAATCAGTTCTCTGGAAATAAAAGGAAAGGTTACAAATACAGTTGCAATAATGATTCCCGGTACAGAGAATACAACTTTCATCCCTAACTTCATGAGAAAAAAGTAAACAGGACTCTGTCGTCCGAAAATCAGAAGAAAGATCAAACCTGCAATAACAGGGGAAATAGTAACCGGAAGATCGATCAGGGTAGTGAGAAGCTTTTTACCCCTGAACTGAAACTTCGTCAGTGCCCAGGCTGCAAAAACACCAAAAACAGTGTTAAAAACAACTGCAAAGAGTGTTGCCTTCACTGTAAGAAGAAGTGCTTTGATGGTGTACTCATCTGTCACTGCAGCTGCATAGACCTTCCATCCGCTCCGCAATGCTTCTGTGATCACAGTGATCAGAGGAAGAAGGAGCATGACTGCCAGAAACAGAACACTGATCCCGACAAGCAGACATTTTGTAATTTTCTCCGAAGTCTTTTCATTGTTGTCCATCAGGCATTTCCTCCTCTTAAAATTCTTGCATTTCTCTGCTGTATCATACTGTTAAGGAACAGAATAAAAAATGAAACTGCCAACATCACAAGTGCGATTGCCGTTGCACTTGAATAATCAAATTCCTGAAGCTCTGACATAATAACCAGCGGTGTGATTTCTGTATAATAGGGTTTATTTCCTGCGATAAATACAACACTTCCATATTCACCCAGACATCTTCCGAACGCAAGTCCGGTTCCCGCAAAGATCGCGGGCTTCAGTTCCGGAAAAATGACCTTCCAGAAGATAGTTGTTTTCTTTGCTCCCAGCACTCCTGCTGCCTCGCTGTAAGAATTATCCATCTTTTCCAGAACCGGCTGTACACTTCGCACAACGAACGGTATTCCTACAAATATCATAGCCACTGTAATACCTATTCTTGTGTATGCGATCTTGATACCGAATCCTGCAAAAAAGCTGCCGACAATTCCCGAATCTGAGGTCAGGGATGTCAGTGCAATACCCGCTACCGCTGTGGGAAGAGCAAAGGGAAGTTCGATCATCCCATCCATAAGTCTCTTGCCCGGAAAATCATATTTCACAAGCACCCACGCAAGAATAGTTCCCATAATTCCATTTATTACTGCTGCTGCAAAAGCACATACAAAACTGGTATAAAAGGATGCCAACACTCTGGCCCTTGTGATGGTTTCGATAATATCTTTAAAACTCAGCTTCGCTGTGTAGACCACCAGGCTTGCCAGGGGGATCAGAACTACCAGACTCAATATGGAAATGGTAATTCCCATGGAGAGCTCAAACCCTGGAATCACCGGTTTATTTCTTTTTTTCATAATCAATTACCACCTCTCCTGTCTCATATATTCTGTCTGTGCTTATGCTCTTGCTTCATCTTGTCTTCCTTTATCTCTCATAAATCTGATCGAAAATTCCGCCATCTGTGAAATGTTTCTCCTGCACTTTATCCCATCCGCCATAATCACTGATATTTGCCAGATTTATATTCAGATCAAACGTATCACTGTGCTTCTTCAGGATTTTCTCATTAGTGGGGCGGAAATAATTCTCTGCTGCGATCTCCTGTGCTTCGTCGGAATACAGATAATTCAAATACTCAGTTGCCACATCTCTTGTATCTCTGTAATCCACCACTTCATCTACCACCGCCACAGAAGGCTGTGCCAGAATACTTACGCTTGGAGTAACAATCTCATACTCATCCGGATAATCCCGCATGGATAGATAAGCTTCATTTTCCCACGCAACCAGCACATCTCCTTGTCCGTTCTCCACGAAAGAGGTCGTTGCACCTCTTGCGCCTGAGTCAAGAACCACCACATTCCGGTAAAGTTTCTTGATAAATTCCTTCATCTGCGCTTCATCGCCACCATACTTTTTATCTGCGTAAGCCCACGCTGCCATGTAGTTCCATCTGGCACCGCCGGAGGTTTTCGGATTTGGTGTTACTACTCCCACTCCTTTTTTCGTCAGATCGTCCCAGTCTTTGATATCCCTGGGATTTCCTTTCTTCACCAGAAATACGATAGTGGATGTATAAGGAGAACTGTCATTGTCAAATTTATCTTTCCATCCTGCCTTGATCAGCCCTGCGTTTTCAATAGACTCAATATCATATTCCAGTGCCAGGGTTACCACATCTGCATCCAGACCATTGGCTACCTCAAGTGCCTGTTTCCCTGAACCACCATGGGACTGTATCACTTCCACATCATCCCCGGTCTTCTCCTTCCAGTGGTCTTCAAATATTTTATTATACTGTTCAAACATCTCTCTGGTAGGATCATAGGAAACATTGGTGACAGACACCGTTTTTCCAAAAACCTGTACCGGCATCAGTGCCAGTACAACTGCAAGACCAAAGGCAAATAATTTTCTGATCATGTTTCATCTCCTTTAAGGTACCAGTAGTTTTTTGCATTCTCTACTTTTCATAGTTATTCGATATGTTTTATATGATATTACAAGAAATGACAGAATTTGTCAATAGTGTATTAAAATAAGTACAATTTATGTTGTGTAGATAAGAACACAAAAAAGCAGCATCCTGAAATACAGAATGCTGCAGTCAAAATTACATATTTTTTATTCGGCAGAAGCTGCTGCCTTTTCTTTCTCCGGAAAAAGCTTTCCGAAAATAAATCTTACGAATGGTCCGGCATAAAAGATCTGCCAGAAGAATGCCATCGGAAAGTTCATTGCTGTTGTCTGGAGCCATGTGGGAATGATCTGACTTGCCGGTGCATGTTTGATCAGCACAGTTGCCGCAAAGCTCATACATGGACACATAAATGCAACGGATACTGCTGAGATTGCAAGTACAAGGTGGAACGGATTATCTCTTCTCATATCCACAATACCAAATGCAATCTTCTTTGCAAGACCACCGATGATAAAGAAATCAAGAATAAATGCAATCGGTCCCATGAATGTTAATTCATGAAAAGCTAACAAAAATGTCTCATTTGTCATTGTCCCTGTATTCAGTACAATGTTGTAGCAGATCATGGCATAAACCATTACAAACACCATGATAATCGTAAAAATAACTTCCTGAAACTTGTTTTTAGGCATAAAAATCCTCCTTAGATAGTATGAATAACATCAATTAGAGATTTGTGTTGTTCATAACCATCCAGGAGGATGTACCGTTTCCAATAATACCAAATATCTGTTTCTTAAATTTACCGTTGGTTATTATACGGACTGTTTTAAAAAAAGTCAAGGATTTTTTCAGTACCTGCAGTGTGAATCAGGGAACAAAGTTTATCTCTACAAATACGGGATCCCCGGTATCTCCGGATAACTACCCATTCCGATCAGAAGCTCCAGACCTGTCTGTCTGGCATTTAATACCGCTGTCTTAGCAGCACTGGCATCTCCGGAAACTGCCAGGATCACTTCATTGGAATGGCTGGTTCCCTTATTCGGCGTCATATATTTCGCAATGGAAAGAGGCGCTGATTTCATCGCAGTATCTGCCATCACAAGCCCTATTGCAGCCGGAGAACCCGCCATAAACCCAAAGGCTTCTCCAACCGGTACTCCGAATGCTTTATTCAGAGCCTGTCCTGCACTGGCTGAATAGGCAAATTCCAGATGTCCACTCTCGCTGATATAGAGTTCACCTGCATATTTATTCGTAAGTTCCAAAGCCATAGATATGGCATGGCGAACATCCGAGACATCAGTTCCCCCAAGAACAATATAGTTTCCATGACCACCCCATCCCTTGGTATCCCTCGGCAATTCTATGGAAAGAACCTCTGTGTTGGTTGCTTTCACCGCATCATCGATAGCAGTGATCTGTCCTGCAGCACCTGTACGGGAGCTGAACAATCCCAGACAGCGATACTTCATTCCTACGTTCATAGTCTCCAGCAAAGTATCATCAATCCCTGAAATCACAAGCCCGATCGTATCCAGAACTGCGGTCCCTACAAATTCACTGCGCGTACAGTGTGTGCTGATATTTTTTATATCTATCATTTGTTACGCCCTCCTGTATATATTACCCCATAATACCAGATTTTATATGTTTAGCTTATCATGCCCTGACAGGATAAGCAACAGAAATATACTATGGTGATCAATGTGACGAGAACACAAAAACGACAAAAATCCCCAACTCCCGCAGACCAATTCTGCGGGAGCCGGGGATTTTATGTAGGTATGAACATAATACACGAATACGCCAGTTATATAATCGATATTATACAATTAATTACTTCACGATCATACCAGTCTTCCTGTCACTGAAGATTGCTACCTCGATCAGGAAGATGATACCAAGGATCAGCTGCTGTAACTGTGTCGGCATCATCAGCATTACCAGACCACTGGAAAGTACTTTGTATGTCATAACACCAAGAATGATGTTATAGAATCTTACTTTAGCACCGCCGTTTACAGGCATTCCGCCAAGTACCAGGGCGATCATGATCTGTGTTTCCAGCTGGTTACCTGCTGTAGATGTAACGGAACCTACTTTGATAGCATTTACAAATGCTGCAAGTCCTGTGATACATCCTGCTGCCACGAATACGAGAATCTTTGTAGTCTCTACACGGATACCTGCGAATCTTGCTGCTGTTTCACCTGCACCGATTGCTTTCAGTCTGGAGCCCAGACCTGTGTAAGTGAATACAAGATATGCCACTACGAAGATGATCACTGTGAAAGTAAGCATAAATGGCAGTGTGTTGTATTTGGAAATATCACTTACTGCGTAAACAGGTGAGTTAGTTGTTGCATATGCACAAACTCCACGGAACAGATACATGGTACAGATTGTAACAATAAAGCTTGTGATTTTTCTCTTAACATTGAAGTAACCATTGATCAGTCCGATCAGTCCGCCTGTTACCACACCACCCAGCGCTGCCAGAACCATGTTGTAATGGGAAAGGTAGCAGACTACGATGGAAGCAACACCAAGCATGGAGCCCTGGGAGAAATCCAGACCACCCATTGTCATGACCATGAACACGCCGATGGATGAGATCAGCAGCATGTATGACTGGCTCAGAAGCAGTGATATATTTTTCGGCTGAAACAGTCTGCCGTCTGTGAGGATTGCAAATAATACACAGATGATCACGAATCCTGCGATAGGAAGGATCGTACGCACAATGGGACGTTCCAGAAATGGTACTTGCTCAGTTGATTTTTTTGTTGTACTCATTTTTTTACCCCCTTAAATCATATTGTCAATCAGATCTGTGTCTTTCAGATCCGGAGAGCGAAGGAATTCACCATTGATCTTACCGTCCTTCATGATCAGGATACGGTCTGCCATACCCAGAAGCTCCATGATTTCCTCAGAGATCATAATAATGGATTTTCCTCTTTTTCTCATATCGTTCATCATGGCGTAGATATCAGCTTTAACTTTGACATCAATACCACGTGTAGGGGAGTCAAGGATGATCAGGTCGGAGTCCTTACCAACCCAGCGTGCAAGAACGACTTTCTGTTTGTTACCGCCGGAAAGAGCGGATACAAACTGGTCAACGCCTGTCATTTTTGTACTCATCTGTTTTGCAAATTTATTGGCAAATTCATTCATTGTCTTTGCACGAAGGAATCCATGAGTCTTCAGATCCTCCAGAGATGGAAGACAGATATTATCGCCAATTGTATCATTGATGACCAGAGATTCATTGTCTCTGTCTTTGGAAGCATAGGCAATGCTGTGTTTGATGGCATCCGGAATGGAATTGATCGGTGTGCCGTCTCCCAGAGTTACACTTCCCTGGCGGAAATAGGAAGCTCCGAAGAGTGCCTTTCCAACCTCATGCATACCGCATTCGGAAAGTCCTCCGATACCAAGAATCTCACCTTTGTGAAGATCAAGGTTCAGGTTCTCGATCTGTCCTTTTACTGTCACGTTCTTTGCAGAAAGAACAACTTCGTCAGATACTTTTTCACCGTAGTCTGTACGATAGTAGCTGTCACCGATCTCACGGCCTACCATTAAGGCTTTCAGTCTGTCAGGTGTAGCTTCTTCCTTTGTGATGGAACCGATCTTCACACCATCTCGAAGTACACTGATATTATCAGACTGCTCGATAACCTCCTCAAGGTCATGGGAAATAAAGATTACGCAGTTTCCTGTGTCACGAACCTTGTGCATTACCTTGAAAAGCTCTTCACGGCCTTTCTGTCCAAGTGCTGTTGTTGTCTCGTCTACAACCAGAACCTTCGGATTAAAGTAGGTGGATTTTACGATCTCTACCAGCTTACGATCCTCGAAGTTGTAATCATCGATCACCTTAGTTGCATCAATATAATTGAATCCGTAGCTGTCCAGATATTCCTGAGCTTTCTTGTTCATTGCTGCGGTATTTTTGATACCACATTTAGTAAACTGATCCTCGTTTCCAAGGAAAATGTTCTCCGCTACAGTCAGTCCGGAAAGTGTTCCGATCTCCTGTACGATAATGGCTACACCCTGATGGTTGGCTTCAACCTGGTTTGTTGCGGTGATTTCTTTTCCTTCAAGGATAAACTTGCCGGAATCTTTCTGGTAAATACCTGTCAGGCAGGATGTTAATGTAGATTTACCGGAACCATTTTCACCAATCAATGCGTGGATCTCACCTTTATTAAATGTAAAGGAAACGTTGTCCAGGGCGTGTGTGATGCCAAAATGTTTATCAATATTTTCTGCTCTTAATAATATTTCACCCATAATCGTTCTCCTTATTTTACTACAAGACCTTTAACCGGTTTGGTTGTCAGTGCAACGATTGCCAGCAGTGCAACACCTGTTACCACGTTCTGGATAGTAGTCGGGGCACCAAGTGCAACGAAACCATTGAACATAAGCTGGATGATCATCTCACCAATCACAATAGCGATAACCGGATGGCCGTATTTCTTAAACGCCAGTCCAAAGAAGGTTCCCATCAGAGGAGTAAAGTTACGGCTCATAGAGGAAAGGTTGGAAGCTGATGTCATGGAAGTACCAAAGCTGATTGTCAGGATTGCCTGAAGTCCGAAGAAGAAACCTGCAAGAGTAAAGGCTACAATTTTATATTTGGAAACATTTACACCCATGTTCTTTGCAACAACTTCATTACTTCCGATTGCGTATGTATAAGTACCAATCTTTGTGTATTTCAGAATGAATGCACAGAGCAGATATGCGATCAGTGCCAGGATCAGGTTGACCGGATAATCACCGAATGCTCTGTAATCTGTAGACAGGATTACGTTCTTTCCGTTTGTGGCATATACACTGAATGCCTCGTATATCAGTGACAGGGCACATGTAACGATCAGGGAAGAAATATGTAATTTAATATAAACCACACCATTGATGAGACCAATGATCGTACCACAGATCAGCGGTGCAATGATAAGACCGGCATAACCGAATTTCTCACTTGCATTGCAGGCGATAATGGATGAAAGTACGATATTGGCACCAACACTCATATCGAAAGGTCCCATTACGCAGATAAAGTAGAGGCCACATCCGCCAACTGCGTAAATTAATGCTGATTTCATGTAAGTGGCCAGTTTCTCCGGGGAACCGAAAGTAGTCGGTGCAAGTACTTTAAATACTGCCCAGAAAACTACAAGCATAAGAACCAGAAGGCCGATTCCATAATACTGGCTTTGTTTGAGTTTTTTCATAACCATTCTCCTTATCCAATTCATCGCCCGCCAAAAGCAGGAGGTCACACGCTTCATCAGGGTTTGGCCTTTTGCTTCGAGCGGGCACTGACAATTACCTCTTAAAAGTTTCTCCACTGCCCTTTGGAGAAAAGGCAGTGGAGCACAAGTTCATCATATTAGTTGCTGTGACGGGAAATAACATCCTCAATAGAAAGTGATGTGGCTGCTTTGTTCAGATCATCAAAGCTGTATCCTGCTAATTCCACAAGCTCTTCGTCTGTGTATGGATCGTCATCTACAAAGTATTTCTTGTAGTTTTCATAGTCTTCGGAAGAAGATACATACAGGTATGGGAACTGGATTTCGTATCCGAAGGATCCTTCATCTTTTACATAGTTGCCTTTGATTGCGTTATATGTGATAAGGAATGCATATAACGGGTCGCAGAAGTGTCCGCCTGATTCAGCAAACATTCCGCCTGATTCAAGCTGCTCGCCAAGGTCATCAAGGAAGTCTGTGGAAACAACGTCGATCTTTCCTGTAAGTCCTTCGTTTGCCAGAGCACCGATGGAACCAACAAGCGGGTCACCGCCACCACCTGCAACGATCAGAGCGTCCATATCAGGGTTGGAATGAGCTGCTGCTGCACCTTCTTCAGAAGATGTGTTAGCATATACAGGCTCTGTGATTGTTGCCTGATCATCAGGATTAGCTTCGTTCCATTCGTCAACTGCCTGTTTGTAACCTGTCCATCTCTGCTGGAATGTAGCATCACCAACTGTCCATGCCTCAAGTCCGATGTTTCTGTCACCGTTCTCAAGAAGCAGGTTAACCAGTGTATATCCGTTTGTTACTTCGTCTTCATGAACTGCACCAAGATAATACTGTGAGTTGCATGCTGTCTGATATACTTCAGGGCTGTTCTCTTCGGAGATGATACGGTAGAACTGTGTAAGGTAAACCTGATTTGCATCACATGTCTGGATGGCAGATGTCATTTCGGAGTCTGCTGAGTTACAGATTACGATACCGTTACATCCTGCTGCACAAAGCTGCTCAACAGAAGCTGTAACCTGCTCGGATACATGTCCCTGGTCAACATACATTACATTAACACCAAGAGCATCAGCTGCTTTGTCAATGATTTTTTTACTCTGGCTTCCAAGTACGTCTGTGGAGCTCCAGATTGATACGCCGATTGTGATGTCGTCATCGGCTGCCTGTGCTGTAACTGCACCTGCCGGTAAAGAACCAACCATTGCTGCTGTTGCTGCGATAGCGACTGCTTTTCTCATTCTTTTTTTCATGTTGTAAAACCCTCCTTGAAAAATTTTGGTTTCTTATTTTTTTGAACGGAAGTTTTTCCGGGCTTTCCGTTCCTCTGTGATTATATTAAACCATACTTTGCCTTTGGTCAGTTAGGACATATTTGGAAAATTTTGTTGCACATTTTTGACCAGTTTATATATAAAACTTGGACAAAATATGAACAAGTCAAGCAAAATGCCAGTAACTTGTATGTTTTCTCTATTGATTATAGCAATTCCATAAAATAATGCAATCAAGACAGTTCAGCAGAGTGCGAAGGACAAGGAAGATACCTGCAGGCGTGCTGACGCACGGCAAAGATATCTTCCAAAAAAGTCCTCTGTATCCATTCGATTCGATAAGAACCGCCATACAGAGGACTTCCGCTTTCGTTACTGTCCACTCAATTCTACCTGAGTTTCTTCCATATTAATTATATTATTATAATTGCGTAAACTTATTCCGATACTCCCTCGGGCTGCATCCCATCTTCTTTCGGAACACCCTGCTGAAGTAGTTATAATCATCATATCCCACCAGAAACGAAATCGTCTCCAGCTTCTTGTCCTGATCTTTCATAAGCTCTGCCGCTTTCTCCATCCGGATTCTGGTAAGAAATGCAATGATCGTCTCACCGTATTTCTGACTGAAAGTCCTGGAGAGATAGCTTGCATCCATATGATACTGTTCTGCCAGAGCAGTGAGTGTAATATTCTCATGATAGGAACGCTCAATATATTTATGGATCTGCTCTACCTGCTGCATAATAGAACCTGCATCAGAGCTTTTATCTTCTCCGTTCTCCCATAAGCTGTCCAGCAGGATTTTCAGGGATACAAGCAGAGAGTGTGCATTGAGACATTTCATATAATAATCAATGTTATCCATGGCTTCCTCTGCCTGTGCGGTAAGCTCCGGGCATTTCTCCTGAACATAACGGTAAAGGATTCCTGTAATCCTGCCCGCATACTGTTTCACATCCAGGTAAGTCCAGTTTCCATCATCACACTGTCTGAAATTACAGGTCTTAAAGATCAGCTTCTCTGCCTCTGCCTTCTGTCCCGTTGTCAACAGATGGTACAACTCCGTCTCCATATGTGCAGGTGCTGATTTCCCAACCATCTGCGTTTCGCTGTTTCTTGGCAGCTCTCCGGTTTTCTCTTCCGGACAGGAAAGGATACTGTGTTCCCTGTTAAACGGACGGGTAATCAGTGTTGAGATCAGTTCTCTGTAAACTGTACCGATATCATCCAGTGAACTTGTCTGCTCATGGAGCACAACAGAAACAGGGCCGTATTCTTCCAGCGGAAACTCCTTCAGAATATTTTCCGCCAGTGCTCTGAATTCCTTTGCATCAGCAGTCTTTACAATAAGAAATTCACTCATCTTATTGCTGTTGTTAAAAATAATCGCATTCTCCTCCAGACCGGTCAATTCTCTCAATCTGGACTTGATATTCCAGGACATCTGCAGATTATCATGTTCAAACTGCTCCGCAATCTCTGTAATATTGTAAAATTTAACCATCAGTGTGGCTACTTCCGAAAATGTATTCGTGCTAGATACATGAGTCTGGGATGCTGACTGCCCGTACAGTTTTCCGGAAAGCAGTGCCGAGTATTCACTGTCTTCCAGAAATGATGACAGCTTATGTTTCTGAAGCTTGCTGGTCTCATCCTGCTTTTTTGTATTCTCCCGCTCTTCCAGAAGTCCCAGTGCCTTGGTAAGCACCTTTACCATCTCTTCTTTTCCCACAGGCTTCAGAAGATAATCCAGACCGCCGGAAACAAATACACCCTTTACCTTATCAAAGTCATCATAGCCACTGATGGCAATGGTAATGATTTCAGGGTATTCATTCTGCAAACGCTGCAGTAATTCCAGACCGCTCAGAAATGGCATATTAATATCTGTGAGAATAATATCCGGTTTTTCTTCGGCAATCCTCTCTATAACCTCTTCCCCGTCACATGCAGGCTCCAGAAATTCCAGGGAATACTCCTCCCATGGTATCAGGTTCCGGATATTTTCCCTGCTCCAGAATTCATCATCTGCAGCAAGAACCTTATATTTCATATTTTTCATTGTCTCTCTCCTTGCTCATTTTTGAACATTTTCGTAACTATTCAGTAGTCTACTATCCCGCGAGGTGTTTTGGCACGTAAGTACCAAAATCCCGAGACATACAAGCCAAAATGCCATCACCGCAGGTGATTTTTAATGCATTTGGGCTCGTAACTGTGAAGGTACTGAACAGTTACACATTTTCCATATCACCGGAATTCTCCGTAGAAACAGCCGGGACTGTGATCGTCACAGTTGTCCCCTCGCCTGCTGTACTTTCAATATGCAGTCCGTATTTCTCTCCGAAAAGCCTCTTCAGACGCGCATTAACATTCAGGATTCCAATGGAAATGCCGGATTCCACACGTTTCATATCATTCTGATCCAGCAGACGGTTCATAGATTCCGCATCCATTCCCGCACCATTATCCTGAACTGTGATTACCAGATTCTCATTCACATGTTCTGAACGGATCAGAAGCTTTTTGTCCTTACGGCGGACGTTTCTGAGACCATGTGTAAGTGCATTCTCCACAACCGGCTGGATGCAGATACGCGGCATCTGATCTGCCAGTGTATCGCTGTCAATCTGATAATCGTAAGCTATCGTTGAGCCATTTCTCACATCCATAACATAGAGATAATTTCTCACATGCGCCATTTCATTCTGCACAGTGGAAAGCTCATCTGTCATATTCAGGCTGTAACGGAAAATTGCAGACAGCGAATGACACATACCGCTTACCATCGGACAGTTCTGAGCATTGGCAATCCCGCTCATGGTATCCAGTGTATTATAGAGGAAATGGGGATTGATCTGTGCCTGCAGCATTTTATATTCCGTCCGCTCTACCAGCATTTTATGCTGCAGTTCTTCCTGCGCCATGACCTGCATACGATCAAGCATTTCATTAAATTCCGTACCCAGCGTAGTCAGCTCCTGGGACCATCCTACGGGCTGCACCCGAAGCTGGGTTTCTCCGTCCTTGATCCGCGTGATAGTACTGCTCATCTCTTCTACAGGCTTTGTCATCCACTGAGACACAAACAATACGATTACCATAATTGCAAGAATCATGGCTCCCATTATAATAAGAAGTGTTCGGATCAGTGTCTTCTGCGTTGCAGTGAGAAGAGACTGGGAGACAAGCACAAATGCCTCCAGATTATAGTTCTCCTGCGACACCTGGATCAGATAATTTCCATCATACTCCTGTTCCAGCTCACCGGATTTATAATGACTTTGTACAACCTTTGCAAGCTGCTTCTGGATTCTGCACTGACTCTCTGAAGCCTCCCCGGTCATTGCGATCACCCGGTCATTTAATGGCTGCAGCCACAGACATACCTGCTCTACATCTACATATTTAGCCATAATAGAAGTAAGTGCCGCACTGTTAATATCACAGACCAGATACCCCAGGGCATTCCTGTCTGCATCATAATTATGCAGTTTCAGCACAAATCGCACAATATCTTTCTTTGCGGCAGAATTGTAATATCCGGAAATCATCAGATCTGTACGTTTTCCATGCACATAATCATAAACCCGTTCTGAATTATCATCATACTCTGCCTTGTAAATATCTTTGGGATATGTAACTGAATTGTAGCGGTAGCTGCTGATCAGATGATCCTTTGTATCATAAAGATACATGGCAAGAAGCTGATCCTCCTTTGTAAAACGCTTCCTTGCAAAATACCAGCTTCTCCAGTAATAATCCTTCATGTCTGTATCTTTTTCCGCAGCTTCACGCATAGCTGCGATAAGATCCTGCTCACTGTAGATCGTAAGCATTTCCCCTCGTATTGTGTGGATAAAATTAGACAGATCTGTCTGCATTTTATTCAGAGAAATCTCATGATCTGAAATGCTCTCTGCCCGAATCTGTCTGCGCAGAGACTGATGAAACAGAAATGTCTGCAGAAGAAGTGCGAACACTACACTTGCAATGCACAGAACAAGCAGTGCCCTCCGCATTGTCCACCTTTTTTTCATTATTCCTTCCCCCTCATGTCAAGCGGATAAAAATCATCCTCTTTGTTATGCGGCTCTACATCGAATAACTGCTCCGCAGTTTATTCGGTTAGATACCTGATAATTCTGTAGCAATTCCTGTAAATTTCACATTCTGATAAACAGATACAAAATGCATTATCTACAAAAAATCACCATATATCCTTATCATAATTATACATTATCACAATTATAATACAGGAATTTTGCATTGAAAAGCAAAACAGGAAACTTCCATCAAAAAAACAGCAGTAAAGTGTATGTCAATCCAATCCACCTTACTGCTGCCTGTTTTTCCTGATAACATCTAACTCAATATTTGTCAAACAGATATTCACAATCCGCTTCGCTGGCTGCTCATAATTTTATGTTCAGTAACACCCTTTGCGGCATATTTACTTTTCAATATGTACTGCACCTACTGCGCGGATATTCATTGGATATACGTTCTCTTTTCCGGCAAATTCAGAAATATAGGAAACATAGTTCTCTGTTTCTTCTTCCGGCACTACGCACATGATAACACCGGCAAATCCGCCTCCATGGATACGGCAGATACCTTTGCCCAGTTTCTCAAGGAAGAGATCTGTAAGAGCAAGCGCAACAGAAATCTTCTGCTCTGTATATGCTTTGATCGGATAGCAGTTCTGAAGTAATTCCCAGGAAGATTTTCCTGATTCACTGAGGAGCTTCAGTACAGTCTCACCATCTTTCTCTTCAACTGCTTTTGCAGCTCTCTCTACACGTTCGTTCTCTTTGAAGAAATGAATCGCTCTTAAGATTGCTCTGTCATTATCGATCTTATCCATATTTGCAAGCACTTTGTCAAGAGTTGTCTCACAGAGAAGCTCTGCTCCTGCTGCCTTGGCTGCTTCTTTCATTTCCATAGGGATCTCAGAGTATTCTTCACTTAAATCAGCATGACCTTTTCCTGTATTAACGATTACAAGATGATGATCATAATCATGGAAAGAGAAGTTTACTTTCTCATATTTTGGATTCTCTCTGTCTGAGAAGTCCAGAAGAATCGGTCCGCCAACTGCACATGCAAGCTGATCCATTAATCCGGAAGCCTTCAGCCAGTAAACATTCTCAGCATACTGTCCTGCTTTTGCATAGTTGATGTATGTCATTGCACCATCATTAAAGAAATAATTAATGATGGAACATACCAGCATTTCGAAAGATGCAGAAGAGCTTACACCTGCTGCGCGGATTACATTTGTAGTCACATAAGCATCAAAACCAGCTACTTTAAAACCGAATTTCTGAATAGCTTCCACCATACCTGCTACCAGAGATACGGTTCCCTGAGCCTTCGGTACGCTGGCAAGATCATTGATGTCTACGACAACTTCCTTGTCATATCCTTCACTGGTGATACGGATAACACTGCTGTTGTTCGGGTAAGCTGCACCGATAGTATCCATGTCAATGCTGCCTGCAATCACACGGCCGCCATTATGATCTGTATGGTTTCCGATGATCTCTGTTCTTCCCGGTGCTGTAAAAAATTCTGCTATATCATGATGGTAAATTTCTGCGAAATGATCAGCTACAGCCTGAAAACGTGCTGCTGATTTCTCTGCTTCGCCGTAAATACGTGTCAATTCATTTTTATTTGGAATATTCATTGTAAAAATCCTCCGTTCATTTTTCCGGTCTGACCGCTGATACATAGTTTTATGAGTACTATGTACTGACAATTTTCACGGTTTACAGTGGCAGTGCAGGTGTGAAAACCAGCGGCAGACGGGAATATGTGTATGAAAGTTTGGGAGCAGCCTTATCAGCTACACTCTTGAATTAAAGTATACCCTGCTGTGTCATAAAATTCCTTGATAATCTAAGGGGAAAATAGTAAAATCTTGCGTTTATATCTATATAAGTGTACAATATATTATATAAGTCATCAACAGCAATTCCGCATAACGGTCTTTCTCTGATGCAGCAGGTTGTCTGCAATATTTTCCGGAATTGCTATAAGATAGGATAATTAAAGATCATCATATATTCTCAATGGAGGACGCATATATAATGGCAGAGATCATAACCGACGGCTCACAGAAAGAACTGAAGAAACATGGCAGTGATGAATTTCCTTTGCTGGTAAGCTACGAGAAACTTTCCGGCTACAAATCCGGCTCCTTTCTCTGGCACTGGCATCCTGAGATAGAAATCACCCTTGTCCTGGATGGACAGATTCTCTATAAAGTAAACCAGTGTACCTACCACATGAAAGCAGGAGATATCCTTCTGGGAAATGCCAATGTACTCCACGCAGGCTTCATGGAAGATATGAAAGACGGCAAATATGTCTCCATCACTTTTCTGCCAAAGATTATCTATGGTTCCTACGGAAGTATCCTGCGCAGGAAATATGTGGAGCCATTTTTACACAATTTCTCCATTCCTGCAGTCTACATTGACTATTCGCAGCCCTGGCATGAAATTTTTTCCGAATATGTGAGAGAAATCATAACTCTGTATGAAGAGAAAAAGGAATTTTACGAACTGGATATCACCGGAACTCTGCAAAAGCTGTGGCGCTGTATGCTGCAGAATCTTCCGGAGAACCTCCCCTATACGGAACACAGCAAACTGGAACGCAACCGTATGCGTGAGATCATGGATTATCTGGAACACAATTACATGAATAAAATCCAGATGAAAGATATCGCAGAGGAAATCCACCTCTGCGAGAGCGAATGCAGCCGGTTATTCAAGAGATACATGAACGTATCCCTGTTTACATTTCTGCAGGAATACCGGGTGGAACGGAGCCTTGAATTTCTCCTCAGCTCCGACGACAGCATCATGGAAGTCGCCCAGAAATCCGGCTTCACAGACTCCAACTATTATGCCAAGGTATTCTCCAGAGTGAAGGGCTGCAGCCCGCAGAAGTACAGGAAACATTCCACTGAAAAATTATAATACTTTTGAAAGAAATTCCCTGGTTCGTGCCTCTCCCGGATTTGTGAAAAGTTCTTCCGGCTTTTTATCCTCCAGGATGATTCCCTCGTCCATAAACAGCACACGATCACTGACTTCTCTTGCAAACCCCATCTCATGGGTAACAACAAGCATGGTCATTCCTTCCTGTGCAAGTTCTTTCATAACCTCAAGAACTTCCCCCACCATCTCAGGATCCAGTGCAGATGTAGGTTCGTCAAACAATAGAACCTCAGGATTCATGGCCAGTGCACGAGCTATAGCCACTCGCTGTTTCTGACCACCGGAAAGCTTGCCGGGAAATGCATTTGCTTTTTCTTCCAGTCCTACACGTTTCAGAAGTGCTCTGGCTTTCTGGTCTGCTTCCGCAGCATTCCATTTTCCCAGTCTCACAGGAGCCAGGGTTATATTTTTCAGTACAGTCATATTAGGGAACAGGTTAAAATGCTGAAAAACCATTCCTACATTTTCTCTGAATTTATCCACGTTCAGCTTAGGATCCAGAATTTCCTGTCCATCAATAATAATCTCACCTTCTTCCGGCTTTTCCAGGAGATTCAGACAACGCAAAAATGTAGATTTTCCCGAACCGGAAGGACCGATGATACAGATACATTCCCCTTTGTTTACATGAGTTGTAATTCCTTTTAATACATGTACATCCCCAAAGGATTTTTTCAGATTTTTTACATCAATCACTTTCTCTCAGTCTCCTTTCAAATCTTTTCAGAAGAATACTTAAACACTTCACGATCAGATAGTACATAATACCTGCTGCGATCAGAGGAATAAACATCTGATAAGTACGTGAGGAAACATAACTTGCCGCCTTGGTCAGATCCATAATTCCCACATAACCCAAAATAGAAGTCTCCTTGATCAGCTGGATAAATTCATTACCCATTGCCGGAAGGATTGTTTTTACTGCCTGAGGGATAACAATAAAACGCATGGTATCTTTATATCCAAGCCCCAGGGAACGTCCGGCCTCACTCTGTCCTTTATCTACAGACAGGATACCTCCGCGGATGACCTCAGATACATAGGCACCACTGTTGATACCAAAGCTGACTACTGCTGCCACATATCCCAGTCTGCTGTGGAATACCGCAAAATAAATGATCATCAGCTGAAGCACAGACGGTGTTCCACGTATCACATCCACATAAACATCTGCAATAGTGGAAAGAACCGTTCTTCTTCCCTTCTTTGCCGCACCAAGACGAACCAGTGCTACCACAAGACCGATCAGGATACCTACGATCACAGACATCAAAGAAACAAGCAGTGTGATTCCAAGTCCGTTTATATAGAATTTCCATCTGTTATCCTGAAGAAAAATAAAGCTTAACAATCCCAGAAATCCATCTGTTGCAGCCACATCTGTAACGTCCTCGCTGTTCTCCAACGTATCCACAAAATATTTCTGGTACAGATCATCATACTCGCCTGAATTCTTCACCTTTGCAAGTCCATCGTTAATGATCTGAGCAATCTCTGTGTTTCCTTTCTGAATACAGAAAACAGTATCCTCTGCTGTACTTGGAACAGATTCATATTGAAGATCAGAGTTCTGTTTACAGTAGATCTCAGCCATGATATTATCAATCAGCACTGCATCTGCACCGCCGTTTTTCAGTTCCATTACTGCACTGGAAGCATTCTTAAAGCGTTTTACCTTTGCATCCTTTACTTCGCCGTAATCTGTTGTCTCACCGGATGCGATCATATCACTCTGCGCACCTTCCAGAACTGCCACCGTTTTCCCTGACAGCTCTTCAAAATCCTTAACAGGATTGTCTTTACGGCTGATGATACACTGTGTACCAGTATAATATACGTCAGAAAAATCAACACTCTTTTTACGGTCTTCTGTAGGTCCGATTCCGGCAGCGATCACCTGTACGTCTCCTGCCTCCATAGAACCCATCAGAGAATCAAATGGCATATCCTTCCACACCAGTTTTACGTTTTCTTCTCTGGCAATGGCCTCCAGAAGATCATAGTCAAAACCAGTGATATTTCCGTTATCATCCAGATATTCAAAAGGTGAATATTCTGCATTTGTTCCTATAATAATGGTTTGCTGTTCCGCTGCTTTTACTGCTGCTGCACTTCCGATCCCCACCGGCAGTGCCATGAGCATACACAGAAGAAAGCACAGAACTATCCTGCCTTTTCCTTTATATTTCATTGCTGCTTTTTCCTCCTGTTATTCATATTTCTTTCCGCAGCCAAAGGCGCCCTCTATGCCGCAGATACCTGCTGCAAAAGCTGCTGCTTCTTTGAGACTTTCCCTGATTGCCACATCCTGATCAAAACCATTCTTTATTCTTCCTGTGTAACCTGTAAGAAAAGAAGCGATCATAGAATCTCCGGCTCCCAAAGTGTCCTTCACTTCTTTCAGCGGCATCGCCGGCTGTACAAAAAATTTCTCTCCATCATACAATATACAGCCCTTTGCCCCTCTGGATGCCATGGCAAGCCTTGGTCCCATGGAAATAATTTTCTTTAAATGTTCCTCTGTCTCCTGATCCGTTCCATCAAAGGAACAGAAAGCATATGTAACATCCGGTGCTGTTTTTCTGTAATACTCTTCTGTAGAATCATCCGAAAAATCAAAGGAAATCTGTATTCCGGCTTCTTTCATCTTGTGAAGTTCTCCCTCTGTAAAGGAATAATTTCCACTGTGTACCACATCAAAACCTTTCATATATTCCAGGTCAAAGCGATCCAAAACATACGGTGTCTTTCCCCTGATACCACCTTCATTAAAGTCCAGAAACTCTCTGTCTCCGTCCTTTAATGTAATTCGGGAATATCCGTTTTCACCATGAAGCTGTCTGCATTTCACTGTCTCTACACCATTTTTCTTTAGTGCATCAATGACCAGTTCTGCCTCTTCGTCATCTCCGAAATATCCCATGTATGCTGTTTTTTCACATCCTGACATTTTTCCATATACACTGACATTTACGCAGTTTCCACCTGGATACATAGTCTTCTGATGATCATAAATATCCACCACATTATCTCCGAAGCCCAAAAGCTTTGTACTGTATTTGCTCATCCTTTTTCCTCTTTCTGTGTTATTATAAAAATCCTGTGATTTAGTATTCCACAACTCCCATATATCTTCTCATATCCAGAGGATGACGTCTCTTATCCTGCAAAGCAGTACGATAAACAGTTGTCATGGTATAAAAAAGCATTGGTGTAAAGTATTCCACACAGCCGTCATCAATTGCTTCCATACCAAGGTTATCAGCATCGATCACTTCATATTTCTTACCATATTTCTCAAGGAAAGTCAGTACACGTTCATCCATCATACGGTTTCTGCCCCGGCTCATCATCAGGATATAGAGATGATCTTCATCTGTAACTTCAAAAGGTCCATGGAAATATTCTGCTGAATTGAGATATCCGCAGTCCATCCACTGCATCTCCTGCAGAGAACAGATTGCAAATCCATATGCCTGTGAATAGGAAGCACCGGATGCCATAATATAGAGATTTGGCTCCTCATAATATTTTTCTGCAAAAAGCCATGCTGAGTTCTGCTGTTTTTTCACTGCCTCTGCAATGATATCATCAATTTTCTCAAATCCTTCTTTAATACTATTGTAAAGGGTATATCCCGGCTCCTGCGCCTTCATCAGTTCATTAAGGATGTCAAGAACAATTCCCTGAGGTTTCTGGGCTTCCTTTACTCCCGGTGCCCAGTCATATACAACAGAAATCCACTCTTCACAATCGCAGGGGGATCCCGGTGCATGTGTCATAGTCACTACTGCTGCACCTGCATCCATTCCCACCTTCGCTGCTTCCAGACATTCTTTGGTCTTTCCACTATGAGAGCAGATAATCAGAAGACTGTCCTTTCCCAGTTTTTTCGGCGGTGTCAATGCAAATTCTCTTGCAGGGATCCACTGTGCATCCATCACTGCTGATTCCGCACGTACAAAATAATATCCCGGGTACAAGTCTACAAGAGATCCTCCACATGCAAGAAAATATACATTTTTGATAATACCATGCTCTTTGCTGATCTTACTGACAATTTTCGCTGCGTCCATTTTTTATCCTCCAATTTCTTAAAACTGTCTTTTCATACTTTAATAATTTACTTCTGTAAAAATATATCATATCACAACGTTATGGTAAAGAGTATATTCACTTATAATATTCGAAACTATAGCAATCGTTACTGTCCACTCCGTTCACAGTAACGTAGCCAAAATTCATTCCAGATTGCCTGCGGCAATGGAATTTTGGCTTGTATGTCTCGGGATTTTGGCATATTCATGCCAAAACACCTCGCGGGATAGTGGTGAACAGTAACTAGCAATCCTCGTAAATAATGTATTTGAGACTTACTATAATACTATAATAAAATGAGCCGGGAAGATAATCCCGGCTCATTTTATACCTCTTCTATAATCTTAACATTCCACGGTAAAACAGTAACAGTTTCTCCATCCTGCACAGATTCCTCTGAAAACAGCTCTGTTCCGTCTGCACCATGATATACAACATTCTGCTCTTCTGCAGAATAATTCAGGATATATCTGACACATTTACACAGATCATTGGTTCCTTTTCTTACGATTACCGGCCAGCTATACTCCGGAATTTCAACTTCCGCGCTGTTAAGTGCTTCTGTGAGTACTGCTTTTAAGGTGTTGTTATCTGTCATGCAGCCAATGTAGATGGCTGTTCCTTTTCCATAATGGTTCTTGGTGATTGCTGCGTATTCCTTCCAATTATAATGGTCATAGAACGCAAGTACTTCTGCTTCCTGAGGCATTAATAATTCCATGAATATTTTCGCTTCTGATTTTTCATCTGCTCCTTTTGCAGTTCCATTGATAATACTTCCTGACAGTCCTGTATTCTTCGGGAAAGTGAACTGCTGGTAGCTGATACCGAAACAGTTACTCAGAATATGCGGCTGCATTTTATGGCTTACTTTAACATTCTCATTTGCAAATGCGGTCTTAAATGTTGCCACCAGTGTCCTCCATTTGTTGTATACTGTTTCAGTTTTTCCAGCAGTTCATCCGGCGCAGCATAGAGTGCCGGGACAAAGATTGCTTTATACTGATCCAGATTATCTGATTCCGGCCATACGAAATCACACTCAATATTCATCTTAAACAGTGTGTCATAAAGCCAACGGACAACATCATTATATCCAATACCATGATCTCCTGCTGCAGGCGGTCATATGGCATATATTCATCGTAATATGCTACTCCGTAGAGAAGTTTCTTCATTAATAATATCCTCCTGACTGATACTCTGACTGTAATATTTTTATCAATTTTCCTCTGCTCTCTATAATAATTCTTTTTACTCCGCAGAAACAGTATTCTGCTCCAGGTATTTCTTCAATGAAGAGACATACAGATTCCCCACCTTGCTGAGAATCGAATTCTTTCTGGTAATATAACCGATCTCCATGTCGCTGTTCTGGTTCTGCTCATCCCCTTCGAAGGGAATTGCCAGATAGTCACTGCCATTCAGCTCCTCGCAGATGATTCCGGAACACAGGGTGTAGCCATTGAGTCCTACCATCAGATTCAGCATAGTCGCCCGGTCTGAAGCCTTAACTGTTCTGGAATATTCATTGGTAGACAGAATCTCCTCTGACAGATAAAAACTGCTCTTATCTCCCTGTTCGAAGGACAGACAAGGGTATTTTGCCAGCTGGCTGTAGCTGATAGATTTCTCATTTGCCAGTGGATGATTTTTCCACAAATATACATATGCCTGACAGTCAATCAAATGATGAAACTCCAGATTCGCAGAGTGGAGAAGCTTTAGCAGTGCCTTTCTGTTGAAATCACTGAGATAAAGTACTCCCACCTCGCTTTTCATGGCGCTGACGTCACTGATCACATCTGCAGTCTTTGTCTCCCTGATGGCAAATTCATATTCCGACACATCAAACTTCTGCACCATATCCACGAATGCTTTCACTGCAAAAGAATAATGCTGGGTGGAAACGCCGAATTTCTTCTTATAGGAACCACCCTCACTGTATTTCTCAACCACACTCTCATACTGTCCATATATCTGACGGGCATACATCAGAAATTCTGTCCCGTCATTGGTCAGTGTCACACCACGGCCGCTGCGGTTGAATATAATGATTCCAAGCTCCTTCTCCAGTTCCTTCACTGCATTGGTCAGAGAAGGCTGGGAAATATACAACGCCTCCGCAGCTTTATTTAATGAACCAGTTTCGGAAATTGTGATGATATAATTCATCTGTGTTAGTGTCATGTTGTCTCTCCCTTACATATCCTTAGATCTTTTAATCAACTTTTTTCAAAGTATTTTCTTTGGCTGTAATAATTTTACTATATCATCTGAAGTTTCTCAACATTGCAATTTCTGCAAACAAAAATCTCCTGTGCAGACATATCAAATCGATTTCCTATCTGCTTCAGAAGATTTTTTATGAAAAATAATTACAACAGTCTGAATACCTGCTCTGCAGCTGCAGCCATATTTGCTTTTGCAGTGTCCGGATCCATTGCTTCTTCCAGTGTGGAAATTCCGCGCACGATTGGAAAGAAGGCATCTATTCCTACTTCATTGCAGGCAACTGCCTCCTTCGTAACACTTCCTGCAAATGCAATGGTTTTTGCGCCATATTTCCTGCCAAGCTTCGCAACGCCCACCGGGGCTTTTCCCATGGCAGTCTGATGATCCAGACGACCTTCCCCTGTCACAACCACATCTGCATCCTTCATCTCATCCTCTATATGGACAGCATCCAGAATAAGCTGTATTCCCGGTGTCAGCTCTCCATCCAGATAATTCAGAAATGCAAATCCAAGTCCGCCTGCCGCACCTGCACCTGCTGCATTCTGGTTATCTTTGTCGGTCACTTTGGCAGTAACCTCTGCATAGTTTTTCATGCCTGCATCCAGAATCGGAAGCATATCGGGGGTAACTCCTTTCTGCGGTCCATAGATATAGGTAGCTCCCTGAGAGCCGCAGAGAGGATTGGTCACATCACAGGCAATCCTGAAATTACACTGGGAAAGAAGTTGCTTTTTGTCTGAAATTTCTACAGATACAATCTTTGCAAGTGCCTGTCCGCCTTCTCCGGCATCCTCTCCCTTTTCATCCAGAAATCTGTAGCCAAGTGCTTTCAGCATACCCACTCCGCCGTCATTAGTGGCACTTCCGCCAATACCGATAATGAAGTTGCGGATACCTCTGCCGATTGCATGAAGGATCAGTTCTCCCACTCCATAGGTGGTAGCGGTCATAGGCTCCTTCTTATCTGAAAGTGTGATACCTGCTGCTGTTGCCATTTCCATGACTGCGGTATTACTTTCCCTGAGATATCCATAATATGCCTGAACCGGCTCATGATAAGGACCTGTAACTGTCACATCCACACGCTCTCCCTTCAGGCCTTCGATCAGCGCATCCGTAGTTCCCTCTCCACCGTCAGCCAGCGGCTTTACGACCACTTCTGCGTCCTTCTTTGCTGCAAGAATACCCTCTTTGACAGCCATTCCTGCTTCCATGGAAGTCATACTTCCCTTAAATGAATCAACTGCAACTACAACCTTCATAGCCAAAACCTCCAACTATTTCTATTATTTAAGACGGGTGATACATATTATGTTCTTTCTCCAGTTCTTTATAAAGCTGCATACAGTTCCAGTTCTGATTATGCTCCGTCAGAACTGCCTTGTAATCCACAGGTGTACCTGCTTTCCGCAAGGTATAGAGCACCTGGTCAAACAGATTCCCGGTGATTCCTGCAAGAATCAGCATTTCCTTCTCCATCTGCTCCTGAGGTATCAGCGCTGATGGAATCTGCACCTGAAAAACGTCCTTTACTCCTGCCAGATATCCGATTGGCTGACTATAGTCCTGGGGTTCTATGGTTTTAATCCGAAGCTTAAAAGGCAGCAACGCCATCTTTAACTTGCGAAGCTTCTGCTGATCCTGAAAATTTATTAATAAAATAGTTGGTTTCATATAAACACTCCTTCTGATACAAGTAAATCCCCACCCACTACTTATTGCTCTTTACAATTGAAGCAGGGACTTCCTTGATTTGGTTAAATAATTACAACTATTATACCCTCTTCACCTGCACCTGACAATCATAATAGCCTGCATAGGACTTTTTATGTCACAGGAATATTATAAAATAATTTCACTAAAGTAACGAGAATGCGACGCGCAATTAATTTATGATGTTAAGTTCAAGAAAAAAATGGGAATTACATTTCTCGAATATCAGAATGAATACCGCCTTTCCTTTATTTATCGTGATCTGATCACAACCAGAGATCCTGTTCATGTCATTCTGGAGCGGCATGGCTTTATCAATTACAAACTATTTCGCAGGATGTTCCTTGAGCATTTCGGAAACACTCCCACTCAAATAAGAAAACAGCGGGAAATATTGTAATTCACACATTATTGTGGTAAAGTAGTGTCGTGCTATTTTTCCTGAACCCGGTATCTTATCACAATTATAGGCCGCAGAAATTTTACCAGATTTGCGCATCACTCAATCCGTCTGCCAATATAGTCCTTCGGGTATCAGGAAATGAAAATAAAGAGGAGGGAACAAATGAAAAAATTCTATTCGTGGTATAAAAAACATATTACCGCAGCAATCTTTACCGGTCTGATCCTTGGTATCATTACCGGACTGTTTCTGGCAAACCGTTTCGAACCGGTACTTGCCATCACAAGCCTTATCGGAAGCATTTACATGAATGCCCTGAACATGATGATCTTTCCACTGGTCTTCTGTTCCATTATCATGGGTATCTCTAGCATCGGTAATGCCCGCACAACCGGCAAGATCACAGCCGGCGCCATGATCTTTTTCCTGTGCACCACAGCACTTGCCAGCCTGGCAGGACTGATCATCCCGCGGCTGATTCATCTCGGTGAGGGTGTTAAATTCGAGATGGCAACTTCCGACATCCAGGCAACTGAGATGACCAGCATTCTGGACACCATCAAAAACCTGATCCCATCCAACCCGGTTGCAGCTTTCACAAACGGAAACATGCTTCAGGTACTTGTATTCGCAGTCATCGTAGGCTTCACACTTATCGCTATCGGTGAAAAAGGTAAAGCACTTCTGAATGTAATCGATTCCTGCAATGAAGTCTGCCTGAAAGTAATCAGCACAGTTATGTACTTCACACCTATCGGTGTATTCTGTACTATCGTTCCTGTTGTAGAAGCCAACGGTACAGAAACCATCATTTCACTGGCAACTCAGCTGATCATCCTGTATGTGGCATTCTTCGGCTTCGCCCTGGTCATTTACGGCGGCTCCGTAAAATTTCTCGGCAAAGAAAGCCCTGTGAAATTCTTCAAAGCAATGCTTCCTGCAGCTCTGAACGCATTCGGAACCTGTTCCAGTTCAGCGACCATTCCGATCAGTAAACAGCGTATGGAAGACGAAATGGGCGTATCCAACAAGATCACAAGTATTGCCATTCCTCTTGGCGCTACTGTAAACATGGATGCCGTATCCATCCTGATGTCATTCATGATCATGTTCTTCGCCAATGCATGCGGAATTAACGTAAGCATTTCCATGATGATCATAATCCTTCTGGCAAACGTACTCCTGTCAGTAGGAACCCCGGGAATCCCAGGCGGCGCCATCGCATCCTTCGCAGCCCTGGCAACCATGGCAGGTCTGCCTGCAGGAGTTATGGGCGTTTACATCAGCATCAATACACTCTGCGACATGGGTGCAACCTGCGTTAATGTTATCGGAGACATGGCAGGATGTGTGGTCCTTAAGGAGAAGATTAAATTAGAAGATTAAGCAACCCCTAAATCTGTTGTTTCCAATCGACTTAACGCAAAAAAGCTGCTGTGCATTTCTATAACTGAAACGCACAGCAACTTTTTTATTTACAGCAATCTCTTCGTCACGTTACTCTACACCGAATAACTGCTCCGCGGTTTATCGATTAAATTGCTGTCTGTCTCTATTTCTTTAATCCGGTTGTAACCTTGCAGTTAGTTACTTTCAGGCTTCCTTCAGAAGCAAAGAGTGACAGACTTTCTCCCGGACGTTTATATGCTCTTGCATTTAATGCAACACCGTCTACATAGATTGTAGCAATTGTATCATCTACGATCATTTTGATATTGTATTTCTTACCAGGTACCAGTTCCAGCGGTCTCTCCAGTCCGATATTCTGGTTTGCAGGCCATGGCCAGTTTGGTTTTTTCTCAAATACATATCTGTCTTCTGTTACATTAAATACGAACTGGTAAGACTCAGCTTTATCCTCATCTTCATAGAATCTCACACCGAAAGTTCTAGTTCCTTCTGTGAATTCCACATCTGCTTCGAATTTGAAGATATCTCCTGTATCTTTTGCAACTACTTTTTCTGTACTCTTAGTTGGAGTATCAATTACAAAATCTTCTGTCTTTTCTTCTTTATCAAATGCATTCCATACAGTTTCCGGAATTCTTACACCAAGGGTTCCATCTTCTCTCTGGTAAACCTCATGTGCCATAAATGTTCCTGCCCAGATGAAGTTATTGTCATCATCATCCTGATCCTTGGTAGCAACCCAGCCAAAGAGGATTCTCTGTCCGTTCAGTTCAAAAGTACGTCCTGCATAATAAGATCTGCCGTCAAATGCATCATCTTTCGGTGCGATCCATGGACCTTCCAGACTCTTGCTCATACGGTATACCATTTTACTTCTGTCACTGTATTCTGTCACAATATGATACCACCAGTCACCAATCTTAAATAAGTCTGGCATCTCATGCATAGTATAGAGATCCGGTGCCCAGAAATCTCCTTCAAACTTCCAGTTTTTCAGGTCTTTAGATGTGAATTTAACAGTTCTTCCTGTCTGTCTTGTCTTTGGTCCCTGTAATCTTGCACCAAGAATCAGCAGATACTGATCATTTTCCTCATCGCGGATCACCCATGGATCTCTCCAGTCATCCGGGTCATAGCCTTCCTGTGGAGTGAAGGTAAGTGCATCCTGAGTTTTGTGCCATGTTACAAGATCATCGCTGTATGCATGCATCAGAACCTGAGATGGTTTTCCAAGTGCCGGATAATCACGGTTATAACCTGTATAGAAAATATGATACTGTCCTTCTGCCTCGAAAACACTTCCTGCAAAGATAAACTGATCCTGCTCTTCATCTGTTCCTCTCGGAATTGCCACACCTTTATCTTCGTAATGTACAAAATCAGAAGTTGTTGCCAGATCCCAGCCAAATGGTTCTCCAAATGGTCCCGGTTTTCTGGTATCTCTCTGATGATATAAATAGAATTTATCTCCATGTCCAAATGGCATGCAATCGCCAAACCATGTTCCCGGGAACTGATAGTATAATTTCTGCATAGTCTTAATCTCCTTTTTTATACTTTATTTCACTTTACAGGCCTGCTTGTACTTTTCCGGCAAGCCTGTTATTTACTCATAAATCAAACTACTGTTATCAGGTAATTCTTGCATATTATCAACCTTTTACTGCACCTGCTGTCATACCTGCCAGCATCTTCTTGCTGCTGAAGAAGTAGAAAATAAATACCGGAAGTACTGTTACAGTGATGGCTGCAAATGTACCACCCCAGTCTGTCAGTCCCATGCTTCCTACGAAGTCATTTAAACCAAGTGTAATGGTTTTCATATCTGTAGATCTGGTAAATGTATAAGCATTAATATACTCATTCCAGCAGAATACTGCCTGCATGGTTGCTACTGTGATAATAGAGTTCAGTGACATCGGAACCACCATCTTAAAGAAACATCCTATCGGTGAACATCCATCAATGATCGCTGCTTCCAGCATTTCTTCAGGGAAGAATTTGCTGAATGAATAAAACAGCTGAATGGAATAAGACAGTGAAAAAGCAATCTGTGGCAAAATAATTGCCGGGTATGTATTGATCAGTCCCATCTTATTAAAAATAGTAAACAATGGAATCAGTGCAACCTGCATAGGAAGCATCAATCCAAGAAGGAAATAATTAAGGACAAATTTTCTGCCTTTGAATTTGATTTTGCTTAATGCAAATCCAGCCATCAATGCAAATAAAAGCAGAGGAATCAATACACCGATCAAAACAATGATACTGTTTTTAAAATAAGTCAGCATATGGCTTTTTGTAAAAACATTGATAAAGTTTGTCAGCACCCATTTTGACGGGAGTGCATATGCCGGTAACTGTCTGAAATCATCCAGTGACTTAAAGCTTGAAGTAAATACATAGAAGAAAGGATAAACCTGCATCACAACAAGGATTAATGCTATAACCCATTTAATGATGCTCGGAATGGTTGGTTTTTTCTTTTTCATTCGTCATCCCCTCCTCCTGTGAATTTACGGAATAACATTCCAACTACCATACAGATGATTACGATCATGATCGCTACAGAACTTCCGTAACCATATTTCATACTGCTGAACGCCTGTTTATACATATAAGTTGTCATAAGTTCAGAAGCATTTCCCGGTCCTCCATGTGTTAACAGATAAGAGAACTCGAAAGATCTCAGGGAACCATTCAGTACCAGCAGACAGTTTGCAATGATAACCGGTTTAATATAAGGAATTCTTACATAAAGATATTCCTGCCATGTTGATGCTCCATCGATCAGTGCTGCTTCTCCCAGTTCATCCGGAACACCGATCAGTGCTGCATAAAAGATAACCATATACAGTCCCAGGTATTTATATGCTTCTACAAAAGCTGTTACATACAGTGAAATCTGAGGATTGGAAATCCACTCCATCAGTTTCAGAGATGGATCGATGAATGATAATACCTGATTCACAATACCGGTTGGAGTTACTGATAATAACTTTGTAAAAATCTGGCAAATCGCTACAGAAGAGATAACTACCGGAATATAATACAGAGTCTGTAAAGCAACTCTTCCTTTTTTAATACGACTGAGGAGAATCGCAAATAATAAACCTCCAAATACCTGAATTGCAACATTGATCACTGTATAAATCAGTGTATGCCATACAGTAGATCTGAAAACATCATCCTGTGTAAGAAGTTCAATGTAATTTTTGAAGCCTACAAATACCTTTTCACCAACACCGCTCCAGTCAAAGAAGCTGTAATATCCGGCCCATACAATGGACACGATTACAAATGCCGTATAGATAAGAAATGCCGGAAAAATAAATAAGAAAATTACTGATTTTTTTCCAAATGCTTTCTGCACGAGGCTCCCTCCTTTCCGAAAATCAAATTGTTTTATGTCTTTTCTTTCAAAGAGACTGACAAAAATTTTGCCAGTCTCCAGACTACTGCTTAAATTTTTTTATTTCTTTACCAGAGAATCACAGGTCTTAATAAATTCATCCGGTTTTATGATTCCCTGAGCAAGCTGCTGCTGTTCATCAACAATTTTAGTCATTACATCTGAATCCAGTTTATCATCCCAGGAAGTCCATGCTGTTTCTGCATCTTCAAACATTGGCTGTGTATCATAGTAAAGCTGTGGCAGTCCTTCCGGAAGTTCTTCATTAAACGGTGAGAAAACCTGTGCCTGATTGTAGCATGCATCTGTAAAGTTTTCGCACATATAATCGAAGAATTCCTGCATTGTATCATCATATGTTGCCTTATTAAATCCTTCCGCAAAACCTGCATGAACTGGTACGTTAGTAGACATATTGTCCATTCCTTCTGTATCCGGCACAGGGAAGAATCCAAGTTCACCATTGTCATACATTTCTTCTGCAAGGCTGATCTGTCCGGAGCCTGTATAGAAGATTGCACCGGAACCACCAAAGAATAAGTTACATGCAGAGGTAAAATCTACACTTGCAAATCCTGGTTCAAAATAACCTTTTGTTCCAAGATCAGAAAGAAGATTTACTGCATATTTTGCAGACTCATTGTCACTGAAAGAATCTGTTCCAGCCTGATAACCCTCAATAAATTCAGGACCAGTTACTCTCCATGGTGAGAAAGAAAGATATCTCATCAGCTGCCATGCATCAGAACCTCCCACAATAACCGGAATCTCGCCCTGATCTGCAATTTTCTGGCAATCTTCTTCAAATTCTTCCCATGTTGTCGGAGCATCTTTGATTCCTGCTTTTTCAAAGATATCTTTTCTGTACATAAAATACTCACAGTACAATCCCTGTGGGAAGAGATACATATTTCCGTCGTCTGCATCTGTAAGGAAATCTCTGATCGCACCATTTAATTTCTCATCATATCCGTTTCTTTCAAGTTCATCTCCCACATTAACCAGTGCATCAATATCTTTGCATGCTTTAGAAAGTGTTCCGTTCGGGCATCCAAAAATATCCGGAAGTGTATCACTGTTAATATACATCTGGAGTTTTGTAAAATAATCCTGCATATCGTTTACAAGTTCAATTTCATAATCCAGACCTTTTTCATCACAGAAATTTTTAAGAAGATAATCAAATGTCTTATACTGTTCTGTAGACTCTGTACCTTTTAATAAAGCAGTAATCTTCGTTCTTTTTCCATCGTCCGATTTCTTCGCAGAAGCTGTAACTGCTCCCATGCCTGTCAGAAGACTGGCTGTCATAGCTGCCGTCATGGCAAGTGATAACACTTTTTTCATTTTCCTCATTTACTTGTTTCCTCCTTTTAATTTGTGTTTCCTCGTTCTTGATGATTTTATTTTAGTCTTTTTACCTTTTATAAACAATTGGAAATAAAAGTAAAAATAGGAGATTTGTGCACAAATTTTATACTGTGCACAAATCTCCTGTTCTATCGTCAGGCAGATAAAATCATCCGCCTCGCTACTTGCCTGATTCGATTAAATGACTTACCTGATACAGTTAACCTCGCTGTTTATATATATTTCCTGAATTCATTGGGTGTAATACCGTAACGCTTTTTGAATACTTTTATGTAATATCCAAAGTCTTTGTATCCTACCATTTCTGCGATTTCATATTGTTTATATTTATTATCTGCAATCAGTTTCTCCACCTGTTGGAACCGGACATCTGTCAGATATTCCAGAAAACTCTTTCCGGCATATTTCTTAAGAAGGCGGCTGATATAGGTTCTGCTTACATGGAATTTCTCAGTCAGATCATCCATAGATAAATCTCCTGAATAATTCTTCTCAATGTAAGAAAGAACACTCTGAACCAGTTTCCGGTTCCGTTCATCAGTTCCTTCTGTATTCTGTTTAATCAGCGTTCCAAACAGATTCAGCAGACAATTCAACACCTCTTCTGTGTTCTCGCACTGACAGATTCTTTTTATTCCATCCTGAAGCACAGAAAGATTCCAGTTTTTATTATGAATTTCACTGTCAACTGCACAGATATATGGAAATTTCATACATCCCAAAAGTAAATCCATTGCTGCAAATTTCACCGGAGATACATCTTCCGGTGCGTTTCGAAACATCTGATGAAGTTCATCCTCCGCTTTCTCAAAACTGTCCTGAAACAAAGTCATCATAAAATGTGTTTTTTCACCGGAAGTAATCACAAAGTCTGTCTGTTTTTCATATTGCAGATCTTCGTATCTGAGTATGATATTCGTACCCAGATAAACACATTGCCTGCATGCTGTCTGTGCCTTACGGTACTGTGCATTTGCCTGATATTCGTCCACTTCTACATCGCTCAATCCAAAATTCATATGTGCTTTCAGATACCGTTCTACTTCTACCTGTATCTTACTGCATGCCTGCAATGCTTTTTCCATACATACTGCGTTTTCTTCTTCCTTTTCAAACAAAAGAATAAAATTATATTCTGCAGTTGCTGTATTATAATCGCTCAAAACATGAATTCCAAAATCATTAAAAATTTCCTCAAAAATATTGATGCATGCAAATTCCTCTATCCATTTATCTCCTGTATGGATTTTATTTTCTCCAACAACTTTTCGCCCTACACACACAATATATTTCTCTATTGTCAGATTCAGAGATTCTGCCTGCTCTTTTACAACTCCTTTTCCCTGGATTCTTCCATACAGAAGATTTCCCGCAAATTTGGATCTCAGCTGCGGAACTGACCTATTGAAATATTTCTTCAGATCCCGGATTTCCTGCTGTTTTTCCTTCTTTGCATGAATTTCCCCTGCAATCCGGGCAGCCATTGCCTTTAACTCATCATAGTCCACCGGTTTGAGAAGATATTCTTCCACACCAATGCTGATTGCTTTCTGAGCGTAGGCAAAACTGTCATATCCTGTCAGTATCACTATAACCGCATTGGGATAAATCTCATGTGCTTTTTCTGCAAAATCCAGTCCATCCATTCCCGGCATCTTCACATCTGTAAGAATCAGATCCGGTTTCGCCTGCTCTAGTTTCTCCAGACCCTCCAATCCGTTCCTTGCAGTTGCGGATATATGGTATCCATAATCGCTCCATGGAAACGAACATAAACCATCCAGAATAATATATTCATCATCTAATATCATTACCTGCAATTCCATTATCTCTCGTCTCCCCTTTTTTTGTTATTTTCATTAACAGGTTCATCACATTTCCTGTAGGTAACTCCGACATTACCGTTCATCGGGATTTCCAGTATTACCTGTGTTCCCTTCCCCGGTTCTGATGTAATGCTCATCCTTGCCTTGTTCTGATATACATAATCCAGTCTCTTTCTCACCGCATACACTCCCAGATGAGTATGTGTCCGCTCTGCTTCATGATCTGGCTCTTCCTCTGTCCCCATCAATTTCTCCAACTGTTCCTGTGACATTCCAACTCCATCATCCTTTACTGTAAATACTGCCATTCCATCTGTAATTTCTCCTGAAACATAAAGGAAACAGTCCCATGTCGCATTTTCCACACCATGAACTACCGCATTTTCCACCAGTGTCTGAATAGTCATCTTCGGAATCTCTAATTCATTTAATCTCTCATCCACTTCAATATAAGATGTAAATTTATCTCCATATCTGGTTTCCTGTATGTAAAGATAATCCTGTACATATTTTATTTCCTCACGAATATAAACCATACTTCTTTTATTGCTGATACTTGCACGCATCAGACTGCTGATAGAAGTAACCATACGACAAATATTATCCTCACCTTTTTTTCGCGCCATCCAGTTGATTGTATCCAGTACATTATAAAGAAAATGCGGATTGATCTGTGCCTGTAAAGCCTGGAATTCAATATCTTTGTTAACTGTTTCCATCTCCACAACCTGTTTTATCAGCTGCTCTATTTTCTCTATCGTCTGGTTGAAAACAGAATTCATGGCTCCAATCTCATCCCTTCTTCCTTCCGGAAGACGGACAGAAAAATCCCCCTCCGCAAACTGCTGCATTGCTTTACTTGTACGCTTGATCGGACCGGCGATTCCCTTTGCCAGAATATCAGCAAGAAAAATACACAACATCAAACTTGCCAGAATAAGCATGATTGTCGTTTTCTGTAATCCTCTGGCTGTTTTCTGTAAGAAACTCATAGGAATCATTCCTACAACTGTAAGTCCTGTGTCAGAACTTCTCTGATATACACAGTCATAACCCTGTCCATCTGCAGTAAACAGAAAATCTCCTGTGTTACCTGATATTTTTTCTATCCAGCTTCTGTCACTGATTGTCGCATCATTCTCTGCGCTCTCTATCAGAACATTTTTGTCACTGTCCAGAAGAAAAATATGTGCAGACAAAGAATCTCTGGCTGTGATCGTCATTTTTTTCAGATAGCTCAGCTTAATAGATGCTCTCAATATTCCCACTGGCTTCATAGTCAGAGAATCTTTGATCTGCTTTGCCATATACATCAGGCCTTCCTCAGAAGCATTATAATAAATACAGCGTCCTTTTGCCTGCTCCGCCAGTTCACAGGATGTCTGAGCGGTATTTTCATTAATCTCATGATTATTTGCCAGCAGATGATTTGCTCCGTTATAACCATACAGCTGGATATCATTCATATAAATACTTGTATATCCCTGTAAAAGCAGCCTTCTGATCTGCCCCGATCTTGAATAATAGGAATACAGCTCTGTGCCATCCGATTTATATGGTTCATCAGACTCCAATTCCTCCTGAACCGTACTGTTATTTGCAATATACTCAAATGAATTCCTCACCATATCAAAATAATGATCCAAATTCACCGACAACTCGTTCACCACTCCCGCAGACTGCTTCCTTGTCTGTTCTGTCACAATTGAAGATGCAGACATATACTGCGAAACACTGGCAGCCAACAGAACAACCAATGCTACCCCTAACGTACAATACAGAATTTTTCTCTGTATCGACAGATTAATATACCACTTCTTTAAATTTTTCATCTCTCTTTTCCCTTTAATGCCCCTTTATTTTTCCCGTTTTTCACTGCTGCGGTCTATTCCGGACAGCCAAAAAGCCGACACACTGCTTCCAGTCAATGTATCGGCTTTACTGCTTCATTTTATTATACAGGTATATTCCGTAACTTTTTCTGTTTTACAGATACTGACTGAATTCCACTTTCTCCTTGTTCGGACCCTCAATGGTAAAAAACTTCACACCATTTTCCCAGAATGGCAGGAAATGAATGGTATCCTGTGTGGAGTTTAAACCAGCTTCATTAATATACCGGAAAATCTCCTCAATATCTCTTACATCAAGTGCAACATGATCGATCGCTCCATGCTCCATCTTCGCCGCATGATTCTCATAAGTCTCCACTACCAGAGTTCCCAGTTTCAGAAACACAACCTTCTCATTCGCTTCCTCATTTACGGTCTCAAATGCAGTCTCAAAACCAAGTTTATGATAAAACTCCACAGTTTTATCAATGTCATTTGTCGGAATCCCGATATGCTGTACCCCTGTTGAATAATTCTTTAAATCCATGATCTTTACCTCTTTCTGCTCATCTTTGTAGCTTTTACTCATTTATTTTCATAATTTTACTTATCCAAAATATACGCAGAAAATCATTCGATTGTCAAGAGTAACAACTGATTCTTTTCACTTGACCCCTCCGCTCCCACCACCTCATCCATTTTCTCTTACACAGCCAATAGCCAGCGTGAAGCAGCATCTCTCTGCAGGTGAATTTGGAGGGGGCTTAGTAACTCTTAGGTGGGGGAAATCCGCGTTATGAAGAAAAATAGCAACCTGTCTGAGCGGAGTCTGCGACGGAGCGAGTTTTGCATTTTTCTTCATGCTTTTAGCGGATTTCCCCCACCTTAGAGTTACTTAGCCCCCGGAACTGAACCTGCAGAGAGATGCTGCTTCGCGCGTCCCTTATTGTCTATGTACGCCCCACACCAACAAACTTCCCCCAAATACTTACAAAAACCTCTTGACTTTCAAAACAAACAGCGTTAAAATTGCTTTAGCTTTTTAAACAGCTAAACCTATAACGCATAAATTCAACGAAGGGAACCAGTAAAAACAGTCCCCCCTGTCCTCAGAGAACTGCAGTCCGGTGAAATGCAGTGACAGACCTGTTTCGAATATCATCCCCGAGAAGGAAAGCCGAACCCTTGAATACAGCCATCACAGATATTGCCGTATTCACAGTAAGCTTCCCCGGCCGCCCCCCGTTACAGGAGCCGCGTATATCGGTACGTTGCAGAATCGTACTTGTTTCAAAGGTGAAACAGGGTGGTTACGGAATATCATATGTCCGTCCCTGCGTGGGGCGGACTTTTTTTATGTTATAGGAAATTACTCCATAATATTCCTATAACATAAAAAAGCCCTGACACACGAGACATACTTTCTTTTCCAGGCTGTCGATCTGAAACCGAAACACTACTTCTGTTTTTCGCAGACAACAGAATTCACCACAGATGAAAAATGTAACTAATTACATATTATAACCATTACATTCCATCTGCCTTGAATCTGCTCCAAATTCCGAAAAACAGCAGCAAATTTTTTGAGAGGAGTAGAGAGCATGAAAATCTACAAAAAAATCATGAACGCACTGGCTGCAGTAGAAAAGATCGTCCTTGTGATCTCCACACTGCTGATCCTGGTGCTGACTGTGGGAAACGTATTTTCCCGTAAAGTCATCCACCGTTCCTGGTCCTTCACAGAAGAACTTGTAGTAGCGGTATTCGTACTCATCACCCTGCTGGCAGCCGCACTGGCCTGCCGCGAAGGAGAACTGGTCAGCCTGACACTGGTCACAGACCGCCTTCCAAAGAAACTGAAGAAACCATCCGTGATCCTGATCACAGTCCTGAGCATCATCTTCAGCGTCATCCTTTTCAAATACGGAATGGACAAGGTAATCACTCAGCTTCAGAATGGAAAAAGAACCTTCGTATTAAACTGGCCTGAATGGATCTTCTGGTCCTTCGTACCCATCGGTGCAGGATGCATGATCCTTCACTTCATTGAATTCTGTCTGGACTTCTGCTGCAAAACCGACAGTGCCAAAAATACCGACAACAGCACAAAAAGTAACATGAACACAATCACAACAGACAAAAAGGAGGCCAAATAAATGATCAGTGCAATCTTATTTATCTCCTTCTTCATATTCCTGATCCTGGGTGTACCCATCGGAATCTGCCTCGGACTTTCCTCCGTATGCGCAATCCTCTACTCCGGTACATCCCTGACGATCGTAGCAACCAACATGTACTCAGGAATCAGCAAATTCCTGCTCCTGGCAATCCCATTCTTCGTACTGTCAGGAAACATCATGGCAAAAGCCGGTATCTCCAAACGACTGATCAAATTCGTTGATACCTGCGTAGGCCACAAAAAAGGCGGTATCGCCATCGTATGTGTTATCGTAGCCTGCTTCTTCGGCGCCATCTCCGGTTCCGGCCCTGCAACTGTTGCAGCTCTTGGCGCCGTACTGATCCCTGCAATGGTAGAACAGGGCGGTTTCTCCGCACCATTCTCCACAGCACTGATGGCAACCTCAAGCTCCATCGCCATTGTCATCCCGCCAAGTATCGCCTTCGTTGTATATGCCTCCATCACAGGCACATCCATCGCAGATATGTTCATGGCAGGTATCGTACCAGGTCTTCTTATGGGCGTGGCACTGGTAATCGTAGTAATGCTGGAAGCAAAGAAACACAATATCAAACCATCCAGGGAAAAAGCCTCCGGCAAAGAACGCTGGGACGCTTTCAAAGATGCTTTCTGGGGATTCCTGATGCCGGTCATCATTCTGGGCGGTATCTACGGCGGGATCTTCACACCAACAGAAGCAGCAGCCGTATCCGTTGTATACGGTCTCTTCGTAGGTATGGTCATCTACCGCGAAGTTTCCATCCGCGATATGTTTGACATTCTGGTAGACTCAGCAAAGACAACCGGCGGTATTATGCTCATCGTAGCAAGTGCCTCTCTGTTCTCCTTTGTATGTACCAAATTCGGTATTGCAGATGCAGCCTCCAATTTACTTGGAAGCATCGCACACAATCAGTTTACCTTCCTGCTGATCGTAAATATCATCTTCCTGATCGCAGGATGCTTCATCGATGCAAACTCCGCTATGTACATCTTCATCCCGATCATGCTTCCTGTATGTAAGGCTCTTGGATACGATATAGTAGCATTCGGTGTTATGGCAACTGTAAACCTTGCAATCGGACAGGTAACTCCTCCTGTAGGTGTAAACCTTTTCGTAGCAATCAGCATCAAGATCAAAAAAGGTCTGGAAGTTACTCTGCAGGAGATCTCAAGGGCAGTTGTGCCAATGATCGCAGCCTGCGTTGCAGTTCTTCTGATCGTTACTTACATCCCGATCACCTCCACTTTCCTTCCGAAAGCTCTTGCAAAAGAAGGCTCCTACACAGGTGATCAGTCCTCCGCTTCCTCTGACACAGCTTCCAAGGACGCAGGAGACGGCAATAACTCCTTTGACACAATTGCAGATTACAGCGACCTTGACTGGCCGGAAATGACTTGGAACTTCGCATGCTCCACTACTGAGACAAGTACATGGGCTGATGGCGGACGTAAGTTCGGTGAACTGATGGAAAAAGCCACAGGCGGCAAAGTCAAAGTCAACATTTACGCTGCTGACCAGCTTACAAACGGCAACCAGTCCGAAGGTATTCAGGCTCTGATGAATGGGGACCCGGTTCAGATCTCCATGCACTCCAACTTGATCTACTCTGCATTTGATCCACGTTTCAACGTTGTTTCTCTTCCGTTCGTCTATGATTCTTACGACGATGCAGATGCGAAATTCGATGGCGAAGCTGGTGCAAAGCTGAAAGAAATCCTCAGTGAGTACGGACTCCACTGCATGGGTATTGCAGAGAACGGTTTCCGCGAAATCACAAACAGCAAACATGAGATTAAATCTGTAGACGATATGAAGAACCTGAAGGTTCGTGTAGCAGGCTCCAACCTTCTGATGGAATGCTACAAGAGATGGGGCGCTGATGCCACAAACATGAACTGGTCTGAAACTTACACAGCACTTCAGCAGAACACAGTAGAAGGTCAGGAGAATCCGCTTCCCGCTATCGACGCTGCAAGTGTTCAGGAGGTTCAGCCTTACTGCTCTATGTGGGATGCAATTTATGACTGCCTGTTCTTCTGTATCAACGAAGACATCTACAACAGTCTCACACCACAACAGCAGGAAGTTGTTGACGAGGCAGGACAGAAAGCAGTTGAATATGAGCGTTACATCAACCGCTCCGGAGATGACGAGATCAAAGAACGCTGGGCAAGCCAGAACGGTGTAACAATCACAGAAAAAGAAGACATGGACATCGACTCCTTCAAAGAAGCAGTTGACGGTATCGATGACTGGTTTGTAAACGAACTGAAGAGCCAGGGCTATGACGATGCCCAGGATCTGGTTGATCTTTTCACAAAGGACTCCTTCAACACAGTGGAAGATTACAGTAATCTGGACTGGCCGGAAACAACCTGGAACTTCGCATGCTCCACTACTGAGACAAGTACCTGGGCTGACGGCGGACGTAAGTTCGGTGAACTGATGGAAAAAGCCACAGGCGGCAAAGTCAAAGTCAACATTTACGCTGCTGACCAGCTTACAAACGGCAACCAGTCCGAAGGTATTCAGGCTCTGATGAATGGGGACCCGGTTCAGATCTCCATGCACTCCAACTTGATCTACTCTGCATTTGATCCACGTTTCAACGTTGTTTCTCTTCCGTTCGTCTATGATTCTTACGACGATGCAGATGCGAAATTCGATGGCGAAGCTGGTGCAAAGCTGAAAGAAATCCTCAGTGAGTACGGACTCCACTGCATGGGTATTGCAGAGAACGGTTTCCGCGAAATCACAAACAGCAAACATGAGATTAAATCTGTAGACGATATGAAGAACCTGAAGGTTCGTGTAGCAGGCTCCAACCTTCTGATGGAATGCTACAAGAGATGGGGCGCTGATGCCACAAACATGAACTGGTCTGAAACTTACACAGCACTTCAGCAGAACACTGTTGAAGGTGAGGAAAATCCACTTCCTGCTATTGACGCAGCAAGCGTTCAGGAGGTTCAGCCTTACTGTTCCATGTGGGATGCAATTTATGACTGTCTGTTCTTCTGCATCAATCAGGATATCTACGACGGCCTCACACCACAACAGCAGGTAGTTGTTGATGAATGCGGTCAGAAGGCAGTTGAATACGAACGTTACATCAACCGTTCCAGCGACAATGAGATTAAAGAACGCTGGGAATCCAAAAACGGCGTAACCTTCACAGAGAAAGCTGATATGGATATCGATTCTTTCAAGAAAGCTGTAGACGGCGTAGACGACTGGTTCGTAAATGAGCTGAAGAGCCAGGGCTACGAAGACGGCCAGGATCTGGTTGATCTGTTTACCAAATAATCCTTACGGTTACAAAACTCCATAAAAATAAATGAACAGGGTATGAAGTTTCATCAGATTACGATGAACTTCATACCCTGTTTTGTTTTTAATAATATAGAACGTAAAGTACTTGATATCTTCTATTTTTCACGTTATACTGAACAAGTATAATTGAACAGACCCGGATGCAAAGTTTCGACCCCTGCCCTCCAGTTTCACGAAAGGAGGGTGATGCCCGATGAACACAATGGAAGTCCTTACTTTATTGTTAGTAATTTTTACGGCATTGACTTACATAGATCAACATAAAAAGAAATAAGCATCCCACCGCCCAAAGTTGGATGCTTAATTTCTTTACTCATTAATTATACCGAGGGCAACCGGAACACGCTTCCGGTCATCTTCTAAGTAGATTATACAATGGGGCACTTGATTTTTCAAGTGCCCTTTTTTATAAAGTAAAGCAGACATTCGCAATCCGCTTCGCGACCTGCGTTCAAATCTCAGATTTTCAGATAGGATTTAATTTTCTCCTCATGCAGTTCTTCTCCAATCACGATCAGGACCTCCTGTCCTACATGAAGCGGTCGGATTGTAATTTCATTCTTCGTAGCATTTAATTCAATCCACTGCCGTCTATCGCACTCTGCCCATGCAGATAGTCCAGAACCGTCTTCGCTGTCACTGTCTACTCTCATAAATCCCTTCATCCGGAACACACGCCCGCATTCAGAATCAGACAGAATCTTCTCAGCTGCTTCCCGCAGCTCCTTCTCAGTCATCTTCACATTCATAAAGTACAGAGAAGTAAAGGCATCCTCTGCCTCAAACTCCGGTTTCCTGTAGCTTGCCATCACATATCCACAGGATGCGATTCTGTCAAAGTCCTCTTTCGACATCTCATCCCAATTCTTGTGGATAATATTAACTGTATCCACATCATCCATTTCACAGCAAAATCTCCTGCTGCAATGAACCTTCTCCAACGCCTGATTCACATGCTTAATCGTACCCTGGATTTCCTCGGGTGATGCGTCCTGGCTCTTGCTCATCACAATGCATCCGGCATCTGCCACCTCAGAAGCCAGAATGAAATCCGCCTCCTCTGACAGATCACGCTCCAGCTTAGAATCCACAATTGCAATCACATTCCCAATCTGATACCAACGATTTAACGGCTCCTCATGAAGAATATCAAAGAACTCATCCACATCAAAAATCCCAGACGGCTCCACGATCACACGATCATAACCGCACATACCCATAGCAATCAGTTTCGTCTTAAATCTCCTCCTGTGGCAGTCCTTATCACACCCTCCTGAGATCATCTCCAGCTCACAGTTCTCTCCCATCAGATCCTGAAGCAACATCATATCCACATTCACAGCCCCGTAATCATTCTCCAGAATTCCAATATTATTACCAGCATCCATCAGATACTGCGCATACTTCCTGATAAACGTCGTCTTCCCTGAACCAAGAAAACCAGTGATCAGATCTATCTTTACCATCGTATATCTCTCCCTTGCTGCTGCATAATTTTTCTTTTTTATTCTTAAACCGGAACTTCATCATCTGTGATCCACATACCTGTACGATCATAGCATTATAACGCAGAAAACGCAACGCCCGCAAAGAAAGACCACAATTATTCATGTTCTGAAATAATTGCAGTCTTTCTGATAGTTCCTTATGACAATTCCAGCTTACCAGTATAAAGCTGATAATAAGTTCCTTTTAACTTAATGAGGTCTTCATGGTCGCCTCTTTCAATGATCTTTCCATGATCCAGTACGATGATGGCATCGCTGTTTCTGATGGTTGAAAGTCGATGGGCGATCACAAATACAGTACGGCCTTTCATCAGGTTATCCATACCTTTTTGTACAATACTCTCTGTACGGGTATCAATACTTGAGGTTGCTTCATCCAGGATCAGTACAGGCGGATTGGCTACTGCTGCTCTTGCAATGGAGAGAAGCTGGCGCTGTCCCTGGGACAGTTCCTCACCGTCTCCGCTTAACATGGTATCATATCCTTTTGGAAGCATTTTGATAAACTGGTCTGCATGAGCCAGTCTTGCTGCCTCGTATACTTCCTCATCTGTAGCATCCAGTTTACCGTAGCGGATGTTTTCTTTAATAGTTCCTGTAAACAGGTGAGTATCCTGAAGTACGATTCCCAGAGAACGTCTCAGGTCATCCTTCTTAATCTTGGTAATGTTGATTCCATCGTAACGGATTTTACCTTCCTGAATATCATAGAAACGGTTGATCAGATTTGTGATCGTTGTCTTTCCTGCACCTGTGGAACCTACGAAAGCAAGTTTCTGTCCCGGCTTGGCGAAGAGGCTGATGTCTTTCAGAATAACTTTGTCCGGGTTATATCCGAATGTAACATCTTCGAATCGGACATCTCCTGTCAGTTCTGTATAAGTAACGGAACCATCTGCAGAATGTGGATGTTTCCATGCCCACATGCCCGTTCTCTCTTTGCATTCTGTGATATTGCCGTTGGCATCCTTTCTTGCATTAACAAGTTCTACGTAACCTTCATCCTCTTCCGGCTTCTCGTCAATGAGCCTGAAGATACGTTCTGCACCTGCAAGTGCCATAACAATGGCATTAAACTGCTGTGCCACCTGCATGAATGGCTGGGTAAAGCTCTTGGTGAACTGTAAATAGGAAGCCATAACACCGAGGGTGATGCCGCCCACACCTGTTACAGAGAGAAGTCCCCCAAGTACTGCTGTCAGTACGAACTGCAGGTTACCGATGTTACCGATCACAGGTCCCATCATGTTTCCGTATTTATTGGCGTTTGCAGAACTCTCGAAGAGTGCTTCGTTGAGTTTGTCGAATTCTTCTTTTGATTTATCTTCGTGGTTGAAAACTTTTACCACACGCTGACCATTCATTCGTTCTTCCACGAAACCGGTCACATCTGCCAGAGATACCTGCTGACGGATGAAATATTTGCCACTGTTGGAACCAATCTTACTGGTAACCTTCAGCATAATAAAAATAATCACAACTGCCAGAATTGTAAGCAGCGGACTTAACAATAACATGGAAATAAAGGTAACCACGATCGTAAACAGCGCCATCAGCGCCTGCGGGATCGCCTGGCTGATCATCTGTCGCAGGGTATCTGTATCGTTGGTATAGAGGCTCATGACAGATCCGTTTGTATTCTGGTCGAAATAGCGGATCGGAAGAGTCTGCATATGCTCGAACATATCATCACGGACACTTTTAAGCACACCCTGACCGATATAAACCATCATTCGGGTATAAATAAATGTGGCAATCACACCAAGTGCAAAAATACAGCCAAGGACTGCAAGTGCCTTATAGAGTTCTGCAAAGTTCGGATCTGTCTGTCCGATCAGCGGGATGATAAAGTCATCCAGCAGAAATTTCAGGGACAGGGATACTGCAATACTTGCTGCGGAACTGATAAAGATGCAGATAAATACGATGATAAACTGTATCTTATGGGTTCCTGTCATATATTTCAGAAGTCTTTTGGCAGTTTGGATGGTGTTCTGATCTAATTTTTTCTTCTTATTCATCGTCTCCGCCTCCTTTGACCTGTGATTCATATACTTCTCTGTAAATATCATTTGTCTTCAGCAGTTCTTCTGAAGTACCCACACCTGCGATCTTACCGTCATCCAGTACGATGATCTGATCTGCATCTTCAATAGAAGAAACTCGCTGTGCGATAATAATCTTTGTTGTGTTCGGGATCTCCTCGCGGAAAGCCTTACGTATCAGGGCATCTGTTCTTGTATCTACTGCACTGGTAGAGTCATCCAGGATCAGGATCTTCGGTTTCTTGAGAAGAGCCCTTGCAATACACAGACGCTGCTTCTGACCGCCGGATACGTTGTTACCGCCCTGAACGATCATTGTATCGTAACCATCCGGGAACTCACTGACGAATCCATCTGCCTGGGCCAGCTTACAGACCCTCCGAACTTCTTCCTCACTGGCATGTTCATCACCCCAGCGAATATTGTCATAGATGCTTCCTGAGAACAGCACATTTTTTTGAAGTACCATGGAAACCTGGTCACGAAGTACTTCCAGATTGTAGTTGCGTACATCCACGCCTCCCACCTGGACATTACCCTTTGTGACATCATAGAGTCTGGGGATCAGCTGCACCAGGGTAGACTTTGCACTTCCGGTTCCGCCGATGATACCTACTGTCTGACCGGATTTAATATGAAGATTTACATCCTTCAGGGAAAGATTTCCTCCCTCTCCTGCATAGCTGAAATCTACATGATTAAAGTCAATGGAACCATCTGCCACATTCTTTACTGCATCAGCTTTATCCTGCATCTCAGGAACTTCATCCAGAACCTCTACAATACGGTCTGTGGATGCTTCTGCTATCATGATCATAACAAACACGAAAGTTACCATGTTCAGGGACATGAGAATCTGAAGTGCGTAGACAATGATACTTGTCAGCTCACCGGTTTCCATGCCACCGAGAACAATACCTCTTCCGCCAATTGCAACAATGATAATGATTACAGTATACATGACAAACATCATAACCGGTGAGTTCCATGCAACGATTTTCTCTGCTTTAGTAAACAGATTATAAACATATCTGGAAATTCCATGGAATTTCTCAATCTCATAGTCCTCTCTTACGAAAGCCTTAACTACACGTGAGGCATTTACATTCTCCTGAACGGAATTGTTCAGGTTGTCATATTCATCAAAGACCTTGATGAAATGCGGATGTGCCTTTTTCGCAATAAAGATTAGTGTACCGCCAAGGACAGGAACAACTATCAGGAAAAGCACTGCGATCGGTTTGTTGATCGTCAGTGTCATAATCCATGACAGGATGATCATAAACGGTGCCCTGGCAAGAAGGCGAATACTCATCATGTATGCCTGCTGTACATTTGTGATATCAGTGGTCAGTCGTGTGACCAGACCTGATGTTGAAAAGTGGTCGATATTTTTAAAGGAAAAATCCTGCACCTTATAAAAAATATCGTGTCGTAAATTCTTCGCATATCCTGCTGCTGCAACTGCCGCCATATTTCCGGCCTGTACGCCGAAGAACAGGGAAAGCATTGCCATTGCAACAAGGATGACTCCACGCTGGATGATATAGCTCATATCTCCGTTTGCAATACCTACGTCGATAATCTTCGCCATCTCCAGAGGAATCAGAACTTCCATCAGTACTTCCAGGATTACAAGGATCGGAGCCAGTACAGACTGCTTCTTGTATTCCCGGACTGAACGTAAAAGTTTCTTATTCATCTTTGTCAATGTCCTCCTTATGTCTCGTTATTTCTGTTAAAAATCATTCCTGCTATCGCAGGATTTTTTCCGGTTTTCATACATCTGCCAGAGAACCTGTTTGCACAGTTCCACATCCTCCTTCGGAATTCCCCGTAGCATTTTGGCTTCGCCTTCTTCAATACTCTTTAAGATTGCAGGACGGATCTTCTCTGCTTTCTCTGTGGGAATGATCTGTTTCAGGCGTGCATCCTGTTTCGCACTCTCTCTGTAAATGTAACCGTTCTTCTCCATCAGCTTCAGGATCCCTGTCACTGTAGGTTTCCTGATCTGGAATTCCTCTTCAATATCTTTCTGATAGAGATCTCTGTGCATGGTTTCCAGAAGGATAAATTTCAGCACATGCTTCTGCATGGTCGTCAGATCGTCATTCTCCATCACCTCTGCCGGATTATGCCGTTTCATTGTATGGGATAAAATATGTATCAGCCTGCCTACATACATCTCATTCAGCTTCTGTTTCATTTCCTCGTCTATCTCGCCGCACCTCCTAAAATCAGTACACATACTATTGCAAAGCCATATAATAGTTAGGTTGCTATCCATTAGTTGCCTAACTATTATATGGCTTTAGTTTTTTTATGTCAATACTCGTTTTTATTTCTCCTTTTGAACTACTCAAAAATTGTTACTGTTCACTCCGTTCTCAGTAACACGCTTCGCAAACTTAATTTATGCTAATCGCATAAATTCGCGCGGTATATCTCGGGTTTTCTGTTGCCAAGCATCCGTAAGAAGCTGCCAGTGGCAGGTTCTGTAGGTGAAACTTTAGGAATTTAAGAAAAATTTAATAGAGTATTATGGTTTTTGCAGGACGCTTTGGTTGTAAAAAGTGCAGAATCATTGTAAAATATAAGGGATTTATAACATACAGGGGGTATATTATATGACGAAAGAGGAAGTGTTTTCTTTCCCTTCCGCAGATGGGCGAACCACAGTTCATGCAGTACGATGGACTCCGGAAGATGGAAAGTATCGTGCAGTTTTACAGATAACACATGGTATGGTGGAATATATTGAACGCTACCGGGCTTTTGCAGAATTTTTAAATGACAATGGTTTTCTGGTGGTAGGTCATGATCATATCGGACACGGCGAATCCGTTGTATCTAAGGATGAATGGGGATATTTTGCAGAGCATCCCAGCGATACGGTGGTTGCCGATATGCATACACTCCGGGAGATGACGCAGAAAGAGCATCCGGGTGTACCGTATTTTATGTTGGGACACAGCATGGGTTCTTATATGCTTCGGAAATATCTTGCGATACATGGAGAGGGGCTTACCGGTGCTATAATTATGGGAACCGGCTGTATTCCAGACAATACCACAAAGCTTGCCATGTTTATTGCAAAGCTACAGGCAGCTTTTTTTGGCTGGCACCACAGAAGTAAATTATTGCAGAAATTATCTTATGATAAATACTATCATCAGTTTGACCTGACAGGAAAAGATGCTTCCAATAGCTGGCTGACCAAGGATGAAGAAATAGTAAAAACTTATTATGCAGACCCGAAATGCACGTTTGTATTTACGGTAAATGCTTATATGGGACTGTTTGAGGCAGTTCTTTTTGACAACCAGCAGGAAAATATTGAAGCAGTTCCAAAGAGTCTTCCGTTATTTTTTGTATCGGGAGCGATGGATCCGGTGGGCGGCTGCGGCAGCGGCGTAAAGAAGGTATATAATAAATTTGACACAGCCGGCAAAGAGGATATTACCTGGAAATTATATGACAACGACCGTCACGAAATCTTAAATGAGACAGACCGTGATGTTGTATATCATGATATTCTGGCATGGATGAATGTTCACCTTGCCTGAAAAAGGAGGAAAAAATGAAAAAACATATCAAAAAAATAATGGGAATGGGATTAGCATGTATGCTGTTTCTTGGAGTGCCATTTCAGGCATCCGCAGCAGAAGTGACCGGAACACTGTCTACAGAGACATCATCGGAAAATGGTACTGCAGCAGGTGGGGAGAACAACAGTTCTGATGCAGCAGCAAATCCGGACAGTGGAGCAGACAGCAGCACGCCGGATGCCGGAACAGCTGCAGATAATCCGGCAGCTGTAGAAGATAAGGCAGATGACAATGTTGTAATCAAGGAAAGTGACAAACCATATCTGGCATTGGGCGCAGACTTATCCGAAGACCAGAAGAACACTGTTTTAAGTCTGATGGGCATTGATCCGGCACAGCTTGGTAACTATGACGTAGTAACAGTAAACAATTCCGAAGAACACCAGTATCTGGATGCATATATTCCATCTTCCCAGATTGGAAG
>ENA-OOZY01000188-OOZY01000188.1-human-gut-metagenome-genome-assembly--contig:-NODE-188-length-54744-cov-8.324873_pt1 | contig 54744 bp, 54 predicted proteins | sample MGYA00241047_ERZ501410 | MGnify/ENA primary metagenome ERZ501410 (study PRJEB25962, sample SAMEA2042621) | human gut metagenome | biome: human gut; feature: human-associated habitat; material: faeces... | reverse complement strand
TAGGATTTCGGCGCAGATTTTTTCCTGTATTTTATTGGTGTTTAGTATTATAATATCTCGAAATCATATCCGCCGTGGATAGGAATGTCCCTTGAAACAATGCGTTCTACCGAACCCCATTTGAGGTTTTCGAGCGAGCTTATCAAATAGTCTATGTCAATGGTTCTGCCCTCGGCTTCCATTTCAACAGAGCCGTCGTCAAGGTTTTTCACCCAGCCCGAAATGTCGTAGTTCCGTGCCGTACAGCCGGCTGTATAACGAAAACCTACACCCTGCACATTCCCGTAAAAAATATAATGCCTGCGTATTTTATCCAATGTTTTCACTCCGTTCGGAAAATTTCTTTGCAATTTATTTATCGGCAAACAGTTTGGAAACTTTAGAAAAACAGATTTTTTTCCTCGGCTATTTTTCAAGAAAAATTATTTCAAAAAATTGATTTTTTATATATTGACAAAAATGTCATAATATTACATAATAACAGCGGAGGGGATAAAATGCCACAAAAAAATACAGCAAATCATACCACCGATTTCAGCGCACGAATAACCGATTATGTGGAATCAAGCGGATATACCGTCTATAAACTGGCGCAGATCACGGGACTTGGCAGAACGGCGATACATCAGGTAATGTCGGGAAGACTTGTGCCTGCTCATGATTTTTTTGAACGATTGAGTTCTGCATTTATGATAACTCCTCAGCAAAAAGCGGAACTGACCGAATTGTATTTTCGCGAAAAAATGGGCAGCAGGCTTTATGATGAACAGAAGCGCCTTATCGAAATGATAGAAAAACTTCCGCAGTATTATATCGACAGCACCAAAACATTATCCGTAGGTGATGTTTCCGAGATAGGCACGGGCGCGGTGAACGGGCTTTTCAACGTGAACCGCGCGCTGATGGAGCTTATCGGCAGAGAAACGGGCAGACCCGAGCCGATCGTCTGCTCCACAGTTCCGTTCAGCAACAAAGCTTTTTTTGAACTCGTGATGCAGATATTCGGCAAAAGCAGCGGAAAAGCAGTTTTTGAGCATTTCATACGAATTTACAAAACGGGCGGGAACACTTTGGAACATAATATGGACACGCTTGAAAATCTTCTGAAAATGTCGATGAATACGGGCGTTTCCTACAGACCGTATTCGCACTATATCCACGAAGATGCGGTCGATGATATCGTGCCGATATATCCATACTTCATCGTGACTTCCGAATATACGGCGCTGGTAGCCGCCGATTTTCGTTCGGCATTCATAACGGACGATGCCGCGGTGATGTCTGCCGCCTCGGAGCATATCCGCAGCCTGAAATCAAATTCCGTGCTTGCCGTTGAGCAGATAGATGAAAGCAGAATGTTCGGCATCTTTGCGGAATCGTCAAGAGCGTTCATAAAATCGATAGAGTTTCAGCCGTGTCTGTCGAAGTATCTCACCTTTGATGTTGTGAAAAGGCGGCTGATAGATATTCCCGAAAAAGATATCATCATCGAAACGCTTGCTAAAAATTTCTTCACGCCCGAACAGCTCGAATTCACCCTCACTCAGCCTGCGGAGTGCTTTTATACCGAGCGTGGACTGGAGTATTTTGCCGAAACGGGAACAATGCTCAATATGCCGGGGCATCTTCTGGAACCGCTTTCGGAAGAGGAAAGGATCTATATACTCAAAGAGATGAAAAAGGATATCGGAGGATATTTTAAGCTTCTCAATGATGAAAAGATAAGTATACCCGGATTTATCCAGCTGATACTGCTGAAAAATCAAAAGTGCATAGTTTCCTGCCTTATGGAGAAAAAGAATTTCTGCTGTGTGCTTTCCGAGCAGAGCCTTTTCAATGCATTTTACGGACTGATGGAAACGCTGAATGAAAGTGAGCTAACTATGCCGAATGAAAAAGCGGTGCAGTATATAGATATTTGCATTGAAAAATTGGAGAGCGGAATTTCCGAAAAGCAGTGACAAACTAACAGCCGACAGTTAAATTTATACTAAACACCACTTAAGAACCCGTCTTCACAAGCATATGCGCACGTCTTTTCGGCAAATTTTGCCGCAGACTGCGTTAAAAATCCTTGCCGGGCGAAAGCCCGCCTGCGGATTCTTGCCTTGTCTGCAACAAAATTATGCTCGAAAATCCGCACACATTTCTTATGAAGACAGGTTCTAAAATTCGGAAAAAATCAAGCCGACAATCTTGGATATATGTGATTTCGGCGCAGATTTTTCCTGTATTTTATTGATGTTTAGTATTATTGGTGGTTGGTATAAAAAACACTTGATTTTTTTGCGGAAATATGATAATATAAAACAGCAGACATAGTTCTGTTTATTTTATGTTTATCAGTTAGTCAAAGCTAACTTATCACGATTTCTTGAAAATTTTGTATTAGGGAGGAATAAAAATGGGTGAAAAAGTAACACTTTCGGGAGTTCCCGAAACAATGCTGCAAACTATCTATGCAAGAGCAAAGGAAACAAAAACGCGCGGCGCGATATCGGATAAAAAGGCTGTCGAAATTGTAGAAAAGCTCAACTACGATTTCTCACTCGCCGATAAGGATAAAGCGATGCATGACGGTGTTATCGCACGAACGATCGTCCTCGACAGACTTGCGGAAAAATATCTCGCGAAGCTCAAAAACGCAGTTGTCGTAAATATCGCCTGCGGTCTGGACACGCGCTGTTACCGAATGAAAGGCTTTTCGCACTGGTATAATCTCGACCTGCCCGAAACTATCGAAGTGCGGAGCAGGATACTCACACCGACCGAAAAGATAACGCAGATACCAATGTCCGCAATGGACGACTGGGGCAACGGGATAGCGGAAAAAGGTGTTCCTGCGCTCGTTATCATCGAGGGTCTGACGATGTATCTTTCCGAGAGCGATGTGAAGCAGATATTCGCAGTCATCGAAAAACGCTTTGAGCACGCCGTTGTACTTGTCGAAACGATGAACCCAATGGTCGCAAAGCGCATAAAGGAAAAATCGATCGAGGGCAGTAAGGCGAAGTTCACTTGGGGCGTGAAGAACGGCGGGGAACTTGACAAAATCATCTCGGGTTTCCGCTGTGTTGAGGAGCATAGCCTTTGCGAGGGAATGGCGGTGTTCGCGCCGATATATAATATCCTCGGCAAAATAAAATTTGTAAGTAATATCTCAAACAAGATAATCGTTATGGAGAAATAATAATACTAATGTCCGGCAAGTATTTTAACGCAGTTTGCGGCAAAATTTGTCAAAAAGACGTGCGCATATGCTTGTGAAGACAGGTTCTTATATTCAGCAGAAATGTCCCAAAAGGTACATTCGGCATCATTTTTTTTATTATAACATATTATCTCGAGAAAATCAACCGCTGAAATTTTAAATCAATTTTATACTGATTTTTTGTCTACACTTTGATTGAAAATCAGTATTATACTAAACACCATTTAAATTTTGGAAAAAATCAAGCCGACAATCTTGGATATATGTGATTTCGGCGCTGATTCTTTCCTGTATTTTATTGGTGGTTAGTATTAGGCACAAAAAAACAGCTTATATCAGTCTTTTCAAGCGTGAGCAGAGCAATCTTCCTGTCAATTCCGCCTGCATAACCCGTGAGACTTCCACTTGCCCCGACAACACGGTGACAGGGTATGATCATCGAGATATTGTTGTGTCCGACAGCACCGCCGACCGCCTGCGCGGACATCTTTGCAATGCCTTTTTTCTTTGCATGCTCTCGCGCGATATCACCGTAAGTTACCGTTTTACCGTAAGGTATCTTCAAAAGTATGTCCCAGACCCCGCGCTGAAAATCCGAACCGATAGGGTGGAGCGGCGGCGTGAAATTCGGCTCGTTTCCGCTGAAATATATGTCGAGCCACTCTTTAGCCTGCTCTAAAGCCGGCGTTGTTCCGTCGGTGTTTTCTTCCGCAAGGTTGGAGGCAAAATATTTCTGCCCGTGAAACCATAATCCGGTCAGACCGATCTCATCAGCCGCAAGCAGGATCTCGCCGAGCGGAGAAGAATAATTTATCGTGTGAACCATTTTTACCTCTTTTTAAAAGTATAATCGCACATACTTCCGCCGCGTCCGATCTGCTCGGTGTAAATGAACTCCGCACGCGGCAGAGCGCTGTACATAAGGTCATCGACCTCACAGAATACCGCCGTCATTTCGGGCATACCGTACTTCGTGAAAATCCGCTGATAAATGCACTTGTGCGTTATCATCGTGAATCGGTCGTTCGGGCATTTCGGAAATTCCACGTCCCAGCCGAAGCCGAGCGTGTGAGCGAATTTTATCGGCATTGTCAGTTTTAATACTAAACACCAATAAAATACAGGAAAAAATCTGCGCCGAAATCCTATATATGCGAGATTGTCGGCTTGATTTTTTCCAAATTTTAAATGGTGTTTAGTATAAAAGCTTCACGAACCAACTATGGCTCGCAAGCCTTTCCATCGAAGCCTTTGTAGATTCAAGAAATGTGTACATCGCATCGGCAACGGTTTTTTCGGCTTCGCTGCGTGATCTTCCACTCTCTTCAAGAACAATCACCATTGCCGGAGCCGTAATAAGATTGCATAAATGACCGTAATTTTTATTATCGGCATAGTCGGAGTTCTCAGCAATAAGCTCGGACATTTTTTCATGCAGACGGAACTTGTCGCTTTCGCCCCATTTGCTGTAAAAGTCACTGAATCTGCTCTGCTTTATCATATTTTCGGGAATATATTTTTTCATAACGCTCGTCCTTTAACAAAATATTGCGATAACATACGCTAACAAAATTATATCACATTATTTTCCTTAAAACAATATTTGTAGGTCTGGGCGAACAAGTAATTTTTAACGCAGTCTGCGGCAAGATTTGTCGAAAAAACGTGCGCATATGCTTGTGAAGACAGGTTCTTAGTATTATAACCTTTGGGCAATTATTTCTGCACTGTCAAAGCTGACTGAAATATCCTTTCCATATCCTTCGGGAGGTATTCCCGAGAGATCCGGTGGCGTAATACCAAGCGTTGTATATACGCCAAGCATATCATTCATTATCGGCATTCTGTCACCATCAAAAAATTCACCCGCTGTTTCGTCTGTTAATGAAAGCGTATCATAAATTACTCTGAGCAGACTTATATCAGCACATATAAACAAATCGTAGTATTCCTTGTATTTTCCCACAGAATATTGATTTTTATCAGGACGGTTGTATCGATAATGATCTTTTACATACTCACAAGTCTTGAAATTTAAGCAAAATCTGTATTCCGTATATAACCAGTTAGCTTTGCCGCAAACATCGCACGGATAAAAATTTTTTCCGCTTTTATCAGGCATACACACAGGTATAAGGATTTCTCCCGGGCATAAATCGGATGTGTTCCAATATTGCAAATAACGTCCTTTAGTATTCAGACGAAAATCTATCAGTGTATAATCCGACAAGCTTATTAAATAATTACGCCATCTGCTATAATCATAATTAAAATAATCAATTAAGTTAATAATTAATTTTAAGCCATAGCAAAACATACCTTTGATGTTTAATTTTGAAATATCGCTTTCCATTATGATCCCCTTTGCATTATTTTGAGCATATTATAACATACTTTTCACCGAAAATCAACAAAAAAGCCGGTGGATTTAGCCAATGCTAACTTTTCCCTTGACACGGCAAGATCTTTATGTTATAATTCAATTCGGTGTGAAGAACACCTTTTAAGGTCTATTTAAGTTAGCTTAAGTTAACTCAAATAAGACTGCGAACCTTGTATATGTCATATTTTTTGACATAAGGTTAGCAAAAGCTAATGAGAGGAGATAAAAATGATAGATAAAGAGCTTCTGCGGCTGTTGGGCGGCAGCAGAAAATACATTTTCTATACGGTCGGAGCAATGGTGATAGGCCTTATCGCGAACATTTCGATAACCGCAGGTATATGCTATGCGATAAGGCTTCTTTCGCAGAGCGCAGAACCGAGCGCATATATAATTCCCGCGGTCTGTGCAGTTGTCGGCGTTGCCGTTCGCTATGCCGCAAGCAGGATCACGGGAAACCTGAAAGACCTGCTTGGAAGAAAGGCAAAAAAAAGACCTCCGCGAAAAGACTTACGATAAAATAGTCCGTCTTGGCGTGAGAAGCACGGACGGAATGAGTGTCGCAGGACTTACGCAGGTCGCAATGGAGGGCATCGAGCAGCTCGACCTTTACTATTCCTCGTATATACCTCAGTTTTTCTATGCGATGCTTGCGCCGATAATACTGTTTTTTGTCACGGTCGGATAGATTGGAGAGTTGCCGTTGTACTGCTCTGCTGCGTCCCGCTCATACCCGTTTCGATAGCCGCAGTTTCAAAATATGCGAAGAAAATTTTCGTGAAATATTGGGGAAAATACACCTCAATGGGCGACAGCTTCCTTGACAGCGTTCAGGGTCTGCGTGAGCTGAAAATTTTCCGTGCAGATGCCGCACAGCACGTTAAAATGAACGAAAATACCGAGGAGTTCCGCAGGATAACGATGAAAGTCCTCGTTATGCAGCTCGCAAGCACAACTATAATGGACATCGTTGCTTACGGAGGTGCAGGCTTGGGTATCGCATTTTCGGTGACGGATGTTGCGAACAGAGGACTTTCGCCTGTTTCGGCGCTTTTCCCCGTACTCGTTGCGGTCGATTCCTTTTTGCCGCTTCGTGCATTCGGCTCGGCTTTCCACGTTGCGATGAACGGTGCGAGCGCAGGCAAAAAAGATACTCTCCCTCTTAGCGCAGCCTGACCCCGTTTGGGGCGAAGAAAAGCTTTCCAATACCGAATTGAAGCTTGAAAATATCACATTCAGCTATAACGGCGAGCGCGATGTGCTGAAAAACGTCACGATGACTTTCCCCGAAAAGGGAATGACTTCGATAGTCGGCGAAAGCGGCTGCGGGAAATCAACAGCGGTCGGACTGCTTTACGGCGCGCTCCGTCCGAAGTCGGGCAAGGTCACAGCAGGCGGAAAGCCGCTTGAAAGCCTTTCACGCGAGGAATATTACTCAAAGCTTGCGGTCGTCAGCTACAATACATATATCTTCAACACGACCGTCCGCGAAAATTTCAGTCTTGCAAAAGGAAACGTCACCGATGATGAAATTTTCGCCGTACTTGAAAAGGTGAACCTTGCCGATTTTATCCGCGGGAACGGCGGACTTGACAAGGAGATATCCGAGGACGGCGCAAATATTTCGGGCGGTCAGAAGCAAAGGCTCGCGCTTGCCGTGAATCTCGTTGCGGACAAGTCTATATACATTTTTGACGAGGCAACGAGCAACATCGACATCGAGAGCGAAAGCGTCATTATGCGAAATATCAAAGCGCTTTCCGAGAAGAAAAGCGTTATCGTTATTTCGCATCGTCTTGAAAATGTCGTTCCGTCCGACAGAATTTATTATATGGAAAACGGCGAGGTAAAGGAAGTCGGAACGCACTCGGAGCTTATGGATTCGCAGGGCGGATATGCTGCACTTTATACTGCGCAGAAAAAGCTTGAAAACGGTTATGCGGAGGTGTCGGAATGAGTAAAAATGCTATCCGCCGAAGCGGCGCGAAAATTATGGCAAGCCTTATAATGCTTCTCGGCAGCCTTGCCTATATAATGGTACTCGCGGTAATAAACGGTTCGCTCGGCTTCGTCTGCGCAATGAGCGTAACGCTTTTCGGAGCAGTCGGCGCTGCAAAAGCATTGGGCGAGGCGATATCACTTTCTTACAGCGCGATAATCGCACTCGCGATAGGCTGCGGAGTACTGCGCGGTCTGCTCCGTTATATTGAACAGTACAGCAACCATTATATCGCATTCCGTCTGCTTGCAGTGCTTCGCGATAAAATTTTCGGCGCACTCCGAACGTTATGTCCCGCAAAGCTCGAAAGCAAGCAGAAAGGCTCGATAATCGCAATGATAACCTCCGATATCGAAACGCTTGAGGTCTTCTATGCACACACGATCTCGCCCGTCTGCATCGCGGTCATCGTTTCGCTTGCAGTGTTTATCTTCGTAGGGAAAATTTCAAGCTGGTATCTTGCCCTGACCGCGCTTGTCGGATATATTCTTGTAGGAATTGTCCTGCCGCTTGTTTCCTCGGGAAAGCTCAAAGAATCGGGCGTTCACTACCGTGCCGAGTTTGCAGGCTTCAACGCCTACTTTCTCGACAGCATCAAAGGCATAAAGGATATCGTTCTCAATAATTCGGGTGAAAGCCGCAAAGCCGAGGTGAACCGCCGCTCCGATGTTCTTCTTGCCGAAACGAGGAAGATGAAAAACAACATTACAAAAGCTTCAGCCGCAACGGAGCTTACCGTTTCGCTCGTGATAATCGCGGCTCTTGCTGTAGGAATAATTCTTGTCAGCAAAGGCGAGCTTTCTCTCGGCAGAATGATTATCGGCGTGACCGCCGTGTTCGGCTCGTTCGGACCTGTCATAGCAATCTCGGCTCTCTCGGGAAACCTTACCCAGACCTTTGCGAGCGGCGACAGAGTGCTTGATCTGCTTGCGGAAAAGCCTGCCGTTAAGCCCGTCAAAAACGGCGAGAAATTCAGCTTTGACCGCCTTGAGGTTTCGGATATGTCTTTTTCATACGATAAGAAAAACAACGTCCTTTCTGATATCTGCCTTAGTGCGAAAAAGGGTGAGATAGTCGGCATCGTAGGCGAAAGCGGCTGCGGAAAATCCACGCTCCTAAAGCTTCTCCTGCGTTTCTGGCAGAAGGACAGCGGCACTATCGGCTATAACGGCATCGATATCGACAGGATAGACGAAGCAAGCCTGCTCGACAACGTAACAATGGTAAGTCAGGTCACATATCTCTTCGATGAAACGATAGAAGAAAATCTCCGCATCGCAAAACCGAACGCCACACAGGCGGAGATAGAAAACGCCTGCAAAATGGCTTCTGTGCATGACTTCATAATGACCCGGCTTGCCAACTGCGAGGACTTCGTTGAGAAGATGCCCGAAAAGTGGAACAGTATGATCGGCGAGAACGGCTCGGAGCTTTCGGGCGGTGAAAGACAGCGTATCTCCATAGCAAGAGCGTTCCTCAAAGACGCGCCTATCATTCTTATGGACGAAGCCACCGCTTCACTTGATGTCGATAACGAATCGCTTATTCAGGAATCCATTTCAAAGCTTATCCGCAACAAGACCGTTCTTGTCATCGCTCACAGAATGAGAACCGTTGACGGCGTTGATAAAATAGTCGTTCTCAAAGACGGAAAAGTTGCCGAGCAGGGCTCACCGGAAGAACTCAGAAAAGCCAACGGAATATATAAGCATATGGCTGAAATGCAGCTTTCCTCCGACCAATGGAAATACCGGTAATAATACTCTCATAAACAAAATATCCGCTGTTTTATACTAAACACCATTTAAAATTCGGAAAAAATCAAGCCGACAATCTTGGATATATGCGATTTCGGCGCAGATTTTTTCCTGTATTTTATTGGTGTTTAATATTATAATGAAGCTGCGGATATTTTGTTTTATGTCAAAGTTATCGACTGCTTTAAATTCATCATATCAAATTGATATGATGAAAATATCAATTATATATTTTACATATATATATGAAAAGCTTATAATTATAATAAAGGAAAAATGAAAGAGGGAACAAGTTTATGAACAAAGACCTTACCGTCGGAAAATCATCAACTGTGCTGTGGAAATTCTGCCTGCCGCTGTTCGGAAGCATAATTTTTCAGCAGCTTTACAACATCGCTGACAGCTTTGTTGCAGGTAAATTCGTCAGTGAAAACGCACTCGCCGCAGTCGGCAACAGCTATGAGATAACGCTTATCTTCATCGCATTTGCATTCGGCTGCAATATCGGCTGCTCCGTTGTCGTTTCGGAGCTTTTCGGTGCAGGAAAACACGGCGAACTGAAAACCGCAGTCTATACAACGCTCATCGCAGGCGGCGTTCTGTGCGCATTGCTTATGGCGGTCGGCGCAATATTCTGCAATGACCTGCTTCGCCTTATAAATACCCCTGAAGAAGTCCTCGCAGATTCGGCACTCTACCTAAAAATCTACATACTGGGACTTCCGTTCGTGTTCTATTACAACATCGCAACGGGTATCTTCTCCGCGCTTGGCGATTCAAAAACGCCGTTCATCTTCCTCGCTTGCTCGTCTGTCTCCAACATCGGCGTTGATATACTTTTCGTTACGGCGTTCAAAATGGGAGTTGCAGGCGTTGCATGGGCAACATTCCTTTGCCAGAGCATAAGTTGCATACTTGCATTGATAGTAGTATTCCGCAGACTTGCAGGAATAAAGGTCGCTGACGATGTGAAGCCGAAGGCTTTCTCGTGGGAGCTTTGCGGAAAGATCGCGATCATCGCCGTTCCGAGTATCTTACAGCAGAGCTTTATCTCGGTCGGAAACATCATTATCCAGAGCATAATCAACAGCTTCGGTGCAGCTGTAATGGCAGGCTACTCCGCTTCGATAAAGCTAAATAACCTCGTCATAACCTCGTTTACAACGCTTGGCAACGGCATCTCGAACTTCACCGCTCAGAACCTCGGTGCAGGCAAGCTTGAAAGAGTTAAGGAGGGCTTCAATGCAGGCTTGAAGCTTGTATGGCTGCTCTGCATACCGCTTGTCGCAGCGTACCTTTTCGCAGGAAAATACCTCGTCTATATCTTCCTCGACAGCCCCGATGGTCCTGCAATGTCGGTCGGCGTTGAGATACTCCGCATACTTTCACCTTTCTACTTCATCGTTTCGGCAAAGCTCACCGCAGACGGAATTTTAAGAGGCGCAGGCATGATGAAGAAGTTTATGGCAGCGACTTTCACCGACCTTATCCTCCGTGTAGTCCTTGCAAAGGTTCTGTCGGGACTTTTCAGAACAGTCGGAATCTGGCTCGCTTGGCCTATCGGCTGGACAGTCTCGATGATAATGTCGATAGCCTTTTACAGAAGCGGTACTTGGAACAAGAAAAAGAACTCAGAAGCTTCGCAGGAAAAAGAAACATCGGAGCAGCTTGAATACGCTGCAAAATAAAAAATGATAAAACGCTCCTTTGTCGGATTTTTGACAAGGGAGCGTTGTTTTTTCTCGGTAAAATATTGAAATCGGGATAAATAAATGTTATAATTGAATCAAATCCATTTCGGGGAGTGATCTTATATGAAGCCTGACAACGGCAAACGCACAAAAAGCAATATTGTAATATATTTGCTTTTTATCGTTGTTCTGATAGTATTGCTCGTGTTTTATTATATGGAAAAAAGCAGTCTGGAAGCAAAGATCAGCGAAGCCGCTTCGCAGTGCAGCGAGCTTTCCGAGCAGCTTGACGATGCATCTCTGAAGCTTAAGCATAAGCAGAATGAGATAGATTATCTCTATGGAAAAACAGACCTCGCCGAACAGCTTGCTTCGTCTATGAAAACTTTAAAAATACAGCTTCCGACAAGCGTTCCCAATCTTAACGGCGGTGAAATATCCAACGCCGAGCTTTTCGGGCATAACAAGATATATATCGGCAAAATACAGCAGAATGACCCAAGCTATATTGTCGATTATATTTCGACCGACGGCGAAAAAAGTACATATTATATCATTATGTCCGAAGTGAAGCTGCTTTCGGACGAGATTTGCATCGGCAGCGAAACGCAGCTCGAAAAAGCGAACGCGATAGCCGATTGGGTGGTTCACAATATCTGTTATAACAACGATGCAGCGTCAACGAGCGTCAATGCCGATGTGATAAGCCTTGAACAGGTCATCTCGACCAAGACAGCCACCTGCTCAGGCTATTCCAACCTTTTTGCCGCTCTCTGCCAAGCGCAGGGAATATGTACAGTAAATTTCCGCGGCGGTGCGGAAGAGGGACTTTGCGATTACCCCGACTGGAAAAACGTTCGCACGAATCACGAATGGAACGCCGTTTTCTGCGATGGCAACTGGCATTTTTTTGATACGACTTGGTGCTCGCAGAATACCTTTTTCAATGGAGAGTATTTCTATTCCGACAAGCTGAAAACGGAATATCTCGATATGGACTTTTATGAAATGACAAAGGACAGACGTATCGACCGTGCGGATCTGCGTGATTTTTATACAGCACTTTTCAGCATATCGTGAAAGGCTTTGGAGAGAAAAATGAACAGGATAAAAAATATAACTCCTGCGGATAAAGCTTCCGCAAAGGCAGCAATAGAGCATTGGAACAGCGTAGCAAAACCGCTCGGCAGCTTGGGTCTGCTCGAAGAAGCCGTTGAAAAGATCGCCGCCGTCCAAGGCACTCCGAACGTTAAAATAAACAGCCGTCAGGCAGTTGTGATGTGCGCCGATAACGGTGTCGTAAAAGAGGGCGTTTCCCAGTCGGACAGCTCCGTGACCGCACTCTGCGCAAAGGAGATAGCCGAGGACAGGTCGAATATAAATGTCCTCGCAAAGCTTTATAATGCAATCGTTACCGCCGTTGACATCGGCATTGACCGCGATGTTGAAAGCGAAAAGCTTCTGAAAAGGAAAATTTCCTACGGCACAAAAAATATTGCCGAGGGTGCAGCAATGACGACCGAACAAGCCGAAAAAGCGATTGCCGTCGGAATGGATATCGTCCGTGACAGCCAAGCGAATATCATTGTCACGGGCGAAATGGGGATAGGGAACACCACCGCTTCCGCAGCACTCGCATCTGTTCTGCTCAATATTTCGCCGAAAGAGATCACGGGCAGAGGTGCAGGACTGGACAGCGCAGGTCTTGAACGAAAAATTTCCGCTGTTGAACGTGCAATTGCCGTGAATAAACCCGACAAGACCAAGCCTGTTGAGCTGCTTGCAAAGCTCGGAGGCTATGATATCGCAGGAATGACGGGAATTTTTCTCGGGGGAGCGGTCTATCACGTTCCTATCGTCATTGACGGCGTGATATCGGCAGTCGCAGCACTTCTCGCCTGTGAAATTTGTCCGTTTGCAAAGGATTATATGCTCGCAAGCCACGTTTCCGGCGAAAGGTCGGGCAAAATTCTGCTTGAAAAGCTCGGCTTAAAGCCGCTTATAACGGCGGAAATGCGCCTTGGCGAGGGGACGGGCGGAATTATGCTCCTGCCGCTTCTTGACGGTGCGCTTGCGGTTTACAACAGCGCTCACCGCTTTGACGAAATGGGAATGGAAAGGTATGTGGAACTGAAATGACAGTCCTTGTAACGGGCGGCTCAAAATGCGGAAAATCTCACTTCGCGGAATCACTTTTCAATGATTTTTCGGGCGAAAAGATATACATCGCAACGATGCAGCCCTACGGCGATGAAGCCTTTGCCGCTATAGAACGCCACCGAAAAATGCGCTCGGGAAAAGGCTTTGAAACGATAGAAAAATATACGGATATCGGCAGCGTGAATGTCACCGAAAGCTGCGGAGTTCTGCTCGAATGTATGGGAAATCTCTGCGCTAACGAAATGTTCTGCGGCGAAGAAATGAACTATCCTGCCGATAAAATTATTGACGGGATAAAGCAGCTCAAAAACCAAACAAAGCTGCTCGTCATCGTCACGAACGAGGTCGGCAGCGACGGCATTTCCTATGCCGAGGGAACAGCCGAATATATAAGGGCAATGGGCGAGATAAACCGCCGTACCGCGGAGCTTTCCGACCTTGTTGTCGAGTGTGTGTACGGCGTTCCCGTGCCGTTGAAAGGAACGATAAAATGACAGTTTTAAAATCGCTTGCAAGCGCATTTTTGATGTATTCGCGCATACCGATGCCGCAGGTCGAATGGAAAGAGGAGAACCGCCGCTATGCGCTCTGCTTCTTTCCGCTCATCGGTGCAGTTTCGGGCGCAGTTTTTCTGCTTTGGAGATATGTCTGCGGTCTGCTCGGCGTTGGCTCGTTCCTCTGCGGAGCTGTTTCTGTGTTTATCCCACTGCTCGTCACGGGTGGAATTCACCTTGACGGCTTCTGCGATGTGACGGACGCTAAAGCCTCCTGTGCCGATAGGGAAACAAAGTTAAAAATTATGAGCGACCCACACATCGGCTCGTTCGCCGTGATGAAGGTCAGCGTGTATCTAATACTGCAAACAGCATTGCTGTCCGAGATGAAAAGCACCGCCGCGGCTGTCGTTATCGCGGTTGGTTTCGTGCTTTCAAGAGCGTTGAGCGGAATAGCCGCCGTTACGTTCAAAGGCGCAAAAAAGGACGGTGCGCTCCAAAGCTTCGCCAAGCCTGCGCATAAAAATGTTACCGTTGCAGTGCTTGTTGCCGTTACGGTTTTATCGGTCGGGGCAATGCTCGGCGCAAGCCTCATTGTCGGCGGCTGTGCGATACTCGGCGCAGTCCTGACATTCGTTTACTATAGAGTATCATCGTACAAAAACTTCGGAGGGATAACGGGCGACCTCGCAGGCTGGTTCTTACAGATATGCGAAATGGCTGTGCTTGTTTTTGCCGTTGTCGGAGAAAAGCTGGAGGTGGTGTTATGATAATGATAACGGGAGGAGCGTTCAGCGGAAAAAAAGACTATGCGAAAAAGCGTTTCGGCTTCTCGGACGAAGAGATATTGAACGGTGAGAATTGTTCTCCTGAAGCTGTTTTCTCTGCGAAATGCATTGCCGATTATCAGCTTATCGTAAAGCGTCTGCTTGAAGAAAATGCCGATGTTCAGACCTTTACCGAGCGGCTATGCAAAGAAGACCCGAACGCTGTTGTTATAATAAATGAGATAGGCGCAGGAATAGTCCCTCTCGAAAAAAACGACCGAATTTGGCGTGAAGAAACGGGACGTTCGGGCTGTCTTATCGCACGAAATTCAAGCGAAGTGATTCGACTTGCCTGCGGTATCCCGACCACAATAAAAGGGGAGAGCAAAGCGTGAAGATCATTTTTATCCGCCACGGCAAGACCACAGGAAACCTTGAAAAAAGGTACATCGGCAGGACGGACGAGCTGCTTTGCGAAGAGGGCATCAGCGAGCTTGAAAGCATAAAATATCCCGATTGTGACGAAGTTCTCGCAAGCCCGATGAAACGCTGTCTGCAAACCTCCAAGCTTATCTATCCCGATAAAAAAATCACCGTCTGCAATGATTTCAGTGAGTGTGATTTCGGTGACTTTGAGGGTAAAAATTACCGTGAACTGACGGACAGCGCCGACTATCAGAAATGGATAGACAGCGGCGGAACAGCGCCTTTTCCGAATGGCGAAACGCCTTCCGACTTCAAGAAAAGGTGCATTGCGGAATTTGAAAAAGCTGTCGCAGAATTGGACGAAAACACCGTCCTTGCCCTCGTTGTACACGGCGGAACGATAATGTCCGTTCTCGAAAAATACGCTTATCCCAAGGGCGGCTACTACGATTTTCAAGTGCCGAACGCTCACGGCTTTGTGACCGAGTTTGACGGCGAAAAAATAATTATTACGGAAAGAATTTAACGAAAAATGAAAGGCTTTATCTACGCTCTGCCGATGCTTGTCGGCTTTGTCATCGACTTTTTTATCGGCGACCCATATAATTTTCCGCACCCGATAAGAGCTATCGGAACGCTTATCGCAAAGCTGGAAAAGTTCGTACGCAGCAGGTTCAAAAATCTGCGCAGGGGCGGTACTTTTCTTGCGCTGACTGTGCTTATCGTGTCAACCCTGATACCGCTTGCGGTGCTTTTTGTGTGCTATAAAATAAACATTTTCTTCGGCTTGGCTGTGGAAAGCGTTATGTGCTGGCAGCTCGTTGCGGCTCGGTGCTTGCAGAAAGAAAGCATGAAGGTCTGTCACGCTGTCGAGGAAAAGAATATTGAAAAAGCCCGTCAAGCCGTGTCGATGATAGTCGGAAGAGATACCGATGTTCTGGACGAAACGGGCATCGTCAAAGCGGCTGTTGAAACGGTCGCAGAGAACACTTCGGACGGTGTGACCGCACCGATAATGTACATCGCGCTCGGCGGCGCACCGCTCGGATTCTTCTACAAAGCCGCAAACACAATGGATTCGATGATAGGCTATACGAATGAAAAATACATCGACATCGGACGTTTTGCCGCAAAGCTTGACGACGTGCTGAACTTTATCCCGTCAAGACTGACTGCACTCGTGATGATACTTTCGGCGTATATGCTCGGAGCAGACGGAAAAAATGCCGCCCGTATATGGAAGCGTGACCGCAGAAAACACGCCAGTCCGAACTCGGCGCAAACTGAATCGGTCTGCGCAGGTGCGCTCGATATCCGCCTTGCAGGGGACGCATATTACTTCGGCGAGCTTCATAAAAAAGAGTTCATCGGTGATGATATCCGTACCCCCGAAAGCGAAGATATCCGCCGTGCGAACAGGCTTATGTACTGCACATCGGTCATAGTGCTTATTGTCGGTGCGGCGCTGAGAGCGGCAGTTTTCGGAGGTTTGCTATGATGAAAAATGAACACGGCGGCGACATTTTTGAACGTGAGATAGTGTATGATTTCTCGGCAAACCTCAATCCGCTCGGTATGCCCGAAAGCGTTAAAAATGCACTTCAAAAAAGCATATCCGAATGGGAAAAATACCCCGACCCATTCTGCCGAAGCCTTGTAAAAAAGCTTTCCGAACGCGAGAATTTTCCGCCCGAAAATATCGTCTGCGGAAACGGTGCGGCTGACGTTATTTTCCGTATCGTGCAGACGGTAAAACCCAAAAAAGCCGTTGTATGCGCACCGTCCTTCAGCGAATATTCAAAGGCACTCATTCAGAATGAATGTGAAATTTTGCACTATTTTCTTTCGGAGAAAAGCGGCTTCGCACTCGATGAAAAAATTCTTGAAATGCTTGACGAAAGTGTTCAAATGCTCATTTTATGCACCCCGAACAACCCAACGGGACGGACTATAGACAGTGAGCTTCTGCGCCGAATCTGCGAAAAATGCGAAGCGAATGATATCGTTTTTCTCTGCGATGAATGTTTCATCGATTTTACGGAAAATGCCGCTCACGCAGAGCAGTTTATGAACCCGAACGTTGTCGTTCTAAAAGCGTTCACAAAAATTTATGCAATGGCAGGACTGCGGCTCGGCTACGCTCTTTTCGGTGATGCAGAGCTTGCCGAAAAAGTCCGCAGAAACGGTCAGTTCTGGAGCGTTTCCGCACCTGCGCAGACGGCAGGAGAGGCGGCGCTTGACGAAAAAAATTATCTTGAAAAAACACTTGAACTTGCAAAAAAAGAGCGAGAATTTCTGACGGAAAATCTCCGAAATTTCGGTTTCAAAGTCTATCCGTCCGAAGCAAATTTCATTCTTTTTTATACGAAGCTTGCGCTTGACGAAATGCTTTTAAGTGAGAGAATTCTTATAAGAAATTGTGCGAATTTTGACGGCTTGGAGCAAGGCTATTTTCGTATAGCAGTGCGTTCGCACGAAGAAAATTCCGCACTTGTGAGTGCGATAGAGAGGTGCTTGAATGGCTAAAAAAGCTAAGGCAATAATGATACAGGGAACGATGTCAAACTCGGGAAAAAGCTTCATCGCCGCCGCCCTTTGCAGAATTTTTAAGCAGGACGGCTATTCCGCTGCTCCGTTCAAGTCGCAGAATATGGCGCTCAATTCTTACATAACCTCGGACGGGCTGGAAATGGGCAGAGCGCAGGCAATGCAGGCGGAAGCGGCGGGAATTGAGCCGTCCGTGCTGATGAATCCGATACTTTTGAAGCCGACGACCGATGTAGGTTCGCAGGTCATCGTCAACGGCGAGGTGCGCGGAAATATGAAAGCGGTCGATTATTTCCGTCATAAAAAGGATCTTATTCCCGACATTATGAAAGCTTATAACGAACTCGCTTCGCAGCATGATATCATCGTTATCGAGGGGGCAGGCAGCCCTGCCGAGATAAATCTGAAGCGTGACGATATCGTAAATATGGGCATGGCGAAGCTTGCGAATGCGCCCGTTCTGCTCACGGGAGATATCGACCGAGGCGGCGTTTTCGCACAGCTTCTCGGAACGCTTATGCTTCTTGACGAGGACGAGCGGAGCATCGTAAAAGGACTTATCGTGAACAAATTCCGAGGTGATAAAAGCATTTTTGCGGACGGCGTAAAAATGCTTGAAGAGCGCGGAAACAAACCCGTTGTCGGAGTTGTGCCGTACATAAACTGCGATATCGAGGACGAGGACAGTCTTTCGGAAAAGCTCAGAAACGGCGAAAAAGGCTTAGTCAATATTGCTGTTATCCGACTGCCGAGAATATCGAACTTTACCGATTTTGACGTGTTCTCGCAGTATGACGGCATTTCTGTGCGCTATGTCACAAAGCCGCAGGAGCTTTCCGATGCGGATATGATAATTGTTCCGGGAACGAAAAGCACTATCTCGGATATGAAATGGCTTCGTGAGAGCGGTATTGAAGCCGCGGTAAAAAAATGCACTTCAAACGGAGTTCCCGTATTCGGAATATGCGGCGGCTATCAGATGCTCGGCGAAACTGTCACTGACTCCGTTGGTGCGGAGGGCGGCGGCTCAATAAGCGGAATGGGACTTCTGAAGCTCAAAACCGATTTTTCAAGTGAGAAAACACGCAGCCGAACAGAGGGTAGGTTCGCCGAAGCCAGCGGAGCTTTTTCCGACCTATCGGGAGCGGGATTTTACGGCTACGAAATTCACAACGGCAGGACCGTTTCCGGGGAAACGCCGCTTCTATCCTGCGAAAATGCCGACCTCGGAGCACAAAGCGGCAGCGTTTACGGCTGTTATATCCACGGCATTTTCGACAGTGCAGAGGTTTCCGAGTGCATTGTGAAAACATTGTTTGAACGCAAAGGTCTGACCTACGGCGGCGGAAAGACCGACCGCAAAGCCTACAAGGAAATGCAGTTCGATATCCTCGCAAAAAATGTCCGTGAAAATATAGATATGGAACTCATCTACAGGATCTTACACTAAACACTGTTGAAATCTTGAAAAAATCAACCGACAATCATGTATCTGTTAAAAACAGATTTATATTGGGATTTCGATGCGATTATTGTCTGCAGAACGATCAGAGATCGGTATAAAAATAAAAATTTATACAATTGCCCTATCTTTTTGAAGAAATATATGGTATAATAAAAAATCAGTTTAAAAATATTTTGGGGGAAAATCAAACTATGGTACTTATGCTCCTTGTAGTTCTGTGCTACACTATCACATCGCTCAATGATAAATATGCCGTCACAAAAGCAGGAATGAACGGAAGTCAGATGACTTTCATTATGGCAGCCGCAACGGCGTTTTTTATGCTCTTCACACTGCCGTTTTCGGACAGAACTTTTCAGCTTACGCCGCTTTCGTTCGTGTTCATAATCCTGCTGTTTATCTCAAAGCTGCTTGAGTTTCAGATGTCGGCAAAAATACTCATCGATATGTCAGCCTTTGAGCTTAAAGCCTGGCTCGGAATAGTTGTTTTTATGTCGTATTTCACCGATATCGCACTCGGAAAAGCCGCTTTTTCCGTACTGAAGATAATCTGCATCGCAGTGACTGTCGCAGGTCTTATCCTTATCGCAAAATCTGGCAAAAAAACGATGAACTACGGCAAAATAGTCATTCCGCTCATACTCTATCTCCTCTCGCGTTACGGCTACGGAATTGCCGTTACATGGATAAACAAAGAGGGCTGTATCTCGCCCGATATGGCGCTTTTTGCGGCACTTATCCTCCTTGCGGTCGTACTCCTGCCCAAAGCAGGCATCGTTTCGCTAATTAAAAATAAGCCAAAGGAAACCGCTATTGTCGCACTCGCAAAGATACCGAACGCCCTCGGACTTATGCTCGAAAACGCAGTTATCGCCGTGAGCCTTACGAACGATGCGTTCATTCCGCCGATGATACTTATTGCGATCCTTGTAATAGATATGTTCAAAAAGACAACGCGTCCAACGGGTCTGAATCTCGCAGGAAGCATAGTCTGCGCCGTAGGAATCCTCGGTTTCCAGCTGGCGGCGCTGGTGTAATAAAATTCGGAATTATGAATTCGGAATTCGGAATTATTTTAGATTTGTGAATTTACGTTAAAATCGCGTCAGTAATTTTCTAAAAAAAATAAACCTGTTTTCAAAGGACAAATTGAACCTTTGAAAACAGGTTTTGTTTATTAAAAAAATGCTCTGCGGCAGAGGACGGCAACCCGTCCTCTTAATTTTTTTATAAAAAATAACGCAGTAATACTAAACACCAATAAAATACAGAAAAAAATTTGCGCCGAAATCCTATATATTCAAGATTGTCGGCATGATTTTTTCCAATTTTTAAATGGTGTTTAGTATAAAAATAATTCCGAATTTCGCATTCCGCATTCCGAATTAATTAATAAGTGTTTCCGCCGTAGGAGATAGAATCTATCTTCCGGTAACCGTTGTCCTTTACGATCCTGACTTCCATTTCGGTTTCTGCGCCGTAATCGTCAAATTTGGTGGTAATGGTGTAGTTATCGTCAGCGGAATCCTTTAATTCAACAATGGGTTCGCCGTCCTCCATTATCCATTGAAAGCCGCAGCCCTTTGCCGTAACATAGCCGTAAAGTTCGCCGTCAATGTCGATGTAATAAGGCTCATCGCCGCCGAGGATTCCCGAATATCTGCTTTCGATAAAGCTGTCGGTGAGATAGCTTCGCATATATTCGTCAAGGTCGGCTGTGTCGGTGAACTGTGCGCTGACCTTTGCAAACTGTCTGCCGTCAACATCGATGGCATTTTCATCGTCCCTCGGGATATTTCCTCCGCCGATCTGATCGATATAGTTGAGCGCCCCCAAAAGCTGACGTGCCGCCGAAACAAGCTCATCGTCCCCAATTATCTCATCATCTGTCAGTGCTTCCGTCTCGTCGGGAACGCTTTCCGAAACGCCCGTTTGCTCCATCGTTCCGATGTTTTCAGTAGTTTCAGCTTCACTTACCGCAAGGGTCGTTGTTTCGCCCGAAGTCTCGGCAGGCTTGTCATTCACCGCCGAGCAGGAAGTAAGTATAAGGCAGACTGCGCCTATCATTGCAAGAATTTTTTTCATAAATTATCGTCCTCTCTTTATGTCATCAGATCACTTGTGCTGATTTAAGTTCAGCATAAAGTATTATACATTGTCATTTTTTTATTGTCAAGCAAGAATTTCTCACTTGTAAAAAACAGCGGTCAAATACATCGGACAGGCACGGTGTTTATTCACGGATATCCCAAGGCATAACCTCGTCCTTAACGGTAAATTCAGAAGTGCCGCTCTCCTTGTCGTATGCAATGCAGCTGTGAACATATTCACTGCCGTTCCATACGATGTAGTTGTTCTCGTCAAGATAATCAATGTTCGCACTTTCGGGAACGCCGCCGTTAAGATAGAACTCAGCCTCCTGCTCGGCGGTAACGCCGTATTCAATGCACTTATAATCGCAGAAGCCGCGAAGCTTTTCATTCGGCTCGGAGTAAGCAATGCGGAGATGTTTGCTTCCCCAGAAAAGGTCTGCGCCGTAATCGATAGGGTAGGAGATAGCCTGATCCCAGAAAAGCTGCCTGCTGTCGCCATAATCGATGATCTGCGGCTTCATATAGCACTCATATCCGCATAGGACTTCAAAGAGCATATCGTCCTCGCTCACGGTGTATGGACAGAGCGAAGCTTCGGGTGCGGAAAGTTTTAGCAGCTCTCCGAGTGCAAGCTGATAGTCGCCGTTGTCCTCGATATAATAAACGGAAAAAAGCGAAGCCGCATCATAAAAATTCGTCTGATTTCCGAGTCCGTCATCATAATATTCTTCAAGCTTCTTGTTGAGATATTCCACCATGCAAAGATAGTATTCGTCCTTGCCGTCAAGGTCAAAGTCGTCCTTTACATAGGAGATCACGGGCGAAGCATTGTCGAATGAGTAACCGAAATAGCTCTCGGCATATTCGGCAGCATTTTTGTATATGTACTCTATGCTTTGTTTCTCTTCATCATAATAGCTTTCAGGATATGGATCGGCAAATTTGAACATATCATCACGGCGTGAAGCCATAATTGCGTCAATATCGCATACCTCGGGCGAGCCCTTTATGACCTCGGGAGATGTGACATTGTTAGGCGTTATCTGATGAAAAAACTCGTATGCAATATTTTCGGTCGTTTCCTCGGTCTCACTTTCGGAGCTTTCCTCGCTGACAGTCGTTTCCGTGCTTTCGGCTGTTGTTTCCTCGGCTTCGGTCACCGCAGTTTCTTCCGAAGCTGTGACTGTTTCGGGAGTTGTTTCCGTGACAGCTTCATTTCCGCCGTTTCTGCAGGCAGAGAGCGCAATTGCGGCAAATGCAAGCATAAAGGCAGCTATTTTTCTTATGTTTTTCATAGTTTTATTCCCTTTTGAAATACGTAATATATAACATATATTGACATAATGTCCCAAAACTTTAGCTTTCGGCAAGAACGCCGAAGATATCGTTCCAAGAAAATATCCTCACAATATTTTCGTGCGAAATATCCTGATTGTAAGGCGCATCGAAAAGCAGTACCTTTATCCCGTTTTCGGCAAGATAAAGCGCAGTGTCGCCCTTGTCCTCGATCATAATGTCGGCTGAAATGCGCCTGCAAAAACCAAGCTTCTGCGGCGGCGTACCGACCTCGGAGCAGTAGAAGATATCGTTGAAGCGAAAGTCGTTTTTTTCGACCCATTTTCGGAACAAGCGCCTGCTTAATGCGCCGAGCGGCGTATGCTGTGTGGAAAACTTTCTCGCCGTTATAACGTAAAGCTCATTTCCGCCCGAGCAAAGCTTTCCGCAGACCTCAACAGCGTTCTCACGGGGAGAGAGCCGACTGCAATAATCGTAAAAATGCCGCAAACCGAACAGAAACTCACGCCGCTTGCTCTCGCCGAATATCTCCGCAGTCGTATAGCCGCTCGGGTCGGTCGGAGCGTGTCCGAAAAAACGCTCGCCGTAGACAAAATTGAACCCCGACATATCCGTGAGTACGCCGTCAGCGTCGGTTGCTATCACCATTGTGCTTATCCCTCATTTCCGAAACTGCACGAAACAGCTTTTCCGTAATTTCATCAGTGCTTTTGCCCTTCGGGTCGATCGGCTCTCCGAATTCTATCATCAGCGAATATTTTTTCAGCTTTTCAACATCAAAAAGCCGAGGTGAATTTCTGTAAACGGGAAAAATTCTACCCGAACCGCCAATGTAAACGGGAACTGCCTTTACGCCCGACTTTTTCGAGAGCAAAGCCGCACCCTTTTTGAATTTTCCGAGCCGTCCCGACCTCGTTCGTGTACCCTCGGGGTGAATGAGCAGAAAACGCTTTTCTCCCGTCAGAACTTCGAGCGCACGTTCAAGCGCAGGAGCGAAATCGCCATTTCGTTCAATAGGTATGCCGCCCGTGATACGAAAAACACGCTTCGGAATGGGCTTCTCCAGATGCTCCGCCGCAATGAGCGCGCAAACCTCGTCAAGCTTTGCCGTTTTGCCGAGCGCAGTCCATACCCACATACAGTCGAGGTCGCTTTCGTGATTGGGACATAGAATGTATTTTTCATTCGTGCGAAGCCGTTCAAGTCCCGTGACCTTGAAGCTGTAAAGCGAATGTGAAAGCTTCGCAAACGCCGCAAAAAGTCTGCGGTCGCCCGATGTGCGTTCCATAGGATAAACGCTGTAGTCCGTGCGCTTTTCCGAGGACTTTTCCAAAGCCGCAAGTTTTCTCGCCGTGCGGTGAATGTAGATGTCCTTGGGCGTGAAAGCAAAGCCGTCCTGCATCGCAAGTGCCGTGAACTCCATTGCGGAAAAGCTGTCGCCGCCAAGCTCGAAAAAATCGTCCTCCGCCCCGACACGCTCAATGCCGAGAACTTTTGCCGCATAGGTGCAAAGCTTGCGTTCCGCATCGTTTTGCGGCGCAGTGTATTCACGTTCGCTCGGCGCAAAAACTACCTCGGGCAGAGCCTTTCTGTCAGTCTTTCCGCTCGCTGTCAGCGGCATTTTTGCAAGGTGCGCAAAGCAGTTCGGTATCATATAAGCAGGCAGTTTTTCCGACAAAAACCTGCGAAACTCACGCTCATCGGCAAAAGCACCGGTGTAAAAAGCCGCAAGATATTTTTCGCCCCTGCCGTCCGTCCTGCAAACGACCGCCGCATTTGTTATTCCGCCGAATGAGCAGAGCGCATTTTCAATTTCGCCAAGCTCAATGCGCAGTCCCCTAAGCTTTATCTGAAAGTCTTTTCTGCCGAGAAATCCGATGCTCCCGTCAGCGCGCATAATGCCCATATCACCCGTGCGGTACATCGTTTCGCCGATAAAAAACGGGTCGGGGAGAAACCTTTCAGCCGTGAGCTTTTCCTCGCCGAGATAGCCTTTTCCCACGCCGCTTCCCGAAATAAATATCTCACCGCCGATGCCGACGGGAACAGGTTTCATTTTCTCGTCAAGAATATATATCCTCGTGTTTGCGACAGGCTTTCCGATAGTCATATCCGCTTCGTCAGCCGCCGCAAACGCTGACCATACCGTTGTTTCGGCAGGTCCGTAAATGTTGTAAAGTTTTGCATTCGTCAGCTTTTTCAGCTTTGTGCAGAGCGACGGCGGAAACTCCTCACCACCGAGGATTATAACTTTTAGCTTGGAAAGATAGCCAAGGTAGCTTTCATCAAAAAGGTAGCTGCGCATTTTGGTCGGCGTTGTCTGAATGACCTGCGCGCCGCTCTCTTCAATGAGCCTGCCGAGTGACCTCTGCGAAGCCGCCTGCTCATCATCGGCGAGGTATATCGTTATCCCGTTCAGGAGCGGCAGAATACTTTCCGTCACGAAAATATCGAAAACAATGTCCGTTACCGAAACGATGCTTCGGATATCTTCACCGAGGATCCCGCCGACAACGTTGAACCGATTTGCCGAGCAGTAGTTCATAACGTTTCTGTGCGATATCAGCGTACCTTTCGGCTTTCCTGTCGAACCCGATGTGAAGATAACATAGCAGATATCTTCGGGCGAAGCCTTCACGGGCGCAGTGTCGGAAACGTAGGAATAATCAAAGCTTTCAAGCTGTATTTCCTCGGAAATATCAACGTCCGCGCTGCAGGTCAGCGCAAGCTTCGCACCGACATTTTTCAGCATAAACCGAATACGCTCGGCAGGATATTCGGGCGAAACAGGCATATACGCACCGCCCGTTTTCATTACCGCAAGCATCGCAATTATAAGGTGCGGACTTCTTCCCGAAATTATCGGAACGATGTCACCGTGCGAAATTCCCTTGTCACGCAGAAAAGCCGCCAGCGCTCCCGACATCTCTTCAAGCTGAGCGTAAGTGAAGCTTTTACCTCTGAAAACAAGAGCTGTCCTGTCGGGCGTTTTCTCCGCAAGTTCGGAAAAAGCTTCGTGTACGCACTTATCCGAAGCGAAGACGACACTCGTTTCGTTGAAGCGTTTTATCAGCATATCGAATTCATCATCGGGAAGAACGGAAATTTTTCCGATGTTTTTCCCCGAAACGACCTGCTTTAAAATATGTATAAAACGCTGTGCAAGCAGTTCAACTTCGCCGCTCTGCGGGAAAACAGCCGTGCGGTGATCTATCGTCAGTGTGAATGAGCCAAGACTGTCACGGTCATCAATGTGAACGGAAAGCGGCACTTCGAGCCAACCGTTCCCGAACCATTCCGTTTTCGCAGGGATATCCGTCCGTGAGTTCTGAAAGCTGAAAGCCGCATCAAAAAGTCGCCCCGAACCGCCCGATTTTTCCTTTATCCCGTGAAGAATTTCCCCGAGCGAAACATCTCTGTGTCGGAAAATATCCCTATGCCCGTTCGATATATTTTTGAAAAGCTCATCTGTATGATCGCCGATATCGACCGTCAGCGGAAGAGTCGAGATGAACATTCCTGCCGTGCTTTTCTCCCTTGCGCCGCTCCTGCCGAGGACGGGAACGCCGATAGTTACCGTGCTTCTGCTGTTTATCTTCGACAAATATATCACCAGTGCGGCTTCAAAAACCACCGCTTCGGAAACATTATTTTCCTTGCAGAAGCTTTTCACCGCCGCCGAAATATCGTGCGGAATTATCGTCGTGTATCTCTCCGCCGAAGCGTCCGTTTCCTCTCTGCGATAGGTTCTGACGGGAGTGGGCGAAGCTCCGTCTGCGTATTTTTCCACCCAGAAACGCAGATCGTCACGCTGTTTTTCAAGTGCCTTTCCGCTGTTCCTGCGCTCGGCGGCGGAAGTGAAGCTTTGCACCTCGGTATCAGCATTTTCACCCCTTGAAAGTTGACCGTAAATTTCATAAACATCGTGCGCAAGAACGCTGTAAGTCCAAGCGTCTGCGATGAGATGGCTCGCACAAAGCATTATCCCCGTTCTTTCGGGCAGGGCGAAGACCGTCATTCGGAACATCTCACCGTCACCCAAAAAGGGCAGCCTTGCCTGTGACTGACAGTAGGAACGGAGCGCATTTTCGTCCGCAAATTCGGCAAAAGCGATATCCTCGCCGCCCTCGGACGAGACATACTGCATCGTCCTGCCGTTTTCCGTACAAAAACGCAGACGAAGCGCCTCCTGCCGACTTATCACAAGCCTTGCCGCCCGAAAAAGCAGCTTCGGTTCAAGCTTTTCCTCAAATATGACCGCTCCGCACAGAACGGATATTGCCGTGCCGCTGTAAAAACGCTGCATATCGTCAATATTCCGCTGTGCAGGTGTAAGACCGAATTTTTTCATTGTACACACCCCAAATAATATAAGATCCACAAACATTATAACACTTTTTTTGCCAAAAAGCAAATTGTTTTTTTCCAGTTCATTTTATATATCTTGAAAAATCAAACTCTGTTTTGCTATAATTATTGTACAAAAAAACAACAAATGAGGTGCTGTGAATGACCGATAAAGAAATGAAGGTCGAACGTTACCGTGAGGAAAACAAGACCGCCGAAAAGGGTCAGGTGGTTTTCGCAGGCTCGTCACTCATGGAAATGTTCACGATAAATAAGCTCCTCAAAGAGCATAACGATGATACCGTTATCTATAACCGAGGAGTGGGTGGATTTCTCTCCGATGAACTGCTGAATGTCATCGATGTATGCGCAGTTGACCTTGCACCGTCAAAGCTGTTTATAAACATCGGCACGAATGATCTAAGCTGGTCGAGCATACCGATAAGCGACCTTATGGCGAACTATGACAGGATAATCACAACTGTCGAAAAAGCCGTACCGAACGTGAAAATTTACCTTATGGCGTACTATCCCGTCAACTTTGAAGCCGCCTCGGAGGAGATGAAGGAGTGCCTTAAGATCCGCACAAATGAAAAGATAACCGCTGCCAATGCCGAGGTGAAAAAGCTTGCCGAAAAGCACGGTCAGCGTTACATCGACATCAACAAAAACCTCAAAGACGGGCAGGGCAGACTTATACAAAACACCAATTAAAAACTATACAAAAAATCAAGCAAAAACTCTGATATATGGTTTTGGCGCAGATTTTTTGTCTATAGTTTTATTGGTGTTTAGTATTAAAGCCGAGTTCACGATCGAGGGTATGCACATTAACGAAAACGGCTACCGCGCGATCTATGACGATATTATGAAATATGTAAAGGAGTAAAAGCTATGAAAAAATTTATCTCAATAGTGTGCGCTGTCAGCATCGCATTCTCAATGACCGCCTGTGCGGCGAAAAACGATGTTGCGATCCAGTCCGAAGCTGCAACAACAGCTTCTTCGGCAAAAACAGATAAGCTCACGCTCTCAAACCCCGATGCGACCAAGGAGGCAGTCAAGCTTTTCGATTATATCAACAGCATCTACGGTAAAAATATCCTCTCGGGACAGCAGGAATCAACGTGGATGGGCAGCGACCAGTATGAGTTCGACTATATCGAAAAAAACACGGGCAAGCTCCCTGCAATACGCGGACTTGACTATATGAACGACGACTTCGACGGCGTGAACAAGCGTGCAAAGGCTTGGCACGACAAGGGCGGCATCGTTACAATATGCTGGCACTGCGGCAGTGATTTCAGCGGAAGCTGGAACGAGTCGATGAAAACCGAGATAAAGGATTGGGACAAGGCTCTTACCAAAGGCACTCCCGAGTATGAAAAGCTCATAAAGGGTATGGATAAGGGCGCAGAGGCGCTGAAAAAGCTCAAAGATCAGAATATCCCCGTGCTTTGGAGACCCTTCCACGAATTTGACGGCGCATGGTTCTGGTGGGGCAAGGGAGGCTCGGAGAATTTCAAAAAGCTCTGGCAGCTGATGTACGACCGCTATACGAATTACTGGGAGCTCGACAACCTTATCTGGGTGCTCGGCTATTCGGGCAACGGAAAGAATTATGACAAGTGGTATCCGGGCGATGAGTATGTCGATATCGCAGGTGCAGACTCCTACAACGACGGCGCAAATGAAAAGCTCTACGAAAAGACTGTAAAGGTAGTGGGCGAAAAACGTCCCGTTGCTTTCCACGAGTGCGGAAAAATACCGACCGTTGACGAGCTCAAAAAGGCAAACGCAAAATGGGTATGGTTCATGACATGGCACACCGAATACATCACCGACCACAACGACACAAAAACGCTCAAAGATATTTACAACTCGGATTATGTCATTACCTTGGACGAACTTTAATTTAAATTCGGAATTCGTAATGCGGAATTCGGAATTATACATTGCTCCGCAATTTTCCCGAATTTCGTAGGGGCGGATTCTATATCCGCCCGTTAGAATACCGCATAATTAAGGCGTTTCGGTAATAAATCGAGAACCTGTTTTCAAAGATTTTTTCTTCGAAAACAGGTTCTTTTTTGCAAAAAATGCACAGTTTTTTATAATTCCGAATTTAATAAATCGTTACCACTTTGATCTCGGGCATATTTTCTTCAAGCCATTTCAGCTGACCGTCCGATATCGGCATATCGCAGTAGTTGTCTGCGATAAGATATTTTAGATTTTTCATTCCCTTTAATATCTTGAAAAAATCATCGGGTTCTTCCGTCGTCGGGTAAAATTCTATCGCCCTCACACCGTCCATTTCATACAGAAAATCATAGTTGTCAAGCTTGGTAACATAAAGCTTTTCAACGTTGTCCATTTCCGCAAGCGCAGACGGGTCTTTGATATAACTATAAATTCTCAATTCCTTTATACTTTTGAATTTGGTAAGCGGCTCTGCGCTGTCAATATCAAGGTAAATGTCAAGTGTAGTCAGGTTCGGGAGCTTCAGAAATTCTTCCAGATCTTCCGCAGTGTGGGGATACACATTAAACTCATATTTATAGTAACTTATACCGCCAATTTCAAAACAATCTTCAGCCATGTATTCATCATAGGTCTTTAGCGGCTTGGACGAGCGTTTTTCTATCGGGTCAAGCTTTATCTGGAATTTTTCCGAGCTGTCCTGCCCCTTTGCAAGCTTGTTGAAGTCAATGATCTCTACGAACTCATATCCGCTCATTGCATCATTGATATACTTGTCAAGATCACTGAAAGGATCGTCGCTTTCTTCCATATAAAAATGACCGTTGAGCGAACCTACTTTAAGCTCGCCGCCGTAATTGGTCAGATTGCCTATCGGTTCATTAACAATACTTTCCCGAAGCGGTTCAAGACGCTGTAAGCCACGATAGAAGATTTGACTGCCCTCGCCTATATCCCAGACGGTATAAAAATCACAGTCGTTATCCTTGTCATAATAATGATAGAGCCTGCCGTCAAACCATGATACAGGGAACCAGCTGTAATATTCGGAAAGATAATATAACCCTGTTCCGTTTATGTCAAAGTCAAAACATTCGGGAACGCCGTCAAAGTTTATGTCGAGCAGAAATCTTCCGTCATTGTATTCGGGAATTTCGGGAAGAACACGCTCCGCAGTTTCTGCAGTCGGTTTGTTAAGGTAGGTGACATCGTATGTCATTACCGATTTTATCGGTTCATAAGCCGTAATTTTGCAGTCACTGTCAATGAAAAGCTCTCCGACTTCCTCAATGCTCTGCGGAAGTAAAATTTTGCTGATATCCGTCCTGCTGAAAGCCGCATCGCCGATGCTTTTCAGACCCTCGTTAAGCTTTACCTCGGCAAGACCGCTGTTCATAAACGCCGAGCTTTCGATCGTCGTTACGCTTGACGGTATCTCTGTTTTAAGCAGGTTTTCGCAGTCCTCAAATGCCCTCTGCCCGATAGTTTTAAGCGTTGACGGGAAGCTGACCGAGCGGAGCTTTTTGTGCGAAAATGCAAACTTGCCGATCTCTTCCGTACCCTCGGGAACAGCGTAATCGTCACCGCAGTCAAAAGCAAAAACGAGCGTCTTTCCGTCCGCAGAGAAAAGCGCACCATTGCTTGCAATGAAATTTCCGCCCTCGGCGACTTCGATATCGTCAAGCTCGGGCAAATAAGCCAGTTCAAGCGTGTCTATCTTATCCGCAGTTGAGGGAAGAACGAGCTTTTTCAGATGATATGCGCCTTTGATGCATTTGATCTGCGTTATACCCTCGGGGATTATCAGTTCTTCAACTCTCGAACCTCGGAAAGCATTGTCCGAGACCTTGTAGACCTTCGTTCCGTCAATTTCGGTCGGGATAGTGACAACGGTTTGCCCACCGATATACTTGGTTATGCAAATGCCTTGCTCGTTGACCGTGTATTTGAACTGCTCGGAAACGGACTTTTCGTCTGCCGCCGTTGTTTCGGATAAGGTCTGCACCTCGGACGAAATTTCGGTAACTTCATCTGCGCCATTTGACCCATTCGTGCAGGAGCAGAATACAAATGTCAAAGCGAATACTGCCGCAATAAAACTTTTTTTCATAATATCAACCCCAACTTAACAAATTCGGAATTATGAATTCGGAATTCGGAACTTTTTGGCACACGTTAGTCGATTTTGAATACCGAATTTGAACCTTTATATTTATTATAAATTTTTAAGGAAAAATTTTCAATAACAGAATGGTTACAAATTATTTCAATTTGAACAAAGCTATTGTTTAGCGGTGAACTCACAGCAGATAAATAATTCCGCATTATACATTAAAAAAACTTTTTCAAAACTCTTGCAAATTAAAAAAATATGGTGTATAATATAAGAAACATTTGTTTTGATAAAATTATACGGGAGGAGCATTATGGAAGAAAAGAACAGCGTACCGAACGTCCACGCAGGACACAGACAGCGTATGAAGGAAATGTTTCTCAAAAACGGGTTTGAGGGATTCAGTGAGCATCAGATACTTGAAATGGTGCTTTTTTATTCCTGCCCGAGAATCGATACAAACGAAATTGCACATAATCTTATTGACCGATTCGGCGGCTTATGCGGCGTTTTTGATGCCTCGGTGGACGATCTTGTCGCAATCGGAAGGATTTCGCTCAACTCTGCCGTGCTTATAAAAATGATACCGCTCTCAATGAGGGCTTACAATATGTCACGCATCGAACACAGCGTTTTCGATAACACGGATAAGCTTTGCGAGCTGTTCAAAGGCTGTTTCCCGGGCGATGCAAAGGAGTGCTTCTACGTTGCCGCATTCGACGATGACCTCCACCTCGTCCGAAACAGCATCGTCTGCAAGGGCGGGCCGTCCTCCGCACCCGTTGATATGCGCAGACTTGCGGAGATAGTCCTGCGTTCGGGTGCATCGCTTGTTGCGATAGCGCACAACCACCCGAAAGGCTCGTGTGAGCCGTCCGATACCGATGTTCTGACAACAAGGCGAATAATGTCGTTCCTTTCAACTTTCGGCGTGCGAATGCTCGACCATATCATCGTCGGCAGAGACGGCGCTGTTTCAATGCGAAAGAGCGGTATGCTGCCGAGTATGTGACGTGAACTGCAATGAAAGGAAAACGCTATGGATTTTAAGCTTCATTCCGATTATACGCCTGCAGGTGACCAGCCGAAAGCTATCAGCGAGCTTGTTGAGGGCGTAAAAAACGGCTATAAGGAACAAACTCTGCTTGGTGTAACAGGTTCGGGCAAAACCTTTACAATGGCGAACGTAATCGCACAGCTGAACCGTCCTGCGCTTGTTTTTGCACATAATAAAACCCTCGCCGCACAGCTTTGTTCCGAATTCAAGGAATTTTTTCCCGAAAATGCTGTCGAATACTTCGTTTCCTACTATGATTATTACCAGCCTGAGGCGTATATACCCTCGACCGACAGCTATATCGAAAAGGATTCCGCAATAAATGACGAAATAGACCGACTTCGCCACAGTGCAACCTTTGCCCTCGCCGAGCGCAGGGACGTTATAATAGTAGCGTCCGTTTCCTGCATCTACACCCTTGGTTCTCCTATAGATTACCGAACAATGGTAGTTTCTGTACGTCAGGGTGCGCAGATGTCGCGCGAAGAACTGCTTGCAAAGCTCGTTTCTATCCAGTATGAGCGAAACGATTTGAGTTTTACCCGAAACAAGTTCCGTGTAAGGGGAGATACCGTTGAGATCTTCCCTGCAGGTGCGACCGATACAGCTATCCGAGTTGAATTTTTCGGGGACGAGGTCGACCGTATCTCCGAGTTTGATCCTCTCACGGGAAATGTCACCTCAACAATCTCACACGCCGCAATTTACCCTGCTTCGCACTATGTTATCTCGCGCGAAAAAATGAACGGCGCAATAGGGGAGATAGAGCGTGAACTCGAGGAGCGCATCAAGTATTTCAAGGACAACGATAAGCTCATCGAAGCACAGCGGATCGAACAGCGTACACGTTATGATATAGAAATGCTCGAGGAGATCGGCTTCTGCAAGGGTATCGAGAACTATTCGCGAATCCTTGCAGGACGTGAACCGGGCAGCATACCATATACACTGCTCGACCACTTCCCGAAGGATTTCCTTCTTTTCGTGGACGAGAGCCATGTTTCGCTACCGCAGATACGCTCAATGAGCGCAGGTGACCGCGGACGCAAGACCACCCTCGTTGATTATGGTTTCCGACTTCCGTCAGCGTTCGATAACCGTCCGCTCACCTTTGATGAATTCTACGACAAGATAGGTCAGGCGATATTCGTTTCGGCGACCCCCGGACCGTTCGAGCGTGAAAAGTCCGAGCAGATAGTTGAACAGGTGATTCGTCCGACGGGACTTGTTGACCCCGAGATCATCGTCAAGCCCGTTCAGGGGCAGATCGAAGACCTCCTGCTTGAAATAAACGAGCGCACAGCAAAGGGCGAGCGCGTTCTTGTCACGACATTGACGAAGAAAATGGCGGAAGACCTCACAGCTTACCTCGATAAAATGGGCGTAAAAGTCCGCTATATGCATTATGATATCGACACTATCGAGCGAATGGAGATAATCCGTGACCTGCGACTTGGCGAATTTGACGTTCTTGTCGGAATAAACCTTTTGCGTGAGGGACTTGATATACCCGAGGTCTCGCTCGTTGCGATCCTTGATGCCGATAAGGAAGGCTTCCTGCGTTCGGAAAGCTCGCTTATCCAGACGATAGGCAGAGCCGCACGAAATTCGCACGGTCAGGTAATAATGTACGCCGACAGCGTAACGCGTTCAATGGAAAGCGCGATAAACGAAACCGAACGCCGCCGCAAAATTCAGCTCGAATACAACGAAAAGCACGGTATCAAGCCGAAAACTATCATCAAGGACGTTCGTGACGTTATCAAAATTTCGTCCAAGAGCGAAACGGACGGCAAGACTTCAAAGCAGAAACAGAAGCAGATGTCCGCCGCAGAAAAGCAGGCGCTTATCGAGAAGCTCACCGTCGAGATGAAGAACGCCGCAAAGCTGCTTGAATTTGAACACGCCGCTTATCTGCGTGACAGGATAAACGAACTTAAAGGAAAGAAGTGACATAATGGCTTTTGATTTCAAGAAAGAATACAAAGAATTTTATATGCCGAAAAGCCGCCCTGAGATCGTCACCGTTCCAAAAATGAACTATATTGCCGTCCGAGGCGAGGGCGACCCGAACGAAGCGGACGGCGCGTACAAAAAGGCAGTCGGGGTGCTTTACTCCGTTGCATATACAATAAAAATGAGCTATAAAGGCTCGCATAAAATAGACGGATTTTTCGAGTATGTGGTTCCGCCGCTTGAAGGCTTTTGGCGGCAGGGCAGCAACAGCGATATCGACTTTTCCGACAAGGGAAAGTTCAGTTGGATATCCGTTATCCGCCTGCCCGATTTTGTCACGGAGGAGGATTTTCGGTGGGCGGTCGAAGAAGCTTCAAGAAAGAAAAAGTTCGACTGCTCGGCGGCTGAATTTCTCACCGTTGACGAGGGACTCTGCGTTCAGATAATGCACATCGGAGCTTATGACGATGAACCGCGCTCGGTCGCGCTTATGGACGACTTTATAAAGGAAAACGGCTATGAAAACGACCTGACCGATGCTCGGCTTCATCACGAAATATATATTTCCGACCCGAACAAGACCATTCCCGAAAAGCGGAAAACGGTTATCCGACACCCGATAAAATTTGCAGAGAAATAAAGGAACGGGTAAGCTTTACCCGAATATGAAAGAGGAAAAAGAAAATGCCAACCGACAAAATAATCATCAAAGGCGCAAGGGAGCATAACCTTAAAAATGTCGATCTCGAAATCCCCCGTGACAAGCTTATCGTTATGACGGGACTTTCGGGCAGCGGCAAATCCTCGCTTGCGTTCGATACGATATATGCGGACGGACAGCGCCGCTATATGGAGAGCCTTTCGTCCTACGCCCGAATGTTCCTCGGACAGATGGAAAAGCCCGATGTTGACAGCATCGAGGGACTTTCTCCGGCAATTTCGATAGACCAGAAAAGCACTTCGAACAACCCACGTTCAACGGTCGGAACTGTCACCGAAATTTACGATTATCTCCGACTTCTGTATGCCCGAATAGGCATTCCGCATTGCCCCGTCTGCGGCAGAGAGATAAAACAGCAGACCGTTGACCAGATCGCCGACACGATAACAGCACTCCCCGAGGGAACAAAGCTCCAGATACTTGCCCCCGTCATAAGAGGGCGAAAGGGCGAGCATACAAAGGAGCTTGAACGTGCGAAAAAGTCGGGCTATGTCCGTGTGCGCTGCGACGGCATCATCTACGATCTGAGCGAGGAGATAAAGCTCGAAAAAAACAAGAAGCACAACATTGAGATAGTCGTTGACCGACTTGTCATAAAAGAGGGGATAACCTCACGCCTTACCGACAGCGTTGAAACCGCCTCGGCTATTTCGGGCGGCATCGTCATCGCAGACGTTATCGGCGGAAAGGAAATGCTTTTTTCGCAGAATTACGCCTGCCCCGAGCATAATATCTCCATTGAGGAGCTTACACCGAGAATGTTCTCGTTCAACAATCCGTTCGGTGCTTGCCCGAAGTGTATGGGTCTTGGCGTTTTCCGCAGGATAGACCCCGACCTCGTTATCCCGAACAAGGAGCTTTCGATAAAGCAGGGCGCAATAAAGGCGATGGGCTGGAATACTCTCAGCAATGATTCTATAGCAATGATGTACTACTCCGCAATTGCCGATGAATACGGCGTTTCGCTCGATACACCCGTGAAAGACCTGCCGAAAGAGGCTGTCAATGCCTTTCTCTACGGCACGGGCGAAAAAAAGCTGAAGATCGTCCGTTCAAACGTCTACGGCGGCGGAACTTACTATCAGCCGTTCGAGGGCATACTGAACAACCTCCAGCGCCGCTATAACGAAACCAGCTCCGAGTACAGCCGCTCCGAGATAGAGGATTGTATGAGCGAAGTGCTTTGCCCCGACTGTCACGGAAACCGACTTAAACCCGAAAGCCTTGCGGTTACTGTCGGCGGAAAGAACATCTCCGAGCTCACCGATATGTCCGTAAACGCCGCATTTGACTTCTTCTCGAACCTTGAACTCACCGAAACACAGCGTCTTATCGGCGAGCGCATCATAAAGGAAATAAACAGCCGACTTGGCTTTCTGAAAAGTGTCGGACTTGAATACCTCACGCTCTCACGCTCGGCGGCAACGCTTTCGGGCGGCGAAAGCCAGCGAATCCGTCTTGCAACGCAGATAGGCTCGTCACTCGTTGGAGTGCTCTATATCCTCGATGAGCCGTCCATCGGACTTCATCAGCGTGATAATGACAAGCTCATCGCAACGCTGAAAAAACTGCGTGACTCGGGGAATACCGTTATCGTTGTCGAACACGATGAAGACACGATGCGAAGTGCAGATTACATTGTCGATGTAGGTCCGTATGCAGGCGTTCACGGCGGCGAGATAGTCGCAGCGGGAACAGTTGAGGACATCGAAAAGTGCGAACGTTCCATAACGGGTCAGTATCTCAGCGGAAAGCGGTTCATTCCCGTCCCGACCGAGCGCAAAAAGGGCAGCGGAGAGTTCCTCCGAATTTTCGGTGCGGCTGAAAATAACCTTAAACATATCGATGTTGAAGTTCCGCTCGGAATTTTCACCTGCGTAACGGGCGTTTCGGGAAGCGGAAAGTCCTCGCTCGTCAACGGGATAATCTATAAACACCTCACCGCAAAATTGAATCGTGCAAAGATAAGACCGGGCAAATTCGACCGAATGGAGGGACTGGAAAACCTTGATAAGGTCATTGCTATCGACCAGTCGCCGATAGGAAGAACACCCCGTTCCAACCCTGCAACATATACAGGCGTTTTCAACGATATCCGTGAACTTTTTGCAGGTACGAACGATGCAAAAATGAAAGGATACGGTCCGGGAAGATTCTCGTTCAACACCAAGGGCGGACGATGCGAAGCCTGCGAGGGTGACGGCATCATAAAGATAGAAATGCACTTCCTGCCCGACGTTTTCGTGCCTTGCGAGGTCTGCAATGGCAAGCGCTATAACCGTGAAACGCTTGACGTTTACTATAAGGGCAAAAATATATATGACGTTCTCGAAATGACGGTCGATGAGGGAGTTGAGTTCTTCGCAAATATCCCGAAGATCGCACGAAAGCTCAAAACCCTGCAGGAAGTCGGACTTGGCTATATCAAAATAGGTCAGTCCTCAACAACACTCTCGGGCGGCGAAGCGCAGAGAGTAAAGCTTGCGACCGAGCTTTCCAAACGTGCAACGGGCAGAACGTTCTATATCCTCGATGAACCGACAACGGGGCTTCACACCGCCGATGTCCACAAGCTTATTGAAGTCCTGCAAAGACTTACCGAGGGCGGAAATACCGTACTGGTCATAGAGCATAACCTTGACGTGATAAAAACAGCCGACTATATCATCGACCTCGGCCCCGAGGGCGGCGTAGGCGGCGGAACGCTCGTAAAATGCGGTACTCCCGAGGAGATCGCAAAGTGTGCAAAGTCTTATACGGGCAAATATTTGAAGAAGTATTTGAAGTAAAACGGAGCTGAAAAAATGCTTACACAGGCTATCCAAAGACGTATCCGTGAACTGTGCGATGAGAGAAACATCACGCTCAATAAATTATCGACGATATGCGGCATTACGCAGTCAACGCTTAATAATATCATCTCACGAAGCAGCACAAAACCCACGGTCTCAACGATAAAAAAGATATGTGACGGTCTTGATATCACACTTTCCGAGTTTTTTGACACGGAATACTTTGACAGCTTGGAGCAGGAGATAAAATAATATAAAAAGGCGCAGGAGTTTGATTTTCCTGCGCCTTTCGGTTTATATTGATATTTTAGAACGAACCAAGATACTTTTTCTGCTCTTCGGAAAGCGAATCTATCTCCATTCCCCAGAACTTTATCTTGCGGCGTGCGACCTCGTTGTCGATGTACTTCGGAACATCGACAGTCATTCCGTCTGCACCGATATTTCCTTTGTTCTTTACAAGATGAAGTGCGGAAAGTGCCTGAATTGCAAAGCTCATATCCATTATCTCGGCAGGGTGTCCGTCACCTGCGGCGAGGTTCACAAGTCTGCCCTCGGCGATAACGTTGACAGTGTTTCCGTTGGAAAGCTTATAGCCCATAATGTTCTTTCGTGCGACCTTTGACTCAACGGCAATTCTGCGGAGAGCGGCAACATCGACTTCGACATCGAAATGTCCTGCGTTGCAGCAGATAGCACCGTCCTTCATAAGATAGAAATGCTCCTCTGTGATAACGTCACGGCAGCCTGTTACGGTGATGAAGAAATCTCCGACCTTTGCGGCTTCGCTCATCTTCATTACCTTAAAGCCGTCCATTACGGCTTCCATTGCCTTTATCGGGTCAACTTCGGTTACGATTACCTCTGCGCCAAGTCCCTTTGCACGCATCGCAACGCCCTTGCCGCACCAGCCATAGCCTGCAACAACAACGTTCTTTCCTGCAACGATAAGGTTGGTCGTGCGGTTGATGCCGTCCCAGACGGACTGACCCGTGCCGTAGCGGTTGTCGAAAAGATGCTTGCAGTCGGCGTTGTTTACAAGAACCATTGGGAATTTGAGTTCCTTTGCCTTGTCCATTGCGATAAGACGGATAATGCCCGTTGTGGTCTCCTCACAGCCGCCGATAACATCGGCAATTTTGTCCTTGTATTCGGTGTGGATAAGGTGAACGAGGTCGCCGCCGTCATCGATGATGATGTTCGGACCTGCCTCGATGACCCTTGATGTGTGACGGTGGTACTCTTCATCGGTAGCATCGTACCAAGCGAAAACGTTAAGTCCGTCATGAACGAGCGCAGCCGCAACATCGTCCTGCGTTGAGAGCGGATTGCTGCCCGTGACGTACATCTCAGCACCGCCTGCCGCAAGAACCTTGCAAAGGTAAGCCGTCTTTGCTTCAAGATGTACCGAAAGCGCAACCTTTACGCCTGCAAAAGGCTTTGTTTCGGAAAATTCTTTTTCAATGCTGCGCAAAAGCGGCATATTAGCCTTTACCCAGTCAATTTTTATCTCACCGTCCTGCCAAAGTTCGGGATCTCTTATCTCACTGTTCATATTTTTATTCCTTTCGTTTTAAAATAAGTGGAAAATCGGAACGGGAAACCCGTCCCCAACAGCAAATGCCGTAAATTAACAAAATACAATAATTCCGAATTCCGCATTACGAATTACGCATTAATAATTCCCTGCCTCTTCGGGTACTTTGTCCGATTGCTGTATGCCGAGAAGAGTGTATTCGTCACCACGCTTCTGAACGATGTAGTTCACGTATTTTTCGGGCTTGGGCGTTTCATCACCCGTGAGCGTGAGCCACGCAGGCGTTGGCGAAACATAACCGACAGTTATAGTGTAGCTTTCGCCGACCCTCGTTATGTCCTCAATGTAAGGGGAGTAGGTGAAGTATTTCGGGTTTGCAGGTATTCGGTAGGACTTTATATCCTCGTTGTAGTAAAACTGTAAGTCCGCACCGAGGATAGACTGATGCTTTATCGAAAGTCCCGTTCCGAAGAGCTTCGCCGCGTGCTGTTCAACATCAAGCTCGGGAACGATTATCATATCGAAGTCCGAGTCGTACTTGCTCTTGTCCTCGTAAAGAATGATATCCCAGATAGCCGCCGTTATAACAGTGTCACTGCGAAGCTTTACGCTCTGTCCGAACGGCGCAGGGTCGCATATTACAACGGGGTAGATAAAGCGCGCGAATTCGGTCTTTTGCTGAGTGTTGTCGGCGAACGCTTTTATCTTGTCAACGGTGAAGTTCACAGTCGAAAAAAGTCCTATCACCGCAAGTATCATCATCATTGCACCGAGGATAAGATAACCCTTGCGCTTGCCGCCCTTGCCGAGGTCGGGCATCTCAGGCTCGGGTTCAGCCATTGTCAGCTCCGCAAGCTCCTCCGTCTGCTCGCCGAGAGCATCGTCAAACATCCTGCGTATGCTTTCGATCGATTCGTCAAGCTTTTTTTCGGGCTTTTTCTTTTCCGAAGCGGTCGGTTCTTTTGCAGGCTTTGGCTCTTTGGGAACTTTGGGCGCTTTCGCAGACTTCGGCGGCTTTGCCTTTTTCTTCTTTTTTCCGTTTGATTTTACATAGCTGTCGTAGTCAAAAATGTCCTTGTCCTTATTATCGTTATTGTTCATAAAACCACCTTGAAATAATTTTGCGCTGTTTTAGGATTAAGCGCGTATCTGACCGTTTCCTCCGATGAGGAATTTCATCGAGGTGAGCTCACGAAGTCCCATAGGTCCTCTTGCGTGAAGCTTCTGGGTCGAAATTCCTATCTCTGCGCCGAGTCCGAACATTCCGCCGTCCGTGAACGCAGTTGAAACGTTGACATAAACTGCCGCCGCATCGATCTCCTTTTGGAAACGTTCAGCGTTCGCAAGGTCGTTTGTAACGATACATTCCGAGTGATGGGTCGTGTATCTGTCAATGTGTGCAATAGCCTCGTCAAGCGACTTTACGACCTTTACCGAGATGATGTAATCGAGAAATTCGGTCGCATAGTCTTCTTCGGTCGCAGGAACAACACTGTCGCCGAGAATAGCCTTTGTGCGTTCGCAGCCCCTTATCTCAACGTGCTTTTCGTCAAGCTTTGCCTTTATCATCGGGAGAAATTCTTCCGCAGCATTCTCGTGTACAAGCAGCGACTCAACAGCGTTGCAGACCGAAACACGGCGTGTCTTGCCGTTGTTGACGATGCTCACAGCCATTGGAAGATCAGCCGTTTCATCAACGAAAACGTGACAGTTTCCCGTACCCGTTTCAATTACGGGAACGGTCGCATTCTGCTTGCAGGCACGGATAAGTCCTGCACCGCCTCTCGGGATAAGAACGTCAATGTAGTCGGAGCAGCGCATAAGCTCGTTTGAAACCTCTCTTGAAGTGTCCTCAACGAACTGGATAAGATCCTCGGGCAAACCGACCTTCGCAAGTGCCGACCTCATGATGCTGCAAAGACAGCGGTTCGAGTTGAAAGCCTCCTTGCCGCCTCGGAGGATAACAGCATTGCCCGATTTAAGGCAAAGTACAGCCGCATCGACCGTAACATTAGGTCTTGACTCAAAAATTATAGCAATAGTGCCGAGCGGAACACGAACCTTTGTGATGCTCATTCCGTTCGGGCGAACGCTGCCGCTTATGACCTCGCCGATAGGGTCTTCAAGCTTGATAACATCGTCAACGCCGTCAGCGATGCCGTTTATTCTGTCGGCGGTAAGGCGAAGTCTGTCCTGCATCGCCTCGCTCATTCCGTTTTCACGGGCAGCGATAAGGTCAGCGTTGTTTGCATCAAGTATGATGTCAACGCCCTCTCTCAAAGCGGCGGATATTGCGGCGAGTGCAGCGTTCTTTTCGGCGGTGCTTGCCGTTGCGGCAGCCTTTCTGCAAGCCTTTGCACGGCTGCCGAGTGTTTCAGCGTAATTCATAGCAGTTCCTCCTTAGTCCTTGGCGGTGAAAAGCGTTCCGACCTGCTTTCCGTCAAAAAGATCGTAGAGCTGATCGGGCTTTCTTCCGTTGAGTATCACCATATCAATGCCGCCGTCCATAGCGATCTTGGCAGCGTTGAGCTTCGTTATCATTCCTCCCGTGCCAAGTCCCGAAACAGCATCGGTGGCAAGCGCACGGATATCATCGTTTATTTCGTGTACAACCGGGATAAGCTTTGCATCGGGGTTCGTGTTCGGGTTGGAGTCGTAAAAACCGTCAATGTCCGAAAGGATTATCAGCAGGTCAGCCTTTGCGATAATAGCCGCATAAGCACCGAGCGAATCGTTCTCGCCGATCTCAAGTTCTAGCTCATCGATAGCGACCGTGTCATTTTCATTGATTACGGGGATAACTCCGTGCGAAAGAAGCTCCTCCATAGTGTTGACGATGTGGTGGCTTCTCGGACCTTCAATGCTGTATTTTGTGAGAAGAAGCTGCGCAACGGTGAGGTTGTACTGACCGAAAAGCTTGTCATACATATACATAAGCTCGCACTGTCCGATAGCTGCGCACGCCTGCTTCAGACGTGTTTCTTTTGGGCGTTCGGTCAGACCGAGCTTCGAGCGTCCAAGAGCGATAGAACCCGATGAAACGAGCGTCAGCTCCTTGCCGCTGTTCTGAATGTCAGCCATTGCCTTTACAAGATTCTCCATTCGGCGGATATTGAGCTTTCCCGTGTTGTGTGTGAGCGTGGACGAGCCAAGCTTTATTACCACTCTTTTTTTATCGTTGATGTTAAACATTGTTTTTCTCCTTTAAGTAAATTTCTCCGAGCCGTTTCAGATTTTTGATGCCGTCTTTGTCCCAATTCAGAGTAATCTTCAGCAGTCCGCACGGAAAATCATCGCAAACGCCGCAGAACCGAACGTTGTGTTCCCGACAGCATTTGCAGAGCGAACATTCGCTGCTCCACATTCTGACGCAGATACCGCCGTTGTTGTTGCAGCCGACACATTCGCCGCTTTTGTAATGCTCGCAGCCCGTGCAGTCACCGCCGCAGGCAGTTATATTCGTAAAGTCCATATCAGTTCACCTTGTTTTGCGGTTTTCCTGCGATAAACGCTTCAAGATTTTCCGCAGCGACTTTCATCAAGCGCCTGCGTGTGTCGATAGGCGACCAGGCAACGTGCGGAGTTATCATACATTTGTCCGAACCGAGCAAAGGATCGTCCGCAGCCATCGGCTCCTGCGCAAGCACATCAAGTCCTGCCGCCGCAATTATCCCGTTGTCAAGCGCATACCGCAGATCGGCTTCGTTCACAACAGCACCTCGGGAGGTGTTTATGAGCATAGCAGTCGGCTTGCACTTTTTCAGAAAGTCAATGTCAACAAGTCCGTTCGTTTCGGGTGTGAGAGGGCAGTGTAGAGTGATAAAATCAGCTTGCGAAAGCATTTCGTCAAGCGAAACATATTCAACGCCGTCCTCATTGCGGACAGTGCGTGTGTGAACAAGCACCTTCATTCCAAATGCACGGGCGATACGGGCAACAGCGTGACCTATCCTGCCGAAACCGTAAATTCCGAGGACTTTTCCGTCCAGCTCAACAGTAGGGTAGTCGAACACAGAGAACGAAGCCGAACGAACCCAGCCGCCGTCCTTGACAAAACGGTCATAATCGCCCGTCCTGTTGCAGTAGCGGAGAATGTATGCGAAAACCTGCTGTGCCACCGCCATATCGGAGTAAGCAGGAACGTTCGTCACAGCTATTCCCAAGCGTGAAGCCGCTTCAAGGTCAACATTGTTGTAACCCGTTGCGCAGATGCCAATGTAGCGCAGATTCGGGCATTTCTCCATAATTTCAGCCGTAAAAGGCGTCTTGTTGCAAAGCACAGCCTCCGCATCACCGATGTTCTCGACTATCCTGTCAACGGGAGTAAGCGGAAATTCACGGACTTCGCCCAATTTATAAATATCATCGAAAGGAATATCGCCACGGGAAACGGAAGCCGCCTCGAGCATAACAATTTTCATATCTTTTCCCTCTAATCATAACAGATAACTAATTATATCACATTTTGAAGCTTTATTCAAGTAAAATTATAAAAAATCTGCGTCAAGGGTTTGGTAAAAATATTCGTAGACCGAAAAATCGTTTGTGCAATGCGGGACGGAAAACCCGTCCCCTACAGAGAATTTGCCTGAAATGCAGGTATTGAAACGGACGGATATAGGATCCGCCCCTACGGAAGAGTGATTTTTGCCGCAATTTTACGAAGAAAAGTAATTACGCATTACGCATTACGAATTACGCATTAAATACAGCATTTTGCATAATTTCTCCCGAATTATGCCGAAACAATTCTACTTGTGTTTTCCCGAAAAAAGGAGTAAAATAGAAAAGTCGGCGGCTTAAAGTCAGGTAATGGGCAGACATTTTTCCGTTACCGAGCGGACAGCTTTGGATAATTTGTAAACTGACCTGCCAATTACCCAAAGCGGTTTGCTTTGCTGCCAAATTTTTTTGCAAAAAATAGGATCAAGGGGTGTTTTTTCTTGAATATCTTCAAAAACTACGGAACAAGGCTCAAAACCGAGTTCAAGGGCTACAACGCAGGAGCGTTCGCAAAGGACGCACTCGCAGGCGTCACCGTAGCAGCAGTCGCTCGCACTCGCATTCGGCGTGTCTTCTGGAGCAACTGCCGCAGCCGGTCTTGTTACCGCTATCATCGCAGGCATCGTTATCGGCGCACTTTCGGGCGGCTCGTACCAGATAAGCGGTCCGACAGGCGCAATGACAGCTATCCTGCTCTCGCTCGTCGCTAAATATCAGCTTCAGGGCGTTTTCATCGCAAGCCTTATGTCGGGCGTTATCCTGCTGATATGCGGACTTTTAAAGCTCGGCAAGATAGTTTCCTACCTGCCGCTGCCCGTTATCACAGGCTTTACCTCGGGCATCGCAATAATCATCGCTTTCGGTCAGATAAACAACTTCACGGGTCTTACCTGCAAGGGCGACTCCACTATCTCAAAAACGATAAGCTACTTCACTCTGGAGCAGCATTTCAACCTCGCTGCGTTCCTTATCGGTGCTGCAGTCGTTGTCTTTATGGCTTTTTATCCGAAAAAAATAAACCAGTATTTCCCCGGTTCGCTCGCAGCAATTATCCTCGCAACTGTCGCAGAGTTTATCTTTGACTTTGACGTTACGCAGGTAGGGGAGATACCCAAGAGCATCTTCCTCCCCGACAGACTTGAGGTTTCCGCTATCACTGTCCCACAGCTTGAAGCGCTCATCGTTCCCGCTATCTCGATCGCAGCACTCGGACTTATCGAAAGCCTCCTCTGCGGCGCATCGGCAGGCAGAATGAAGAATGAAAAGCTCGATGCAAATCAGGAGCTTATCGCACAGGGCATAGGCAATATGGTAATTCCGTTCTTCGGCGGAGTTCCCGCAACAGCCGCTATCGCAAGAACAGCCGTTGCTATCAAATCGGGCGGAAAAACAAGACTTACAAGCGTTTTCCACTCAATAGTCCTCCTCGCTGCAATGTTCTTCCTTGCTCCCGTTATCTCGAGAATTCCGCTCGCAGCACTCGCAGGCGTACTTATGATGACAGCTTGGAGAATGAACGACTGGAAGGTCATCAAGGGCATCTTCAACCGCAAAATAAAGACACAAATGGCGCAGTTCCTACTCACAATGATCGCAACGGTCATCTTCGACCTTACTATCGCAATTCTTATCGGCGTACTCTTTTCTGTCATAATGTTCGTCCTCAAGGTTTCGGATATGCAGATAAGCGTTTCCGAAGTTGATCCCGAAAGACTTCCGAACCACCCCGACCACCTCAAGGATAAGAGAACAGCCGTTGTCTATATGACAGGTCCGCTCTACTTCGGCACAGCGAATATCCTCGAAGATAAGCTCTCCGATATCTCCGACAGAGAAATAATAATCCTTTCGATGCGAGGCGTTCCGTTCGCAGACGCAAGCGGCGTTCAGGCTCTGCAGGAAGTCGTTGAGGAGCTTTCCAAGAAAGATGTAATGGTGTTCTTCACAGCTATCCAGCCTCCCGTTATGGAAATGATCGACCGCTGCGGTCTGAGCGCAGATGTGGGCAGCGACAAGTTCTTCTGGAGCACAGACAAGGCGATAGACGCTATCCTTACGGAAAACTGACATTCAATGCGTAATGCGTAATTCGTAATGCGTAATTATATTGTGCAAACCTTTCGAAAATGAAAACGGTATATTCACGGTATTATTTAGACCGTGAATGTACCGCTTTTTTATATTTTAACGAAACAGCAAAGCTAATTACGCATTACGCATTAAGCATTACGCATTAAAAAGCGTGTTATTCCAAATTCTATATGATTTATGCAAATTAGAGCAGAACACGCAAAATAACTTGACATTTTTTTCAGAAGTGCTATACTTTTTAATGGACAAAGGTTCACCTTAACGAATATTTTGGCGCAACCTTAAAAAATTATCGTTTTGGAGGCAATTTAATATGTCACAGGAATTTATCGTTGAAACATCGGCGCGTCACGTCCACGTTACAGAGGAGACCCTCGAAGTTCTCTTTGGCAAGGGTCATACCCTCACAAAGAAAAAGGATCTTTCACAGCCGGGTCAGTACGCTTGCGAAGAGCGTGTAGAAGTTGTAGGACCCAAGAAGTCCCTCGCAAACGTTTCTATCCTCGGACCGTGCAGAAAGGCAGATCAGGTAGAGCTTTCCGCAACGGATGCACGTTCTATCGGCATCGCAGCTCCTATCAGAGAGAGCGGAGATACAGCAGGCTCGGGCGCTTGCAAGCTCGTAGGACCCTGCGGCGAGGTTGAGCTCAAAGAGGGCGTTATCGTTGCAAAAAGACATATCCACCTCACAAAGGCAGACGCAGAAGAACTCGGCGTAAAGGATAAGGACGTAGTCTGGGTAAAGGTAGAAACTCCCGAAAGAAAAGCTATCCTCGGCGACGTAGTATGCAGAGTTTCCGATTCTTATGCAAAAGCAATGCATATCGATACAGACGAAGCAAACGCTATCGGTTCCGTTCCCGGACTTACAGGCGTTATCGTTAAGCTGTAAGATACATAAAAAACTAAAGTTTAGTCTGCAAAAGCAAAGTTTAGGTCAAGCCTTTTCAAAGGCTTGCAGGGGTCAAGGGGGCAGGGAACCCCTGCAGGAAGTTCGTATACACTTTATGTCGAGCTGTTACCCTACTACTCGGTACCGTTAATAGATGCGCAGAGGAGAGTTCACCGGGCGAGTAGTCCCATTGTCGCTTCCGCAAAAGCGAAATACCTTAAACTACGGCTAAAAGTTCTGTTGCAATAGTGTGATCAGTATCAAATCAAAAAGCGCAATTCACATTTAAAAAGTTAAACAGAACGTGAGAAATCAGTTCCGTAAATCTATAAAATGTGAATTGCGCTATTCTTTATGTTCGGAACAACTATCCTCGTCAAATAAACGTGAGGAGCAAAGCGACGAGCGTTTAGCACCGATGAGATATGAATGGTGTTTATTATTAGAGATTAAGTCATGAAATACTTTTTCGTCAATCTGCATAAATGCAACATACTTTTTGACAGGCTGAAATGTGCAATTCACATAACTATAGATGTGAATTGCGCATTTTTTCATCATAAAAAAGCCGATATAGAAAAACCGCCCCTACCAACATTGGAGGGGTGGTTTGCAATAATTACGCATTACGAATTACGCATTACGCATTGAATTACTGTTTCTTTTCCATATACTCTTTTGAAGCACGGATAAAGTCTGCGAAAAGCTTCTGCGGCTTGTTCGGACGGGACTTGAATTCGGGATGGAACTGTACGCCGACAAACCATGGGTGATCCTTAACTTCCACGATCTCGACAAGGCGTTCATCGGGTGACTGACCTGCGATAACAAGTCCTGCATCTGTAAGCTTGGAACGGAATGCGTTGTTGAATTCCCATCTGTGGCGGTGACGCTCATAGATAAGCGGTTCGCCGTAAACTCTTGCTGAAGTCGTTCCCTCTGTGAGCTTACATGGATAAAGTCCAAGTCGCATTGTACCGCCCTTGTTGGTAACGTCCTTCTGGTCTTCCATTATATCGATAACAGGGTAAGGTGTTTCGCCGAACTCTGTAGAGTTTGCGCCCGAAAGTCCGAGGACATTTCTTGCATACTCGATAACTGCCATCTGCATACCGAGGCAGATACCGAAAAGCGGAACTTTATTTTCACGGGCATAGCGGATAGATTCGATCATACCCTCGATACCACGGTCACCGAAGCCGCCGGGAACGATGATACCGTCGCACTTTGAGAGCATTTCAGCTGCATTTTCTCTTGTAACTTCTTCGGAATTTATCCATTCTATATTGATGTTTGCATCGTTTACGATACCGCCGTGACGGAGTGCCTCGGCAACGGAGAGGTACGCATCGTGGAGAACGACATACTTGCCGACAAGTCCGATAGTTACTGTCTTATCTGCATTCTTTGCACGGACAACCATTTCTGTCCACTCGGTAAGGTCAGGCTTCTGAACGGGAAGTCCGAGGTGGTGGCAAACGCTGTCTGCAAGTCCCTCTTTTTCGAGCCAGAGCGGAACTTCATAGAGTGACGGAGCTGTGAGGTTCTGGATAACGTCCTCGGGACGAACGTTACAGAAAAGCGCGATCTTCTTGCGCATATCCTCGGGAATTTCCTTTTCGGAACGGCAGACGATGATGTTCGGCTGGATTCCGATAGAAAGAAGTTCCTTTGTGGAGTGCTGTGTAGGCTTGGATTTAAGTTCCTCCGAGCCTGCGATATACGGAACGAGAGTAACGTGGATATAAACTGCGTTTTCTCTGCCGACTTCGGTAACTACCTGACGAATAGCTTCGAGGAACGGTGTGGATTCGATGTCGCCGACAGTACCGCCGATCTCGGTGATAACGATGTCAGTATCCTTTTCCTTGCCGACACGGTAAACTCTTTCCTTGATCTCATTTGTGATATGTGGGATGACCTGAACAGTTCCTCCGAGATAGTCGCCTCTGCGCTCCTTGTTGAGAACAGTCCAGTATATCTTACCTGTTGTAACGTTGGAGTTCACCGAGAGATTTTCATCGATGAAACGCTCATAGTGTCCAAGGTCGAGGTCGGTCTCAGCACCGTCATCGGTAACGAAAACTTCGCCATGCTGATATGGGGACATTGTACCCGGGTCGAGATTTATATAAGGGTCAAACTTCTGAATTGTAACGCGGTAGCCTCTTTCTTTAAGCAGACGGCCAAGTGATGCAGCGGTGATACCCTTTCCGAGTCCCGAAACAACGCCGCCCGTAACGAATATGTACTTAATCGGCATAATCAAACGATCCTTTCTTACAAATAAACATAGTTTATTTTATTATACCCTTTTTTTATTGAAATTGCAAGCATATTTTCAATATTCGGCACTTTTTATATATTTTCAACATTTTTCAAACTGTTCTGTAAAAAAAGTGGTATGTAACCGCTCTGCCGACGATAAAAATTCGGCAGAGCGAAGAATATTACTTCTCTTTTGACTTGAAAATACAAGCCATGATAAGTGCAAAGACCATAGCCGCAGTTATGCCGCCTGCCGCTCCGGTAAGTCCACCCGTGAAAACACCGAGAAAGCCTTTTTCATCGACAGCCTTTTGCACACCCTGAACAAGGACGTTGCCGAAGCCTGTCAGCGGAACGCTTGCACCTGCGCCTGCGAAGTCAACGAGCGGCTGATACCAGCCGAGTGCGCCGAGAATAACCCCTGCGACGACATAAGCCGTTAAGATCCTTGCAGGCGTGAGCTTTGTATAGTCGATAAGCACCTCGCCGACCGCACAGAAAAGTCCTCCGATGACGAACGCCCATACATATTCCATTATCATAGCGCCTTGCCCCCTTTAAGCACGTCCTCGATCATAAGCAGGCGATCGCACTTCGCCGTGCGCTCACTTCGGCAGAGCGCTCCCGTGCCTGCACCGCTCAGGTTGCCTCCCGAATCGATTATCTTGCTGCGAATGACCTGCTCAATGACAGGCTTTGTTATAATATCCATAGTGAAATTTCCTTTCAGATTTTTATGAATATTATAAACCAAAGTTTGAAAGGCTATACATAATACTAAACACCAATAAAAATACAGGAAAAAATCTGCGCCGAAATCCTATATAAACCTGTAAAAAACAGCTACAAGATTGTCGGCTTGATTTTTTCCAAATTTTATACTAATTCCAAACCGTTCTATAGACAAAGACGACAGATAGAATAATCCAAGTCAAGGAAGACGACCGCAGGCAGGCTGCCGCCTGTCAAGGGAGTCTGACGCAGAATCGGATTATTATATCCGAGTATTTGTCTATAGGTTGGTCTGGAATTAGTATTAAATGGTGTTTAGTATAAAAACGAAACTGCCGCAGATCCACCGCAGCAGTTTCGTTTGAATTCATATCAGTTTTTCAGCAGCCGCAATAAGCTCGTTTTTCTCATTGCGGACTTTTCCGTCAATGTGCATCGAAAGCAGCTCGTCAAGGACTTCGCCTATCCTGCTTCCCTGCGCACCGAGAGCGGCAATGTCCGTTCCCTTTATGTCAAGCTGTGAAACGCTTATGCATTCCTTGTTTTCAAGGATACGCTCCGCTTTCGCTTCCATTGCTTCAAGTATCTGAACCCGCTCAAAACATATACTCTGCTTTGCACGGCTGTCCGACTTCATCAGTTCGGTCAGCTTGAAGAAATACTGCGGTCCTATCGTTGCAAGAAGCTTTTTAACGACCTTTTCATCATCTATCGGTGTAACATAATGGAATCTTATCAACTGCGTTACACATTTTATCGTATCGGACGAAAAGTTCATTCTGCGCATTATCTTTTCAGCCATTTCAGCACTCTCAACTTCATGTCCGGGGAAATGTCCGCTGCCCTCTTCATCGAAAACGCAGCACTTCGGCTTTGCGATATCGTGAAAGAACAGTGCAAGACGAACTTCACGGTCGGGAATTGAATTCTCAACCGCGACAGCCGTATGCTTCCAAACGTCATAAATATGGTATCTGCTGTGCTGGTCGAACCCTACGCATGGCAATATCTCGGGGAAAAGCGTTCCGAACACATCTGCGAACGAAACAAGTATATTTGCAGGAGCGCTTCCCATAACGAGAAGCTCGAATTCCTTCGCCAAGCGTTCAGCCGAAATATTCAGCAGCATATTTTTCATTTCGTGTATCGCTTTTGCAGTCTGCTGGTCTATCTCAAATCCAAGCTCAGATGCAAAACGCAAAGCACGGATGATCCTCAGTGCATCTTCATCAAAGCGAATGCTCGGATTTCCGACGCTTCGTATTATCTGCCTGAACAGGTCTTTCTGACCGCCGTAGTTATCGACAATGCCTATTTTGGCATTGTATGCCATTGCGTTTATCGTAAAATCACGCCTTGAAAGATCATCGGCAAGGTTCTTCGCATACTCAACGAACTGAGGTCTGCGGTGGTCGAGATATTCGCCGTCAACGCGGAAAGTTGTTACCTCGACATAATCATCGCCCGAAACTACCGTCACTGTGCCGTGTTTAAGTCCGGTCTCGATAACATTGAACTCGGAAAGGCAGGCTTTTACCTCCTCAGGCTGTGCGGAAGTCGTAACATCATAGTCGCGCGGATTTTTTCCGAGAATGGAATCGCGGACGCAGCCGCCGACGATATAAGCTTCATATCCGCTTTTTTCGAGCGTATTCAATATTTTTTTTACATTTTCAGGAATATAGATATCCATTTATTTCTCCAAGTTATTTCCAACGAATTTTTAAGCAATTGCAACAAATAATAATATCGTGCCGAAAAGGCAAATCAAACTAAAGGAGATCTTTTATCATGCCTAAGAATCCAAGTATCCACTGCGACGTATCTTCCTGCAAATTCAATATGTGCAATGAAAATTACTGCACACTCGAATCCATTAAGGTCGGAACACACGAACCCGACCCCAAAGTTCCCGAATGCGTGGACTGCGAATCCTTCGTCAAGAAGTGCTGTAACTGATATATCAAAAAACAGCTGATACGGGGAAAATTCCCCGTATTACATATCAGTCAGCAATAAATTCAAATCTTGGCTTGCGAACGCCGTGATCGTCAACATCTTCAAGGAACATATCGAGCGGTCTTGCCCATACATCGGGCTTGCCGTCAAGCGACATATAAACTGCTATCGGAGTGCATACCTCGTGATCCTTTGCAATATTGAGAAGAACGTAGTTGCCGCCCTTGAAATGCTTGTAGTGTCCGCCGATAACGGGTGTTCTTCCGTCGGGAACACCGAGCGACTTAACGCCGTTGCCCTTGTCGGCAGCAGGAGTTACGCAGGAAGTCTTGACTTCCTCAGCTGTCGGAGCAGGCTCGGCAGGCTTCTCTGGAGCAGCTTCTGTCGGCTTCGGCTCTTCCTTGGGAGCTTCGGCAGGTGCTTCTTCCTTTACGGGAGTAATCTCACTGTCAACGAGTATCATCGAGCAGTTTCTCGGAACGGTAACTTCGGCATTGCCGTTGTTTACAGTAAACTGTCTGCCCGAAAGTCTGTCTGCGAGCTTTGAATACTTTGTATTGAATCGGAAAATATAGTCACCGTCGCTGATATTGAGTGCGATGTAAACTATATCGCCGTCTTTTTCACGCTTGAAAAGGAACGTCTGATTTTTGAGTTCCATTTTTGCATAAGAACCCGTCTGAACGGTAGGAATGCTCATACGGATAGCGCCGAGCGCGGAAATATGCTTCAGAAGCTTTTCGTTCTGCTCGGGCATATCAAGCTCTATGCACGGACGGAGCGGAAGATCGGCGTCCTCGCCCTGTCCCTTTACGCCCTTGATACCGAATTCGCTACCGTAATAAACGGACGGAACACCGTACATCATATACATCATCGTGTAGCAGCACTCGATATGATCTGGGTTGCGGAGCACTGATGCAAGGCGGGGAACATCATGATTGTCAAGAAAGTTATACATATATATCTGACCATACTGACCGAGCTGATACTCGATAGAATGGGCAATTTCAAAGTAGTTTCTGTCATTGTGCGAAGAATAGATGCCCTTGTAGCACTGGTAATTGGTTACACAATCGAACATTTCGGGGTTTGCCCAGTGAGCGTAATTTCCGTGGATAATTTCGCCCATAAGCCAGAAATCGGGCTTCATTCCGCGTGTGAAATTATGTACGCGCTTGATGAAATCATCGGTAAGGCAGTCAGCAGCATCGAAGCGGATACCATCGATGTCCCATTCTTCTATCCAGTATTTTATAGCGGAGAGAAGATAGTCCACTACTTCGCCGTTGTGAAGATTGAGCTTTACAAGGTCATAGCAGTTGTTCCAACCCTCATACCAGAATCCGTCATTGTAAGCGGAATTTCCGCCGAAGTTAAGGCCGCAGAACCAATCCTTGTAGCGTGAGCCGCCCTTGTTCCGGCGAACGTCCATAAACTGAACGTTATCTCTTCCGACGTGGTTGAAAACACCGTCAAGTACAACTTTTATGCCGTTTTTATGCAAAGCATCGCAAACATCTTTGAAATCCCGGTTTGTTCCGAGGCGGCGGTCGATTACTTTGTAGTCGATAGTATCGTAACCGTGCTTTACCGATTCAAATACAGGTCCGAAGTAAACGACATTGAAGTTCATCTCTTTAAGATGAGGTATCCAGTCGATGACCTTGCGAATTCTCGGTACAGGAGTTTCGGCTGATTCGGCACGTGTTTTTTCGCAGCCGCAGAATCCGAGCGGATAAATATGGTAAACGTTGCTTTTTTCTATCCAATGTGACATTACGTACACCTCATTTCATAATCTGTTTATATTATACCATATACTATATATTTTGTCCAGTATTTTTTAGCAAAAAAGCTTACAGATGAAATTTGCCGCGCCAAGTTTTGCAAAAAAGTTGAAATCACGTTTTTTTTGTGCTATAATAATACTAAACACCAATAAAATAAAGGAAAAAATCTGCGCCGAAATCGCATATAAACCTGTTTTCAACAGCCACAAGATTGTCGGCTTGATTTTTTCTAAATTTTAAATGGTGTTTAGTATAACAGCATATTAATTTGAAAGAAGGGTTGTTTTATGACACAGGATAAAATCGACCGAATAAATGAACTTGCGCGTAAATCGAGAACCCCCGAGGGTCTGACCGACGCTGAAAAAGCTGAACAGACCGCTCTGCGAAACGAATTTCGTGCAGATTTTAAGGCAAATCTTGAATCGCAGCTGAAAAATATTGAAATAGTTGACAATGTTGAGGAAGCAGAAAAGATGATCGAAGAGGAAAATAAAATAGAAGGTCAAAAAAACGAAGGAGAAAAGAAAGAATGACGAACGGCGTTCCTACTCCCTGCTATATCACGGACGAAGCGCTTCTGCGCAGGAATCTTGAAATTCTCAAAAGCGTTTCCGACCGCTGCGGCTGCAAAATAATCCTTGCGCAGAAAGCATTTTCGATGTACTGCACCTATCCGCTTATCCGTCAGTACCTCTGCGGAACGACTGCAAGCGGACTTTATGAAGCACGGCTCGGCTATGAAGAAATGGGCGGCGAAGTTCACGTTTTCAACCCTGCCTACCGCGAAAATGATTTCCGTGAGATTGTAAAAATTTGCGATCACATCGTTTTCAACAATGTTGCACAGTTTGAAAAGTTCTATCCAATCGTTAAGGAAAGCGGCAGAAAAATTCATTGCGCTATCCGTGTAAATCCTGAGTATTCCGAGCAGGAAACCGAGATATACGACCCATGCGCTCCGAATTCACGGCTTGGTTCAGTTGTTTCAGCTCTGCCCGATAATCTCCCTGAGGGTATTGACGGACTTCATTTTCATACGATGTGCGAGCAGAACTCTGATGTTCTTGTCCGTACATACAAGGTTTTTGAGGAAAAATTCGGAAAGTATTTTCCACAGCTGACTTGGCTCAATTTCGGCGGCGGACATCATATCACGCGCGACAACTATGACCGTGACGCATTATGTGACCTTATCTCGGGTATAAAATCGCGTTTTCCGCTTGAAATTTATCTTGAGCCGGGTGAAGCCATTGCCCTCAATGCAGGTTTTCTTGTCACGGAAGTTCTCGATGTTTTCCAAAACGGTATGAATATTGCAATTCTTGATACCTCTGCGGAATGTCATATGCCCGATGTGCTTGAAATGCCCTATCGTCCAAACATACAAGGCTCTGAAAAAGCAGGCGAAAAAGCTTACACCTATCGTCTTGGCGGGCCGACTTGCCTTGCGGGGGATATAATTGGTGATTACAGCTTTGACGCTCCCCTTAAAGTCGGTGACAGACTTGTTTTCGAGGATATGGCTATCTACTCAATGGTCAAGAACAACACATTCAATGGAATACCTCTCCCTACTATCATTTACCGACGGGAAAACGGTGAAAACCAGATCATAAAGTCATTTTCATATGAAGATTTTAAGTCAAGGCTTTGATTATAATACTAAACACCAATAAAATACAGGAAAAAATCTGCGCCGAAATCCTAT
>ENA-OOZY01000170-OOZY01000170.1-human-gut-metagenome-genome-assembly--contig:-NODE-170-length-57955-cov-7.017047_pt1 | contig 57955 bp, 46 predicted proteins | sample MGYA00241047_ERZ501410 | MGnify/ENA primary metagenome ERZ501410 (study PRJEB25962, sample SAMEA2042621) | human gut metagenome | biome: human gut; feature: human-associated habitat; material: faeces... | reverse complement strand
CAAAATTGGAGGGACTGTTCTTCCGAACATGACTGGGACGGGGCTAAAGTGCTATCCGGAAAGATTCACCAGCCATAATAATCCACTAATGTTAGCTTGTTGTCTGAAAAATAAGAAATCCAATATTCTATTGCATTTCATCAATAGCACTTTAGCCCCGTCCCCGGGTGCTATCAAAATGGTATAACCTGAAGACAGCCATTTCATTTTTCGAAAGCCGATGGTAGCACTTTTCCCTCGTCCTGTGATTGTTAATTCAACACTTTTTCAAAACTGGGATAAGGTTCTCCGGTATCCCAACAGGAAATACAAAAAGTAATACCGTTATCACCCATACGCTTTAATTCTTGAGGAGAAAATTCAAAATTACATTGTTCGTCGTATTCATAATAACGCCATATACTGATCATATCACGCGTCACGCCTATTTGTTCCAGTGCATTATACTTTCCTTCTAAAATATTCAGAAAAAAATTAATGTAATCAATAGATTCTTGTTTTTCTTCAATCTCCAGGACCCAGCCTAAATGAGTCTCATTATTATGTTGTATACCTAATATTTTATCAACTAATGACATATTATCTTTTTCGACACCTATACCTAATATATACGTATTCTTCATAATCAATCAAAAAAATCTTTAAATAACAAATCTGTTTTATATGTTTTTCCTTTAAAAGGTCCAGTCCCTTCTAAATAGAGATAACCATCTTTACATTTCCTTATATTTGGATTACTTCCTACAGATTTCATATAATTATTTTTTCCAATGGCCTTTAATACAGTTTCTTTTATAGATGCTCCTCCCTTTGTTGCCTTATGGAAATTTTCTCCAACCCGGCCTAGTCCTTTTAGATACTTTGCACCGCTTTTTAAGCCTGGAGTAGGTGCAATACCTCCTTTGGGTTGTATACCAGTTATACGTCCTTCTGTATGTACTTTCCAGGTTAATAAGTCATCAGAATACTCATCATAAACACTCAATCCTGAATAATAACCCCAATATTCCCAATCTCTTGATACAGGACTTGATACAATCGAATCTTCATAGCCTAATATGTTGACACCGGGAAGGATATTTGCGTCAAATGAAAGACCTATCACGCTAGATATTCCATTAATTTCTGTTGTATAATAAGTATAATACTTGTGAGTCTTATCATTATATGTGAGACGACCTGTGAATTCCGCATCAGTTGCATGATGCCAACGGCTAAAATCATGCGTTTCGTTACCTTCATTTATTGAGGATTAACGCAGCAATTAAATCAGGATCATTCGTACTCCAATAATCCATTCCGTCGGGGTCGATATGCCGTATCGGACTGTTTCCGCAATACACGTACGGACTTAAGCTGTAGTATTTTTCGCAAAGCAGATCGACATTGAACCACCTTCCCAGCGGAGCGTCGTACATGCGGGCCCCGTAGTCCAGGAAACCGAGGCTGCCTACGGTTTGCAGCTCCTTTCCGTTGTATTTGAAACGGTTGGCGGCCAGCTGGGGCAGTTCGCTTCGCGGCTGTCGCTGCCCGAAGGCATAGTAGTCGTTTGCTTCCAGTAGTTTCCCGTTTCCGTCGATGACGGCGCGTATACTTCCCAGATGGTCCTTCAGGTGATAGCAGATGCCGCTGCCGTCTACCGTTCCCTCTCCGAATATTCCGCATTCAAAAATGTAAGAACTCCCCGTACACATATACACCAGGCTTCCCAGGTATGCATATCCTTTCCCGTCGCTTGCGGTCACCCTGAGTTTGCTGCCTGTATAAGCGTATTCGTATTCTGCCTGCAAGCCTGTACCTTGTTTAACAGAATGTATCAAATTTAGGATATTATATTCGAAATTCAAATTTTTGCGGCTGTCTTTTATCAGGTTTCCGTACCCATCGTAATCGTATGTTGCGGTGGCGGCATTTTGGCGCAGATAGATGTCTCCCGTTGCCGGGGTGGCTGCTTCCGTAAGACTGCTGAGTCGGTTACCGCTGTAGGTGTAGGTGAGGTTGTCGACGAGGGCGCCGTTGTTGAACCGTTTCAGCGACAGTATGTTTCCGTTTTTATCGTATGCGATTCCCTGTTCGGCATATTTGTTTACCAGAATGCCGTTTTCGTAATGGTTTCCTCCTGTAAATCGTCCTGCGCCGTCGTAATTGAACGTATATGTCTGCTCCGGCTCTGTCCTGTAGCTGCATGTCCATTCCGCAATATCGCCGGCATAACGTGGAGTTGCTTTCAGTGGTTTTTCATACCTGAGTCCGATCCTGAACAGGGGTGATTCCCGGCTTGTTGTTCTTCCCTGTATGTCGTAGCTTATTTGTTCGGTAAGAATGTCCTCACCGTAACTCCGTTTTGTCAGTTGTCCGGGTGCATCGTATCCGTAACCGACTTTTCCCCTGTAGGCTCCGTTGAGGAATATTTTTGCGGACAGCAGCCTGCTGGCGTGGTCGTATGTATTTCTCTTTTCGATGGTCGTGGTTTCATTTCCGACCGTATGTTCTTCGCGTTCAGCGGTAATATTGCCTACGAAATCGTAGGCGTAGGAATACCTGCTGGTGCCTCCGAGGTGGTTTTTCTCCACCTGTTGAATGATGCGTCCTTTTTTGTCGTAATAGAAGCACCTTTCTATGTAGCGTGGTGATATGCCCGTTTCCGTCTCAGTGCTTCCGTCCAGTATGCGCTCTTTTTCGTATGTCAGCAGACCGTTGGTACGGGTATCGTATGAAGGGTCGTATCCGGTAATGGCAGTGAATGCGAGTCCCGTAACGGAGGGGTAGGTGTCGTATGCCCGCTGCAATACCGTTATGCTGTTTCCGTTTGCGTAGCGGTAGTATTCGTTCAGCAGCCGGTTGTGTGAGTCGTAGGTTGTAGTGAAATGCCTGTTGTCCTGGTCGCGTGCCATCGGCAGACCGGCGTCATTATATGTAATTTTTTCGGGAGCGAGTCCGGGCAGGCTACGTTCCGTAACGTTTCCGCGTTTGTCGTAGGCATAGCGGTAGCAATAGGCGGCTGTCTCTGAGGCGGTAAGGACGGCTTTCCCTCCCAGGGCCGGGGGGATGATGCATACGGGCCGGCCGAAAGTGTCGTAGATATAATAGGTGTCCAGAGTTTTTCCGGAAGAGATGCAGAGCCTTTCGAGTACGGTATTTCCCCTGTGGTCGGTAAAGGTTACCTTTCGGCGGTTGTCTTCGTCCGTAGTTTCCTGTTTGTATAAATATCCGGATGGATAATAGCCTGTGCCGTTGAGGGAGCCGTTGTCGTATGTATAAATCCGTACCTCGTTTGCCGTGTTCAGGGCGTAACTGTAGCGTAGGGTATGTCCGGCGGAGAGGCGGAATGCGTTTCCGGGGCGGCTGCTTTCTATCAGGCGTGCGGCCCCTGATTGTTCGTATCGTTTTTCTGTATATGCACAGGCATCTCCCTGGGTCTGTCCGAATATTCCGGCATAATAGTTGTTTTGGGCTTCCTGTGCGTTTTTTGTGTATAGGCCTTTGTCCGTGGTGCCCTGATAGGGGATATAGTCTTTCACACCCTGTCGGTTGCAGAAGTCGGGTATTACGGGTTTTAACAGGTCTAGCCTTGCGGGTGTGGCACCTGTTTCTACGGTTTGAATGCATCTTCCGAGTCCGTCGAAATAATTGATAGTTGCTTCTGCTTCCGATAATCCGAGTCTGTGTGAAATGGATTTTACCGGCAGGTGTGGGCGGTAGTGTATGGTGTAGTTCCGGTCGGAAGAAGGTGTGATGGTGTGCAGTGGCGGAAGAGGGATCAGGGAGTCCGGTTTGGCTTGTCCGGGTGCAATCAGTGCGTGCATTAGAAAGAGTAAACAAGATGTAGCTTTCATGGCAATAAGGATTTAAGTGAAGAAACAGAAATGTTGTTTTTTAATTGTTATTTTTTGCTATTAAATTTAATGGGTAAATGTGAATAATATTCAGATCAGAACACACAAAAACCTTATCACTGTCATTATAATGTATTGAAAATCAACAGCCATTTTTATAAAAACCTTATCGCTGTAAAATGGCCCTGTTTTTTCCCTGCATGAACAGCGTAAAAATGCCTTTTCTTGTTTGTTGGATAAAAACGGCCGTCCGTTGATGTAACACTTTACCCCCGTCCCTGGATGCTATTTTTTGAATGTGAGACGTTGGTTTGTAAATAAATAACATGGGGTGTATAATAGGTGATGTGGAGATATTTGAGGGAGTAGGGAGGGTAAATAAATGTTTAAAACCTTTTCGGAGATATTGGGAAAGTAAAAATGACCATTGGGAGATAATATTTCGTGGTAACGGATTGGAAGCTTATTTTTAACGTAGTGATAGTAGCACTTTAGCCCCGTCCCCGGGTGCTATGATGTTGTTTAGAGGGGAATAAAGGTCATTGGGAAGCGGGAAAGGGAGATTGGGAAATATTATTTCATTCAGGGAATAATGGAAATTATTTTTGATACGTGGATGGGGGATTTAAGCGGGAGAGATGTGAAGGTGCAGTTTTGCATATGGCTTTAAAGAATGCGGAAATGATAGATAAGGTTTTGGTGTATATAGCGGAAGGTTTGGACGGTTATCTGGGGAATCTTTATGAGGAACCGGCAGGACTGGCAAAGGTCGGAGGGCTTGGGGGAGAGGAAGGAGAGGTGCCGAACCAGATGGTGGTTGCGTTGTTGAATGTGGAGCGGGAAGGGGCGATGGGTATTTCTGCAGGGTTTCAGACCGAGGGAAAAGGTTTTTTGCAGAAGATGCCTCCCTGGTATTTGAATATGTATTTTGTGGTGGCATCGGTTTTTGAAGAGAAACGGTATACAGACGGGATAAAGATGTTGTCGGAATCGATCAGTTATTTACAGCAACATCCGGTTTTTTCCCCGGGGATCGGAAAAAAGTTTATGATAGAACCGGTGACCTTGAGTATACAGGAACTGACGAACGTATGGAGTATTTTAGGGGGACGGTATTATCCTTCGGTGGTGTGTAAGGTGCGGATGTTAAGGTTTGAAGGGGACGATATCAGCCGGATGGTGGGAAGTGTGAGAGGAAAGTGAGAGGATGTTGATTTACGATTTACGATTTATGATTTTTGATTGAATGAAGGATGGTGGGTATTTTAGATTTTAAATTGAAGAGTGGGGTTGGTAAGAGAAGCGGGTGTATTTTTAGATTAGGTAAGAATTGATGGGTTGGTGAATTGGGAGAGGGGGCCGTGAGAATTATGCTTTTTATTCGGGAGAAATTATGGACAGGATAGATTTAACAATGGAGCGGTTTGAGGTGTTGGTACGTTGGGAGGTGTGGCACGATTATTTCGAGGGTGGGGTATGCAGGTGTGTGGAGTTGATTCCTGACAGGCAGAGTATGGGGTTACTGAAACGAAGAGATGTGAAGTTTAAAAAACTGGAAACGAATGTGTGGGGATTGGTGGGGAAAAAAGATACGGTGTGGGACCCGGAGGATGAGGTGATACTGGAAACAGAAATAACGGATTCTTTTTTTGCCTGTTATACGGATGGGAATTTGCCGGAAGAAGTAAGATGGTCTCCCGGGGGAAAAGAAAAGACTGAATTGAGGTGTAAGGCGAAATGTCTGAAATGGGAATATGTAATATTGATGAAGGAGTGGCGGCCCGGTTGTCAGTGGGAATTGAAAGAAACGACAGGAAAAATGGAGTTCGGAAATGAAGGGATGATCCGAATGAACGGACGTCAGGGATTTCGGATGGTAGCGACGGTTCCGGTGATGTTACGGGAAAAATACGATTATACGATCCGGTTGAGCGAGCGGAAGTCGTTTGGGAATAAGGTGATATGCAAGCAATTACCGTGGCCGGTTCCCGGCCGGTTTCCGGAGTGTGGAGAGGGATGTGTGAGACAGATAGTAGTGGTATAGTTATTATCGGATAGGATGGAATATAATTATTTACATGTTTGTAAATTAAATAAATGCGAGTAGTAATTTAAATTAAAAGTGTATGGCAGCAATGAAAACACCAGGCGTTTATATTGTAGAAAAAAACGCTTTTCCGAATTCGGTCGTCGAGGTGGCGACAGCTGTTCCGGCTTTTATCGGTCATACCGAAAAAGCTATGAACGGGAACAAATCTTTAATCAATAAGCCGTGGCGTGTTACGTCTATGGCTGAATTTCGCTCTTATTTCGGCGGCGAGCCGACTCCTGTATTTGAAATTCAGGAAGCGGAAGGTACTGAACCGGAATTACTGTTGAACGGCAAAGGGTATAAAATGCAACAATCGAATACGGCCTATACGTTGTATTACAATATGCTGCTGTTTTATGCCAACGGTGGCGGACCGTGCTATATCGTTTCTGTCGGAGATTATACGATGGATTTCGATGCCGAAAAGTTCACCGCAGGTGTTGAGACTTTGATTAAGGAGCAAGAGCCGACAATGGTGTTGGTACCTGAGGCGATTTATCTGGAAAAATCGGCTTGCGTGGCTTTGCAGCAGGCCGTATTGGCCCATTGCGGTCTCAAAATGAAAAATCGTTTTGCTTTGTTGGATATTTACAACGGCTACCGGAGCCGTCAGGATCCGGAAGGTGATCCGGTAAATGAATTCCGGGAAGCCATTGGCAGCAATCATCTGGCTTTCGGAGCTACGTATTATCCGTGGATTAATACGTCAGTGGTATCGGAAAAGAGCATTACTTATGCAAATGTGGATGTTGCAAAACTGAAAGAGTTGATCGAGGCTGAAGTGGCCGAATGGAAGGATGAAAAACGGCAGGCACAGATTGCCGAACAGTTGCCGAAATTGGAAGATGCGGAATTGGAGCAGGTTGATAAGGATTTATTGCATACTGTGTTATTGCAAAATAGTCTGGTATACCGTTCCGTATTGAAAGAGATACGGCAGAAGGTAAACCTGTTGCCTCCGGGGGCAGCTATGGCGGGTGTTTATACGATGGTAGACAATACCCGTGGGGTATGGAAAGCGCCGGCTAATGTTTCGGTGAGTAATATTGTAGCACCGGCCGTAAATATTTCACACGATGAACAGGAGGATCTGAACGTGCCTTTGTCCGGCAAGGCCGTGAATGCAATCCGGACGTTTACAGGTGAAGGTATCAAGGTATGGGGAGCCCGTACATTGGACGGTAACTCGCTCGACTGGCGTTATATCAATGTAAGACGTACAATGATTTTTTTGGAAGAGTCGGTTAAAAATGCTGCCCGGGCCTATGTTTTCGAGCCAAATGAAGCGAATACATGGCTGAATATTAAGAGTATGATTGAGAATTTTCTGAGAGGTATATGGAAACGGGGCGGGTTGGCCGGATCGGTTCCGGAAGATGCTTATAGTGTGCATGTCGGTTTGGGAGATACGATGACACCGGAGGATATTCTCGAGGGAATTATGCGGATTACCGTGTTGGTAGCCATCACTCGTCCGGCTGAATTCATCGAGATCACTTTCCAGCAGCAGATGCAGAAGAGCTGATAATAGATTTGGATTTACGATGCTGTATTGTCGTATTCAATGAGCAGAAGTAAACCGGAACTGTTGTCACTCGCTGGGATACAGGTCTTTTAAACAGAAAAAAGAATTATTCATTTTTAATTTATAGAATTATGGCAGGAGAAGCACAAGACAGTGTATGGCCGTTACCTAGTTTTTATTTTAAGGTAGAAATCGACGGCATAGGGGAAATCGCATGCAAAGAGGTATCCGGTTTGGATATCGAGGCGCAGATTATCGAGTATCGTCACGGTAACAGCCCGGCTTTTTCAACGATTAAAATGCCGGGAATCAAGAAATCGAGCAATGTCAGTCTGAAGAAAGGCGTATTTGCCAAGGACAATAAGTTCTTCGATTGGTTTAATATGATCAAGTTGAATACTATTGAACGGAAGCCTGTTACAATCAGCTTGCTGGATCAGGACGGCAATCCGACAATGGTGTGGAAGCTGGAAAATGCCTGGCCGACGAAGATTACAGGTGTTAGCCTGAAGTCTGATGGAAATGAGGCTGCGGTAGAGTCTTTGGATATGGCTCATGAGGGCTTGACAATAACCAACGCATAATGGCAAAAAAGGCTGTTACTACATGGGCGCCTCCTGTCTCCTTTTATTTTAAAGTGGTGTTTCAGGGGGCACCCAAAATTGAAGATGCCGGTTTTATGGAAGTTTCGGGATTGAAAGAAGAAATGGAGTTGATGGAGATACAGGAAGGTGGAGAAAACGATTATTTCCATCAGGTTCCCAAGCGGGTAAAACATGGTAATCTGGTGTTGAAGAGGGCTTTGGAGGGATTGGATAATGGATTGGAAAAATGGATAAAAGAAACCATAGAGGGTGGCTTTGCCCGGAGAATAAAGCCGAGAAATATCGTAGTTATGTTGCTGGATGCAGAGGGTAAGGCTTTACGTTGTTGGTGGTGTTCGCATGCGTATCCGGTGAAATGGGAGGTGAGTGCGTTCAGTTCCCAGGAAAATAAACTGGTTATTGAGACGTTGGAATTGTGTTATAATTTACTCGAGAGGAAAAAATAGAAAAAGCGATATATCGGGGAGCTAAAGAAGGGGAGAAGCAAGAACGTAATAATTAAAGTCAATGTCCGCTTTAAGTCCTGAATTGTAGGTCTGAAATTCAGATGGTCCTTATTGTTTCTTCGCTTCTAAGTTCCTTGTGTTAAACCTGGAATAATCTGTGTATGACGATTGTAATTAAAGAGATTGTCGTGAAAGCGACGGTGGAAAACGAACGCAAGGAACGGCAAACGGAAGTGGTATCCGAAGAATTGATTGCCCGATTGAAGGATGATATTTTGAGAGAGATTCGGAGTGCCCGGTTAGTGGAAGCAGGAAAAAAAGAAAGGTAAAATAAGTTTTGGGTAGAGAAAAGGCTGTCAGTCTGTTCGGAGAATTGAAGCCGTTATAAATTTACGATTTTTGATTTACGATTTTAGATGAGTGAATCTGACAACAAATCAGGTTGCCAAACAATTTAAAATCTGTATCAACCTTTTATATTGTGGATTTTGATTTACCGTTTTCTCTTTTTTGTAGGGGGGGATTGTGGGTTCAATCTAAAATCCAGAATCGTAAATCTAAAATTTATATGAACGTTTTTAGACTGATGTATTATGGAAAAGATGAAATTGACGGGGTATTCCGATAAGAATTTTAAGAATGAGATCGGGAATATGGTGGTGCAGATTGTGCCTAAGGAATACAAAGGGAAAAAAGGAATAAAATACGAAACCGGACAGGAAGGAGGGCAGAATGTACAGTCGCCTGCATTTACAGGACAGCAGAATGAAGAGCTTATACTCGATTTTAGTTTTGATTGTACGGGTGCGATAGAGGGAACGAAAGACAGCGATACGATCGAGAGTAAGCTAAAACAACTCGATAGTATCGTTTACCAGTATAATGGGGATAAGCATGAACCTTCGTATGTGCAGGTAGCTTGGGGGACATTTCTTTTCAAAGGCCGGTTGAAGGAGATGCAGACAACGTTCGGATTGTTTACGCCGGAAGGAGTTCCGTTACGGGCCAAGGTAAATTTGACTTTTATTCAGTTTGTCAGTGCGGAGAAAGCTGTAAAACTGGCTAATAACCAGTCTCCCGATATGTCGCATTTGGTGACTTTGAAAGACGGGGATTCGATTGCTATGTTGTGTCAGAAAATATACGGGGATTCGACTTTGGTAGATGAGGTAGCCAAGATAAACGGACTCTGTGGTTTCAGGCGGATAAAACCCGGGACACTATTGTTGTTTCCACATTTGAGGAAAGATGGCTGATTCTCCTGCAAAATATAAGGATGAAGTACTTTGTTATACGGTGTATAGCGAAGGAAAGAAGGTCGGTGAGAAGTTCCGGTTGACGGAAGCGGAGGTACGTTTGGGGGTGAACCGGATCGGAAAGGCGACATTGTGGTTCGAGGCCGGGGATATGGCAGCCCGGACTTTCAAAGAAGCTGATGTTGCGGTATTTAAGCCGGGGGCTACCGTAAGATTGGATTTAGGCAGAAAGGAAGAGGAGAAAACGGTTTTTATCGGAAAGGTGGTGAGTTTGAATCTGGATATTGCTCCCAACCGGCGTTCCCGGATGGTTGTCGAATGTCGGGACGATTTGTTTACAGCTACATTGGTACGCAAAAATAAGGTTTTTGAAAAAATGAAAGACAGTGAAATTATCTCGGAGGTGCTGGGAGCTTATGGGTCGGTAGATGTGAAAGCAACGGATTTCAAGCATGCTGCTTTAGTACAGTATTATTCCTCGGATTGGGATTTCGCTTTGTCCCGTGCGGATGCTAATGGTATGTTGGTAGTGATGAGAGACGGTAAGGTGTCGGTTGGGAAACCCGATCCGGGTGCTAAAGCTGTTTTGACGGTGACTTACGGTGTGGACTTGATCGGTTTTAACGGAGGAGTATCGGCAACGGAACAGGTTCCGGCAGTGGAGGCTGTAAGCTGGGATCCTACTCAGCAAAAAGTTGTAACGGTTACTTCTTCTGCTCCTGTTTTGAATAAGCAAGGGAATATCGATTATACGGAATTGGCGGGAGAAGATAAATTGTTACTGCAAACGGATGCTCCGACGGAAAGTGGGGCTTTGCAGGCCTGGGTGGACGGTTTGGCACAGAAGACCGGGTTGGCCCGGTTTCGGGGGCAGATAACGTTTCATGGTAATGCGGCGGCTGTGCCGGGGTGTATTATCGAGTTGGCCGGATTGGGGGAGCGGTTTAACGGGAATGCTTATATCGGTTCGGTAGAGCATGTCGTTCGCAATCACGTGTGGACGACGAAGGCGGAAATGGGCTTAGCTCCCGAAGGAATTACGGAAGAGATGGATGTGGTGGCTCCTCCTGCTTCGGGGTGGCTGCCGGGAATAGAAGGGTTACATATCGGTAAAGTGAAAAAACTGGATGAGGATCCGGCCAAAGAACAGCGGATTTTGGTGGAGTTGCCTTTGCTGAACGGAAATAAAAATGACGTATGGGCCCGGTTGGCTCATCTGTATGCGGGGAACGGTATCGGTAGTTTTTTTGTACCCGAGGTGGGCGATGAGGTCGTTGTCGGTTTTTTCAATAACGATCCGGTTCATCCGGTAGTTTTAGGTAGTATGTACAGTAGCAAGCAATTGCCTCCTTATGAATTGAAAGCGGAGAATTATAAGAAAGCCGTAGTGACCAAAGAAAAAATGAAGCTGGAGTTCGATGAGGAAAAGAAGATCATCACGTTGGAAACACCGGGTAAGAACAGTATTGTCATCGATGACGACGGGACGCAAATCAAGCTGGCGGATCAGAATAAAAATGAGATTATCATGGATAAAGACGGTATTACACTGAATTCGGCGGGTAAGATTGTGTTGAAAGCAAAACAGGATATTTCCGGAGAAGCTACGGGGAAAATCAGTATGGCAGCTAAAGCTGATGTCGAGTTGGATGGAATGAATGTGAAAGCCACCGCAAAAACCGGATTTACGGCGAAAGGAAATGCTACGGCAGAACTGTCGGCTTCCGGACAGACGACCGTAAAAGGGGGTATGGTGATGATAAACTAAGTATATATAGTATGATGGAAAGAAAATTTGTGTATAACCAAAATCTCAAGAGGACGTTGCAGACAAGAAATGTTTATCCTGTCCGACAATTGAAAAAAATCGTAGATAATCGTGCAAGTATGTTGAGGCAGTTTCAAATGTTAACACAGTTTAGGGCCAATCCAGCTGTAGCAGCGCCTGCGGGTATTCCTGCAGCTTCTTTGAATTACCATGCAAGTACAGAACACGTCCGTGATTCGGATACAGTTGCAGCATTGGCTGGCCATGGATTGAATTTTGCAAATAATCAGGGAAATCAGGCTGCTGTCTTGGCTTTTATTAATGCGAATCCAACAAAAAATAATGGTATTTTCCGTAATATTTTATTGGATGGAGCAAGCAACCCTAATCCGAGTCCAAGGAATCCTTCTCAATGGTTGGGATATGTTGTAAAGCGCAATGGTAGTGTGATTGTAACACATATCGGACCTTTTGGAGAAAGTCCGAACGGGCTAGCTGCCCAATTATAAGATTATGCCATCGGCAGCGAGATTGACAGATATGCATACTTGTCCGATGCAGACACCGGCTTTTCCTTCTCCTATACCGCATGTGGGAGGGCCTGTGATCGGACCGGGAGCACCTACCGTTCTGATCGGAAAAATACCGGCGGCGGTGATGGGAGATAATTGCGTGTGCGTGGGACCGCCGGATGTAATCGTTAAAGGGTCGGCAACGGTGATGATTTGCGGGAAGCCGGCGGCCCGGATGGGCGATCAGACGGCTCATGGCGGGGTGATTACAGTGGGGTGTCCGACGGTGCAGATTGGGGGATGAAGGGGATTTATAATTTACGATTTACGATTTTTGATTTATGATTAAGTGGAGGGTGATAGGTATTGGGGATGTGAGAGGCAGAGGGAGTTTTAGATTTTAGATTTACGATTGGGTATGGGGCGTATGGTTGGGGATTTGGGTAAAGTATGGTGGTTGGGGATTTAAAATTTTAGATTTTAGATTTTAAATTGAAATACAGGCAAAGAGTTTTAGAAGCACAGAGCCATTCTGATTTTAAGTTGAAATATTGTTTTACGGATAGATTATGATGAATAAGTCGTTTTTGGGAAAAGGATGGAGTTTTCCGCCGGAGTTCAGAAGGGAAGCTTTACCGAGCACAATGGTGACGGAGGAAGAGGATATCGGACAAAGCCTGCATATTCTGTTGGCAACGCGTCCGGGAGAGCGGGTACACCGGTTTGATTTCGGTTGTGGGATATACCGTTTCGTACACGAAGAGATGACTGTTACAAACCAGACTTTGTTGAAAGAGTTGATTGCCGATACCGTATTGATGTATGAGCCGCGGGTAACTCTGAACGAGGTGACTTTCGATCTGGAATCGATATACGACGGAGTTTTGATTATTTGTCTGGATTATATGGTGAGACGTACTAATTCGCGTTCGAATATGGTATTTCCTTTCTATTTGCGGGAGGGAACGGCGTTGTAGGATTTACGATTTTTGATTTTTGATTTACGATTGGGAGAGGGGATTTATTGGTGGGTTTGAAAAGAAGCAAGAGAAGTTTTTGATTTACGATTTATTGATGGAAGGATAAGTGGTATGCGGGTTTGATGGTTGGTAAGTTTAAGAATTTGGATTATGAATACACTTTGGTATACGGATGGAACGGATCGGCGGCAGTTTGAAGGGAGGAAAGATATTCCTTGCCGGGTTGCTATGATTGAAGACGATTATCGGGTGCTGATGGGGCGGGTGATGGATATGGCCGGGAGTATCCGCTATTACAATTTGAAAAATCAGCCGGAAGGATATTGGCGGGAATTGTTTCGTTATCAGCCTTTGGCAATCTTATCGGAGATTGAAAGGACAGATATTCACGAACTTGAAAATCGTTTTCTGAAGTCGGGGAGAAGGCAACCGGAGATGATGCTCAAGCTGGCGAAAGAATTAATGGGGCGTTTGGATGATTGGGAATTGCGGTTGGTGTATTATCCTCGTTTGCAGTTGGCAAAAGATTTGTCTTCCCGGACAAAATTCCGTTTACCGGAGGAAAAAGATGAATTGAAAAAATCATTCTATGCTCTTTTAGGAACGGTGAGGAAACTTCAGGTGAATTACGAACGTTACCGGGAAGAAATCCGGACATGCGGAGAGAATGATCCTGCTGCGGCTTTGCTGGATTCTTTCCTGCGGAATTACGAAGAGATTGCAAACCGTTTTAATGCCCGTTGGCAAACCTGGCCGGATTTTTATTTCCGGGAGATTTTACATGCCGGGTGCCGGGGAATTGTACCCGATTGGGTTTGGTTGTCCGTTGTGCGCGTTCCGGGTTCCGGCTGTGTTGTCATACCCGAAGCAACTGCTTTTGTTGCCGGTAAAAATAAGGGGGGAGGAGCGGTGTGTTACCGAAGTGTGGAAGAAGTTGTCGTAGAAGATATGAAATTAGCGCAGTTGCGTTCTTTTTTCCAAGAAAAGGACGGAGAACGCTATCCGGCTGCCCGCCTGGGATTTGTGACCGCCATATCGCAGAATACAATAGATCTGGAAGATATCGGCGATCATCAGAAACTATTCGGGGAGGTATCCGATTCCCGTTTGGAAATGGGGTTGATGATTTGTTCTTCCATGCTGTTGTTACGTGAAGGAAGGCGGAGATTGACGGTGTCGTTTTACCTCACAGAAGAGGGGAGCGGATATTTTCAGAAGATATTGAATCAGGTAACGGAAGGTGCGGAGGAAAAGTCTGGGGAATCGGTTGTCAAGTTATTGAAAGATGCTTTCTGTCTCGATATTACGACGGGAATCGGTTGGGAGCATATTGAAGAATATGTGGCGACATTCCGGGATAAGCAGTGTATTAGTCTGTTGTTTTGTTTGGATAAGGAGTTTCCTGCAACAGCCAGTGGAGATATTTCGTTGCATGGTGTACAGACGCAATGGCCTGTGTTACGTATCCGGATGAATCCGGAGGCGTGGCTTTTTCCCTATAGTTGGATGTCTGCTGTAAAATGCAACCGGGTAAAATTGAATGTAGAAGTAGCAGGACTTTCAACGTTGAAATTATACAATAATATCGGGGAGTTGGATACCTCTACTCCTTTTTATCCTTTCGGTGTACAGCCTGCGCGGGGAGCTCAGGTTGTTTTCGGTAGTTATGAGATGGCTGTGAAGTCTTTACAGAAAGTGAATTTGTATTGTAAATGGTTGCAATTGCCTTCCGGACCGGAAGGTTTTTACGGACACTACCGGGAATATGGGCAGCAGATCGATAATTATTCTTTCCGGGTGAGGACGGAGTGGCTGGACGGAAAGAAATGGAAATCGGATCAGGTTGGGATACAGGGGCTGTTCGGTTCTCCGGGAGACGGATATTCAACAGCAAAAGGTGCTTTACCGGAGGAAAGTCGGGTAAGTTGGTCTCCGGACGGTAATATACCTGTTGCAGGAGGGAATGAAGATCGTTATGCTTATGGAATGTCGTCGTCCGGTTTCTTTCGGATGGTGCTGGATGAGCCGGAAATGGGTTTCGGGCATGCATTGTATCATACTTTATTTGCAGAGGTGATGATTGCAAATGCTCATCGTAAACGTCCTTTGCCTGCACCTGCGCTACCGGTATCTCCGTTGATAGAATCGGTGGAAGTAAGCTATGAGTCGGAAGAAGAGCTTTATTTTACGGCCGGTCAGAACAGGGGAAATATTCGTTTGTTTTATATGGATTCGATGGGATTTTCGACTTTGGAGAGCATCGGCTCGGATGCCCCTTTTTATTTGGCGAAACGTTTGGGGGAAGCGGGGAATCTATTGTTTGGATTTACGAAAGCTGTCGGAATAGACCGGATTCGTTTTTTTGTGGATATAGCCGCTGTGAGACAGGAAATCGATCTTCGGGACGACGAAAGGCAGAATCTTTCCCCGGTTTGGTATATCCGGCAAAAAGAAAACTGGATCAGGTTAACTCCGGACGCGCTTGTCCGGGATACAACGGGTGGATTTATAAGCAGCGGAATTGTCGAATTGTTGTTACCCGTCCCGGTGGCAGAAGATTGGCTGGACGAAAACGGCATATTTTGGCTGGGGGCACAGTTCGGTTGTGATGTCATTAAGCAGGTTGCGGTAAAAGGGTTTTATACAAATGTCGTAGAGGCTGTTTTAGATACGGATACTGTCGATTCAGACTGGGAATGGGATGGAGAATTACCGGAAGGAACAATTACAGCTGCCGTTAGAAACATACCGGGAGTGGCTGATATCCGCCAAATAGTATCCGGTAAGGGAGGCCGAAAAGAAGAAGATGAAGAGACTTTAAAAATCAGGATGATCCATCGGATTCGCCACCGCAACCGGGTTGTAACTCCCCGGGATTTTGAGGACCGCATTATGGAACAGTTTCCTCAAGTTGCTAAAGTGAAATGTTTGCCGGGATTGGATAGTAAATATATGAACAGGCAGGGGATTGTCACTTTGGCAGTTGTTCCCCGGTTACAAAACGGTGTGGGTTTTCCGCTTTGTACTCATGATTTATTATTGGAGATCGAACGTTTTTTACAGCCTTTGGCCGGAGCTTTTGTGCAGGTTGACGCTATAAATCCCCTGTACGAAGAGATGAAGGTGAGATGTAATATCGGGATCGGACCGGGATGGAGTGCGGCAGAGACGATACTTCGGTTACGAAGGCGTATCGATGATTTGATTGTACCTTGGAAAAACAGTGACGGTATACCGGTATTCGGTTATCGTTTCGGTTTGCAGGAACTGAAAAACCGGATTATGGAAGATGAAGGAGTATCGGTTTTACACGGTTTATCGGTGTTGCAGGTGTGCCGGGAAGGTAGAAAGTTATACCGTTTGGGTGAAGTCGGTGATCAGTCGGACGGCGATCAAAAGATCGGGGCTTCTTGTGCCTGGGGAATTCCTGTGCCTGCACCGGTACATTTGATCCGTACGGATAAAGAGGATATATGGCGTCCGGAGGCCGGTATCGGAGAAATAGGTGTAGAAGAAACATTTATTATAAGATAAGGTGGATGTAACGGAGGAAAGCATAACGTATTAAAACTGGATTATGGCTAAAGCGAACAGGGAAACATTGAAAGGTTATTTCAGTAATGGGAAAATGCCTACCGGCAGTCAGTTCGGGGATTTGGTGGATTCTATGCTGAACATTGTGGATGATGGCATGAATCGTACGGAAGGTAACGGATTGCAGCTTTCTCCTTTGGAGGAAAACAGTCCGGTATTGGAATTTTATTCCGGTATTCTGGACGATAAACCTTTGTGGGAAATTCGGGTCGATCGTAAACGGGAAGCTCTGGAATTGAGTATAGGAGGGGATGATATTCCGTTATTGACTCTTTTTCCGGACCGGAAGATTTCATTGAACGGTGATGTCGAAGTGTCCGGTACTGTATCGGCTGCCGGTTTTTTGGGAAATTATCGTTGCGGGGAGGTGCTTGCAGATGGGAAATGGTATGATGTTACGGACGAGGATGGAGCTAATCCGTCGGGTTGCCGGGCTTATCGCATTGTAGCCGGATGCGGACGTAAAGGCAAAGGTAAATATGCTTTAACAGAAGCAACGGCCATACAATGCTATGGGGAACATAAAAAGGTCTATTATCGTCAATCCTGGTTCGGTATGCATTTCAACCGTTTGAAGTTTCGCTGGCATCAGGAAGGAAAGGCCTGGCGGTTACAGATGCGTAGCCGGTGTAATTACGGGAAAGAGGCGGTGATACGTTTCCGGATTACGGAATTATGGCAGGATTATTATATGGGAGAATGAGGTGTTTTGATTTATGATTTTAGATTTATGATTTACGATTTTGGTACGGGATGGTTTGTAAGTGGTTTAGGTAAATGAATGCAGGTGTTTGATTTACGATTTTAGATTTATGATTTACGATTTGGATACGGGATGGTTTGTAAGTGGTTTAGTTAAATGAATGCAGGTGTTTTGATTTATGATTTTAGATTAACGATTGGGGCGGAGTTTTATGTGTTTGTGTTTTTTAAAAAGGAATGTGGCTGGAATTTTAGATTTTGGATTGAAATAAAAGGTTCGAGAGTATGAAGAGGGCCGAAGACTTTAGGTGTTAGGGTATTAAGCAGGAGAAAATGAAAGATGAGCTTTATATAAACCGGAGAGAGGCGGAAAATACTCTTTACCGGCAGTTACAGGAGAAATCATTGGAACGGTTACAAGCTGCTGCCGGAGAGGTATGGACTGATTTTAATCCTCACGATCCGGGGATAACGATCAGCGATATATTAAATTACGGTCTTACGGAGTTGGATTATCGTTTGCGTTTTCCTTCGGAAGATTATTTGGTGGCAGAAAAACAATCTTTTGTTCCGGAGCGTTTCGGTTTGTTTTCACCGCTTCGGGTGTTTCCAGTTGATCCGGTGACACCTGTCGATTACCGGAAATTATTTATCGATCGTATCGATAAGTTGGATAATGTGTGGATTTATCCGACGAAAGAACGGGGATGGTATGAAGTTTTGGCAGAATTGTCGCCTTTGGCTTCAGTGTGTTGCCGGGAAGAAGTACAGCGGCAGATTGTGAGGATTTTCAATGCTTATCGTAATCTTTGCGAAGGATTGCGGGAAGTCAGATTTATTACGCGTAAGCCTTTGAAATTAACCGGGGATATCGAATTAAAGGCAGGGGTGAATGCTTTACAGGTTTTAGCAGATATTTACCTGGAGGCTCAGCATTTTTTTATGGGTGGTGTCCGTTATCGGGGAATAGAAGAATTGTTGGCAGAAGGGAGAAAACCGGACGAGTTATTGGATGGTCCGGAATTGAGATATTGGGCTATCGACGAGAGTTCGTTGCAGGATTTACCGACTCGTTATTCCGTGGCGGTGCTGTTTCGGCGCTTGATGAATCTGGAGGGCGTGGAAGCTGTGAGATCATTGGGTTTTACAGATGGGGAACAGGTTTATCCGGATATTATCCCCGTGACTGATCCGGTAAATTCCTATACAGTAGAGATTCCGGATAATAAAGAGAAAGCCGGAGTGAAGCTGTGGTCGGGAGGCGGTTTGATGAAAACGGATTTATCGGTATTGCCTTCTTTGCTTTATGCCCGTTATATCCGGTATTATGGCCGGCAGAATCGTACGGAAAATTTGTCGGAGTTACAATCTTTTCCACAGGGCACTTTCCGGCAGATGTATGATCATAACAGTGTGCAGCATGATTTTCCGGAATGTTATGGGATCAATAATTGGGGAGTGGCTCCCGGGGAACCGGAATTGCGGAAGGCACAGGCAAAGCAGTTGAAGGGGTATATGTTGTTGTATGACGAAGTATTTGCCCGGGGATTGAAAGAGTTGGAAAATTTACCGCAGTTGATATCGATAGAAGACGACTTACTGGGAGAGGGGACAGTCGGAGTCGATGTGCCGGGTGGGATGTGGGACGTATTAACCGATGAACAGAAACTGAAGGATGCCGGATATACTAAAAATAGATTTTTCAGGCAGAAAGAGAGGATGTTGGAAGTGTGGGAGGGTATATACGGAGAGGATAGTAATCCCGGATGGTTGAAAGAGTATGACTATTACGAAGAAACAGAGGTGGAGAGCCTGGGGAGGCGCTTCGGTTTTTTAAAACGGATACCGGAATGGGGACGAAGCCGATACAAGGGGGTGGATTTGGGAAATGTCGATCCCGAGAATGTACCGGGAATCAAAGCTTATGTAGGCAGTTTGCTGGGGTGGGAAATGACGGTGGAAAAGCCCGTTGTGAATGTATTTCCGATGTACAATCTCCGGTTGGTGGAGGACGATTATTTTTATAGCCGGCCGATGGGATTGCTGAGTCATGATTTGGTGGCAGAGGATATTTTGAAGCCGGAGTATATGGAGCCGGTAAATATGCCTGAAAAAGCTTATACAAATGCCGATTATCTGGTATTGAAGGATAAATTATCGCTGTTGCATTATAATTTATTATTCGAGGGATTGTTTCGGGAAGGTGTACGGCCGGAAAATTACCATATTCTGAATATACCTCAATATCTTGATCGTTTGTTGGTGTTTCATCATACGCAACGGGGAGAATGGATAAATCTGGGGCGGTTCGATTCGCAGGAAGAGCTCGAGGAGACGGCCGGTTGTTTGCGGCGTTTTCTGATTATGTTGAATCAGAAAAGTGAGAGTATGTATGTTGTTGAACATTTGCTGTTGAGAAAAGCAAACGGAAAGGAGATGGAAAATCCTGCAGTACCGGAGAGCGAGAATTTTGTCGTAACTGTCGTGTTTCCGGGATGGTCGGTACGAATGGCAGATCTTCGGTTCAGAAAAGAGTGTGAAAAGTTGGTATGTAGCCGGTTACCGGCCCATTTGAATGTTCATTTTCAATGGAGAGGGGCTGTGGAGATGTGGCAGTTCGAAAGGGCTTATTACGATTGGCGGAAAGCATTGGCGGCAGGAGAGAGCGGGAGTGCCGAAGCTCAAAAATTAAGGGAGGTATTGGCCGGACAGGGGGAGGAGGGATTTTAAATTGTAGATTTTAGATTTTAAATTGATGGAGGAAGTTGGAAAGGAAGGGAATGATGATTTTTGATTTACGATTGGGGAAAAGTTGACTGGTAAGAGTACGTAGAAAGAATGGATTTAAAATTGAAGAAAGTGAGAAGAGAAAGATTGGAAATAGTGTTATAAGGTTTGTAAGCATATTAGAATTGATTTATGATTTTTCTATGAATCAGGCAGGTTTGTAAGGGTGATTTAAAATCGTAAATCTAAAATTAACAGGAATGATTACGATTCATGACATAAAGCTGGATTTTAGCGTGGAAGATTCCCGGTTTGCACGGGAATTGTACGGGCGTTGGGATATGTTTTGCCATACGGGGGTGGAGGAGGTCATGGACCGGGTGTTGAGTCGTTATGACTCGGATGAAGAGGTGATTCGGGTCGGAAGAATGGAACTGGATTTAGGGGTGTTACCGGAGGACGAGTTTTATGAACGGTTTCCGAAAGCGTTGGAAGAAAAGTTGGGGGACGTTTTTTATGATTTGATCCGCCACCGGGAAGGACGTGATGTGAATATCGTTTCCTTGCGCAAGGACGGTTTGCAGGCTCTGCTGTATTTTTTATTGTATGGCGGTTTACCGGCAGATATGCCCGAAGAATACCGGGATTTGAGACGTTTGCTTGAAATTGTAATCGACAGGGAGGGGCATGAGCTGGGAAAGGCTTTGCGCTATTACGGCGAAAAGGTGGAATTACGCCGTCGTTTGGTGTTGCAGTTCAGAGACCGGGAATTGGAAAAAGTTGTAGAGGTGACAGAGCCTTCCGAAGCTGTATTTATTAAAGTATATACTCGTAGTCTGATTAGCTCCTGGCCTCGTTTACGGCGTCCGGAGATTACGTTGGGAGACTACCGGAATGTCGTTTGGGAGGTGGTATGGGCTTATTTGCTTTACGACGGAAGAGGTTTTTTCAGTCGGAAACAGTTGGTGAGGCAAACGATAACGGAACTGGCTTCCCGTTTTAATTTAAAGTTTTTTTATTTGCTCGTTTTGTTGACGACCGGATTGAAAAAAATGATATCCGGGTGGTTGATTTTGCCAGAATTATCGGTGATACTGGCCGAGATCAGGAGAGAAGAGGCTGAAAAAATGCAGGGAGATACCGGAAAATGGCAAAAGGTAATAGAGGAAAACGGTGCATACGAGTCTGCGGATGATCTGCGGAAATTGTTGTCGGATCCTGTTTTATGCCGCCGTTTGTTGCAACCGATGAAGGAGGAGGATATTTACCGCCTGACGGAGGTTGTCATACCTACGGAAAGCCGTTTTGTCATTTCGTATGCCCGCCGGTTGGAACAGGAAAAGGAAAAAGGGATGCTGGAAGGAAAAGCCGGCAGTGAGTTCCGGGTTTTAAAGTGGGAATTTTTATTTCAGGTTTTGCTGAGTGCCCCGATGTCTGTTTTTCACCGGAAACGCTTTGTGCTGGAAGTGATCCGGCGTATTGCCGCTCATTATAATATCGATCCGTTGTGTCTGTTGGTATATCTCTGTACCGATCAGGAAGATGTTCCGGCAGATTTGCGGGTCGTGTTACAGCAATTGTATAAAGAACAGACGGAGAGCGAAATTTTAAAAATAGCGGAAGCCTTTGCTTATCGGATACCTACCGAACGGGAAACGGAATACCTGAAATCCGTTTTGTTACATCCCCGGACGGCAAGACAATTATTAGGGGCTTTGCCTGAAGCCGGAATTTACCGGTTGGTCCGGGTCGTGATTCCGGCCGAGAGTACATTCGTCGTTTCGTATGCCCGTACCCTGGACCGGGAAAAGGAGAAAGGAATGCTGGAAGGAAAAGGAGGGGAGGAATTCCGGGTGTTGAAATGGGAGTTTATTTTTATCATGATTTTGAGTGCTCCGGTATCGGCTTTCAGCCGACGTCAGTTTGTACGTTCGGTTTTGGGGCAGATTGCCGCGCATTATAATTTGGCTGCTAACGATTTGGTACTCTATTTCTATAGGGCGCTGGCAGACCGGAAGACCGGGTTTTCACAGGGGGTAGCTGAGGTGTTGAAGGAGTGGCTGGATGAACAGCGAAGAAATGAGCGGTTGGAATCGGAAAAAGAACGGGAGGCAGCTTCCCGGGATACCGGTAGAAAATTGAAGGAATTGATGATGTGTCCGGAGATGACGGTAAAGGTATTGGAAAAAGCAGGAACAGAAGTCCTTTGCGAATTATGGGCAATGTATAAGCAAACGGATACGGTCGTATTTATCCGGAATTATAAAAAATTATTGTGGGATTTTATAGGATCGTCTGTGGTGAGTGTAAAGAGGTTATACCGGCAGATGCAGGTTGTGGAGGGATTGGCGGATTTTTTGGTAAAAGAGTATGGAAGAAAGGCCGTTGCAGACCTTTTACGAAAGATCGGAATCCGTTTGCAGGACTCGGAACGTTTGTTGGAAGCGGCTTGGCGGGAGGCTTTGTTGAAAAAAGAAGTGGATCTGATTCGGGAGATTGTGGCCCGTTCGCCGGATTTTTTACGGCGGAAGATATCCGTTTTGTCTCCCGGGGAGCGAAGCAGTTTGGAGGAAATGCTGAAAGCAAGCCCGGAATTGTTACGGAAATGTCTGGTGTGTATCGGTTCTCCGGCTATGCGGCGGGCGGTGGAAGAGGTTATATACCTGAAAAGGAAGGTAGGAGGCGAAGAAAATGACGGAGAATGGTTGTTGGGTTTATTATGCATTTCTTATTCCGATATCCGGATGTTTTCGTATCCGGAAATACTAAGGCGTTTTTTGAGTAAAATGGCGGACCGATGGACTCTTGCACAACGAATTGAAATTTACCGGCAAATCAGAAGACAGTCGTATTTTTCCGTACACTGGGAGAAAATAATAGAAGAGGAGCAAAAAATGGAGGAAGCCGTGGAAATGGTGAAGCGGGAGGAAAAACAGAATGACGAAATACAACTAAACCATATGGATATGAAAACAAGAGATGTAAAAGACGCGCCGGAAGATAGGAATATTTCCGGAAATGGGCGGGAAGCGGATGCAGCTGGAAAACATGTACGGGAATCCCGTGGGAACAAAAACCGGTGGAAGTTACCCGATTCCCGGAAAGAGGAAGAACGGATTTATGTGGCGAATGCCGGAGCAATTATATTGGCACCTTATTTTCCCCGTTTATTCGATTTGCTGAAAATGACGGAAAAAGGGGCTTTTATGGATGGGGCGGCCCGGGTCCGGGCCATGTTTGCCATACAGTATCTGGTATTCGGTCAGACGGAATTCGCGGAAACGGAGCTGGCTCTGAATAAATTATTGACGGCATATCGTCCGGAAGAGCCTTTACCGCTATCGGTGGAATTGACTTCGGAGGAAAAAGAGGTGCTGGATTCTTTGTTAAAAGGAGCTATGGGTAACTGGAGTGTGATGAAAGGTACTTCTGTAGACGGTTTCCGGGGGAGTTTCCTGATCCGTAACGGAGTAATGGCGGATACGGGAGAATTGTGGCAATTGACGGTAGAGGAAAAGTCTTACGATATATTGCTGGATTCCATTCCCTGGAGTATTTCTCCGGTCAAGTTTCCGTGGATGGAGAAACCGTTGTATGTGAATTGGAGGTGAAAGAATTTACGATTTGAGATTTTATAAGACTAATAATTTGGATAATATGAACGCAGAAAAACAATTTCAGGAAATGCCTTCGCGGGTGATGCAACCGAAGCGGGAAGGCGCAGCTTTGCAAATGTACGATAACCGGCAGGATGCGGCTTTGCAGGCAAAGATGATCGACACGATCCAGCGGGAAGGTGAAGACGAAGATGAGTTACTACAGGGAAAGTTTGCCGTACAGCGACAGGAGGGGGAGGAAGACGAACTGTTACAGGGTAAGTTTACGACTCAATTAGCCGAAGAGGATGAGGAGCTTATGCAGGGAAAATTCGTTACTCAATTAGCGGAGGAAGACGATGAACTGATGCAAGGTAAGTTTGTCACTCAGATGCAGGACGAGGATGAGTTGATGCAGGGGAAGTTTGAAACAGCCCAACGGCAAACGGAAAACCGGACGGGTATACCGGATGCGGTAAAACAGCGGATGGAAGATTCGTTCGGTACGGACTTTTCATCGGTGCGGGTGCATCCGGATTCCTCCAAGGCGCCCGAAGTGGGCGCATTGGCTTATACGCAGGGAACGGATATCCATTTCGCTCCGGGCCAGTTTAAGCCCGATACGGCCGCCGGGCAGGAATTGTTGGGGCACGAACTGACGCATGTGGTACAACAGGCGGAAGGCCGGGTACAGCCGACAACGGAGATCGGCGGTATGCCGGTGAATGATAGCGAAGCACTGGAGCATGAGGCGGATGTGAGGGGAGCAAAGGCTGCAAGGTAATAAATAACTGTTTATTTACTAAATTGAATATTGTTATACCTATGTGTGGTGAAAGAATACCTGAAAACCGAAAAGATGTCTGTTTGTCACGATGTATTTCAAGAAATGTCAGACAAAATAGGATTGATCCTTTTGAGGAATTCCGGACAATTGCTTGCCCGAGAACGTCTGGAATTAAAGGAAAATGTTTGCAGTTAAGAGGCATTCCTGAAGGAAAAAACCAAGAATATATAACAGCTTTTAAAGGAAGAAGCTATATTGGTGTTTGGAGTCAACAGCCTGGATTTTTTAATGTGGAATATAAACCAAATGTTGGAAAACTAGATGTTAAACTACCTGTTTTTTTTAAAGACGGTATTGTGAGAGAAAGAGCTGATTATTTTAAAAAGAATGTGGAGAATACCTGGAGTCGTAAATATAAAATGCGAACAACTGCAACAGGTGAAAATTGGCTGGCAGCACTAGGTGATGTGGAGGTAAATGTAGAGGTGGAAAGCACAAATGAGGAGAGAGCTTATTTCAAGATAGGAGAGAGTGCTGATGTGAGTTCCGTTTCATCTAAAGGTGAGGTGAATTTGAGACAAGGGGCATATAAGGAATCTTTGTATTCTGATAGACAGATACATCCTTTTTTGAGTAAATTTAATACCTATAATATATACGGGCATGAAGCGGGACATATGTTCGGATTGGATGATGAATATCAAGTTGAAAATGATTATAAATTAAATGGGAATCTTAAATTTTACGATAAAGAGTCAAATAGTGTAGAAACCCATAATATTGGTGAGTTTTTTAATTATGAAGGAGAGTCTTATGTGATTTATAAAGTGGAGGCAGATGATATTCAGGACGGAATTTTCGGTAGAAAACTTGTGATTGGAGGTGTTAAGTATAAATGTGATGTTATCCCTCAGGAAGATGAGGTAATTTTGTTGAACACCACTTCTCATAAGAGATCAAATGCTCTTCCCGGGACATTAACAGATCATTATGATTGGACAAAAGACGCTTTGGGCAAAGATTATGCAAATACACATGCTACGATGGATGATTCCAGAAATCTTTCTTCAAAGACTATTATGGGGAATGGTACGGATGTAAAAAAACATCATTATGTTACATTTTGGAAAGCGATGACGGAAGCTATAGTACGAGGTTGTTCGGATTCTTCAAAGGCACCAAGTATGATGACTGACTGGGAGATTGTGGAATAATATAGTTTCAGAAGTGATATATGAAGTTTAAAATTAGTTATGGAACAATGGATCGCTTGGTTTTATGAGGTGTTGAATGCGGCTTTGCAGTTGTATTTCCGGCAGGAGTGTGCGGTGAGTTCGGTTTATGAGATTGCCGTGCCGGAAGGGAATGGGTTGGAAGAGGTGTGTGGCCGGGGATTGACATTCGATGAGCAGGCGGTGGTGATGCTGGCGTTGATGCCGCATTTGTGTCCGCAGGCTTTGGATATTTTTTTCGTGAATAATAAGAATTTCGACCGGCCTTATACGGAGTTCGGTGGCTGGAAGGGCATGTCGCACGGAGGTTTTTTACCGACGGGAGAGACGGCAGCCTTTATTTTGGGCGGAGAGGATACGGGAAAGCGTTTGGAGGTGATGCGGATGTTCGGGAAAGAGCATTGGTTTTGGCGGGAAAATGTATTGCGCTTAGAAGGTCAGGGACGGGGCGAACCGTTTTTGAGCGGGCAGTTGCGGGTGTCGGAGGAGGTGTTGAGCCGGATACTTTACCGGAAAGAATATAAACCGGATTGTACTATGGAGTTTCCGGCCAAGCGGGTGACAACGGTTCTGGAGTGGGGGGATATGGTGGTGGATTACCGGGTGGCTTTGGCATTGGAGGAAATTAATACCTGGATTAACGGACAACGGACGATTATGCAGGAATGGGGACTGGAACGTTTTCTGAAGGCCGGATACCGGGCTTTGTTCTATGGACCACCGGGTACGGGAAAGACTTTGGCGGCAACATTACTCGGTAAACGGAATGATATGGATGTATACCGGGTAGATTTGTCGATGATCGTGTCGAAATATATCGGGGAGACGGAAAAGAATCTGGCGCAGGTGTTCGATATGGCGGAAAACCGTCGTTGGATTCTGTTTTTTGACGAGGCGGATGCACTATTCGGTAAACGGACTTCTACAACGACTTCGAACGACCGGCATGCCAATCAGGAAGTGGCTTTTTTGTTACAACGAATCGAAGATTTTCCGGGTACGGTAATCCTGGCTACCAATCTGAAGTCAAATTTGGATGAAGCTTTTTTACGTCGTTTTCAGGCGATGGTCTATTTCCCGATGCCGGACGAAGAGTCACGGAAGTTGTTGTGGCAAAAAATGTTGCCGGCAACCTGGTTGCAAGAAGACAGGGATACTTTGTTGGGATGTGCCGTGAAAGCTGAATTATCCGGGGGATCGATTGCGAATGTCATCCGCAGTTGTGCTTTGCAATTGTTGGCGACGCATACGGATAAATTATCGAAAGAAATGCTGGATTATGCTTTGAAAAAAGAACTGGCTAAAGAAGGAAACATCGGATAAAATTTAGAAAATTATGAGACTATCGGGGCAAATTTTAAAAGGAAGGTATGATGGAATTATCCTTTTAGTTGTATTGATGATGCTGGGGACGGGAAAGTTGAACGGACAACTGAGCGGGTGGTCGTTTGACAAAGCTTATGCTACCTATCGTCAGTATTATTATCAACCTCTTGACAAATGGCGAAGCATCCGGGAGGGAACGTTTTCCCGCACAGGCTTGGAGGATTCGTTGCGGCAATATACGCGGGGTAAAGTTTATAAGGATGTTATTTGTCCGTGGTGGGTGGAGGATTTGTACCGGCCGGATGTCATTCAGGCCCGTTTTCAGAGGATCGGTTATGTGGGGTATGTGCTGGATCCGTTGACAGGTTCGCCTTTGTTGACGAATTCCTGGAACGATTCGACTTTATTCGATGCTGCCTGGCAGAATATTCCGGTCGATTTAGTCGTGTATTGTAATGGTGCGGATGCCTTCGATTATTTTCTGAAATGTGATTCGGCCCGCCTGACTTTTTTAAAGACTGTTTTCGACCCGGAAGACGGGTTGATTAATAAGCGGCATTTCGGCCGGCGGCCCGCAGGGTTGCATTTTTATTTACCGAATTTTTCTTTTCGGGAAAAAAAGGCTTTTATGCGTTTTGTATGTGCGGTCAGTATGGTAATTGATCATTATTGCCGAAATGAGGAGCGTCCTTATGCCGGAGACAAATGCTGGCTTACATTTACTTTTTCTCCTTCGGCAAGGAATGAACTGGATTATTTATCGGGTGTTCTGGGATTGGCGGATGAGATTCATTTTGTAACTTACGATGAATACGGTTTGCCTGTAGCAACGCCGGAGGTTTATACCTATCGGAATGATCCGACTTCTGTATTATACCGGGTGTATAATCAGTTTTATCTGTTTTCTTTTTTTTCCGATGTGGTATCGGATACGGAATGTTGCAGCGATATCGCCCGTTTGTCGCAGGCCAGTTATTCGGAGCATAACTGGAAATTTTATTTACTGTTGGACTTTGCGTTGGTGCTGGCTTTGATTATATCGGTACTTGCGTATAATTTGTACAGTCCGTTTTATATGCTGGTTGAGCGTTACCGTTCATTCATTATACCGGTCCTTATTACTTTGGTGACGGAGATTATCATTGTTTTTCTGTATATGGTGGAAGCGCTGTCTCCGAATGAATTATTGTTTAGTCTCGACGAGGGGACACATCTGTATTTATTGGCACTTCCTTTGCTTTTTATCGTTTTGCATATCGGCTTGAAAATGCTCGGAGGACGACGGGAATTGCCTTGATTGCTGTCCGGAATAGCACCCGGGGACGGGGGTAAAATGCTAACAGGAGGTTAGCATTTTACCCCCGTCCCCGGGTGCTAACAACCTTCCTGTGCTTATCTGCTCTTATTCTCAAGTATTTTTTTTACCTTTGCTCAAGTAAGCTGCGCCTCACATAGCTCAAATAAGTTTGGTTCTGCATTCGGCTTGCACTATCTTTGTAAACAATTTGATGTTTTAATGTATGAAAGGAATCGTATTAGCCGGAGGTTCGGGAACCCGTTTATATCCCATTACAAAAGGTGTATCGAAGCAATTATTACCCATATACGATAAACCGATGGTCTATTATCCGATATCGGTGTTGATGTTAGCGGGGATCCGGGATATTCTGATCATTTCGACTCCTCAAGATATTTCCGGGTTTCGGCGTTTGTTGGGAGACGGTTCGGATTTCGGCGTGACCTTTCAATATGCGGTACAGCCGCATCCGGAAGGATTGGCGCAGGCGTTTCTGATCGGCAGGGAGTTTATCGGGAACGATTCGGTATGTTTGGTATTGGGGGATAATATTTTTTACGGACAGTCGTTCGGGAAGATGCTGGCAGAAGCTGTAAATACAGTTGAGAAAGAGCAGAAAGCGACAGTATTCGGTTATTATGTGAGTGATCCGGAGCGATATGGGGTTGCGGAGTTTGATGTAAACGGCAATGTGTTGAGTGTGGAAGAAAAACCGGAAAAACCGAAATCGAATTATGCAGTGGTCGGTTTGTATTTTTATCCCAATGGGGTGGTGGATATTGCTTCCCGGATAAAGCCTTCTGCCCGGGGAGAGTTGGAAATTACAACGGTGAATCAGATTTTCTTAAGTCAAAATGAGTTAAAGGTACAGGTGTTGGGCAGGGGATTTGCCTGGCTGGATACGGGGACGCACGATTCATTGTCGGAGGCCTCTACTTTTATCGAAGTTATTGAGAAGCGCCAGGGGTTGAAAGTGGCTTGTCTGGAAGAAATTGCTTACCGGAAAGGCTGGATTACTGCCGGTAAACTTCGTGAAATAGCAGAGCCGATGAAAAAAAATCAGTACGGACAGTATCTTTATAAATTGATAGCAGAATCGGGAAATTAGATTTGGACAGGAAGAAAGTCGTTTTGTTGGGTTACCGACGTATTTTTCTGCCGCAATAAAGCAGAATAGAAGAAGATGAACGGGTCTTTTTTCCTAAAACGAAAGATTATGAATGTTATTGAAACAGCTATAGCGGGTGTGGTAATTATCGAACCGCGTATTTTTACAGATGGCCGGGGGTATTTTTTCGAAAGTTTTTCCCAGCAGGAATTTGAGGAGAAGGTGGGAAAAGTTAATTTTGTTCAGGATAATGAATCAAAATCGCGATACGGGGTTATCCGGGGATTGCATTTTCAGCGGCCTCCCTATGAGCAGGCAAAGTTAGTGAGGGTTGTTAAAGGAAAGGTTCTGGATGTGAATGTCGATATTCGAAAAGGGTCGCCGACTTTCGGAAAGTATGTGGCTGTAGAGTTGAGTGAGGAGAATAAACGACAGATTTATATACCCAGAGGTTTGGCTCATGGTTTTGCCGTTTTGAGTGAGGAGGTTATTTTCCAGTACAAATGTGATAATTATTATGCGCCGGGATATGAAGGGGGAATCCGGGTGGATGATCCGGAACTGGGGATCGATTGGCAGATTCCGGAACAGGAACGTATTTTATCGGATAAAGATAAGAAACATCCGTTGATTGCAGATTTATAATTTGGGAGGGATTGACATGTCTTGGGTATTCGGAAAGGAGGGATCGGGTTTGGAACAGATGTGGCATTGAAGGGGAGAAATATGGTTTTTGAAACCGGAAGTTTTTAAGAATAACGATTATGGCAAATATATTAGTAACCGGAGCAAACGGACAATTGGGAACGGCCTTGAAAAGGATCGGTTTTACGATGCTGGACGATGTTTTTTATACGGACTTAGCTGAATTGGATATTACAGACCAGGAAGCTGTCCGGAGGTTTGTGCAATTGCATGAGATTGATACTATTATAAATTGTGCTGCTTATACGGCAGTCGATAAGGCTGAGGATGAGCCGGAAAAGGCTGCCCTGATCAATACGGAGGCTGTGGCTAATTTAGCAACGGTTGCTTATGATGAAGATTGTCTGTTGATTCATGTATCGACGGATTATGTATTCGACGGAACGGCTACCGAGCCTTATACGGAAAAAAGCCGGGTAAATCCGCAGAGTGTATACGGCCGGACAAAGTTAGCCGGAGAAAAAGCGATAGCCGCTTCGCATTGTTTGTCCGTAATCATCCGGACGGCCTGGTTGTATTCGGAAGACGGGAATAATTTTGTAAAAACAATGTTACGTTTGGCAAAAGAAAAGGGGGAGTTAAGAGTGGTATCGGATCAAATCGGGTCACCGACGTATGCGGGTGATCTGGCAAAGGCGATTGTAGCGATTGTAAGTGACGATAATGTAATGGAGAAGCCGGGTGTGTACCATTATTCGAACGAGGGCATATGTTCCTGGTATGAGTTTGCACGGGAAATTATGAGTGCTGGCGGTATGGAATGTCGTGTCGAACCGCTGACGACAGAGCAGTATCCGACGAAGGCGAAGCGTCCGGCTTATTCTGTTTTGGATAAGACGAAGATAAAGAAAAGTTTTAGCCTGGAAATACCGGAATGGCAGGAAGCACTGACTCGTTGTATGTATAATTTGATACCGGAAAACCGACGATAGTCGATGAACGGAAACAGAATAAGCATGTTTGATATTTAATTTTCAATTTTGATGAGAAATATATTGATTACCGGAGGTGCCGGATTTATCGGTTCGCATTTGGTGAGATTGATGGTGAATAAGTATCCGGAGTATCGGATCATCAATCTGGATAAGCTGACTTATGCCGGAAATCTGGCGAATTTGAAAGATGTGGAGAATAAGTCCAATTATGTATTTGTGAAAGCGGATATTTGCGATTTTTCTATGATGCAGTCTGTTTTTACAGAATATGGGGTAGACGGGGTTATTCATCTGGCTGCAGAGAGCCATGTGGATCGTTCGATCAAAGATCCCTTTGCTTTCGCCCAAACGAATGTGATGGGGACATTGAGTTTATTGCAGGCGGCCAAGCTGGCCTGGGAGGGTAAATTCGAAGGGAAATTATTTTATCATGTATCTACAGATGAGGTGTACGGGTCTTTACAGCCCGACGGGGGATTTTTTACGGAAAAGACCAAATACGATCCCCATTCCCCTTATTCGGCATCGAAAGCTTCGTCGGATCATTTTGTAAGGGCGTATCACGATACCTACGGTTTGCCTGTAAAAATTTCGAATTGTTCAAATAATTACGGTTCTTTTCAATTTCCGGAAAAGTTAATTCCTTTATTTATCAACAATATCCGGCACAATAAAGAGTTACCGGTATATGGAAAGGGGGAGAATGTACGGGATTGGTTGTTCGTTGAGGATCATGCGAGGGCAATCGATTTGATTTTTCATCGGGGGAAAGTGGGAGATACCTATAATATCGGCGGATTTAACGAATGGAAGAACATCGATTTAATTAAAGTGATTATCCGGGTTACGGATCGTTTGTTGGGAAATCCGGAAGGGACGTCCCTGCATTTGATAAGGCATGTAACCGACCGGGCGGGACATGATGTACGCTATGCCATAGATTCGACGAAATTAAAAAATGAATTGGGCTGGGAACCTTCCTTACAGTTTGAAGAAGGGATCGAGAAAACCGTGAAGTGGTATCTGGAGAATCAGGAGTGGCTGAATAATGTAACGAGCGGGGAATACCAGCAGTATTACGAAAAAATGTACGGGATGAAATAATTGCACCTGATTTTGGTATATTGAATGTATATGAGTCCGAAGGCGTAAGTCTTCGGACTTTTTGTATTGTAAATAAAATTTCAAAAAGAATGCGTTGTTTTTATTTATTGTATTGTTTGTGGGTAATATGTTGTGGGTTTACCGAAGAAAATACAAAAGATTTGTTGTATAAGATCCGGGAAATTAAGTATCGGGATCCTCAAATGGCTTTGGTTTTGCTCGATTCATTAAGACAAATGGAAGAATCGAATCATTTTCAGCGGGTTCCGGAGTTCAGAATAGACATTGCACAAGGGCAGATCTATCAAATTATGAGGCTGGACCAGTTGGCTGTAAGATTTTGGGAGAAAGCTTTGCAGGCAGATTCCGTTCGTGTGCGTGATGCGTATTTTTTTACCGTACTGAATGGAATCGTGAATGTTTATTACCGAATGGCGGATTATGAGAATGCACTGGAATATTGTTTATTGTTATTGGAACGTGGGGAGAAGTCAGGAGATGAATGGAGTATCGGTGACTGTTATTTTATGATCGGGCAAATCGAGTGGCAGATCGGAAGGAAAGAACAAGCATACCGGGATTTTAAAAAGGCTTTGAATATCTTGGAGAATGGAAAAAATCCCGGTACAAAAAAGTTGTTGTCGTATGTTTATGGAGAAATTATGACCATGGCGGATGCGGACGGTCGTTTTTCCTATGCCTTGGAAATCGGAACATTGCGGGAAAAGTTATTACGCGAGATGGAAGAATTGGGTGGACAGGAAGGGTATATTGACCAGCAGCGGGGATATTTATATGCCAAGCTGGCTTATCTATATCAGAAGGAGGGAAAGTGTAGGTTAGCCGGTTCTTATTTTGAAAAGTTCGAAAAGACACATTTTGCAACAACATTGGAAGGGCGGGAATACGGTTTCCCTTATTTGAAGAATGCCGGACAATATGAGAAAGCCCTTTGTTTTTTGAGAGATATGAGACGGGAGTATGAGGTGATGAAGAAAGATACAATAGATATTAATATGAGGGTTTGTTATGAAAATCTATCGGAGATTTATGCTGACCTGGGACAATGCCGGAAGGCTTATCATTTTTTGAAAAGAGCTTTGGTTTTGGCGGATAGTTTACAAGAACGGCAGCAGCGTAGCCGGATTACGGAAATGTCCGTATTGTATAGTGTTAAGGAAAAAGAAAAAAGAATTCAGGAACAAGAAGGGATTATAAAGAAAAAACAAACATTTATAGGCAGATTATTCGGCTTTGTTTCGGTAGGTATTATTATGTTGATTGGTGTCGGAATATATGCTAACAGAATGAAAAATAAAAACCGGATATTGGTCGGAAAAATAGAGGAAGGCATTCATTATCGTCAGATGCTGAGGCGGATCGGTATGTTATATAAAGGTGAACATAAAATACAGGTGAATTGTAAAGAGAGAGAATTGTTTGAAAATTTGGATCGCTTGGTTGTAATGGAACGTTTATTTTTACGGCCCAATTTAACCCGGGACGAAATGGTGAGTCGTTTGTGTACCAATAAAAATCAATTGGCTAATGCGATCCGTTTTTGTACGGGTCAAAATTTTACGGAATATATCAATAGTTTGCGTCTGGAGTGTGCCTTGAAAATATTAACGGAAGGAAATGAAAAAATAGAGGTCGTTGCGGAAAGATCCGGGTTCGGTTCCGCCCGTAGTTTTTACCGGATTTTTAAAGATTATTTTGGATTGTCTCCTGCTGAATATCGTCATTTTTGCAGTAAATAAAGCTCGTTTTACTTTGAAGCAGTCTCGGGTTCGTCTGACTGTTTAACACAAATTGATGACTGATTTTCTTATTTAAAAATAAGATTCCGATGCTTGTTTGTTTAATATTTATTTTATTTGCTTTGGAAAAATGAGGGGTGTTTATGCATAATGGATTGTTGCTTATTAAAAAAAATCAATTTATTCATTGATAATTAATATATAAAATATGAATTAAAAATTGAAATTTATATTATACAAACAAATATGGCTGTTTGTAAATTTAATTTCAGTGATTTTTACTTAATGGCTACCTTTCTTTGTGCAAATATCAATGTCAATGTTATGGAAAGATATTTATCTGTCGAAACTGTGAATGGTGTGTTATTGATTCCTGTGTCGGAGTGTTTGTATAAAGATATTGTGAATTATCTTGAAGATTCCGCACATCCGGAGGTTGCCTCTTTGTCGGATTTCTGTCAGGGCGGAACGAATGAGGATTTGTCGGAACAACTAAAACTATGGGTAGCCAGGGAACAGATGAATTCTATTTTTGTAAAGGATCGCGATTATTTCAAGCGTATAGATTTCGATACTATTCGTTGGATTGAAGCTTCGGGAAGTTATTGCCGCCTGTATTTAAGGGATGGTTCAAAAATGTTGTTATCCTTTAATTTAAGGGAATTAGCAGTACACTTACCTGTCCGGCTTTTTATTCGTGTGCATCGTTCTTATATCGTCAATATTACGTATATCGATTCTTTTATCGGAAATCGGTTATGCATCGGAGATCATCGGATTCCGGTGAGTAAGCAGCATAAACGCAATGTTATTGCACGGTTGAATGTATTGGGAAGTGTTAAGGATTAAAGGTAAATTGGGATTGTATATTCTGGCTTGTGAATTTGAAAATAAAACTGTATCTTTGCCGACGCTTTGATAAAAGTGGAAAATATTGATAATCAGCATAAAAGAATATAGGAATGATTGCAGTTTCAAATTTAGAAATTCAGTTCGGAAAACGTGTTTTGTTTCAGGATGTAAACTTGAAGTTTACACCGGGAAATTGTTATGGGGTGATTGGGGCCAATGGAGCCGGGAAATCTACTTTATTACGTATTTTAAGCGGTGAGTTGGAGCCTACCCGGGGAAATGTGATGTTCGGTCCCGGAGAACGTTTGTCGGTATTGAAGCAGGATCACCATGCTTATAATGAGTGTACGGTGTTGGATACTGTATTGCAAGGATATATGGATTTGTGGAATGTAATGAAGGAGAAGGATGCTTTATATGCCAAACCTGATTTTTCAGATGCTGATGGTGTACGTGCTGCGGAACTGGAAGAAAGATTTGCCGAAATGGACGGTTGGAATGCCGAAAGTGATGCTGCAGCTTTGCTTAGTGGATTGGGAATACAGGAGGAGTTGCATTATTCTTTAATGAAGGATTTAAGCGGTAAGCAAAAGGTGCGTGTCTTGTTGGCGCAGGCTTTGTTCGGTAAGCCGGATAATTTGTTATTGGATGAGCCGACGAACGATTTGGATATTGAGACTGTGATGTGGCTGGAGAATTACCTTTCGAATTATGAAAATACGGTATTGGTCGTGTCCCACGACCGTCATTTTCTGGATGCCGTGAGTACCCATACCGTGGATATCGATTTTGGGAAAGTGCAGTTGTTTGCCGGTAATTATAGTTTCTGGTATGAATCCAGTCAGTTGGCACTACGTCAGGCTCAGGCTAAGAATAAGAAAGCAGAGGAAAAGAAGAAAGAATTGATGGAATTTATTCAACGGTTCAGTGCAAATGTGGCGAAATCCAAACAGACAACCAGTCGTAAAAAGATGTTGGAAAAATTGAATGTGGAGGAGATTATGCCCTCTACCCGCAAGTATCCGGGGATTATTTTTACACCAGAGAGGGAAGTCGGGGACCGGATTCTGGATGTACGCAGTTTGAGCAAGCAAGTGGAGGGAAAATGGTTGTTTAAGGATGTGGAGTTTACAGTGGAGAAGGGGGATAAGATCGTATTCTGGTCGAAAGATCCGCGGGCTATGACAGCTTTGCTGGAGATCATAACCGATAATGTAAAGCCCGATAGCGGTAGTTATAGTTGGGGAGTTACGGTGACGACTGCTTATTTGCCGATGGATAATTCAGCTTATTTCGATACGGATATGACTTTGATCGAATGGCTGGGACAATTTTCTTCCGATACAAGTGAGACTTTTTTACGGGGTTTTTTGGGGAAGATGTTGTTTTCGGGGGAAGATATTTACAAGAATGTGAAAGTATTGTCGGGGGGAGAGAAGATGCGTTGTATGATTGCCCGGATGATGTTGAAGAATGCGAATGTATTGGTGTTGGATTCCCCTGCCAATCATCTGGATCTGGAATCTATTCAGGCATTTAATAATATGCTGATGTCGTTCAAAGGTATTGTGTTGATGAATTCTCACGACCATGAGTTTATTCAGACGGTGTGTAACCGGATTATTGAATTGACGCCGAACGGAACGATAGATAAGCGAATGGAATTCGATGATTATATCACCAGTGAGGCTATTCGTGAGCAGGCTGCAAAGATGTATTTGTAAATTTACGATTTTGGCCTATCGGCCTATATCGCTTCGGTGAGAAAAGGATTGGCTGCAGAATATTTACTCTGCAGCCAATTGTATTTTTCAGATGCAGATTGAGTGGGTTCGGAGGATGGAGAAATAAGGAAAATCTTATATTTGTCAGGTTTTAATATGGATGGAATGACACAGGATTATATTATTGTGGAGGGTGCCAGTGAGAATAACCTGAAACATATTTCTTTAAGGATACCGAAAAAACAGATCACTATTTTTACCGGTGTGTCTGGTTCCGGAAAATCGTCTTTGGTTTTGGATACGGTTGCCGCCAAATCCCGGCGGGAGTTGAATGAGACTTTCCCTAGCTTTGTACAGCAGTATTTGCCGAAGTACGGCCGGCCGCATGTGGATAAGATTGAAAATTTGCCGGTAGCTATTGTGATCGATCAGAAAAAGCCGGCTCCTAATGCCCGTTCTACGGTGGGAACCTATACGGATATCTATGCTTTGCTTCGCTTGCTTTTTTCCCGGGTAGGGAAACCTTTTGTCGGCTATTCCGATATGTTTTCTTTCAACCATCCTCAAGGCAGGTGTACCCGTTGTGACGGATTGGGGACAATAACGGAACTGGATGTGCATAAATTAGTTGATTTCGATAAATCTCTGAATGAGGATGGGGTGATCAATTACGTTGCCTTCAAGCCGGGAGAATGGCGGTGGATTCGTTACGCATGCAGCGGTTTGTTCGATTTGAATAAGAAAATACGGGATTATTCTGCGGAGGAACTGGAGTTGTTTTTGTATTCACCGCAGATCCGGTTGAAGAATCCTCCGGCAGAATGGCCGAAAACAGCCAAATATGAAGGGTTAATGACCCGGATGTACCGAAGTTGTATCAATTCGGAGGAAGGAAAGCTACACCGGGCGATACTCGATCCGATGACGACGACCGGAATATGTCCCGATTGCGGAGGCTCGAGGTTGAATAATAAAGTATTGTCTTGTCGTATTTGCGGAAAGAATATGGCAGATGTCACGAGTATGGCTGTTCCGGATGTGCTGGAATGGATACGACATATCGACGATCCTTTGGCGGCAGATATGAAGGAGGCGCTAATCGGCCGTTTGTCGGCTTTGCTGGAAATCGGCTTAGGGTACCTGACGCTGGACCGGGGAATGGGAACGCTTTCCGGAGGAGAGGCACAACGTTGTAAGATTGCCAAGTATATAAATTCGGCCTTGTCGGATATGTTGTATGTACTGGATGAACCCAGTGTAGGATTGCATAGCCATGATATTCATTTGTTGAAAGAATCGGTACGGAAGTTGCGGGATCATGGAAATACCGTGTTGCTGGTCGAGCATCATAAGGAAATGATACAGATTGCCGATCATATTGTGGATATGGGGCCCGGTTCGGGTGTAGAGGGAGGAAATATTCTGTATGAAGGAGATTATGCGGGTTTACTGAAAAGCGGTACTTTAACCGGACAGATGATAGCTGAAAAATTGCCGTTGAAACAACATTTTCGTGTTCCTTCAGCTTGGTGGACGGTGGAAAATGCCTGTTTGCATAATCTGAAAGAGGTAACGGTTAAATTACCTGTGGGAGTGCTGGCTGTTATTGCCGGTGTTGCCGGTTCCGGAAAAAGTTCGCTGATGCAGTGTTTCAGGGAAAGTTGTAACGGGGACAAAGGTTCGGGAACTGAAGAACCGGAAAGATCGCGTAAAGCTTCGGTCCGGTCGGTTGAGGAGCAGGGGGAGGTCGTTTATATCAGCCAGCGTAATATCGGAGTCAGTTTGCGTTCTACACCGGCTACCTATTTAGGTGTAGCCGACGATATTCGCAAAATTTTCGGTCAAAAGAGTGGTGCTGGGATAAGTATGTTCGCTTTTAACGGAAAAGGCGGATGTGCGGTGTGTGGTGGAAAGGGGGTTGTCGTTTCGGATATGGCTTTTATGGATGCTATTGAGACGGTGTGTGAGGCTTGCGGTGGTTTGCGTTATTCCCTGGAAGCATTACAGTATAAAGTGGACGGACTCACAATTGCCGAAGTAATGGATTTGACGGTACGAAAGGCTTCTGTCCGTTTTGCCGGTACTGTTATCGAGAAGAAGTTACTGCCGTTGATGCAGGTTGGATTGGGGTATTTGCATCTGAACCAGGCGCTTTCAACTTTATCGGGTGGTGAGTTACAGCGGATGAAACTGGCTTCTTATCTGGGAAGTAGAGGGAAAATATTTATATTGGACGAGCCGACAGACGGTTTGCATGTCAAAGATATACATCATATTATCGCTTTGTTTGATACCATGGTGGAGCAAGGCAATTCTGTGTTTCTAATCGAACATAACCTGGATGTTCTGAAAGCTGCCGATTATGTTATTGAATTAGGTCCCGGCGGAGGACAGATGGGGGGCCAACTTCTTTTCTGCGGTACACCTGCAGAGATGCTGGTTTGTAAACATTCGATAACCGCTCCTTTTCTGGCAGCCGAATTGCCTTTGGAGTAATGCCGTTATTTTTTGCCCCCGATCCAGGTGGCTTTTTTCCAAAGCCATTCGAAGGGTCCGTTTTTATGGGATTTCATCCACCAACAGGCAAAGCCGTATTGCAGGAGAAACAATACGATTCCGATAAAAAAACTTGCGGTAATTCCCATGTGTTTGTGTAATGCAAATCCCCAGCCATAGAACAACAGGGAACCCATGATCGATTGAGTGATGTAGTCTGTCAGGCTCATTCTGCCGTAAGGGATGAGTCTGCGCATGAGTCGGGCTATTTTAGAGGAGTAGAACAACAGGATCAGAATTGATATGATAAATACCATGAAAGCCAGATTGGCCAGGGATTGAAGGATGAGGTTCAGTGGTATCGTGACCGCTGTATTTGAGATAAATTCAGGCAGGATGCTGACTAATCCTGTCAATGGGAAAAAGACGATGATGCCGGTGAGTAGAGCTCTGAACCAGAATTTCATATTTTCTTCTGAATATAGGAATTTACCGGTACGCCCGATTAACATACCGAACATGAACAGTGCGGCCGTCTGGAATATACGGCCGTGTTCCCAGGCCCATGTGAGGCTGGCCAATTGGCCTTCCCACAAGTTCATTTTCAATGTTTCCCAGAATGTGCCGTTTTCCTGTATGGCAAATGCCTGTGTAAAATAATAACCGGCCAGTTGTTTATCTCCTGTATAAGCCGGGTCGGTTAAGGCCGAAAATACGTCCCAACAGGCTATAGGTTGTAACATTAAGAAGGTAGCAGTAATCAGTATCCAGCGGGTACTCCACCGGCATACGGCAATCAGGACAAAGCCAACCATGGAATACATAACCAATATTTCGGCCGTGAAGAACATGGCGTTTAGATTGCCCAGGAGGAACAATAGTGCCAGACGCCAGGCAAACCGGCCTCTGAAATCTTTTCCTTTTTCTCTTTGCCTGTTTTCCTGAATAAAGAAGCTGAATCCGAAAAGTAAGGCAAATATGGCATAAGCTTTGCCGCCGAAAGTAAAAAACATGGATTCCCAGATTACCGTATCGGTGAATTTCAGCCATTCTCCCGTCACTTCGGGGAAGGAATAGAAGTTGTAATGTTCGATGCTGTGTAAAACAATAATTCCCATTACCGCAAATCCACGTAATATGTCTGCGATGTCAATGCGTCCGCTTGGCGTCGTACCTCTTGGTGTTTCCATGTGATTAAGGTTGAGATAAATAGCTGTTATGCGAAGAATAAGTATTCCTCTCTGATGGAACAAAGATAACAAATATATGATAAATTGTAAATTTTAGATTGAGGGTGTGGTTGGTAAGGAAAAGAAAGTTGTCTGATGATTTAAAATTATATTTAAGAGCATAAGGATTAGGATTTGTAATTTTGAATATTTATCTTTAAAAAGTTAAAATTTTGAATTGCAGATAATTGTATGAAATAGGTTAACCGATTGGTTTTTAATGCAGTACTATGAAGGTTTATGTAAAAAGAATGATATACGGTGTGTTGGGTGCCGTGGTCATTGTTATAGGGATTATATATTGGTATATGAATCGTCCGGAGGTATTGTGGGAGAAGGCTCAAAAGGCAAGGGGAGAGAAAGCGGTGAGTTATTTGACGCGTTTGTCGAAGAAAAGCGATCCGGAATGGAGTGGTAAGGCATATTATAAATTATTTTTAAGGGGTGATGGGGATACTTCTTTACTTATGGCTGCTGCCGTCAGGGATGAGCCTGGGGCCTGTTTGTTTTTGGGACAGAAGTATAAATCGGGTTGTGAATGGCTGAATCAGGATGTGAGTAAAGCACTGAAGTATTTGAAGTTAGCGGCAAAACTACCGGAAGGAAAATATGTTTATGAGGCGGATTGTGAGTTGATAGAAATTTATTTGTTTGATTCCCGTTTCAGGGATTATGATGAGGCTGCCCGGCTGGTCCGGAAGTATTATGATCCCAATGCAGGTTTTTCGACCCGGAACAGGTTGGCTAGAAATTATGCCGGAATACTGACTTATATGGGAAAAGGGGGATACAGCCAGAATATGGATAAGGCTTTTGTATTGTTGAAAGATGCCCAAAGAGGAAGTGCAATGTTTTATTTGGGAAATGTATGGTTGCGCAAGTCCTTGTACGGCACTGAACGAATGGAGTATTGTATGACAGAGGCTATGAATTGCTATGTGACGGCTTTTGGGGAATATGTGGAAGAGGAAGACAGGCGTATGCGGGATAAGATTCTTACTGATTTTATAAATGAGTATAATGCTGCCAACGATCGATCGCATATGTATGGAAGAGACGAATATTATTATACCGGTGCTGTCGTTGCGGATTGGGAGTCTTTTCGGAATTACGATACCCGTTTTGAGTATGACGGAAGGGTAAAAAGGAATATTCCTAACGGAATGGGTGTCGGAAAATGGGAATTGGAGAAAGAATTGTTTTGTGGCTTGTGGGAAGACGGATATCCCAAAGAAGGTATTTATGCTTTGAATAACGGAGATGTTTATGTCGGAACTTTGAATAAAGGAAAATTTGTAAAAGGGACTTATTATTGTCGGGATAATACAAAAGTACAGTATTGACGGTAGGTGTGAAGTGGGGTGTTTTTAGTTCCGGGTTTTAAATCCGGGACGATCTAAAACTTTATGTGAAAATCTTTGTTATCTGCGGGATATAGGGGTAAAATGCTTATCTTTGTACACTCGTAATTACTTGGAATAAATTATTATAGATTATAAAGCATGAGTATAGTTTTCTATCAGAAAGACGCTACGGTATATGCCGTACATTACAGGGCGTCTGAAAATCCTCTTGATGTCAGTAAGCTGGAATGGTTATTCAGCGGAGCTAAACGGTTGAAGGAAGATTCGCTCGACGGTTATTTTATCGGTCCTCGTCGTGAAATGATTACTCCCTGGAGTACGAATGCCGTTGAGATCACACAGAACATGGGTATCAGCGGCATTTTGCGTATTGAAGAGTTTATGAAGACCGATCGTGAGCAAACCCCTTTCGACCCGATGTTGAAGGCGTTTTATAAGGGATTGGATCAACATTCTTTTACAATAGACAAGAAGCCGGATCCGGTTGTATACATTGAGGATATACGTGCTTATAATGTACAGGAGGGGTTGGCCTTAAATGCAGACGAGATTGCTTATTTGGAAGGTTTGGCCCGGAAGTTGGGACGTCCGTTGACGGATTCAGAAGTATTCGGATTCTCTCAGGTGAATTCGGAACATTGCCGTCATAAAATTTTCAACGGTACATTTATTATTGATGGAGAAGAGAAAGAGAGTTCCCTTTTTAAACTGATCAAAAAAACATCGCAGGAAAATCCGAACCGGATCGTATCTGCTTATAAAGATAATTGTGCTTTTATTGAAGGACCGAGGGTAGTTCAGTTTGCACCGCATACCCATGATAAACCGGATTTTTATGAAGTCCGGGAAATCGATACGGTAATATCCTTGAAGGCCGAGACTCATAATTTCCCGACGACTGTAGAGCCTTTTAACGGTGCAGCGACAGGGACGGGCGGAGAAATCCGGGACCGTATCGCCGGCGGTCAGGCAGCCTTGCCCCTGGCCGGAACTGCCGTTTATATGACTTCTTATCCGCGTTTGGATGCAGACCGGGCCTGGGAGGAACAGATTAATCCCCGGAAATGGTTGTATCAGACGCCGGAAGATATTTTAATCAAAGCGTCGAACGGGGCTTCGGATTTCGGAAATAAATTCGGGCAACCGTTGATTTGCGGGTCTTTGCTGACGTTTGAACATGAGGAGGACGGACAGACTTACGGATATGATAAAGTGATTATGCAGGCTGGGGGAGTCGGTTTCGGTAATCGCGAACAAGCTATGAAACACACGCCCGAGGTCGGAGATAAAGTGGTGTTGCTGGGGGGAGACAATTACCGGATCGGTATGGGCGGTGGTGCTGTGTCTTCTGTGGATACAGGCGTATATGCCGGAGCGATTGAACTGAATGCCGTACAGCGTTCTAATCCGGAAATGCAGAAACGGGTTTGTAATGCGATCCGGGCTATGGCTGAAAGCGAAGTGAACCCCATCGTTTCCATTCATGACCACGGTGCAGGCGGGCATTTGAACTGCCTGTCGGAATTGGTGGAGGAAACCGGTGGTAAGATTCATATGGAAAAATTACCGGTCGGTGATCCCACTTTGTCTGCCAAGGAGATTGTCGGTAATGAATCACAGGAACGGATGGGGTTGGTGATGAAAGAGAAAGATGTGATTACATTGCAGCATATTTCCGATCGTGAGCGGGCGCCGATGTATGTTATCGGGGAGACGACCGGAGATATGAAGTTCACTTTTGAGAATGCCAATACCGGAGAGAAACCGATTGATCTGGAATTGAAAGATATGTTCGGGAATCCTCCCAAGACGATTATGGAGGATAAAACGATACAGGAAAAGTATACCGGTCCGGAATATTCTGCCGATAAGCTGGAAGAATATGTCGAGCAGGTTTTACAAATTGAGGCCGTTGCATCGAAGGACTGGTTGACAAATAAAGTGGATCGTTCTGTGACCGGAAAGATTGCACGTCAGCAGTGTGTCGGTCCGTTACAGTTGCCTTTGAGTGATGTTGCCGCCGTTGCTTTGGACTATTCCGGTCATCGCGGTATCGCTACTTCCATCGGGCATGCTCCGGTGGCTGCTATGGCCGATGCTTCTGCCGGATCGCGACTTGCTATTGCAGAGGCATTGACCAATCTGGTATGGGCGCCGATTGAAAAAGGATTGAAAGGGGTATCTCTTTCTGCCAATTGGATGTGGCCTTGTCGTAATCCGGGTGAAGATGCCCGGTTGTATCAGGCTGTACAGGCTGCCAGTGATTTTGCTATCGAATTAGGCGTGAATATCCCGACCGGTAAAGATTCACTTTCCATGACTCAAAAATATGGGGACAAGAAGGTATATGCTCCCGGAACCGTTATTATTTCTACGGTCGGAGAAGTTACAGACTTCCGAAAGGTCGTGGTGCCGGTGTTGAAAAATGATCCGGCGACGGAGATTGTTTATGTCGATTTTTCATTTGATAAGCTGAAATTGGGCGGGTCCAGTTTTGCCCAGATTTTGAATAAAGTAGGTAGAGAGGTCCCTGATGTAAAGGATGGACAGTATTTTGCAGAAGCTTTCAAAGCTATACAGCAGTTGGTCGGGGAAGGGGTGGTTTTAGCCGGACATGATATTTCTGCCGGAGGTATGGTAACTGCACTTCTGGAGATGTGTTTTGCAGACAATCGGTTGGGATTGGATATCGATTTCTCTTTCCTGGCGGAAAAGGATATCGTCAAGATTCTGTTTGCGGAAAATCCGGGTGTGTTGATTCAGATTGCCGATAAAGATGCTAAGAAGGCGGCGGCTGTTTTTGAAAAAGTAGGAGTCGCTTATGCTTTCTTGGGAAAACCGGGAAAAGCCGGACAATTGAATATCCGAAAAGATGAGGCTTCCTGGATGTTGGATATTGCTTCTTTGCGCGATTTGTGGTTTAAAACTTCTTATTTGCTCGACCGTCGTCAAAGTGGCGAAGAAAAGGCGTTGGAGAGATATAAGAGTTATAAGCACAATGAGTTGAAATATAAATTTCCTGAAAATTTTACGGGCAGACTGGCTGATTTAGGGTTGGATATCCACCGGACGAAACCGTCGGGCGTGAAAGCTGCCATTATCCGGGAGAAGGGATGTCAGTGTGAGCGTGAAACGGCTTGGGCTATGCATCTGGCCGGTTTTGATGTCAAGGATGTGCATATGACTGATCTGATCAGCGGACGTGAAACACTGGAAGATGTGAATATGATCGCCTTTGTAGGCGGGTTTTCGAATTCCGATGTACTGGGATCGGCCAAAGGATGGGCGGGTGCTTTTAAATTCAATGAAAAAGCCCGTCGGGCCTTGGAGAATTTCTACAAACGTGAAGATACCTTGAGTATCGGTATTTGTAACGGTTGTCAGGTTATGGCGGAGTTGGGATTGATTTATCCGGAACATGAGGAAATGCCGAAAATGTTACATAACGATTCCCATAAATTTGAATCCGGTTTTGTAAATGTGACGATAGAGCCGAATGATTCCGTTATGCTGAAATCCTTGGCAGGCAGTCGATTGGGAATTTGGATCGCCCACGGAGAAGGAAAATTCAGTTTGCCGTATGCCGAAAATGAATATGTCATCCCGATGAAATTCAGCTACAATGCTTATCCGGCCAATCCGAACGGCTCCCCGTTTGCAACGGCTGCCATCTGTAGTAAAAACGGCCGTCACCTGGCTATGATGCCCCACCTTGAAAGAGCTATTTTTCCATGGAACTGGGCTTATTATGCAGAAGGACGTGCAGAAGATGAAGTGAGTCCGTGGATCGAAGCCTTTGTAAATGCCCGGAAATGGGTGGAAGCGCATAAGTAATATGGATTGACAAGCCGGAAAGACCGGCTTGGGTAATATAAAAGAAAAGCCGGGAGAACGCGATCATGTGTTTGCGTATCCCGGCTGATTTTATAAATATGAGTTTACAACCGGATAAAAAAATTGGGAGAATGCTATGGTGTGTTTGAAGGAGAGGAATTGGTCGGGGAATATGTATTGTTGCCGACCCGGCCTTTTACGGTGGAGTATAAACTGCCGGGAAGAGGGAATAATATGCCGTCCGGGAATGGCCCGAAAAATGACAGAGGCACATCAGGGGCGTAAATTGACTATCGGGAGTAATTTTGCTTATATACCGTTTTTCGTTTGAAATCTTCGGAACAGTATAAAAGAGTTTACGGAAAGATATATTCAGGAAAGTGATATAACACCTGGTATTATTTTGTAATTTTGTGCCTGGGATTCCGCTTTTACTGCATTTATAATTTCCGAATAGTATGATGATAAAGGATAAGCTTCTTTCTCCAAGTTTTTGCTATATTCTTGCTGCTAATTTTTTATTGTTTTTTGCTTTTTATCTGCTTTTACCGGTATTGCCTTTTTATCTGAAAGAACAATTTTTAGCCGGTAAATCCATGATCGGTTTTATACTTTCTTGTTATACCGTAGCTTGCTTGTGTATCCGTCCGTTTTCAGGGTATATGCTGGATACGTTTAGCCGCAAGCCTTTATATTTGTTATCTTATTTTATTTTTACCGTTATTTTCGGTGGGTATATGCTGGCCGGGGCATTGGCTTTATTTATCACTTTACGTATTGTTCACGGTTTTGCTTTCGGTATGGTTTCTGTAGCGGGTAATACGATTGTTATTGATATTTTACCTTCATCGAGACGGGGAGAAGGGCTTGGGTATTACGGGCTTGCTAATAATATTGCGATGAGTTTCGGGCCCATGACCGGTTTATTTATGCACGGTGCCTGTTCCTATGAGGTTATTTTTACCTGTTCACTGGTGTCGGGCTGTTTAGGATTGATTATGGCTTCGTTGGTTAAGACTCCTTATAAACAACCGGTAAAGCGGGAACCTATTTCTCTCGATCGCTTTTTCCTGGTAAAAGGATTGCCTGCCGGAGTTTCTCTTTTGCTGCTTTCTATTCCGTATGGGATGACGACTACCTATGTCGCTATGTATGCAGAGGAAATCGGCATAAGGACCAGTTCGGGACTTTTCTTTACCTGTATGGCGGTGGGCTTGGCTGTGTCCCGTATTTTTTCAGGACGGCAAGTGGATAAGGGCCGTATAACTCAGGTTATTTCTTTGGGTATGTATCTGGCGTGTATTAGTTTTTTTGCCCTTTCAGCTTGTGAAAGATTGATGGAATGGAATGCCGGAGTGACATCCGTTTTATTTTTGGGTATAGCCCTTTTGCAAGGTGTGGCTTTTGGAACAATGTTTCCGGCTTTTAATACTTTGTTTGTAAGTTTGGGTACGAACAGTCAACGAGGTACGGCGACATCGACTTATTTGACCAGTTGGGATGTGGGTATAGGCATCGGCTTAATGACCGGGGGTGTTGTGGCGGAGGCTTTCGGAGGTTTCAATCATGCTTACCTGATCGGAGGCTGCCTTACTGTCGTATCTACTTTATTTTTTGTTGTGAAAGTAGCTCCTCATTTTAACCGTAATAAATTGAGGTAGGTTTTTATTCGACTTCCTGCATTTCAATCAGATTATTGAGAATGGCAAACACCGTTAAGCCGGCCACCGATTTAATGCCGGTTTTCCGGGTAATATTTTTACGGTGTGTGATGACGGTATGAATTGAAATGTGATGTTGTTCGGCGATTTCTTTATTAATCATTCCTTTTGCCACAGATATCAGTATCTCTTTTTCTCTTTCCGTCAATTCGTTTTCCGGTGTTGCCGGAGTTGTGGGATTTGAGTCTACGACCTGGGATAGTTTGCGGATCATTTTCCCCTGATCGTCGGCAATGTCTATTATGGCTTTGTAATGTTTTAAAATTTCCGGTTCTATGTATTGATAGACGAGTGCCACGAGGGGTATTTCTTCTTTCCCGTTAAAAATCTCTTCCACACAATGCCGGTATTTGAAATCGATAATCATCGGGTTTAAGATGATTAAATTCGGATTTAAATTCCGGATACGCTCGGTGTAATGGCTGCAATCGGCTAACACCGCAATGATTTCGAATTCTTTATACGGTTTTAATAATTCCTGGATACCGGCACTGATAATGGCTGAAGGCTCAATCAGAACGACCCGGTAATGTTTCTTAGTGTATGTCATAACCGTTTTCCAATTTTTGCACTAACGGAATCAGTATTTTGTCTTCAATCAAGGTGTGTTTTCCCAAATCTTCTTCCAATGAAAAGATGTCGAACAGAAGGCTGATTCTTTTCTGATTTTCCGAATGATCCGGTAAATATTTGATGATGATGTTTTTCAGATCGTTCAGCTTGTCTTCTATATTCGTGTGGTTTTGTTCGAATATATCGATGTTATAACCGCTTGTCTGTTTCCCTTCTTGCTTGTTCAGGATATAGGGGAAAACTGTTTTTTCTTCGTATTCGAAGTGGTTGATTACTTCATTTTTATATTCTTCAAAAAAGCGGTCGAATAGTTGTGCCTGTTGCTTATTGAGTTCCCGGGTTATCTCCGAAAGATTTTCCTGGATGTTTTGAAGACGGTTATATAGATAATAGGTATGCGAACGCTGTAAGTAAAGCAGTAGTTGCCGGATGTCGATTTTGGAAATATCTTCACTTCCGGGTAAGTAATGGTCGAAAGAATATACATTACATATCATCACCATCAATACCGGAGAGATATTACGTTTTTTACAGTATTCTTCTATGGTCTGATCACCGAACCCGAGGCTCATTTGGAAGCGGGGGAGCAACAGAAGCAGTTTATAATCGGCTAAGATCAACTCGGCCATTTTCATGTCGCTATTGTAAAGAGAGGGTTTTATCATATTTTGCAGATATATCTTTTCGGAAGGCAAATTTAAAATTTGTCGGTTAGAAATTCAATCCCTATTTATGGGGATATCGAAGAAAAAGGATTATAAACAAAAAGAACCGGTAAAACCGGTCCTTTTTAGTAGCGCTAAGGGGAATCGAACCCCTGTTTTAAGAATGAGAATCTTACGTCCTAACCCCTAGACGATAGCGCCTCAATGGTGTGGTAAAATCGTTTTGATTTTGCGCGACAAAAATAGGATTGTTTTTTGAATTGTCCAAATTTTGAGCCGGAAACAAAAGATTATTTTTAAAAATACTTTCTGCTTGTGTGACTCGAACATTTTATAAAAAAAATCGTTTGTAAAAGAGATTTTATTGCTTTATGGCAGAATATTACCGAAGCGGAGATTTTCAAGGCTTATGAAAGGTCTGAAATAAAGCAAAACCCCTAAATACGATAAACGATGAAAGTTGCAGAACAATTGGTAGACATGTTGGTTGCTGCCGGAGTGAAACGGATTTATGCCGTGACCGGCGATAGTTTAAATCAGGTAAACGATGCTGTACGGAGGAACGGTAAGATACAATGGATACATGTACGGCATGAAGAAACCGGGGCCTTTGCAGCCGGAGCGGAAGCACAATTGCACGGTGGTTTGGCTTGTTGTGCGGGGAGCAGCGGTCCTGGTCATGTTCATCTGATAAACGGTTTATACGATGCCCATCGTTCGGGAGCTTCCGTAATAGCTATTGCTTCTACTATTCTATCGGAAGAGATCGGAACGGATTATTTTCAGGAGACAAATACGATCCGGTTGTTTGACGATTGTAGTTTGTTCAATCAATTGGCTGTAACTCCGGAACAACTACCGCGTATGTTGCAGGGAGGAATGCAGGCGGCTATTACTCGGAAAGGAGTTGCCGTAGTCGGTTTACCCGGAGATCTGGCTGCGGATACAACGGATAATTTATCTTCTTCACCTTGTGTATTTCCGGTTTCGGTAAGGGCTTGTCCTTCTTTTGATGAATTACAGGAATTGGCCGATATTTTGAATAATGCGGAGAAAGTGACTCTTTTTTGTGGAATAGGAGCAAAGGACGCTCACGATGAATTGATACAGTTGGCCGGTTTGTTGAATGCTCCGGTTGCTTATTCTTTTAAAAGCAAGATGGAAATTCAGTATGATAATCCGAATGAGGTAGGAATGACAGGGTTGTTGGGTATGCCTTCCGGATATGAAAGTATGCATGAAGCAGACGTATTGCTGATGTTAGGAACAGATTTTCCCTATGCTTCTTTTATGCCGGTACATAACCGGATTATTCAGATAGATATCCGGCCGGAGCGTTTGGGACGTCGCGCTAAAATAGAAAGAGGGTTGTGCGGAGATATAAAAACGACTTTACAGGCATTGATACCGCATATTTTGCCTAAGACCAACGATACTTTTTTACGTAAGCAATTGGCTCGTTATGCCGAAGTAAAAAAGTATCTGAGCGTGTATGTTGAGGATAAGGGAGGAGAAAATAAAATACATCCGGAATACGTCATGTCTGTCGTAAATGAACTGGCAGCCCGGGATGCTGTTTTTACGGTAGATACCGGAATGACTTGTGTTTGGGGAGCGCGCTATCTGGAAGCTACCGGACAACGTAAGATGCTCGGCTCTTTTAATCACGGTACGATGGCGAATGCGATGCCTCAGGCTATCGGGGCAGCTTTGGCTTATCCGGGAAGAGAAGTTGTCGCTCTTTGCGGAGACGGCGGATTGTCGATGTTATTGGGAGATTTAAGTACGATTGTACAGTATAAATTACCGGTGAAATTGATTGTATTCAACAACAGGGCTTTGGGTATGGTGAAATTGGAGATGGAGGTTGCCGGACTACCGGATTGGCAAACGGATATGCAGAATCCGGATTTTGCCAAAGTGGCAGAAGCTATGGGAATGAAAAACTTTACCATACGGCACTCTGAAGAGGTTGCTTCTGTTATGGGAGAGGCGTTTGATTTTGACGGTCCGGTACTCGTAAATGTTATGACAGATCCCAATGCCTTGGCGATGCCTCCGCAGGTCGAATGGGAACAAATGGTAGGGATGTTTAAATCTATGTATAAGCTTTTATTAAATGGTAAAGGCAAGGAAGTCATAGATACCATCCGCTCCAATTATAAACATATCCGGGAAGTTTTATAAAAACAGAATCCGGGAACTAATTATTCAGACTATGACTGTCTGACTTTCAGTTGTATATGAAATTCGTTTGTCGTCATGTCGATTCGTATATCGAGGTTGTTCTTTTCACATATACTTTTGACAATTGCGAGTCCTAACCCTGTCGCTTCTTTTTCGTGTCCCGATTTATTGAACCGGGCGAAAAGGTCGCCGGCAGGGATTATATTGTTGTAGGGATTCGTTACCGATAATGTAGAGTCGGTTGTTTGGATCCGGATATGGCCGTTTTTGATGTTGTACCGGATGGCATTTGACAGTATATTAGAGGTTAACATTTCAGCCAATAGGGGATGTAAGTAGAGTTTTAAATCGGCCGAATGTAATTTTTGTATTTTCAGGTTTTTCATTTCGATCATATCTTCATATGCTTGTAAAAAATCGTCAATGTAATTGTTTATGGAGATAAGTTTACCGGCAGGGAACTGGTCGTTGTTGATTTTTGCAATCGTCAGCATAAATCTGTTGAGACGGATGACACGGTCTACGGCACTGCTTACAGATTGAATCAGTTCCGTGTCTTTCATGCTATTCTGGTTGTTTTGTTGCAATAATTCAAGACGGGCCTTTACAATTGACAGAGGAGTTTGTAGCTCGTGGGAAGTCGTTTCTGTCAATTCACGTAAAGAAATATAGTCTTTCTGAATCCGGTCCAACATCCGGTTTAATACGCCATTTAATGTGTTGAATTCGTCAACCCGGCATTTGTTTACTTTTATTGTATGGAGGTTGAGCAGGTCGAATTCCTTTAACTGCTCCAATATTTGGTAAAAAGGATGCCAAAGGTTACCGACAAACCATTTGGTCCACCAGAGGGAGAACAGAGCAAATAAGATGAATAAAACCAGCAGGGATACACCTATGGCCCAAAGGACATCTTCGGTGTCTACTGTAGCTTGCCATAAAGTCAGCATATAATTATCGTTTTTCGTCTGTAGTGTGTAAGACAGAAGACGAAAAACTACCGTTTCTTTTTTATAAGGGCTGTACACCAATGTGTCACGGAAATATTCTTCCAGATAAATATCGGGATCTACGATTACGGCTGTTATACGACTATCGCTGAGTACCGGGTTGTCGGAGATAATCAGTGTGTCGTGTTCCCGGATGTAATGTTCTGTATTTTCCCGGTATTCTTTCAGTGTATGGTCGGCAGAACGGTGGATGAAGTAGGTGATGATACCGTAATGTGAGAGACTACCGATCATAAGTACCAATGATAGTGTCACCAGGGTATATCTTTTGTAAATTTTGGATAGTTTCATTTTTCTTTCAGGGTGAATTTATAACCTACGGCATATATCGTTTCTATATAGTCTTCTGCTCCTGCATCCTGTAGTTTTTTACGTAATTTACGCATGTGTGTATATAAGGCATCGAAGGTATCGGTGCCGATACCCATATAGTCTCCCCACAAATGTTCTACGATGGCTTCTTTTGTCAATACTCTTTCCCGGTTGATAATCAGATAAGTGAGTAAATCGTATTCTTTCCGGGTAAATTCGATTTCGTTTTCGTTGACGAATACGGCATGTAGGTCGGGGAGAATCCGGATTTCGTTGTATTTGAACTCTTTTTGTCCACCGAAATTTCTTCGGCGCAGAACGGATTTCAATCGGGCGTTTAGTTCCGAAAGGTTGAACGGTTTTGCCAGATAATCATCGGCACCGATATCCAAGCCTTTGATTTTGTCGTCGGTTGAGTTGCGGGCGGAGATAATAATAATACCGGCATCGGCTTTACGGGATTTCAGTTTGTAGACAATGTCCAGGCCGTTTCCATCCGGCAGGGTCAAATCGACTATGACACAATCATAGTCATATAAGAGTATTTTTTCTTCTGCAGTGGCGTAATCGTATACACATTCACAGATGTAACCTTCACAGTGAAGATAATTTTCAATGGAACCCGATAAATCTTTTTCATCTTCTATAATCAGTAATTTCATAATTTTTTATGGTTTGAAATCAAAAATAAATAATAAAACCCATACAAACCGAGCTTTTGCACTAAATTTCAAAAAAAATGCCGGATAAAGTAAATGTTCAGAATTTCTTTAGAATTGGATATTTTCTTTGTTTTCCCAAATAAAAACGGGGTTGTCCGGATATAACGGCAAAAACTAAAAAGTATTGTGAAATTAAATTTTTATGTTATGAGCAAAAAATTATTTATTTTCGGTTTAATACTGGCCTTAAGTGCTGCATTTACGGCTTGTAGTGATGATGATGGAGGTAAAGGTTCGCTTGCCAGTAAGGAGGAGATATTGTTGAAAAAGTATCCGAAAGCGGCGAATATCAACTGGAAGAAAAGTAACGATAAAAAATACGATATCGCTACTTTTACTTTACCTAAAGTAACGCCCAGAGCTATGGATTCCAATGTAGATACCGTATCGGTATGGTTTGGGAATAATGACAACATCCGTTTGGTAGATCAGGAAATTTCGTATAGTGAACTACCGGAAGCCGTACGTCAATCTTTTGAGAAAACCAAATGTAATCCGGTAAAGGGAATTTCAGAACAGACATTGATCAATACCTTATATAGCGATGCACAGGTATGGGAAACCGATGATGTTTATAAATTAGAACGTGACGGTGTTGTATCTTATAAGATCGAAATGGAAAGTGTTCAGAATGAGGTGGAAATCGATCTCTATTATGATGTGCAAGGTATATTGCTCAAAGAAGTAGAGGATGACGGGGATCGGGAAGAAATGCCGCTTGAAATCCCGGATGCCGTTAAGGATTGGGTGGCCCGGAATCATGCCAATGCCGAAATTATCGATTATGAATCCGAGAAAGAGGATGGAGTCGTGGAACATGAGTTGGATTTAAAAGAAGGAAAGATAATTGTAGAGATTACTTTGGTGGAAGAAAACGGAACTCTTAAATTGGATGAAGAAGAGTATAACTATCCGGATATAAATGCTCTTCCTGCTGATATAAAAACTGAAGTGGAAAAGGCTATAGCCGCACAATCTGTCGTTACAGCAGAAGATATCGAAGACATTGAGATGGTTAAAGAGGAGGGGGCTGAAATATATACCATCGAATTTGAAAAAGGGGACGATGAGTATGAACTGAAAATTACCAGAAACAGCGATCAGACTATTACAGTCGGGGATATTGTTCTGGAATCCTGACAAACCAATTGAATTCAAACAGTCATTACAATGGAAAAGGTCGTTGATTGTCAACGGCCTTTTTTGTGTATTAATTCAGTAAGTCGTATCGTCTGAAATCTCTCATTGTCAATATCATTGTTCCGGTATCTTACCTGCAATCCAACAGCCGGTTTATCATTTCTGATTAAATATTTTAAAATCATTATCTGCGTAATTATGCTTTCTCAAACATGATATTCATAAATTTTATATTCATAGTTGAATAAAAATATTAATAATTCGATAATTTGGATATATTTGTAGACAAATAAGTGATAACTTAATATTATGGGAGATATAGTTAAAGAACCAAGTTTGATTGATATTGAAAATTACCCTTTTAATATTAAAATAGATTTTAGTCGCTTTTCTAAATTATCAATTAAAGCTAAAGAAATAACATCTTGTTATTTAACAGGTAACATGTGTCCCTCACATTCATGTAATCGTTGCAATATAGTTAAAAGCAAGGCTGAATATTGGCATACATCTTATTGTGATATGAATGCTGTTGATATTAAAGATTGCTTTTTTGTTGATTGTAAGTTCAATTCAACGAATTTTAGTAATAGTTCAGTTATTAATTCAAATTATCAAGATACATCATTTAATAATTGTATTTTTAACAATTCATCAATAACAAATGTTATTTTTCAAAATGTTGCCTTTTACGATTGCAATTTAGGACATTTAGTTATGGAAAATTGTAAGTTCTATAATTGCATATTTGTCAATTGTATAACAACAAATAAACTGGTAGAACAATCATTATTCTTTAATACTGTATTAGATTCTATGTCAATAGATATAGAAACAATTACTGATAATTTTGGGCTTTGTCATGAATTATGTAAAAATGTAAAGATACAAGATTTAAAACATCATACTAAATTTATAGATTTCCTAGATAATGCTTGTCTAAAGGATGTATTAAATAACTCAAAGCTATCTACATCAGAAAAATTTAAGATTGCATATTTTTTGGATAGTGAATTACTTAATACTGGTGGCAAATATATCGATGGAATTTTTAATATCAGAATCTGGCTTGAGAACTGTAGAAATTCTGCTACTTTTGGTAATGTTATGTCATTATTTTTTGAGTTTTTAAGCTATAATTATGAACAAAACCAAATAATGCTTTGGCCATTATTGAAATTTTATCAAATTACTAGTAGTATTGTAAGTGGAATAGAACCTCACAATCAATATAATATGTATTCTACTATTATGGGAATACATATGGCTGTTGTTAGATATGTTGAGGAGTATTATGCATTAATTCAATTTTACGTTTCTACACAAATTGATGATTCTATTACATTATTAGTATGTTCTGGTCCTTTAGATAAAAACTTTTATAAAACACGTCTTAAACCACTTTTTACCAACAACCAAATAGAGATCTTAAAAATAATAAAGCATAATTCGCCAAATGAATTATATTTGAAATTTATTGATGTTTATAATTGGTTAATGGAAAATGGTCTCAATTGCCTTAATACTATATCAAGTGTTGTAACATTGTACAGCTTTTATTTAGGGACGCGTAAAAAACACCAAGTTGATAAAGAGAGAAATAAAATAACACTTAAGATATCTACCCCTCAAAAGAAATCGATATCATCTAAAAAAAGTCCTAAAACAAAGAACAAAGATACTGCAGAACCTGTAAATATTCAAATTAAAAATATTGATGGTGTAAATCCATTAAATGATTCAACAAGAATCCAAATTATTTACCAAAATAAAAAAAATACTCCTGTTACTATTGTAGTAGAGAACAAGAGTGAAGTAATATGCACTGTGGGTAATACTATTTTAGATATTTTATCTACTTGAAAAATAAGAAGCTAAATTCTTAATCCCATTAAGGAATAAGTTTTCATTTATAAAATAATTTAATCGTATATGTTCAATTTTGGGTTCAAATGCATAATACATGGATGCTCCTAATATAATTGGTATTTTAACCTTTTTGCAATATAACAGTAAGTCATTCCTGTTGTGTTCAATTGAAAAATTATTATTAAAATGTACGTGAAGACTCCCTAGGTAACCATTTTCTAATGGACTTAGTGAGAGTGCTGTATTTTGAATGATGACTTCAGATTTTAGTTTCAAATCTATAATTTGTTTATGTACCGCTTGTAAACAACATTCTAATTGATTTGGATTAGAATACAATTTTTCGGCTAACATAATGCTATTATAATCAATGCCACCTTGCATTATATCCATAGCATCTTCAAACATTCCGCGATATAAGTTATTATGAAAAATACATGATATTCGTGGTCCATTAAGTCCTAATGGTTTAAATAAACTTCTAAATTTAATAACCTTAGAGTAATACGAAGGATTAATTTCATTTAATGTACTTGGGAATAGATGTTCGTTAGCTTCGTCTATAATTATAAAATCATCTTTTTCTAATTGATGATATAGATTCATTATTTCATTCAAAGATTGATTTTTCCCCAATGCAAACCTTGGTTGTGAAAGCCATATGGCTTTCGCCGTTTTGTCACTTAAATATTTTAAGGGCAAATTAAATTTATAATTATCATAAAAATATGTCGGGATTAATATTACCTCAAAGTCTAATAATTTGGCTTGAACTATACTTGCAAAATAACTAGGAGTTTCAAATATAATTTTTTTTATACCTTTCCGCTTTAAGAATACTAAAGAAATTAAGGAAGCCATTGTTGCTGATGTACACATAGTACATTCATTATAGGCAATATTATAATTTTCCCATTTTGAGAGGCCTAACAAAATTTTCTCCTTCGATTGTTTCAATCCTTTTTGGTAGTCACTTTTGTAAAATTGCGATTGTCTATCGATTGGTAAAATATTTAGTGCTTTGCTTGAAATATTATTCCAATATGATATGTCTGAATCAAGCATATCATATATTGAAAAGTCTGAAAAATATTCTTCTAATATTTCATCAAAATTATCTGATTCAAATAGAGTATTTGTTTCCATAATATTAAGTTATCACTTATTTATTCATACATTTGAACTCATAAGAAAGTCTATTTTGTCTTTTCAAAAACAATCCACAAATTATGAATATGCAAATCTTTACAAATGAACATGCTGTTCTTGCCGATAGTTCTATACATCAATTTTTGTTTCATTGTCGGTATGAGAAAAATCTGAATGATAAAACTTTGAATGCCTATGCGACGGATTTAAGGCAGTTTATCGGTTATATTCAAAATATGAATCCATGTGAGGATATTAAACAAGTGACCCGGGATATGCTTAAGAATTACTTTCAGGAAATATCCCATTTTAAGCCTAAGACGGTAAAACGTAAGATCGCTTCCTTGAAAGCGATTATGAATTTTCTGGAGTTTGAGGATGAGACATATGTCAGTCCGTTCCGGAAATTGAAGGTAAAATTCAAAGAACCTTATGTTTTGCCTGCCGTAATGACGATGGACGAAGTGAGGAAGATTTTTCAGTCGGTATATACGGAGCACCGGAACAATACATGCACGGATAATTATACTTATAAAGCCCAGGTCCGGAATATTGCCGTTATGGAATTGTTGTTTGCGACCGGAGTACGCGTATCGGAATTGTGTAATTTGAAATGTAGCGATATCGATCTTCAAAACGGTTTGGTAAAAGTTTTCGGGAAGGGGAGTAAGGAACGGATTATTCAGATCTGTCAAAGGGAGGTTTTGACAGCGTTGAAAAATTATTTCAGGTTATTCAAGCCGGTGACTTCATTTTTTGTCAATCGCCTGGGGTTGCCTTTGGCCCCTCAATCCGTGAGATTACTGATAAAAAAATATGCCCGGGCTGCCCGTATCGATAAAAGGATTACGCCGCATACGTTCCGTCATACTTTTGCCACTTTGTTGCTGGAAGAGGATGTTGATATCAAGTATATTCAAAATTTACTCGGACATAGCACTATTGCAACGACACAGATATATACCCATGTGAATGCGGAAAAACAGAAGAAAATACTTTCCACAAAGCATCCCCGAAGAAAAATGAATTTCGATGATAAACAGGTTATTGCTGTGTAACAGCGCGACCGGAAAGGAAACGAAAAATTTACGTTTGTTGTAATAAAATAAAAACTACTGATTTTTCAGTAGCTTTTATTTTAATCAGTGGAGCAGCAGGGAATCGAACCCTGGTCCAAACACGGAATCCATATGCTTTCTACATGCTTAGTCGCTT
>ENA-OOZY01000169-OOZY01000169.1-human-gut-metagenome-genome-assembly--contig:-NODE-169-length-58093-cov-8.841707_pt1 | contig 58093 bp, 57 predicted proteins | sample MGYA00241047_ERZ501410 | MGnify/ENA primary metagenome ERZ501410 (study PRJEB25962, sample SAMEA2042621) | human gut metagenome | biome: human gut; feature: human-associated habitat; material: faeces... | reverse complement strand
GCTCTTCCGAAGGAAAAAATAATTGTACATATTGTTCAGTAACAGGTTTTCTAAGACATCTTGGCTATGATGTTACAGCAAGAGGTACACCTGGTCGGCAGCAACAAAACCCCGGAGGGGTAATGGAAAGCTGTTTCAAGGGCGTTAAAGTGCTTGACGGATCAGCAATAAAATTCGGAAAATCCCCGGAAGATGCCAAGGAAATGCTAAAAAAGCGTTTCGGTGATAATGCATTCGGAGCATGTTCAGTTGCATTTAAAGGCTTGGATGGTAGAGGGCATTGTTTCAATTGGGAGATCAAAGACGGTATCGTTAAATTTCTCGATTTTCAGCAAGGCACGGAAGGCACTTCAGTAGAAAACTGTTGGAAATATATTGATCCTGATGGGCCTTTAATGCTTGCACGCTTAGACGGACTGGAGCTGAACTGGGACGAAATAAAGAAGATTGTAAAATAATACGCATTAAAAACATGCTGTTTTATGAAAGGAGAGATTTTTTATGAGTATCAAAATGTTAGACTACTATAAAGTAAGCGGAACATTCGATGATTTGCTTAATGAAGATATTAGTTTTGTAAAAGAAACCGATGATTTTTACTTTATTGGGTTAAAATCTCAGGGAAAATACGAAAACGCGATATATAAGGTAAATAAGAAAACCAAAGAAGTTTCGTGGATGGGTCTTATAGATTGTTTACTTGAATACGGTGAAAAATACTCAGAACTTAATGTTGAAGAATTTTTAAAACGAGAGAAGCATTAAACTGTTTCTCTTAATTTTGAAAAGGAGAGATTTTTTATGACTTGGGAAGAAGCGCAAAAGCTGATACCGGAACAATTTAAAGATTGCAAGGTTATAGGATGTTCTGAAAACGATAAATACTTAAGTTTTGCTGTTGTACCTAAAAATGCAAAACCCGTAACTTATGATGGCATTCATTCCAGTTACGAGTATTGCGGCAATGGATGGATGATCAACAAAAAAAACGAAAGAATTATTTTCATTTATAGATATTCTTTGTTCCGGCGAAAATATTGATAATATGGTGTCGATTTTTGAGTTAAAAGAAACGCCAATTCATAAAAAATCAGCTTTTTAAAACAAGAGAAGCATTAAACTGTTTCTCTTAGTTTTGAAAAGGAATGAATAAGATTTTAAAGGAACCGCTTCGGCGGTTCTTTTTTTTTATGCCTAAATTTAAGGAAAGGCGGTGAGAAATCAAAATGGGAAATTCTTTTGGCGAAAGGCTCAGACACGCTTGGAATGCCTTTAACGGCAACCAGCAGATACAGTATCGCGATATAGGTTCCTCATACTCATACAGACCTGACCGTGTACGATTATCCTGTCGGAATGAACGCTCAATAGTCACATCGGTTTACAACCGCATAGCTATGGACATTGCGGCTATAAAGATACGTCACGTTTATACCGATGATGACGGAAACTTTGTATCATTCATAAATTCGGGGCTGGACAACTGTTTAAGCTTTGAGGCAAACATTGATGAGAGCGGACGTTCCTTTATTCAGGATGTTGTGCTGTCGATGCTTGATGAGGGTGTAGTTGCCATAGTTCCGATAGACACCGATATTGACCCGGATATTACAAAGGGCTATGATGTTCTTTCAATGAGGACAGGACAGATAATAGACTGGTATCCACGTCATGTCAGAGTAAGGGTCTATGATGACCGGACAGGACAGAAAAGAGATGTTCTTATGGCAAAAAGCAATGTCGCCATAGTCGAAAATCCTTTATATTCTGTCGTAAACGAGCCTAACTCAACAATGCAGAGGCTTATACGAAAGCTTGTTCTTCTTGATGCAATAGATGAACAGAGCGGAAGCGGAAAGCTTGACCTTATCATTCAGCTTCCGTATGTGGTGAAGTCAGACGCACGTAAAAAGCAGGCTGAAGAGCGCCGAGCGGATATCGAACAGCAGCTGACAGGTTCAAAATACGGTATTGCTTATACCGACGGCACAGAGCATATCACCCAGCTCAATCGCCCGGTCGAAAATAACCTGATGAAACAGATCGAATATCTGACGAGTATGCTATACAGCCAGTTAGGTATTAATCAAAGTGTTCTTGACGGTACTGCTGATGACAAAGCGATGACTAATTACTATGCCAGAACCTGTGAGCCGATAGTTTCGGCTATCGTTGACAGTCTGAAACGAACATTTCTTTCCAAGACAGCCCGCACACGGAAACAGTCGATAATGTATTTCAGAGATCCGTTCAGTCTTGTTCCTCTTTCCGAGCTTTCCGAGCTTGCAGACAAGCTTACCAGAAATGAGATAATGTCAAGCAATGAAATAAGGCAGAAGATAGGCCTTAAACCGTCTAATGATCCCGACGCTGACAAGCTGAAGAATAAAAACATCTCACACCCTGATGACAGCGGAGGAGATACCAATACAAACGAAGAGGAGGAAAATCAAAATGGAGAAGTATGATTTCTCCGGCTGGGCGACGAGAAACGATCTTCGATGCTCGGACGGAAGAACTATCATGAGAGATGCATTCAAGGAAAACGATGGTCATACGGTCCCGATCGTATGGAATCACCGTCATGACACGGCGGACAATGTTCTCGGGCACGCACTTCTTGAAAACAAACCCGACGGCGTTTATGCCTACGGAAAATTCAATGACACAGAACAGGGCCGTAATGCCAAGCTCCTTGTTGAGAGCGGTGACATTTCGGCTCTTTCTATTTTTGCCAGCGGTCTCAGACAGCAGGGCGGCAATGTCATTCATGGTGACATAAAGGAAGTGAGCCTTGTGCTTGCGGGGGCAAATCCAGGAGCTTTCATCGAAACACTTGCTATTGAACATAGCGAGATGTCCGATGAAGATGCAGTCATTTATACGGACGAGGAGATAGTTCTTTGTCACAGTGATGATAATAAAAAAGAGGAGGATAACATGGACAACGAAAAGAAAGAGCCTGAAAAGCAGGCTGAAAAACCCAATGACAAGCCTGAAGAGGGCGAAGAAACAGTAAAAGACATCTTCGATACTCTCAATGAGAAGCAGAAGACAGCGGTTTATGCAATCGTTGGAGCTGCTCTTGAAAGTAAAAAAGATGATGAAGAAACCAATGAGAAAGAAGGAGAGAAAAATATGAAGCACAATCTTTTTGAAAATGATGACGTACAGAGCGACGTTCTTTCACACGCTGACGGCGAAGCGATCGTAAAGCTTGCAAAGACCAATGGTGTTGGCAGTCTTCAGGCTGCTATCGGTATTTATGCCGAAGAGAATGACGCACTTGCACACGGTATCGACAATATCGAATCACTCTTCCCCGATTACGAGGATATCAAGAAGGGTGCGCCCGAACTGCTCACAACAGATCAGGGCTGGATCTCTGCGGTCATGAATAAGGCACACAAGAGTCCTATTGCAAGAATCCGTACAAGACAGGCTGATATCAGAGATGCAAAGCTCAGGGCATACGGCTACAAGAAGGGCAAAAAGAAGAAGGAAACACCAAACTTCAAGCTTCTTTCCAGAACAACCGACCCACAGACAGTTTACAGAAAGGATGCTCTTAACCGTGACGACATTCTCGACATTACCGATTTCGATGTTGTTGAATACCAGTACGGCATCATGAAGCTCAATCTCAATGAAGAAGTAGCAACTGCGGTTATGATCGGTGACGGCCGTGAAGATGGCGATCAGGACAAGATCGAAGAGAATCACATCCGATCAATCTGGCATGATGATGAACTGTACACGATTCACACTGATGTTGACATTGCCGCTGCAAAGGCTGAACTCAATGGTACAAACACAGGCGCAAACTTCGGTGACAACTATGTTTATGCTGAAGCCATTGTAAGCTCATCACTTTATGCAAGAGAACAGTACAAGGGTTCGGGCAATCTTGATTTCTTCTGTACGCCGCATCTTCTCAATGTTATGCTTCTTGCAAGAGATATGAACGGCAGACGAATTTATGATTCCAAGTCAGACCTTGCTGCTGCACTCAACGTGAGCAACATTTATACTGTTGAACAGTTTGAGGGCAAGACAAGAAAGACGACCGATCAGAAGGTAAAGAAGCTTCTCGGTATCTTCGTAAACCTTGCTGACTACCAGATCGGTTCTGTAAAGGGCGGCGAGATCACCCGTTTCCAGCAGTTCGATATCGATTTCAATCAGGAGAAGTACCTCATTGAAACAAGACTTTCCGGTGCGCTCACAAGAGTTTACTCTGCCATTGCTCTTGAAGAGGACATTACACCTGCTTCGGGTTCTTCTGACGCTTCCGAAGACGGCACTATATAAAATGGCAAAGTTTTGCGGCATCATAGGGTTTGCGGAAACGGCTGAAACAGCCCCGGGTGTATGGAGGGGAGTTATTACTGAACGTCGGTACAAGGGCGACATTGGCAGGAACACACGGAAACTCGAAGATTCCGGAAACGTCAATGATGATATCAACATCTCGAACGAGATAAGTATCGTTGCTGATGCTTATGCCAACAATAATTTCTTTTCGATACGCTATGTTAAGTTTATGGGGGCGAAATGGAAAGTAAAGTCCGTTGATGTAAAGCCCCCGAGACTTGTATTGACCTTAGGGGGTGTTTACAATGCAGAGCAGGCTTGAACTGCACTCCGAGCTATGCAGAATACTCGGGACAAAAAATGTGTACTATCAGCCCCCTGAGTCGATACGAATGAAATACCCTGCGATCGTTTACGATCTGGAGAGTATTGAAAATATTTTCAGCGGCAATACGATATACTTACAGAAATGCCTTTACAGGGTCATTGTTGTTGACAGTGATCCTGACAGTGAGGCTGTGAAGAAGATGTCGATGCTACCAAGATGCAAGTATATAAAGCATTACATTGCTGATAATCTGAACCATGATGTTTTTCGGATCTCTGTAGATGAAAAGACCGTGGAACGAATCATAATGTAATGTTTTATTGAGTCGGTACCTTAATCGGTATCGGCTTTTTTATTTTATAAACCCAATAAGGAGGAATTTATCATGCCAAAGATGAAATGGGATCAGATCGGTGAAAGAACGTATGAGACCGGTGTCGAACAGTGTGCGCTTTTTCCCGTAACAGAAAAGACGGGCAAGTATGAGAATGGTGTGCCGTGGAACGGCGTTACCAAGGTCGAAGAGAATCCATCGGGCGGTGAAGCTACAGCGGTTTATGCAAACAACAAACAGTATCTCAATCTTATGAGTGCTGAAAAGTTTTCCGCTACTCTCGGTGCATACACATATCCGGATGCGTTTGCGGAATGCGATGGTTCAAAGGAGATCGCTCCGGGTGTATTTGCGGGTCAGCAGGCTCGCAAGACGTTCGGTCTTGCATACAAGACTCTCAAGGGCAACGACACAAAGAGCACCGACTACGGCTACACTCTTCACCTTGTTTACGGCGCGCTCGCTTCACCATCTTCAAAGTCATACAATACGGTGAACGAAAGCGCAGAAGCAGGTGAAATGTCGTGGACTATCAACACCACGCCCGTCGATGTTCCGGGTGCAAAGCCCACTGCACATCTTAAAGTGGACAGCACTAAGGTCGATGCAGCTAAGCTCAAGGAACTTGAAGATATTATCTACGGTAAGGACGGCGACGAAACAGTGCCAAAGCTTCCTCTTCCGGAAGAAGTTATTACACTCATCGGCAAGGTCACACAGGACAGCAACATTTGATAAGTGCCGTATAAGCACTGTATAAGGACTGTATTCTTTTTAACACCATATCGGGGGAGAGCGTTTTCTCCCCCTTTTATTTTTGAAAGGAGTTATTGAACATGATCAAAAAGACAATAACATATAAGGACTACAATGACAATTCGAGAACAGACACTTTTTATTTCAATCTTTCAAAGTCGGAATTGGTTGAACTGTCTGCCGAATACGGCAATTTTTCGGAAATTGCAAAAAGTAATGACCCATCGAAGCTGGTTCCGATGATGAGGAAAATCATTCTCAAGGCTTACGGCAAGAAGAGCGACGATGGTAAAAGATTTATTAAATCTGAAGAACTTTCTACCGAATTTTATCAGTCAGAAGCATATTCGTCATTATTTATGGAACTTGCTACGAACGGAGAAGAATCTTCAAAATTTATCAAAGGACTTATTCCTGCTGATATAAATGTTGTAGCGCCTGCAATCTCAATGGCATAATCAAGAAAGACCAAGGAGGACGAGGGATGTTAGAAATCACCATTCCAGAATCGGAATTGTGGGATGAAGAAAATCAGAGTTTCATACTTTTTAAGGTGCAAACATTGAAACTGGAACATTCACTCGTCTCCCTTTCAAAATGGGAGTCGAAGTGGTGTAAACCATTATTGTCAAAAGCGGAAAAGACCCGTGAAGAAACGGTCGATTATATACGCTGTATGACATTAACACAGAATGTTGATCCCATAATATATACTTTTATAACTGATGATCAGATAGCACAAGTCAATGCTTATATTAATGCCCCAATGACCGCTACGTGGATCACAGAAAGGCATAAAATAATCAACAGAAGCGAACAGATAACGAGTGAACTTATATATTATTGGATGATTGCGTTAAATATACCGGTCGAATTTCAGAAATGGCATCTGAACAAACTTTTAACGCTTATTCAGGTATGTAATATTAAGAATCAGCCGGTTAAGAAAATGTCACAGAGTGAGATTTACGAACATAATGCAGCGCTTAATGCTATGCGGCGTAAACAAAATCATAGTTCCGGATAAGGGGAAATTAATAATGATCAAAGTCACTCATAAAGGAGATTTTTCAAAGACTTTAAAGTATCTCGCATCGAGTAAAAGTGCGTTAAAGCGACTTGATCTTGATAAATACGGAAAAGAGGGCGTTATTGCTTTATCGGCAGCAACGCCAAAAGGCAGTGGAAAAACAGCCGAATCTTGGTATTACACGATAACCAAAAATAACGGCATATACAAGATTTCATTTTGTAATTCCAATATTGAAAATAATATTTCGATTGCAATATTAATTGAATATGGTCACGGAACAAGAAACAGCGGTTGGGTGGAAGGTAAAAAATACATAGCCCCGGCAATTCAGCCGATAATGGATAAAATAGCGGAAAGTGCTTGGAAGGAGGTTACCGATTCATGAAAGATGTAGAAGAAAGAATAGTTCAAATGGAATTTGACAACCGGCAGTTTGAAACAAATGTCAACACGTCGATTTCATCTTTGGAAAGATTAAAAAGTTCTCTTGATTTCAGTGGAGCATCTCAGGGACTTGAAACTATTGATTCTACCGCCGGACGCATGGACTTTTCTATATTGAATAATGCTGTCAGCTCTGTGATCGGCGGATTTAACAGTCTTGAAGTCATAGCGATAACGGCGTTATCGAATATTACAAATTCCGCCGTCAATGCCGGAAAGAGAATACTTAGTTCGTTGACGATCGAACCAATAAAAACAGGTTTTAACGAATACGAGTTAAAGATGGATTCTATACAGACGATAATGGCATCCACCGGAGAGAGCGTAGACACGGTCAATAAGTATCTTAAAGAATTAAACGAATATTCTGATAAAACAATCTATTCATTTGCTGATATGACCAATAATATTGGTAAGTTTACAAATGCCGGTGTTAAACTTGAAGACGCAGTTGCTGCTATTAAGGGTGTGAGCAACGTTGCTGCAGTGTCCGGAGCAAATGCTAATGAGGCATCAAGAGCAATGTATAATTTTGCTCAGGCGTTATCAGCCGGTAATGTAAAACTCATTGATTGGAAGTCAATAGAAAATGCCAATATGGCTACCGTCGAATTTAAGAACCAGCTTATTCAGACTGCAGTATCTCTTGGGACCGTTACACAGACAGCTGATGGAATGTATAAGACCCTTAAAGGTAATGTGTTTGATGCAACACACGGATTCAACGAAGTTCTTCAGGATCAATGGATGACATCCGAAGTTCTTGTTACAACTTTAAAGGATTATGCAGATGAAACGACCGAGATAGGACAGAAAGCTTATGCCGCTGCGCAGGACGTTAAAACATTTTCACAGTTTATGGACACGCTTAAAGAGGCTGCTCAATCCGGTTGGTCCGAAACATGGGAGCTTATTGTCGGTGACATAAACGAGGCAAAAGCTGTATTTAAAGAATTATCCGATATTGTGGGCGGTGTTATCGACGATTCCTCGGAAGCTCGAAATGCGCTTCTTGGTGGTGCATTAAATTCAAAATGGGATGAATTTGCTGATTCTGCAGCCGATGCCGATATTTCGATAAACCGTTTAAAAGAACAAATTATCAATGTCGCTAAAACTCACGACGTCGAAATCGATAAGATGATAGAAGACAATGGTTCTTTTGAGGAAAGTCTGAAAGAAGGCTGGCTTACAGCCGATATTGTTTCGGAGGCTATTGGCAAAATAGCTGATGAAACAGATAATGCAGCAAAAGAATCTGAAAAAGCTGCAGAGAAATTCACTAATCTCAAACAATCATTTGCAAGCTCGTTTTATGATATGGATTCGGTAATGAATCAGTTTACCTCAGCTATGATGTCCTCTAATTCTGAAACTGTAGCGGCTTTTGATGCCCTTGGTGTTGCGACTTCCGAAAATACGGAGGAAGTGAAAGCAAGTCTCGATGATCAGGTGGAAGCATACCGAAGCAGTCTTAATAAAGAACTGGATGCAGCAAAAGCTAAAAATGAGCAGGAAATCGATGAATTTAAGAAATTTCAGGAAGATGAGACGGATGTTCTGAATAAAACTCTTGATGCTGAGATGGATGCACTTACGAAATCCCTCGATGCCGAACTGAACGAACTCGAAGCCTCTCACGATGCAAAATTAAAACTCATCGATGATGAATATACCGAAAAACTCAAACTCCTTGACGAAGATAAGTATAATCAGATCAAAGCAATCGAAGATGAGATCAACGCAATTGATGCTAAAACAGAAGCTGAAAACAAAGAAGCCAAGGAGAAGGAAAACAATCAGAAACGTCTTGAATTACAAAAGAAGGTTTCAGATGCATCTGATTATGAATCAAAGAAGAAAGCTCGGGAAGCTCTTGATGAATTTGACAAAAAGCTTGCTCAAGATAAAATACTTGAAGAACGCAAACAGCGTAAGTCAGAGCTTAATGAAAAGAAGAAAAACATAAACGAGCAGTATAATATTGACAAAAAGAATCTTCAAAGCATAAAAGAAGCCAATAAAAAAGAGGAAAATGATCAATACAAAATAGCCAAAGAAAATCTCAAGTCGACTCAAGCCGAAGAGAAAAAAGCGTTAAAAGAAGTTCATGATGAAAAGAAAAAGGCGCTTAAAGATGAACATGAAACCAAGCTGAAAAATCTAAAAATTGAAAAAGATGCCGAAATCGATGCTATAAAAGAATCAAACGACGCCTCATTAAAGGGTTTCAAGCGTGAAATTGATGCGCAAAAGGAAGCTTTGAAAGATACTCCGGTTATGCGAGACTCTAACGTTGTTTTTCAGGAAACAATAGATGCTCTTGATAAGATCGAGAACCAGGAGGAGAAAGCCCGCCTTGCAGCTGCTATTTTTGGGGATACTCTCGGTGCAATAGGCGATTCGACCGATGCCGATTCATCTAAAATGAGAGATTTTGCAAAGCAGGTAAACACAGTTTATACCCCGGCAAATAAACTTATAGGTTTATTTTCTCGAACAAGCGGTCGAGATCTCCTGATCGATTCATTCAGAAATATTCTTTTAAGCATTATTGATATTTCACAGTCGGTGAGCGACGCTTGGAATAGCATAATGCCAAAGTTTGATTCTGAAGATCTATATAATATTATCAAAGCTTTTGATGATTTTACAAAAAAGATAAAGGACTTTACCGGTGGCTTAAATAACGGCGATGGAAAAACCAATAACTTTAAAAGCACGTTGAGAGGTTTGTTCGCTGTGCTTGATATTGGTTTGCAGATATTTTCAGCCGCATTTAATGCTGTTAAAAAACTCATAGGGGTGTTTGTTAATATCGGTGAAGCAACTTCCGGAGTAACAGGTTCTATAGGTGAATGGTTGGTCTCTATCGATGAGTCGATAAAAAAGAATGATGTATTCGGTAAAATCTTCGATACAATAGCTGATGTTATTGTATCAGTATCGGAAGGACTAAAAGAATTTGGCAATACTCTTTATGACGTTTTCTTACCGATTGGAGATTATCTGCAACCGGTCGTCGACAAAGTTTTAGACACGTTTGGTAAAATCAAAGACTCTTTCAAATCGTTTAGCAAAAGTGATGCTGACGGTTTGTCTGAAACTGTTGACGAAGTGAAAACAAAAATAAATCCGCTTACAAAAATAATCGATGTCTTCAAAATGGCGATGGATAAACTCACATCGGTATTCAAGAAAGTGGCTCCGGTATTTTTAGCAATCGGAAGTGTCCTTAAGAATGTATTTTCAAAAATTGCCGAAACAATTTCAGAAGGCGTCGGAAATATTGATTCCGGGAAACTCGCTGATCTTATAAATAGTGGGTCATTAGCGGCTCTTACTGCCGGGGTTATGTCACTTGTTAAGAAACTTAAAGAAGGAATTTCCCCGGTTTCAGGTGTCATTGACAGTATAAAAGACATACTCGGTGGATTAAAAGATACGCTGGAAGCATATCAGAATGATATTAAAGCAAAAACATTGCTGAAAATCGCTGAGGCAATTGGTATTTTAACCATTTCGATGCTCGTGTTGTCCACAATAGAACCCGACAAATTAACAAGCGGATTAGCTGCTATGGCAGGAATGCTTGGCGAATTAATGGGATCAATGGCAGTATTCTCTAAAATTGCCGGAAGTGACGGTATATCGTCATTGAGTAAGCTGTCGAACAGTTTAATTTTACTTTCGGTTGCAGTGTTATTGCTGTCAGCAGCAGTTAAGAAACTTGCGGATCTTGATAATGATGAACTAACTAAAGGTCTTATTGGGGTGGGCGTTTTAATAGGTGAACTTACTGCCGCTGCAAAAATATTATCAACATCGACTGATAAACTTATAAAGGGAGCTGGCGGATTAATCATATTTTCTGCTGCAATTTGCATACTCGTATCTGCTGTTCAGAAACTTGGGAAGCTAAATACAAGTGACCTTACAAAGGGATTGATCGGGGTTGGTGTCCTTATGGGTGAACTTGTCACATTCTTGAAACTAACAGATGTTGATGGAATGAGTGTTAATAAGGGGGTTGGTATTCTTGCATTATCAGCCGCTTTACTCGTTATGTCTAATGCAGTTAGGTCATTCTCCGAACTTGATACAAAAGCTATGATACAGGGTCTTATTGGCATTGGGGTCGTTCTGGCTGAAATAGCCGGGTTCTTAAAATTGACTGGCGATAGTAAAAAAGTTCTGTCAACTGCCGTCGGACTTACGGTTCTTGGGGCGGCAATGCTTATATTTGCAAATGCCGTTGGACAATTTGGAGATATGTCAATTTCCGAATTGGTTAAGGGACTCGCTGGAATAGGCATTTCTCTTGGAATCATAGTTGCAGCACTACATTTAATGCCTAAAAATATGATTGGGATAGGTGCCGGCTTACTTATTGTGGCTGCGGCTATGAAAGTGATTGCAAACGCATTAAGCGATATGGGACAGATGACATGGGAACAACTGTTAGTTGGGATGACAGCACTGGCAGGATCGCTTGCAATTCTTGCTATTGCGGTTAATTCCATGACAACCGCTTTGCCCGGAGCTGCTGCTATTCTTGTTGTTGCAGCGGCAATCGCTATACTTACACCGGCATTAAAAAGTCTCGGTAATATGTCTTGGGAATCCATTGGGAAGGGGTTGCTCGCCCTTGCTGCGGCTTTTGCAGTATTTGGGGTTGCAGCATTAGTTTTAACGCCAATTGTACCATCAATGCTGGCTCTTGGGGGAGCAATAGCGCTTTTAGGAGTTGGAATACTTGCTTGCGGCGCTGGCGTTCTTGCGTTTTCTGCAGGATTGACAGCACTTGCGGTAGCCGGTACGGGTGCAGCCGCAGCGATAGTAGCTATTGTATCCGCAGTATGTGGCCTTATTCCCGTGATAGCCGGTGCCCTTGCTGAAGGTGTTGTTACTTTGATAACTATTATCGGAGAAAGTGGTCCACAGCTTTCAACGGCGGTTGCAGATTTGATAATTGCGCTATCTGACGCTGTAATTACGGCTCTTCCGCCGTTATTAGATGTCTTGAGAGCTTTTATAGATTCTGTTTTAGATCTGCTGCTTGAATACATACCAAAACTTACTGATGTTGGTCTTCAAATGCTGATAGGTTTCATAGAAGCAATCGATAAAAATCTGGGTAAATTAATTGATTCGGCGGTAAATGTTGTTGTAACATTTATAAATGGCGTTGCGGACCAGACGAAAAAGATTTCTGACAGTGCTTTTTATGTGATCATAACCTTTATTAATGGACTGGCAGATTCGATACGGGAAAATACCCCATTATTGATGGATGCGATTAACAATCTTATTGATTCGCTTATAGGAGCGGTGTTGGATATTCTTGAAGGCTCGGTTGATATCATAAAAAATGCCGGTGAGAAAATAATGGATAGTGGCCTTGTTAAGGGAATTAAGGAAAAATTTGAGGTCATAAAATCTACTGTTAATGAAATCCCATCGATGATCGTTGAAGGAATAAAAAATGGGATCGAAAAAGTTAAAGAAGTTGGCTCCAACATTATTGAGGGCTTGAAAGATGGTATTACCGGCGGTATAGATACCATTAAAGAAAAAGCCTCGGAGTTAGGCGAAAGTGCACTTAATGGTATTAAGGATTTTCTTGGTATTCATTCACCATCAACCGCATTTGCTGAAATTGGCCAATATGCTGATATCGGTTTTATAAACGGTTTGAAATCAATGCTGCCGGACATCGCTGATCAGGCAACTAATATTGGAGACACTGCTACAGATACACTTGCGGATTCGTTTTCCAACATATCTGATTATATAGATAGTGATATGGGTATTCAGCCGACAATACGCCCTGTGCTTGATCTTTCGGAGATAAATTCCGGCGCACAGACTATCGATGCTATGATGAGTGGTGATTATGCTATGTCTGTCGGAAGTTCATTTGACGAGGCAAAGAGCACACCGGAAGAAGGCGGTTCGGAAACGCCGGAGGGTAATTCAAGTTCATTGACGTTCAACCAATACAACATGAGCCCGAAAGCTTTGTGCAGGCGTGATATTTACCGTGCGACAGTTGAAGGTTTACAGCTTGCGACGGCGATGAGGTGATATTTATGGATGAATACAAACTTATAGTGACAAATTCTTACGGCGAGAGCATTGATCTTTTCAATGACAAAGAGGCAGTTCTTACATCTCTCGATGGGGTAAGTCTTGAGGCTGATGTCAACACGATGAATTTAAGCGGAATTGACGGTTCTTCATTCGTAAGTTCACGTCTTCCCGAACGAAACATATCCATCGTCATACAGTATCGAAATGAAGTGATCGATGCCGAAAAATCAAAGCTTCGTATATACAGGATATTCAGACCGAAAGAGATCGTTAAGATCCGATTTATTTCGCAAAATCAGGACAGATATGTTGAGGGTTATGTCACCAAGTGTGACACGCCCCCGACTACTTTCCCGATGATTTCGCAGGTATCCGTAAAGGTACCCGATCCGTACTGGCACACTTTTGAAAATTACAGAACATTACTTTGTGGAGTATCGCCGTCATTTGAGTTTATCAAAGACAATACAGAATTAAACTGTGTTGAATTCAGTGTGACAAAGAATTCGCTCCTTACCGGTATTGATTATGAGGGCGATTCGACTGTCGGTTTTACGGTCGTATTTGAGATAAAGGCACCTGTTGCTGTGATAGGCATACGAAGCATCAATTCAGACACTGCACTCAGGGTCAAGGCTGATTTTTATGAGGGTGATGTGATAACGATATGCACCATACCAAAGCATAAGGAAGTGACCCTGCTTCGCAATTCAGAGAGGTTTGATTATCTTATAAAGATGACACCCGGAAGTCGTTTTCCGATGCTTTATCCGGGTGAAAACGTGTTAGAGGTGCTGCTTGAAGGCGGAACGTCGGCTTCCGTAAATGTCAATTGCCTTTACGAGACATTGTTCGGAGGTATCTGATGGATCTGTATATTTATGACGAAAGCGTATCTTTGATAGGCATCACAGACATATACGGTTCACTTATGTGGATAAGAAGGGCATCTTCTGCGGGGGCGTTTGAATTGCACGTTCCCGCCGATCCGCATAACATAGCCGTTTTACAACCGCATCGTTATGTATATCGTCCCGATGTTGACGAAGCAATGTACATTTCTACGATAAAGGAAGCCAAGACTGACGAGGGCAACACCCTTACAGTATCGGGTTACACGTTGGACGGGTTATACCGAAAAAGAAAGCTTCCTGATAATATTGATAAAAGAAGTCTTTTTAAGACACTTGAAAAATGTTCAAGCTTTGGGTGTAAAACCGTTTTTCTTGATCCGAACGGATATGACAGTCGGAAGATAGACAATTCAAGCATTGACAGCACTGAGTCGGCTGAGGAGTATATAAGATACGTTCTTAAAAAGCTTGAATGCCAAATGGCAGGAAGGCTGAATATTTATGACAGGCAGCTTGAATTTACTCTTGTAAAATCGAGAGATCTGTCTGACAGGCTCATATTTTCCGAAGATTACGATAATCTGACGAATTCGACTTATGAATTTTCGGAAGAGGGGTGTGCAAACACCATATATGGGCGATGCAATGACCCGGGTGATGATGTTGAAAAACCTAATGGACTGCCAAGATATACACTTGGTGATGACAAACGCGGGTTGGCTTCGACCGAAAAGGTGATATATGTTGATCCTGTTGTAGAACTTGGTTTAAGGGTTGTTTATGATGTAGATGGAGTACCCGAATTTGAGGAATACAACTATGTCAATTACGACGAGTCGCTCGCGGCTCTGAAAGAAAAGTGCGATGCTGAGGCGAAAAAATACACTGAGAATTTTACGGCAGATGTAATGATCTCGGATCTATACAGGTCGACATTTGATGTAGGTGATACGGTGGCAATTCAAAATGACTTGCGAAACACCCGATATTACAAGCCGATAGAAGAGGTGGAGGAAACCTTTGACGAAACAGGGCACTCTGTTACGCCTACTTTCGGTGAGCCGTTGAAAACTATTTATGATTTTATTAAATATTAAAGGGAGGTCAATGCTATGGACTCATTTCCTCATGACAGTGTTAATCATGACAGACTTTATTCAGCGTCGGATTTTCGCGATTATTTCACGCCTTTTGTGAATAACGGCGTTTTTGCGGAGCCTGCAAATTCATGCATGGTAATGGCTGTCGGGAGTGACCGAAAAGTCGTTGTAAAGGCAGGGCGATGCTTTATAAACGGCTGTGTCGGTCACACGGACGGGACTGAGAGATTTATCATACCTGCTTCTGACATATATTTAGCAAGGTATGATCTCATTGTTGTGCGGTTCGACCTTGAAGAGCGGGATATGCATATCGAACTTATCAAAGGTGAACCAAGTACAGAACCTGTATATCCTAAGATAGAGCGGTCAGCGCTCAAATATGATCTCGCACTTGCTGCAATAAAATCAGTTCCGACCGAGTATGATATTGCACAAAGTGATATTACCGATCTAAGGTTCGATATGAATTATTGCGGCATTGTAAGCGGATTGGTGAGGATAACAGATACTACTGATCTGTTTGCACAGTATCAGGAGATATGGGACAAGTTTGTTGCTCAGCTTGGTGCAGATGATCGGATCACCATTAACACTGCTGATATAAAGGCACGAAAAAACATTATGTCGGTAAAAGTACAGCTCCCGTTTGACATGACGGGGCTCATGAAAATATAGGAGGCAATATGACATACAGTGAAACAATAAAAGCGAGCAAAACATGGACGTGCCCGAAGTCAGGCATCTATAAAATTATCTGTGTCGGCGGAGGCGGCTCGGGGGCAGCATCTATTAAAAATTTAGCGGACACAGTTACAAGCGGCACAGCAGGCGGTACGACAGCTTTTGGTACATACTTATCGGCATCGGGCGGTGCTACGGGCGCTGATGCATACACAAAAGGGTATATAAACAACGGCGGCAGTGCTATTAATGGCTACAATGGCGCATCGGTGTATGGCACCCCAAATACGGCGAGTGTAACTGGCTGCGGCTATGGAGCAAGCGGGCAGGCTTACTCAAAAGCAGGAAATACGTTTATCACCGGAGGACAGCCCGGAGAGGTTGTATCCGGTATTTTTGATATTGATGTCGGCAAGCAGGTAGCCTGCACAGTCGGCAAGGGGGGCATAGGGACAACAGTATCGGACGGCACAAGCAACGCAGTATACTGTTATCCCGGTGCAGACGGTGCGATCATGATACAGTATCTCGGCGTGTAAGGAGGTAAAATTATGTATGCTTATATTATCAATAACATTGTAAGGGAGCTCATTCCCGATACAGATACAGCGTTCCCGGATATTCCAATTGAACAGAGATATCCATCCGATGTGATCGACAAGTGTATTCGTGTTGAGGATGATGCCGATGTAAGGATCAACATGATCTACGACCCCAAAACGGGAGAATTCAAGGAAAGGGAAATCGCATCATCGCCTATACCGGAGGATATCGAGGGTGCAAAGGCTTACAGAATATCCGAAAGTAAGGAAAAACTTGCTGAATGGCTTGAAAATCATCCGTACACACATACCGATGGGAAAAAATATTCCTGCACAGCTGAAAAACAGAGCTTGCTTAACGGCAATTTAGCAAGTTACGAACGTGCTGTAAAAGCCGGTATCGACTATCCTTTGAAATGGAATTCTACGGGTGAAGAGTGCAAATCTTGGGAATATTCAGATCTGCTTATTCTTTCGCTTTCTATTGCCGGATATGTTGCCCCGAGGGTTTCGGCACAGCAGGCAATCGAGATCAAGATCGGCAATTGTCAGACAGTCGAAGAGGTCAATGCGGTGGTGATCAATTATGATAACCATACCTCGGAAAACTGAGAGTGTTATTCCGATAAGCATTTCACAGGTGCTTAATGACAGTGACACGGCGGTATTTATGCTGAAGAGCGGTGAAACGGTCATCCTCAGCAAGGAGATAATTCAAAATGGCGACGACTGCGTCATACATTTATATGCATCTGATACCGCTGATGTTGATGTCGGGTATTATCGATACTCGATCGTTATCACTAAAAGTGATGAAACGTCTTTTAGCTTTGACGGAAAGGCATATATAAAGGAAAACGGTTCGTCGGGGGCGTTTGTAAGAGGAGGAGACGTACTGGGCAGTTCAGCATCAGGCAGGACAGACAGCGATTTTATTCATACAAATACTGCTGCCGGGTGGAACGCTCAAAAGAAGCTTATCGGAAAAGCCGGTCACATTTATGTTTACACCGATCATTCAGCTGTTGATGGTGTACCCGTTCCGAATATAAAGATAGGCGACGGAAAGTCTTATTTGATCGATAATCCGTTCATTTCACTGCCGTTGGAGGAGGCTTTGAAGCTTCACAGTGAAGACACAGCAAAGCATATCTCATCGGACGAGCGAAATACTTGGAACGGCAAGGTGCGATGTATCACTTACTCGATCAAACTGTCTGATGATGGCAAAACACTGATACTTATTGGTTCGGACGGTAAAATATCGAGTGTTCCGTTTGGTCTCGATAGTTCATTCAGTATTAAAAGTCGAATCCAATACTTCAGTGATGTTTTTAAAATACTATAGAACAATGAAGGTTTTTGTATGGAGAAAATCAAAATAGGGTTAAAGTATGCTTTTCTGCTGGTTATCGGCGGTTTGGTATACATACTTATTGAACTGTTCTTCCGTGGTCAGACACACATCTCAATGTTCTTCCTCGGAGGAGTTTGTTTTATATCGGTGGGGTTGATCAATGAGGTATTCTCTTGGAAGACCCCTCTGATAATTCAGATGATAATTGGCGGTATGATCATAACGCATTTGGAATTTATTTCTGGATGCGTACTCAATCTGCTGCTTGGACTGAATGTTTGGGATTACTCGAATATGTATGGAAATATTTTGGGGCAGATATGTCCGTTGTTTTCATTCATTTGGGTGATGATGTCGGGCGTGGCTATCATACTTGATGACTGGATAAGATATTTATTTTTCGGGGAAGAAAAGCCGCATTATACTATTATATAGAGGAGTGAATTATAAATGGATCGCGAAAAGATCAATGAGATCAACAAGTCGTTTGCGCTTGGGATGACACCTGAACAGGTTTCTGTCAATGAAAATATTGATTTGGCGACGGCAGAGCAGATTTTATACGACAATGCCGATGAGGTTGCCTCTCTAAAGGAATACATTGAACAGATGGGAGGAATGTAATATGGAAGCGGTCAAGGTCATTGATGTGTCCAAACACAATGGGATAATTGATTTCAAAGCTGTAAAGGCATCGGGAATTTACGGGGTAATTATTCGAGCCGGTTATGGCAGGTCGGTATCGCAGAAAGACCCGACATTTGAGAATTATTACAAGAATGCAAAAGAAGCCGGACTTATGGTCGGAACATACTGGTATTCTTATGCTGAGTCGCCTGCGGAAGCGGAGATAGAAGCCGTTGCATTCTGTAAAGCTATTGAGGGAAAGTCGTTTGAGCTTCCCGTGTATTACGACATTGAGGAGAAGAAGCATTTATCGCTTGGCTTGAAAGTTTGTTCGGAGATGGTGGACAGATTTTGCAGACATCTTGAAGAAAAGGGATATTTTGCGGGCATTTATTCTTTTGATGCTTTCTACACAAATTTCTCTGACGAGGTCAAGAGAAAATATTCAAAATGGGTCGCTCGTGTTGAAAATATCAAGCCTGTACGGTGTACTGATTACGATCTTTGGCAGTACACATGGAAAGCGTCCGTAAAAGGTATGGCAGGGGAGTGCGACTGCAGCTATTGCTACAAGGATTTTCCCTCGATCATCAAGAAAGCGGGACTTAACAAAACCGCTGAAATTGTACCGAAATTCAATGTTACTGCGAGAATGGCTAACTTAGATAAGGATTACGCAGTAAAAGTTTCGGAACAGTGTCAAAAGCTTGGTATGACGGTCGTCATAAGCGAGGACTGATGGAGGATAGAATGGCAGAAGTTTTACAGGCAATTATTACTGTGTTATGCTCGGTCATTGCATCGTCGTCATTCTGGCTGTTCGTGGAGAAAAAGTCAAACAAGAAAGATCTGTCTTCCAAAATGCTGATCGGTTTGGCTCACGAACGCATTGTATCTCTCGGAATGGATTACATCAAGAGAGGCTGGATAACCAAAGATGAATATGAAGATCTTCGTGACTATCTTTACAAGCCATACAAAGAGCTTGGCGGCAATGGAAGTGCTGAGAGGATAATGCTTGAAGTTGACAAGCTTGAAATAAGATAAGGAGTGGTATCAATGAGTAACAAGGTTTATGACATACTTAAGTGGATCGCAATGTATTTACTCCCTGCGTTGGGAACGTTATATTTTGCACTTGCGTCGATCTGGGGACTTCCTTACGGTGAACAGATCGTTGGCACGATAACAGCTATTGACACGTTCCTCGGTGTTATTCTTGGAATCAGTTCTGTTAAGTACAATAAGAGGTACTAAAAGGAGCAGCAATTGAGGGCGCTTTTACATGATTTGTATATTTGATGCGTAGATTGATGGTGTTTTGCGGCTTTATGGCTTTTGTTGAGGAAGCTATGAAGGCGTAAGAAACAACGTACTTACGTTATTTAACGAATAAAAAAGCTCCTCTTGGTCAATTCCAAGGGGAGCTTTTTGTATGTTTATATGATGCGGCTATCGTTCGCCGCTTGCTCACAAAAATATAAGCAGATAAAAACTCCTCTCTGCCGATTTCGACAGAGAGGGGAATTTTTTATTCACCTATCATATTCAAAAAGTATTCGTGTACAAAGGTGTCATCGTTAAGCTCAGGGTGAAAAGCGATAGCAAGCTGCTTGTTGTACCGTACCGCAGCTGTCTTGCTGTCAACGACCGAAAGCACTTCCGTCTTTCTGGGATCGCTCGCATAAGGTGCGCGGATAAAGGTCATAGGAACGCTTTTTCCTGCAAAATCAGCCTCCGTGAAAAAGCTGCCGAGCTGTCTGCCGTAAGCATTGCGCTTTACAGTGAAAGGCATCGTGCCGAAGCATGGTTCTTCGCCGCCGTCTATCTTTTCGGCGAGGAGTATCATTCCCGCGCAAGTGCCGAAAACAGGCAGACCATTCTGTATCTTTTCTTTGAGCGGCTCATAAAGTCCAAGCTCATGAAGAAGCTTTTTCTGAACTGTGCTTTCGCCGCCCGGAATTATCAAACCGTCAAAGCTGCGGTCGATGTCGGGAAGCTGACGTATCTCGAAGCACTCCGCTCCAAGCTGTGAAAGCTTTTTTTCGTGTTCGATAAATGCGCCCTGAAGCGCAAGCACACCAATAACAGGCTTGCTCATTACTTGCCTCTTTCTGCCATAAGGAGTGCGATCTCCTGCTCGTTGATGCCGACCATTGCTTCGCCGAGGTCTTCGGAAAGCTCTGCAAGAAGCTTTGCATCGTTGAAGTTCGTAACTGCCTTAACTATCGAAGCTGCGCGCTTTTCGGGATTGCCCGACTTGAAAATTCCCGAACCTACGAAAACGCCCTCTGCACCGAGCTGCATCATAAGCGCTGCATCGGCAGGAGTTGCAACGCCGCCTGCGGCAAAGTTTACAACCGGAAGCTTGCCGTTTTCGGCAACATATTCAACAAGGTCAAAGGGTACACGAAGTTCCTTTGCAGCCTCGAAAAGCTCGTCCTTTGACATTGAAGTGAGCTTGCGGATTTCGCTCTGCATCATTCTCATGTGACGAACAGCCTGAACAACGTCGCCCGTGCCCGGTTCGCCCTTGGTTCTTATCATAGATGCACCTTCGTTGATACGGCGGAGCGCTTCGCCGAGGTCTTTCGCACCGCAAACGAACGGAACATCGAATTCGCGCTTGTTGATGTGATATTTGTCATCGGCAGGGGAGAGAACTTCCGATTCATCGATGTAGTCGATCTCGATCGCTTGCAGGATCTGTGCCTCTGCGAAATGACCGATACGGCACTTTGCCATTACAGGAATGGAAACGGCATTCTGGATCCCCTTTATCATCTTGGGGTCGCTCATTCTTGAAACACCGCCTGCCGCTCTTATGTCAGCAGGAATTCTTTCAAGTGCCATTACAGCGCAAGCGCCTGCAGCTTCTGCGATCTTAGCCTGCTCGGGAGTGGTAACGTCCATAATAACGCCGCCCTTGAGCATCTGCGCGAGGTTTTTATTCAATTCATATCTTACGTTTGCCATATTGATTGTCCTTTCTCTATCGGAACGGTAAGTTTATGCCTTTATTATAGGAAAATTTTTTCGCACGGTCAAATTATTTCGTGAACGTTTTATTTTGTACAAAAATATAATTGATGCATAAATTACGATAGTTTGGACTGTGGTAAAATATGAAAAATGACAATGGAATAGTAACGGTAATTTGTTGCTGAAAAGCTTGCTGTCAAAACTTACAAAATCTATCGGTAAAGATATGGACAAGTTGTCAGAAATGCAGAATAATACTAAACACCAATAAAATACAGGAAAAAATCTGCGCCGAAATCCAATATAAACCTGTTTTCAACATCAACCTGTTTTTAACAGCTACAAGATTGTCGGCTTGATTTTTTCTGAATTTTAAATGGTGTTTAGTATAAATTTATCTGTTAAAGCAAATGAAAAGTGAGAAAATATATTGATTTGACAGCGGTTGATAAAGCTGTTATAATAAAAAAGACGAAAGGAAGTGGAAAATGGCGTATTACCTTATGAATAAAGACGTTCCGTGGCTTTGGTTCAGCTGTGAGCGTGATGAATATGATGATGTTCGGCTTGATGAGCTTGAATGGTTCACAGATATCAGACCGTTGGGTTATTCCGACCTTTCCGACCTCCTTAACAGACGAAAAGCGCCAAATCACCGAAAGCATATCGAACAACTTCTTGAAAGATACGGCTGTGCGGATATTGACGGCTTCATAAAGGTCACACACGCTGTTTCGCTGCCTTTAAGCTCCGCAAAGTCATAACGAAAATTTGCGTATAATACGAAGTATTATTTGTTTCAGTTTTTTGAGAACCCCAGATGATATTTCTGCGGCAGTATTTTCTTGAAAGGGGCAAAATCATGGCAAATATAACAGCAAAATTTTTCTCAAATTCACTCAACCGAAAAATTACCTTTGAAATGTATATTCCGAATGACGAGCCGTGCGAAAGCGGCGAAAAAATGAGAACGCTTTTCCTGCTTCACGGCTATACGGGGGAGGCGAACAACTGGGTCCCCGAGGAACTGGCGAAGAAATACAATTTCGCGGTCGTCGTTCCGAACGGGGAGAACAGCTTCTGGCTGGACGGACTTTCCACGGGACATAAATACTGCACCTTTGTCGGGGACGAGCTTGTGAAGTTCGTCCGCCGCACATTCGGACTTGCAATAAGTGCCGATGAAACCTACATAATGGGACTTTCAATGGGCGGTTTCGGTGCGCTCCATACAGCGCTGACCTATCCGGAAAATTTCGGCAAAACTGCGGCGATGTCTTCTGCACTTATCGTACACGAAATTGCGCATTTGAAGTCGGGCGAAAACAACGGCGTTGCAAACTATGACTATTACCGAGAGTGCTTTGGCGAACTTGAAACGGCAGAAGAACGCGACAGCAACCCCGAAGTCCTGGCAAAAAAGCTTAACGAAAGCGGCAGACTTCCGGAAATTTTTATGAGCTGCGGAACGGAGGATTTTCTGCTTGAAAACAACCGAGCTTTTCATAATTACCTTAAAAGCATCGATGCGCCGCACGTTTATCTCGAAAGCAAGGGCGCACATGATATGACTTTCTGGAGTGAATACACGGAGAAATTTGTTCAGATGATGTTTGAGTAAAATGACATAAAAACAAGCCCTCCGACTTTTGAACGGAGGCTTGACTTTATATTTTATTGGTGTTTAGTATTAGCATAATGAAGTGTGTTTGTCAAGCGTTGGGAGAGGATCTTTCACGGGCAAAAAGCATTGTGATCCGTCTGCCGATATGATATAATACTATTGAAAAAATCATCGCAAAATCTCAAATTTCAACCGTCAGTTCAGGCAGATATCAGGCTTTTCGCCGAGTGAATACAGGAGCAGGTCAGAACGATGAAACAGAACGAATACACCAACGTTACCCACGGCTTTCCGCCGTTTTACAGCGAAAGCTCCAAGCTGCTCATTCTCGGCAGCTTTCCGTCCGTAAAGTCAAGGGAAGACGGCTTTTTCTACGGACACCCACAGAACCGTTTCTGGAAAATGCTCGCCGCTATCTACGGTGAAGCTTTGCCGACCGATATAACGCAGAAAAAAGTCTTGCTCGAACGGCATAATATCGCGCTTTATGATGTTATTTACAGCTGCGATATAGTCGGTTCGAGCGACAGCAGCATAAAGAATGTCATTCCTGCAAATTTGAGTGAAATTATCGGAATTTCGCAGGTCGAACGGATAATTCTGAACGGAAAAACGGCGGAGAAATTCTTTCGGAAGTATCAGGACAGTTCGCTTTTCGATATGGCGGCTGTTATGCCCTCGACAAGCCCTGCGAATGCGGCTTTTTCGCTCCAAAGGCTTATTGAGGTGTGGGGTGAGGCGCTTCTTCGCGTAAATTGTTAAACGGAAAAAACTGTGATTGCTGAACTTGACGAAAAATTTTACCCATTATCGTCTTATTGCACAAACTTTTGATAAATTTATTGTAAAATCTTGAAAAAACCGCAGAAATGTAATATAATATTTTTATTATAGAAACACTATGGAAAATTTTTTCATCTTTAGAATATTTTTAAGGAGAGTTGAATATATGAGATTGGTTACACGCTCGGATTTTGACGGCCTTGCCTGCGGAGCATTGCTCAAGGACGTAGGAGTTATCGATTGCTGGAAGTTCGTTCATCCGAAGGATCTTCAGGACGGACTTGTTGAGATCACAAAGGACGATTGCCTTGCAAACGTTCCGTTCGTTGAGGGCTGCGGACTTTGGTTCGACCACCATTCCAGCGAATTTGAGAGAAATCAGCTCGAGGGAAAATTCGTCGGCGAAAGCAGACTTACACCCTCCTGCGCACGTATCATCTATGATTACTACGGCGGCGAGGAACGTTTCTCGCACTATGATGAGATGATGGAAGCTGTTGATAAGGTTGACAGCGGACATCTTACAAAGGAAGAGATCCTTCACCCCGAGGGCTGGATACTTATCGGCTTCCTTATGGATCCGAGAACAGGTCTCGGAAGATGGAGAAACTTCACAATTTCAAACTATCAGCTTATGGAAAAGCTCATCGACTGCTGCCGCACGATGAACACGGAAGAGATACTTGCACTCCCCGATGTCAGGGAGCGTATCGAAGTTTACAACGAGCAGACCGAGAAGTTCATCGAAATGGTAAAGGCTCACACACATGTTGAAAAGGACGTTATCATCTCCGACCTCCGCGGCGTTGACCCTATCTATTCGGGCAACAGATTCCTTATCTACAGCCTTTATCCAGAGCAGAATATATCCGCTTGGATAGTAAACGGCAAGGGAGGCGCAGGCTGCAGTGCTGCTGTTGGCTACTCGATACTTAACAGAACATCAAACGTTGATGTCGGACATCTTATGCTCAAATACGGCGGCGGCGGACACAAGGCTGTCGGAACGTGCCAGTTCAGCGATGCGAATATGGATACCGAGCTTCCGAAGATGCTTGACGAGCTTGTCAACGGCGTAAAGGATTGAGAGGACACTATATAAAAATGATAGAATACCGCTATGATACACAGCTCCTTATTGAGGGCACAGACCTTGACGAGGATAAGATCGACGAATACTTCCGTGAAAATTTTATCGGCGACAGTCTGCTCGCAGTTGGCGATGAGGAGCTTATCAAGATACACTACCACACCAACGAGCCGTGGAAAGTCCTTGAATACTGCGCAACGCTCGGCGAGATATATGATATCGTCGTTGAGGATATGGACAGGCAGTCAAGAGGGCTTAAAGGCTGATTTAACGGCGCGTTAAATGCATTTTGTATATATTTTTTGAGCAAAAGCTGTCATATTGCTATAATCAAAGGATATGATTTACCAAATTTTTAGGCTTTTTTTAGATAATTTTCATAAAATATTGACTTTTCCGAAAATAAGATATATAATTATCACAGTTAAAGTTCCCAAGTGTACTATATGTAATGCAGGGAACACAGTTCAAGCAATTTTTTAAGTTTTAAAGTTTTTATACGGCGACAAAACGCCTGTATCAGAAATTGTATGGAGGAATCATTATGGCAAACAATGATAAGAAGACCACTTCCGAAGTTAAGAAGACCGATACTGCAAAGACTGTTGAAACTATCAAGACCGAAGCAGCAAAGACTGCTGCAGAGGCAAAGCCCATTGAAGTAAAGCCGGAGGTAAAGCCTGCCGAAGTTAAGCCTGCTGAAGCAAAGGCTGCCGCTCCTGCCCCTAAGAATACAGAAGAAAAGAAGCCTGCTGAGAAAACGGCTGAAAAGAAGCCTGCCGAAAAGAAAGCTACTGCAAAGAAGGCAGCCGCTAAAACAGCAAAGGCTGAAAAGCCTGCCGCAAAGACAGCAGAAAAAGCTCCCAAGGCAAAAGCTCCGAGAGCGCCTAAGGCTCCTAAGGCTTCACCTTATGATACAGCCCTTGCAAAGGCAAAGAAGAAGTTCTCTGCTATCAAGACCGATCTCGTTAAGTATCCTATCGCTGTAAACTTCGAACTCAACGGTTCGGAAGGGGAGATATTCTATGTTTACCTCAGCGAAGCAGGAAAGCCTGCTGTTGAGCCTTACAGATACAATGATTACGATGTATATGTAAGAGTTGACGCTGATTCCTTTAACAAGATCCTTGACGGAAAGCTTGATGTTTACAAGGCTCTTGCAGAGGGCATACTCCATGTTGAGGGCAATGTAAAGAAGGCTCTCATGTTCTTCCTCTCCGCATTCTAAGAAAGAAACCAAACACGCTTATTTAAGCGCCGCACTTCAATGTGCGGCGCTTTGTTATGTTTTTAATTAAAATTTGCAAAAAGGCTTGCATTACGGCTTTTAATGTGTTATAATATATGTAACATTATAAAGAAAGGTCGGAAAGCTTCCGACCTTTTGTTTTTACAGGGGTTCTCTAAAAACCGAAACAAAATAATACTTCGTATTATTCGCAAATTTTCGTTGGGACTTTGCGCAGCTTCAAGGCAGCGAAACGCAGTATAATACTACGGAATATATTCCGAATGTATTTCAAGTTTTGCTAACGCAGAAGATGCGCAAAGTCGTAGAAAATTTGCCGTGAGGGAGTTTTTTGGAGGTTTCCTACAGTAAACTTTTTTGATCTATGAAGGGATTGATGAAATGTCAGGAAAAAACGCTAAAAGCGGAAAGGGCGGAAATACTATCGCCAAAGTTCATGATATGGTAATGCCTATCATTGACGAGCTGGGACTTTCGCTCTGGGACATCGTCTTTGAAAAGGAGGGCGCTTATTGGTACCTCCGTGTCTTTATTGACGGAAAGGACGACCTTGCGAGTATGGAGGACTGTGAGAATGTTACACGTCCGCTGTCGAAGCTTCTCGATGAGCAGGATCCTATCGAACAGAGCTATATCCTCGAGGTAGGTTCGCCGGGTATCGGACGCGCGCTCAAAAAGGAGGAGCATTTCCAAAAGTTCCTCGAATGTCCGATAAGAATTCGCTTTATCCGTGAAAATGAGAACGGCGAAAAGGAGATCATCGCAGCACTCAAAGCGTATGACAAGGACACTGTTACCGTTGCAAGGGACGGCGCAGAGGAAGTTATCAAGCTTTCCGATACTGCTTTCGTGAAGCTTGCCGATGACGAAGATCTCTTCGGAGATGATTTTGAAGAATAAACCTTTATATAAATTTAGGAGGAATCAGGAAAAATGAGAAAAACCAAAAAAGCACCTGAGATCAACAAGGAACAGCAGTTTATCAAGGATTTTTTTGAGGCACTTGAACTGCTTGCACAGGAAAACAACATCTCTGTTGACGTTCTTGCTGAGAAGATCAGCCAGGCAATACTTAAAGCCGTAAGAAAAGAATATGAATATTGTGACGACTTCGTTGTAAACATCGACCCCGAGCGTCAGATATTCGATGTCTGCGTTCTCAGAACCGTTGTTGACGATGAACCTATCGACCTCAACGAGATCAACATCGACGAAGCAAGAGCAGTCTGCGACCCTAACGCACAGCTCGGTGAGAGAGTTCCTTTCAAGCTTTCTCCCTCAAAGTTTGGCAGAATCGCAGCCCAGTATGCAAAGCAGTCTATCCGTCACGATATGAAGGAATTCGAGCGTGACAAAATTATGGGACAGTTCAAGGACAAGGTTCACGAAGCTGTTTCCGCCACCGTTCAGAAGATCGAACCTGCAACGGGCAACATCACACTCACGATCGACGGACACGAAGTTTATATGCTCAAAAAGGAACAGATACCCGGCGAAGTCCTCAAAGAGGGTCAGATCATCAAGGTGTATGTATGCGAGATCATCAACCCCGACAGACGTCCTGCCGTTAAGATCTCACGCCGTCACCCCGACCTTGTAAAGCGTCTTTTCGAGCTTGAAATTCCTGAAATTTATGACGGCATCGTTGAGATAAAGTCCATCGCAAGAGAAGCGGGTTCAAGAACCAAGATCGCAGTTGCTTCGACTGACCCGAATGTTGACCCTGTAGGCGCTTGCATAGGTCCAAAGCACTCCCGAATCGAAAAGGTCGTTGAAGAGCTCGGCGGCGAAAAGATCGACATCATCGTTTATGATGAGGATATCACGGTATTCGTCGCTCACGCACTTGCTCCTGCCGAGGTCATCAGCGTTACAAAGGAAGAGGGCGAAGAGAAGAAGTGCACAGTTATCGTGCCGAACAACCAGCTCTCACTTGCTATCGGCAACAAGGGTCAGAATGCAAAGCTTGCTGCCCGTCTTACCGATTATAAGATAGACATAAAGCCCGAAGTTCCCACTGAATGATAAAACGGAGGTAGAATATGCCTGCTGTAAAAAAGATACCCATGAGGATGTGCATCGGCTGCGGTGAGATGAAGCCCAAAAAAGAGCTTATCCGTATCGTAAAATCGCCCGAGGGCGAGATCAGCCTCGACACAACGGGTAAAAAATCGGGCAGAGGTGCTTATATCTGCCGCTCCTGCGAGTGCCTTGAAAAAGCGAAGAAAGCAAGAAAGCTTGAAAGATCTTTTTCCTGCCGGATCGATGAAGAGGTATATGCAAATATGGAAAGGGAGCTTTCGGAAAATGAATAACAAGCTTTTCGGACTCCTTTCGATGTGCAGAAGATCGGGGAGAATGGCGCTCGGGTTCGATATGTCCAAAGAATCAGCCGAAAAAGGCAAAGCGGAGCTGATAGTTCTCGCTTCGGATATTTCGCCCAAGACGGAAAAGGAAGTTCGCTTCTTTTCCGATAAATACGGTGTCAGAACAGTTAAAACAAACCTTACAATAGATGATTTTTTTCACGGTATAGGGAAAAAAGTCGGTGTTATCGCAGTTTGCGACAAGGGGTTCGCCCAAAAGGCTGAAAGTCTTATCGGCGAGGATACCATAACAAAGAATTAACGGAGGTAATACAGCCTATGAGTAACACAAGATCGCAGTCCAAGCAGAAATTAAGTGATGTTGCAAAGGATCTCGGTATTTCCAATCAGGAGCTTATCGATTTCGTTGAAAATAAATTCGGAGAGGTAAAAAAAGCTGCCGCAAGCCTTACCGCTGACCAGCTCAATATCATTCTCGAAAATTACACACAGAATAATCAGGTGGAAAGCTTTGACGGTTATTTCGCAAAGAGAAACGAACCAAAGCCTGTAAAGAAAGAAGAGCCGAAGCAGGAAAAGAAGCCTGCAAAGAAAGATGCTCCCAAGGCTGAACAGCCTAAGCAGGAAGCTAAGAAGCCCGTTAAAAAGGAAGCTCCCAAGGCAGAGATCAAGCAGGAAAATGTCAAGTCCGCACCCGTAAAGCAGGAAGCACCAAAGCCTCATCCGAAGCAGGAACAGCCTAAGCCGCAGCCGAAGCAGGAAGCTCCGAAGCCTGCACCAAAGCAGGAAGTCAAGCAGGAAGCAAAGCCTGCCGTTCAGAACAGCAAGAACGAGCAGAAGAACAAGGCTGACCGCTTCAACGCACAGCAGGCTCTCAAAAACAACGAGCAGAACAAGAATAAGAAGAATGAGCAGAAGCCCCAGCAGAACAAGGATCAGAACCAGAACAAGACCAAGCTCGATATCAAGTTCGCCGACGCTTCGAGCAATACAGTAGATCAGAAGCTTCACAAGGTAGATACAAGAGGTTCTTATGTCGAGATCGACAAGTACAACGAAAAGTACGAGAACATCGCTCCCGTTCAGAACGGTAGACACAAGGACAATTTCTCCAAGAAGCAGAAGCTCACACAGAAGTCCCAGCAGAGAAAACAGCAGCAGTATTCCAACAAGCACGAATCCGAGGCTGATAAGCTCCGCAGACTTGAACTCGAAAGAGCAAGAAAGCAGCAGCTCAAAGTCCTTATCCCTGATGAGATCGTCGTTTCCGAACTCGCTTCAAGACTTAAGGTAACAGCTACCGAAGTTATCAAGAAGCTTATGGGTCTTGGCGAAATGTGTACTATCAATCAGGTCATCGACTTTGATACAGCTTCACTCGTTGCCGAAGAACTCGGCGCAAAGGTAGAAAAGGAAGTTATCGTTACTATCGAAGAGCGTCTTATCGATGATTCCGATGATGACGGCGAGGGCGTAGAGAGAGCACCTGTCGTTGTTGTAATGGGTCACGTTGACCACGGTAAAACTTCACTCCTCGACCATATCAGAAACGCTCACGTTACAGCTACCGAAGCGGGCGGTATCACACAGCATATCGGTGCTTACAGAGTTAATTACAACGGCAAGGACATCACCTTCCTCGATACACCGGGACACGAAGCTTTCACTTCCATGAGAGCAAGAGGTGCGTCCGTAACCGATATCGCTATCCTCGTTGTAGCCGCAGACGACGGTATCATGCCGCAGACTATCGAAGCTATCAACCACGCAAAGGCAGCGAATATCCCGATAATCGTTGCTATCAACAAGATGGATAAGCCGGGTGCAAACCCTGAAAATATCAAGCAGCAGCTCACCGAACACAACCTCGTTGTTGAGGAATGGGGCGGCGATGTTATCTGCGTTCCTATCTCCGCCAAGACGGGCATGGGCATTGACGAGCTTCTCGAAAACGTTCTTCTCGTTGCCGAAGTCGCAGAGTACAAGGCTAACCCGAACAGACTTGCAAAGGGTGCTGTTATCGAAGCACGTCTTGACAAGGGCAGAGGTCCTATAGCAACTCTCCTCGTTCAGAACGGTACTCTTCACACGGGTGATATCATCATCGCAGGCACGGCTGTCGGCAGAGTAAGAGTTATGACCAACGACAAGGGCGAAGTTGTAAACGAAGCAGGTCCGTCCTGTCCTGTTGAGATCACGGGTCTTGCAGAAGTTCCGTCCGCAGGTGACACATTCAACGCCGTTGAAGATGAGCGTCTTGCAAGAGAACTCGTTGAACAGCGTAAGCACGAGGCAAAGCAGGAGCAGTTCAAGCAGTATCAGAAGGTAACTCTCGACAACCTTTTCAGCCAGATCGAGCAGGGCGAGATCAAGGAACTTCCTATCATCGTCAAGGCAGACGTTCAGGGTTCTGTCGAAGCTGTTCGTCAGTCGCTTGAAAAGCTCTCCAACGATGAAGTCAGAGTTAAAGTTATCCACGGCGGCGTAGGTGCTGTTTCCGAGAGCGATGTTATGCTCGCAGACGCATCGAACGCTATCATTGTCGGCTTCAACGTTCGTCCGGATCCCGTTGCGGAGGAAAATGCAAAGCGTGACGGTGTTGATATCCGACTTTACAGAATCATCTATGATGCGATCGAAGAAATTCAGACCGCTATGAAGGGTATGCTTGCACCTAAGTTCCACGAAGTTGGTCTTGGACGTGTTGAAGTCCGTCAGGTTTACAAGATCACGGGCGTTGGTACAGTTTCGGGTTCTTATGTTCTCAGCGGCAAGATCACAAGAAATGCCGAGATCAGAGTTGTTCGTGACGGTATCATCATCGCGGACGACAAGATGTCCTCCCTCAAGCGTTTCAAGGACGACGTTAAGGAAGTTGCCGAGGGTTACGAGTGCGGTATCACGCTTGAAAAGTTCAACGATGTCAAGGTCGGAGATATTTTTGAAGCGTATATGATGGAAGAAACCAAGGCAGAATAACTTATGTAAAGGGAACCTCTAAAGTTATTCGGGAAAGCTGACCGATAAATGTTCGGTCAGCGTTTTCCACAATAGATAAAAAGGAGTTTATATGCCTAATTTTAAAAATATGCGCCTTTCCGAAGATATAATGCGCGAGATCGCAGGTCTTATAAGAGAGCGCGTCAAAGACCCAAGAGTAAACACAATGGCGACTTCCGTTGTCAGAGTTGAGCTTTCGGGCGACGGCTCGCACTGCAAGGTATTCATCTCCAGCTTCAACGGAATGGAAGATGCTGAAAATGCCGTAAGGGGACTTCAGAATGCTTCGGGTATGCTCCGCCGTGAGATAACCAACAAGCTCCATATCAGAAGATGTCCTGAGCTGCATTTTATCCCCGATAATTCTATCGAACATTCGGCAGAGATCTCACAGATGCTTCACGATATTCTTCCTGCCGAAGATAACGATACAGAAGAAACCGATAACGAGACCGAATAAAAAGGTTGTGATGTTTTGCAGATAAATTTTGAAGAAGCAGCGGAATTTCTCCGCGAAAACGACTGTTATCATATCCTTACCCATGCAAGTCCCGACGGCGACACGATAGGTTCAGGCTTCGGACTATGCGCAATTCTTCGAAAAATGGGCAAGAAAGCAAATGTTTATTGTTCAGATGAGCTTCCGAAGCGCTATGACTTTATGTATGAGGGTTATGAGCCGCAGGATTTCGAGTTCAAGACCGTTGTTGCGGTCGATGTTGCCGACCCGAAGCTTCTCGGAAAAAATCTGGAGCATTATGCCGACAAGGTTGAGCTTTGCATAGATCATCATATATCAAACACGGGTTATGCGAAGAGAACGCTTGTCGAACCACACGCAGCGGCGGCTTGTCAGGTCATTTTCAAGCTTTTGAGCACTCAGAAGCTTACCGAATGTGACGCTATGATCGCAAAGTGCCTTTACACGGGCATTGCGACCGATACAGGCTGCTTCAAGTTCGATTCCTGCACTTCCGAAACACACGCAGCTGCGGCTGAACTGATGAAGTTCGATATCGGCGCAGGAAAGATAAACCGCAGAATGTTCGACCAGAAGAGCAAAGCGAGAATTGCCGTTGAACAGCACGTTCTCGGCAGTATGGAATACTATTTCGATGAACGCTGCTCGGTAGCCTCCGTTTCGCTCGATGATATAAAGAGAACCGGACTTCCTGCGGAAGAATTCGAGGGCATCGCAGGTATTACGACCGTCCTCGAAACGATAGAAGTCGGCGTTTTTATCCGTCAGAAAGAGGAGCATAAGATAAAAGCTTCGCTCCGTTCGACGGGGGATATTGACGTTTCGGCGATATGCGCTCAATTCGGCGGCGGCGGTCACATCAAGGCGGCAGGCTGTTCATTTGAAACGAGCATCGATGATGCAAAGACTAAGATAGTCGAAGCTGTCGGCAGGGCTCTTGCGGAAATGGGTGCAAAGAAATGATAGGCGGAAAAAATGATGATCTGAACGGATTGATCTGCGTAAACAAGCCGCAGGGCTTCACCTCTTTTGACGTTATTGCGAAAATGAGGGGTATCCTGCGGCTTCGCAGACTTGGACACGCAGGAACGCTCGACCCCATGGCAACGGGAGTTCTTCCCGTTTTTGTCGGAAAGGCAACGAAAGCCTGCGATATTATCCCCGACCATGACAAGACCTACCGAGCAGGTTTCAGGCTCGGCTTCGTTTCCGACACGCAGGACAGCTCGGGAAAAATGACCGCAGTCGGCGGCGCTGAAAAAGTCACGGCTGAAAAGCTGGAAGCTTCGCTCGGTGATTTCCGAGGGGACATTATGCAGATACCGCCAATGTATTCGGCGGTGACGGTGAACGGAAAGCGGCTTTACGACCTCGCCCGAAAGGGGATAGAGGTCGAGCGTGAGGCTCGCCCTGTCACGATATACAAGCTTGTGCTGACGGGATTTGATGAAGCTTCTCACGAGGGAACGATTGAAATTTCCTGCTCAAGAGGTACTTATATCCGCACTGTTATAAATGATATTGGTGAAAAGCTCGGCTGCGGCGCAGTTATGACAAGCCTTGTGCGGACTGCTGCCTGCGGATTTACGCTTTCCGACTGCGTGAGTCTTGAAGAATTGCAGGCGAACGCCGACAGCGGAAATTCTGCCAAGAAATATCTTCTCCCGATAGAAAAAGTTTTCGCCGATTATCCGTCCGTGAAGCTTGACGAACACAGAGAAAAGCTTTACCGAAACGGCGTAAAGTTAAAGATAGAGCTTATGGGCGGCTGTATAAAATGCGGCGGAATACATCGTGTTTTCGGCTCGGACGGCGGATTTATCGGGCTTGGCATTGCGAACGCAGAAACAATGGAATTTACGGTCTACAAGAATTTCTGAGGGTGATTTTACGATTGAACTTATAGGCACGGATACCGTTCCGAACAGTTATACCGCAGTCGCGGCAGGACTTTTTGACGGAGTGCATCTCGGTCACAGAGCCGTGATAGGAAAAGCGGCAGAGATCGCCCGTGAAAACAAGGATATTTCCGCGGCGGTGTTCACGTTCGATACCGCAACGGTGACATCAAAAGGCGGCTCGCTCGGCTGTATCCTCGGGCGTGAGGACAAGCTTTCGATGCTTGGACAGCTTGGGGCGGAGTATGTTTATTCGCCCGATTTTGCAAGCTTTAAGGAATACACCGCCGAACGCTTCGTAAAGGAAGTTCTGCACGAAAAAATGCGTGCGAAATATGTTGTCTGCGGCATTGATTTTCGCTTTGGAAAGGGTGCTTCGGGCAATGCGGAAATACTGAAAAAGCTTGGCGAAGAATGCGGCATCACGGTGATAACCGTTCCGCCCGTCAGCGAGGAAAACGGCAGAAAAATTTCCTCAACGCATATCCGTGAGCTTATTTCGGCAGGGGAGATATCCGAGGCGAACGCACTGCTCGGATACGATTATTTCTTTACACTGCCCGTTATAAGCGGAAACCGCATCGGACGGACGATAGATTTCCCGACGATAAATCAGCGGCTCGGAGCGGAGAGGACAATGCCGAGGTTCGGCGTTTACGCATCGAAAGCGGAGGTCGGCGGAAAGACCTATTTCGGCATAACGAATGTCGGGGTGAAGCCTACCGTTTCCGACAGCGATATCGTCCTCGCCGAAACGTATATGATCGGCTTTGACGGTGATCTGTACGGCGAAAGGGTCAGGCTCTCGCTTGTGAAATTCATTCGTCCCGAGAGAAAATTCGGCGGCATAACCGAGCTTAAAGCGCAGATAAAAAATGATGTAAATACAGTTTCCGATTTTTTCGGTATCTGATTTTTGAAATTTCAGAAAGGAATTTGGCAAGATGAATACAGAAAATGTAAGAACGAGATTTGCCCCCAGTCCTACGGGCTTTATGCACATAGGCAACCTCAGAACGGCACTCTATACTTACCTTATCGCAAAGAAATACAACGGAAAGTTCATTCTCCGTATCGAGGACACCGATCAGGGCAGATATGTTGAGGGCGCAACTGACGTTATCTATGATACGCTCCGTGTCTGCGGACTAAACTGGGACGAAGGCCCTGACATCGGCGGTCCCGTAGGTCCATACATTCAGTCTGAGAGAATGGGCATCTTCAAGCAGTATGCGGAGGAGCTTGTCAAAAAGGGCAAGGCTTACTATTGCTTCTGCACAAAGGAAAGAATGGATCAGGTTCACGAGGAACAGCGCGCAAAGGGCATCACTCCGACCTATGACAGACACTGCCGTGATCTTCCTGCCGATGAGGTTCAAAAGCTTCTTGACGCAGGAACGCCTTATGTTATCAGACAGAGAGTTCCGCTCGACGGCACAACGACTTTCCACGATGAGCTTTACGGCGACATCACAGTTCCGAACGCTGACCTCGACGACCAGATACTTATCAAGGCTGACGGTATGCCGACCTACAACTTCGCAAACGTTGTTGACGACCACCTTATGGGCATCACTCACGTTGTAAGAGGAAACGAGTATCTTTCCTCCGCACCTAAGTACAACCTCCTTTATGAGGCATTCGGCTGGGAAGTTCCCTGCTATATCCACGTTGAGCATATCATGCGTGACGAAACGCACAAGCTTTCAAAGCGTGACGGTGACGCATATTTCGGTGACTTCGTTGAAGCAGGCTACTACATTCCCGCTATCCTCAACTATATCGCACTTCTCGGCTGGGCACCAAAGGGCGAGAACGAGATCTTCACCCTTGACGAATTGGTTCAGGAGTTTGATATTCACGGACTTTCCAAGTCGCCTGCTATCTTCGACCCGATGAAGATGAAGGCTATCAACTTTGAATGGATAAAGCGTCTTTCTCCCGAAGAATTCAAGAAAGCGGCTCTGCCTTATATCCGTCAGACCTGCAAGAGCAAGAACGTGAACCTTGATGTTCTTGCAAGAGTTCTCCAGCCGAGAACAGAGCTTTTCACGCAGATACCCGAGCGAGTTGACTTCATCGATGAGCTTCGTGATTACGATATCGACCTTTACTTCAACAAGAAGATGAAAACCACTCCCGAAACGAGCCTTGAAGCGCTTAAAGCTTCACTTCCTCTCCTTGAAAACATCTCCGAAGCTGACTGGACGGAAGAGAATATCTACAATACCCTTTCCGCAAAGGCAGAAGAGCTTGGTGTTAAGGTCGGCTGGATACTTCTTCCTGTCAGAGCGGCTCTCTCGGGCAAGCTTTCCACTCCGGGCGGCGGCGTTGAGCTTGCGGCAATAATGGGCAAGGAAGTTACCCTTGACAGAATAAAGAAGGGTATCGAAAAACTTTCCGCATAAGGCAGATTTTTTAGCTAAAGATACAATATGTTCGGAAATTTTTCCTATCTTATCACAGTTTTAACACAGTTGTGCGTTAAAATAACAATAATTCCGTGCAAAAACCGTCAGAAAGACGGTTTTTGCCACATTAAATATTAAAAATGGACGGTGCTGATAAATGATCGAGGTCAGAAACCTTACAAAGCAGTATGGCTCGAAAAAAGCAGTTGACAACATCTCGTTTACCGTTAATGACGGCGAGATACTCGGCTTTCTCGGACCAAACGGCGCAGGCAAATCCACAACGATGAATATGCTGACGGGATATATCTCCTCCACTTCGGGCGAGGCTCTTATCAACGGCATAAATATCCTTGACGAGCCTATGAAAGCGAAAAAGGAGATAGGCTATCTCCCCGAAATACCTCCGCTTTACCTTGATATGACGGTAAAGGAGTATCTCAACTTCGTATATGAACTCAAAAAGTGCAGCCTCCCGAGAAAAGCTCATCTCGAGGACGTTTGCAGTCTTGTAAAGATAACCGATGTTTACGAAAGGGTTATCCGCAACCTTTCAAAAGGTTACAAGCAGAGAGTCGGACTGGCTTCCGCACTTATCGGAAATCCTCCGATACTCATTCTCGACGAACCGACGGTCGGACTTGACCCTAAGCAGATAATCGAGATAAGAACACTTATCAAAAAGCTCGGAAAGAAGCATACGGTCATTCTTTCTTCGCATATCCTTTCCGAAATTCAGGCAGTCTGCGACCGTGTTATCATCATCAACAAGGGCAAAATTGCCGCAGATGACACGACCGAGAACCTCACCGAAAACATCACAGCCGACAGCAGACTTATCATGCGCATAGACGGCAATCGTGAGGAGATCCTTAAGCTGATAAAGACCGTTCCGGGCGTTGTTTCCGTCAACGGCGATATGGAGCGTGAGCCCGGCATCTACGATTATGAGATCGAGGTCAAGGAAGGCTGCGATATCCGCCGTGAGCTTTTCAAGCGCATCGTTGCCCGAAACTGGGTGATCCTCGGAATGAAGAAGGACGAAATGTCGCTTGAAGATATCTTCCTCAAAATTACAATGGGCAGCGATGTCAAGATCAGCGTAAAGAAGTCCGATGAAAAGGCTGAAAAGTCCGATATCGTTGATGAAGCTGACAGCGCAGAACCCGAAAAGGCAGAGGAAGTTCCTGCCGAAAATGAAGATACTGAAAAGGAGGAGGAAGAATAATGGGCGCAATTTTCAAGCGTGAGATGAAAGCATATTTCACCTCTCCGATAGCTTATATTTTCATCACCGCATTTTTCCTCTACACGGGAAATTATTTCGTTAATATCAATATGGCTTACGGCTCGACCGATACGACATATATTTTCACAAGCGTTTTCACAATTATGATGATACTGATCCCGCTTATGACGATGCGACTTTTCTCTGAAGAAAAGAAACAGCGCACCGATCAGGGTCTGCTCACAGCACCCGTAAGCCTCGGCGGAATCGTTGCCGGAAAATTCTTTGCGGCGCTCTGCGTTTTCCTCTGCGCTATCTCGGTTTATATCCCCATACTCGTTGTTCTTCACACACTCGCAGGAACGCTTGAATGGGCGACTATCATCGGAACTATCACGGCACTCATCCTGCTCGGAGCTTCGTTCATCTCGATAGGAATTTTCGTTTCCTCACTCACAGAGAGCCAGATCGTTGCGGCTATCGTAAGCTTCGTTATCATAATGTTCTTCTATATGCTTGATCTTCTTGCAGGAAATGTTTCCAACGAGCTTCTTAGCAGCATTATGAAAGGACTTGCTTTCTACACAAGATACACAGAATTCGCATCGGGCATTTTCAATATCGGAAGTATCGTTTATTTCCTCAGTGCAATATTCATCTTCAACTTCCTTACAGTCCGTGTGCTTGAAAAGCGCCGCTGGGCTGACTAAACGAAAGGAGGAATATTACAATGAGCGAAGAAAAAAACAATGTTACAGCTTCCGCAGAAGCAAAAGCTGCGAAGCCTAAGAAGCCATTCAATTTAAAGAAGCTGAAATACGGCTCTGCCGCAACTGCGATCACGGTCATCGTTGTCGCACTCGTAGTTCTTGTGAACGTTATCGTTACCTTGGTGGGAAAGAGAACCGACCTCACGATCGACCTTACCTCCAAGGGCAACTTTGAAATTTCGCAGGAATCCATAGACTATATCAACAGCCTTTCCGAACCTGTTGAGATCGTAACAATGACCGATGAGGACACCTTCCGTGATGCGGGCAATGTTTACTATACTCAGGCTTATGAGGTGCTGAAAAAATATGCCCTCAACAGTGATAAGGTAACGGTAAAGTTCGTTGATATGACCGCCGACCCGACATACGCAAACAAGTATTCCGAAATTTACAAGGGTACAATTGCGGCAAACAACATCGTTGTCACATCGGGAAACCGCATCAAGGTTCTGACGGTAAACGACCTTTTCAACACAGAACTTAACTATCAGACATTCTCCTACAACATCGTTTCCTCCAAGGCAGAGCAGGCACTCACATCTGCAATTATGTATGTTACCGACCCTGCGCCCAAGACAGCCGCAATTATGGACACGGGCGAGACCGATGTTTCCAACGATTCTATCCGTTCGCTCCTCGAAGATGACGGCTTTGACGTTTCCGAATTCGACCCGAACGGCGAAGAGTTCCCTTATGACACAGACGTTATGGTAATAAACGCTCCGATAAACGACCTTTCCGAGGAAGTTATCGCAAAGCTTTACAACTACCTTGAAAATGACGGCAACTACGGCAGAAATCTTATCTACCTTGCAAGCTATTCGCAGAAAGCAACAAAGAACATAGACGCTTTCCTTGCAGAATGGGGAATTGAAGTCGGCAGCGGCGTTGTCGGCGACCAGAACACTTCCAACCTTGCAAGCACTTCAACATTCTATGCTATCCGTAACTTCATCGAGGAAAATGACTACTCGGGCAATGTTGCACAGCCCGATCTCCCTGTAGTTTCCTACTTTGCACGTCCTGTAAATATCCTCTTTGAATCGAGCGGAAACGTCACAACTCATTCGCTCCTCAAAACGGCAGATACCGCTTTCGTTCTTACAGATGAAATGCAGGAGGCTGCTCAGAACGGCGAAGAACCCGATGTTGTGAACGGCAGCTTCAACACTGTCGCCCTCGGCAGCAAGTACACCTTTGATAAGGACAACAACACTCTCACATCGAACCTCCTTGTATTCGGTTCGTCTGCAATGCTTGATTCATCTATCACAAGCACTTCCTACTACAACAACGGCGACTACTTCGTTTCCATTCTCAACACTATGACGGGCAAGAACGGCGGCATCTCCATTGTTGCAAAGGACCTCACAGCAGCAACATTTGATACAACGGCTGCAAAGGCAAACGCTGCATTCTGGGTATTCGTTATACTTCTCCCTGCGGCTATCCTTATCACAGGTATCGTTATATGGCTCAAAAGGAGACATAAGTAATGAAGTCGAAGATAAAATTTATCATTATTGCGGCAGTTATTCTGCTCGGTCTCGGCGGAGTTACGGCGTTCCTTCTGCTCACATCGCCTGCCGAGGAATATGAAGATGCTGCTGACGAAGAAACTGTCGTAGAATCGAGCCTTATCTATGACAAAGACCCTGCCGATATTGAAACCCTCGAAATCACAAATGAGTATGGCTCTTACAAGATAAACAGAGTTAGCAGCGGCGATTACAGTATGTGGACTATCGTTGACTACATCTTGGCACCGATAAGCGATACATTCATCAACACCGCTCTCAACGGCGCAGGTACACTCACCGCACAGAAAACCGTTATGGAAAATGCCGAGGATATGTCTATCTACGGCTTGGACGAACCGTCTGCGGAATATACAGTCACCTTTGACGATTCGGCAAAGACGACTTACACCGTCAAGATAGGTGATAAAGTTCCTGCTTCGTCCGTTTACAGCTATATGAGCATCGGCGACGAAAAAACGGTCTACACAGTAAAGGACAGCGATGTTTCTTTCGCAAAGGCAAACTCGCGCGACTGCGTAAACAAGGTCGTTTTTACACAGAAAACAGCCGAGGACGAAAATGACACGACCGATTATTCGCTCGTGAATAAGCTAACTATCAGCAGAAAAGACCTCGATTACGATATCGTTATCGATTATGACACCCGTCTTGACGATGAGAACATTATGGTTTCCAACTCGTCCAACTACCGTATGAGTGAACCTGTTGTCCTCGATATCAACCCCGATAAGGGCTCGGACGTTATGAGCGGAATGTTCGGACTCACAGCTTCCGACTTCGCAGCTATCCGCCCCGAAGAGGACGACCTCGCACAGTATGGACTTGACGACCCTCAACTCGTTGTTACGGCTGACACAAAGAGCGGCGAGTTCACGCTTAAGATAGGCAATAAGGCTGAAAACGGCGGCTATTACGGTATGGCCTGCGACATTGATATGGTGTATATTTTCGATGAATCGACGCTCCCGTGGCTCACAGTTATGCCGCTCGATATCACAACGACAATGATAACGAGCCACTATATCTACGGCATCGATTCTATCAGCATCAAGGCTGACGGTGTTGACGCGAAGTTCGATATCAAGGGTTCGGGCGCAGATGATTTCGCAGTTGAATCGAACGGAAAAGAGCTTGACGCGGACGCTTTCAAGACGCTCTATCAGTTCATTCTCCGTGCGCCGTCAGAGCAGCTTTACTTCGATGAAGTAAGTGGAACTCCTGCGGCAACCATCGAAATTCTTGCGGAGGACGGCGATGATATTATCGAGTTCTACAACATCGGCGACCGACGCACGGTCATCGTCCTCAACGGAAAGCCAAGCTTCACCTGCACAACGGCTTATGTTGAAAGACTTGCCCAAAATGTTCAGAAATACCTGAACGGAGAAGAGATCATCACAAGCTGGTAATTTTTTGCGGAACAAGCTGCGCAGATCTACTGCTGCGCGGCATTTCCGCTTTTTGCAAATTTTCTATATTTTTTTAATATTAGCTATTGATTTTATTAATATTGTATGGTATAATAAATAATAGTTAAACGTTTTAGATAAGCTGAGGTTTTCATTTATGAAGATCAAAGCGGTTTATGGACATTTCAGTTACACAAAGGAGGATCAACAATGGCTGAAAAGAAAGAATTCCTGTCCTATAAAGGACTCCCTCTTGTGAGAAAAGACAACACGATTTATTATGGTAATATGTACGATGATTACGTTGTTATGATGGATATCAAGGACAAAGAAAAGATCGGCGATCTTGAAGTCGCAAAGAAGATCACGGTCTATAAAATGGCTACCGATGAAAAGCTCAGTCCTATAGAAGCTATCGTTAAAAAGAGCGAAAAGAACAGCCTTTATGAGGCACTTGACATCGCCTATATCTGGCTTTCGAGAGCATCGGCTGAATAAGCTTCGATAATCTTTACCAAATATAATTTTATTGACGTTCAGTATTGACCGCTTTCCTATCGGAAGGCGGTTTTTTATCGGTAATCAGTATTGTTAACAAAAAGTTAATGAATTTGGCGCAGCAATGTGGTATTATTAAAGAAAGTTATTACAATTATGTGAATTTTTGCCTTGTTTAATAAGACAGAAGGAGAATGACTTTCAGTGGAAAAGGAAATAAAGATCGCTGTTGTTTCGGGTGACACGGACAACGTTTACACAGGTCCGCTTCTTACAATGCTTTGCACACAATTCAATGAACTGGGATATCATATCCTATGGTTTCATACGTCATCGATCGAGGGAAGCCTCGGAACTCCTCACGAGGTCGGCGAAAACAACATTTATAGCCTTATAAATTACGATGATATCGATGCAATGATAATGCTCACGCTGACGATAAAAAGCGAAAGCGCAAAGAAAAGCATCGCGAAAAAATCATTGCTTCACTGCGTACCGATAATCTCACTCGATGAGAATATTGACGGCGCTTATAACCTTACTTTTGATTATAACGAAAGCCTGCGTGCGATAATCGAACACGTTATCGAAGTTCACGGCAGGAAAAAGCTTGCGTTTATACGTGGCGACAGGGACAACGGTGTTTCCGACCAGCGAGAGGATATCTTCCGTGAAACGCTCCAAAAATACGGACTTCCTATCGATGAATCGCTTTTCGGAACGGGTTATTTCTGGCATGAAGCCGCTGAAGCTGTTTTTGAAAAATGGTATAGGGACGGAAACATTCCCGATGCCGTAATATGTGCGAATGATTCAATGGCACTCGGCGTTAGCCGAAAAGCGGCACAGCTTGGGATATCCATACCGGACGAGTTGATCGTAACGGGCGTTGACGGCATACCCGAAGCTATGAGCTATGTTCCGTCGCTGACGACCGCGCGAACCAATATGAGTATGGCGGCTGACCGCATCACAGACGTTTTGCATAAGATACTGAGCGGAAATATCGCGCCTGTCGGAGCAGACACGATAAAGGCTGAGAGATTTTTCTCGCAGTCGTGCGGCTGCAAACCGATATCAGCACCCAAGGAACTCAACGACAATATGCACACACTCTATGACGATGTGAACCGCTTCAAATACTACGCAAAATTCATCATCACAACTGCCGATGCAGTAAAAATAGACTCCGATTTTGCCGCAACTGTGAGAAAAATGGACGTTTTTCTCAAAAAAATATGGACAAAGCACTCATGGATGTGTATATGCGATGATTTTTATTCCGAGATAAAGAACAACGATGATCCGAACCGTGATTACAGCTTTTACAGAACGAACGGCTATTCGTCAAAGATCGGCTATGGCGTGGAATTTGATTTTCAGACGCAAAAATCGGCGGTATTGCCTGTTTTCGATACGGCGGAGCTTATCCCCGAGCTGAATACTGTTCTGCGTACCTGCCCGAATATAATGTTCCAGCCGATACATTTTCAAAATAAATCCATTGGCTACCTCGCGGTCGAATTCACACAGTGCCACGGAAATTACAACGTGACAAATACATACGACTGCGGAGTTATCGGACTTGTGCTGGAAAATGCACGAGTTCGTGCAACGCTTCATTCATCTCTTGATAAACTTGAAGAAATGTATATCCGTGATCCGCTGACAACGCTCCTGAACAGACGCGGCTTTTTCAAATTTGCGCAAAAAGCGTTTGAGGACTGCCGAGAAAAGGGCAGGGAGTTTATAATGATCTCGGTGGACCTTGACAGGCTAAAGACCATAAATGATACCTATGGTCATGACGGGGGCGACTTTGCGATAAGCTCAATGGCGAAAGCAATATCCGAAGCTGCCGAGGGCAGACTTTTTACAGCAAGATTCGGCGGAGATGAGTATGTTGCAGCAGGCATCTCGCCGCACGAAAATTTTGACAAGGAGTATCTTGCAAAGCTGGATGAGTGTCTTGACAGAATAAACGCATCATCGGGCAAGCCGTACAAAGTTCGCGGCAGCATTGGCGTTTACAAAGCCGTTCCGACCGAAGACGACGGAATTGACGTATTCATAAAAGAAGCTGATCACCTTATGTATGAGGACAAGAAAAGGAGAAGGGCGGAAAGAGACTAATTAAATTCGGAATTCGGAATGCGGAATTCGGAATTATTTAGTTTCGCAAATTTTCAGCGAAAACCTGATTTCCGTAGGGGCGGATTCTATATCCGTCTGTTGCAAACCTTTTATTTTTAGGTAAAATTTTTGTAGGTGACGGGCTTTTGTTCCGCGCCGAAAGTCGTTTCAATACAAACAAACAGACCTGTTTTCATCGGGAAAATCCCTTTGAAAACAGGTCTTGTTTGTATTAAAATATTACGATTTAGATTTGTTTTTTTGCTTAATATTTTTCAATGTCAAATTGTATTCTTCCAATGCCTTAGCTGCGGCTTCTTTTGTAATGCTTTGCTCGCCGTAGCAGGCTTGTTCAAACGGTGTGATTATTTCTTCCGCATTTCTGTTCGTCTTTTCGGCTATGAATCCAGAAAGCTGCTTTGGTGTAAGAGTTTTGGTTTCCGTTTTGAAGCGCTTGGAGAGCTTTGCCGAAAGTCGGTTGTAAAGCATTATCACCGCTTTGCTGCCGTCCGAATGTTTTACGCGGAGAATGAACAGCTTTTCACTTATTGTCGGCATAAGAAGTGCGAGTACAAGAAGCAAAATTCCGATGACTGCAACGGTCACGCTTGTGACAAATACCGTGAGGTAGTCAGTTTCGCCGTTATCACTGCCGCTGCCGCCGCCCGAGCCTGCGCCGCTGCCCGAAACCGTGGGTTCGTATATCGTCCAGCCTGCGCCTGCGATGTAGACTTCGGGGAAAGCATGGGCATTTTCGGTCGAGATGCTGTAAACGCCTGCGGTCTGTATATCGCCGCTGTTAAAGCCCTCGACATAGTGGACATTCAGACCTGCGGCTTTGGCGAGCAGGCAGAACGCTGTTGCAAAATCGGAGCAGGTTCCTCTGCGGCTCTCGTTCACAAAAAACTCCGGAGTATCCTTGTCTGTCGGCGCTCTGTAACCGAGGTCGTAGGTAAAGCTTCCGTCGTTGAAAAATGCTTCTATGGCTTCGGCTTTTTCGTAGTCATAAGTCAGACCTTCGGTTATGCTTGCTGAAAGGGTGCGCATTTCTTCGGAAATATCGTATTCCTCAAAGCCGACAAAGCTTGATGGAAGATCGGAAAATTCATTATTGTATTCACGCAGAAATGCAAAGACCGTACTGTAGCTGTCATAGCTTAGTCCGCAGTTTATCATATCAATAAGAAGTTCATAGAAATCCTCTGCGCTCATATTGCAAAGCCCCGACTCGATATAACCGCTCGAATAGGCAGCGTTCCTGCCGTAAAAGTCAACGGAATATTCCTCGTTTGGGAGCAGGAATGCGTTGTTCACAGTAGTGTCGGTCATAATTTCGCCGAGGTCGGTGCGCCTTGTTGACGTTACATCGCTTCGTCCGTACAAAGAGGTGTCGATCGTTCTCTCGGGCGCAAGCAGGTAGACTGACGGATAATTTATCGGCTTTATATAGGCTGTATGAACGGTTTCTTCAACGGCTGCAAACCGGTCAAGCATTTTTTTGTCGATGTCCTCGGGGAGAAGCTGCCCGCCCTTATCAAGATATTCAAGATATGCGTTTGCAAGCTTTGAAAGGCTTCGTTCCTTGGCTTCGTTCTGCCAGTTGAAGCGGCTCATTCTGCTCGGGACGGCTGTTTTCGAGTACCACCAGCGGTTTTTGCTGTCGTAGCTGTCATAGACCTGAACCTTATAATATTCGGGCGAATCGGTGTTGACAACGAAAAGCTGGCGGCTTTCCATCCGGTTGTAAAGGTCAGCGTTTCCCGAATGTTCAGTGTAGCTGCCATTGATCCTGCCATAGTTTCCGCTGAATGAAAAGTATGAGCTGAACTGCTCAAATTTTTCGTAGTAAGGCGTTTCCTGCGGCTTCGGGATAATAAGCGCAATGAGAAGCGCAGCAACGGCAAAGTCGATATAACCCGTCAAGGCGGCGGCTTTTCCGTGGTTTGGAATAGCCTTGCCCGAGGCTTTGTAGTGGTAAAGATAAATCAGAACATCAACTGCGGCAAGTGCGGCGGCATAAAATGTCGGCACGGGCTGCGAAGCCTTGATAAAAACCGCACATGGTATCATCGCGAGCAGCGTCAGAATCGAAATTCGGTAGATAGGGTGCGTGAAATAATAGACCGCCGAGCTGATGAAAAACGTGAAGAACAGCATCAGCGAAAGCATATACGCGGCGTTCGTTTCGATAGTCGCAGCACCCGTCATAAACCATTCGATAAATTCTATCCTGCTCGGCGCGAATGCCATAAAAAAATCTATCGCGGCGAAGATAACAGCCATTAACCCTGCATAAACGAAAAATCCGACATTTTTATGCTTTGAGATAAAGTCGAGCGCCGCAAAGAAAACGAGCGTAAGTCCTGCCGAGAGCAGACCGTATACGTTGATATAGGTTTTAAGGTAGAGATAGGCGAGTGCAGAGCAGATTACCTGCACAAAGATGAACGGCAGAGCCTTTTTTGCTATATTTTCACGCGAAAAAAATTTTGTATCTTCCAAATCTGCCGCTCCTTCCTTTTAAAAAGTTTATTCGATAAAGTCATCTGCAATAAAGTCAGCACCGTTTATGTTAGCTGGGATATCGTGAGCTATCGCAGTGAATTTCAGACCGTAATTTTCGGCGTGATCCATTTCTGCTTTGAGCAAAGCGTCTGCGCAGGGGGTGAAAAGCATCGCTGCACCTATTTTTTCGGCATCGCAAAGCTCTTTTACTGGAAGTCGGGGTGTTTTTTCGGGCGAAGAGAATTCATACCGCGCAAGTGCCGTCCGAAGCTCGGAAAGTCCCGATTCATCGTTGACCTCGTGCGGCTCAAAGCCGTTTTCCGTCCGAAACCATACAGAGCTTTCAAATCCAAGCTTCAAAAGCGCAGAACAAACGCCGAGCGAACCCTCTACCGATCGCTCGCAAAGCCTGCGGTCAGTTCCGCCGCTGTCGATAACGACAGTCTGCTGCATAGCTTCGATCTCATCATCAAGACGGACATAATACGCATCTTTTTTCGAGGAAAGCTTCCAGTTTATGCGTTTTATCGGATCGCCCTCGGCATATTCTCGGTGGGTGAAGCCCGGCATTCCGCCGAACATACTGTAGCTGTCGTTTTCCTTGGTGTCCTCGCTTTCGTCCGAAAAGCGCATCGCGTCCGCAGCGGAGCGGATAAAAGGACAATCCGGCGAAATCTCGGGAATATCGGGGAAAACATAGACTTTTTCGCTGCTCGGGAGCGGTTTTACGCCGAAGCTGATAAAATTCATAAAGTCGGATATCGTTATCTTCGCTTCGCCGATATGAAGCGCACCCCACATCGTCGGCTTTATCACAGCATCAAAGCTTGTGCTGCCCTTTGCACTGATGGCAGCGGAAAATTCGGACGTATCATAAACTGCGCCGTCCGTTTCGGCAAGCATTATTTTTATGTTTGAAATGGGGAGCAGGCTGTCATTCGTGAGCCTGATGTGAAGCTTCAATTCTTCATTTTTGTAAACAAGAGTGCTGCCGAATGACATTTCTGCACGGATAAGACCTTTTTTATACGAAATAAAGGTCATAAGATGAACGATAAGCGAAAACACGAGCGCAGCCGCAAGGACGTAGAAGAAAGTCCAGCCCGTCGGAGCTGACATATAGAGCGCGAAAACGAGGGAAAGTCCGAGAGCGATAATGTAGCCGAAGCACCGAACGATGAGCGCCGCTGCTCGGCTCTGTTTTTTGGGGGGACGCGTTTTTTTCATGGCTTGTTCCTCTTATTCGGTCGGAACGGCAACACGCGATACTGCGGCATCGATAACGGCTTCGGCAGAACCGAGCGAAGCTTTTCCCTTTGGTGAGAGCATTATTCTGTGCGCAAGCACGATAGCGGCGCAGTCTTTTACATCATCGGGCGTGATAAAATCCCTGCCGTCGATAAAAGCTCTTGCCTTTGCAGCCTTGAAAAGTGCGATGCTTCCTCTCGGACTTACTCCAAGCTTGATATTTTCATCATTTCTCGTTGCTTCGGCAATGGAAACGATGTAGTTCTTGACATTTTCAGCCGCGCGGACTTTCTTCGCTTCGTCCTGCAAAGCGGCAACATCGTCCGTTGTGATAACGGCGGAAAGCTTTGAAACGGGGTTCTCGAATTCGTTTCGTTCGAGTATAGCGCTCTCCTCGGCTAAGGTCGGATAACCCATGCTTATACGCATCGCGAAACGATCCATCTGCGCCTCGGGAAGATGATAAGTGCCGTAGGTTTCAACGGGGTTCTGCGTTGCGAGAACCATAAACGGGCGCATAAGCGAGTGCGTCTGACCGTCAACGCTTATCTGACGTTCCTCCATAACTTCGAGCAGAGCCGACTGCGCCTTTGGCGAAGCACGGTTTATCTCGTCCGCAAGCAGAAAGTTGCAGAATGCCGCGCCCTTTTTGTATTCAAACTCGCCCGTAGTTCTGTTTATCATCGAAAATCCCGTGATATCGGACGGCATAATGTCAGGCGTGAGCTGTATACGGTTGAAGCTGCCGCCGACAGAGCGTGAAAGTGCCGCCGCAAGCTGGGTCTTTCCAACGCCGGGAACATCCTCGATAAGAACATGACCCTCCATAATGAGTGCAGTTACAGCATTCATGATAACATCGTGCTTTCCGATAATGACCTTTTCAATGTTTTCGATAAGTGCGGAAATTCTTTTATCCATAATTTCCTCCAAGCTTTTTTATAAAAATTCCGTCAGCTAAATTATTATACTAAACACCATTTAAAATTTGGAAAAAATCAAGCCGACAATCTCGAATATATAGGATTTCGGCGCAGATTTTTTCCTGTATTTTATTGGTGTTTAGTATTATAATAGTATTATTATGTAATAATTTATTGACGGATATTAGCATTTTAAGATTTTTTTGACTTCATAACAAGAATAGTCGCGAGAACAGCGATAACAACAGCCATTGCAACGATGACGATAACAATGCCAACACTGATTCCGCTCTGCTGTGCGGAGGTTTCAGCTGTTCCGGCAGCTTCGGTCTGCTCAGTCTGCTCTGTTTCGGCAGAGGTTTCTTCGGTAACAGCTGCTTCGGTTTCCGATGGATCCTCAGTTTCGGCGGCTTCTGTCACTTCGGCAGGCTCGGGAGCTTCAACGGGATATTCGCCGTCAAGATCGCCTGCAACTTTGAGGTTGTTGTATTCCCAGGCTGTGTAGCTTTCTGCACTGTCGGGGTAAACGTGAACAGTTCCGCCGACATTCATAAATGCGCTCGAAGCATTCACGGACGGCGCATTTTCGGCGTAAACATAAATATCGGTGAGGTTATTGCAGTCTGCAAAAGCACCGTCGCCTACCGATGTTACGGAAGGTCCGATGATAATTTCGGAGAAGCCGCATTTGCCGAAAGCGTTTGCGGGAATTTCCGTTACCTCGGGCGAAACTGTGAAGCTTTCAAAGCTTTTGCAGTCCTTGAAAGCACCCTCGCCGAACGAAGTTATACCAACCGAATTGGGCATTTCCGCAAGTGCTTCGCAGGCTTCAAAAGCATGGCTGCCGACCTTTGCAACGGTGTTCGGCATTGAAATTTTTTCAAGCTTTCGGTTGCTGTTGAAAGCGCTGTCGCCAATCTCAACTGTATTCTTCGGCAGGCTGATAAAGCGGAGCTGATTACGATAGGGGAGTGCGTTATCGGGAATGATGCCGTCCTCTGTGTCGGTCTTTGCAAGCTCGACATATTCAAGGTTCGGGATAGCGTTGAGCGCGCTCCAGTCCGAAGCGTCAAGCGTTCCGCTCATAACGCATATTTTCGTGATGAAGTTGTAGTCCGTGCCGTTTGCGGCTTCGCTGACAGCATCGGCAAGCTTTCCCGTTTCAAACGTTTCGACCGTGACTGAGCTGCCCTCAGCTTCTTCGGCGTAGGCTCTGAGCGATGATTCGATAGGCATTATAATGATACCTGCCGCAAGTGCGACTGCGAGCATCACCATAATAATTTTAAAGGCAAGACCTCTGTTTTTCTTCTGCGGAGTGGGAGTGTAGGTTTTGCTGCCGCTTTTTTTGCTTTTTGCCATAGTAATACGTTCCTTTCGGTTTATTTAGGTCGCCTCTAAAAACCATAGTGCCTCAGATGCGCAGTCAGATTTTTCGTCAGATTGTATAGAAATTTCGCAGGCATACTGTCGTATGTCAAGAAATTTATGTGCAAGATGACGGAAAATCTGCAAGCAGATGAGGTGCTAAGGCTTTAGCCGGTGGTTTTTAGAGGTGACCTTTATTGCTTTTCACGGAAAAATGACCTGCGATCTGTATTTTATCCGGCGTAAAAAGAAAAACGTCCGTTGTGAGCGGATCTGGTGAGCGTTTGTACTCACGGACGATCTCTTTTCCGAGCTTTTCGAGGATATTGTTCGTTATATTTTCAAGTATGAGAATGCTTTCGCAGGACGGTGCAACAACGAGAAATTTCGCACCCATATAATTGTAGACGACCTGACGGAAATCATTGCAGAGAATGAACGAAACTCCGAGATGCTTGCACGGCAGCTCAAATTCCATAGCGTTCACGCCCTCGGCAATGCTCGTTTTCTTGACCTTGGTTTTGGCGAGAAGCCTGCACATATTTCTGTCGGCAACGGAGAAAACGACCTCGCGCGGCATTCCCCAGCGTTTGAGTACAGCCTCGTCAAGAGGGCGAAGCTCCGTATCATCGGCGGTGCAGACAATGACCTTGCAAAGTCCTCCTGCGAATTCAGCGCTTATCATTCCGGGGCGAATGTCCTTTTCGCGCATTATCGCGAGCCGCAGGAACTCCTGACCGTTCGTGAACGAAACCATTCGTATCTCCATATCTATTTCCTGCTCAAGCTTTTCCATAAGCGAATCGAGAAGCTCGGGCGAAGGTGCGTTTTCATATTCCGAACGAGCCTTAGAGGTGTCAACGGAAAAGTCGGAAACTCCGTTCGTCAGCCGATATCGGCCGCCGTTCTTTTCGGAAACGGTAAGACTGTGCTTTTTCAGCAGATTTTTAAATTCCGAACCGAATTTATCCTTTTTCAGAACGTCATTCAGCTTTTCCATAAGTCCGTTCAAACGCAGCACCTTCTTTCAATCAAAATCAACTATTATTATAGCATAAAAATTTCCGCTTGTACAGAAGAATTTTGCGGTTTTGCGGAAAATTTCATCTGAGGATCCCCGTTTCGTGCAAACGCTTGCGGATATCGTTTGCAGACCTGCCGTGACGTGCGCTTATCTGCGTCAGCGAAAGACCTTTTTCGACTTCATTACGCAGACGTTCCGTTTCATCGACCGTCCAGCCGCCCTTGACTTCGGACGGTGAGCCGCTTTTTTCGGCTTCACCTGAAAATCCTTTTATAACGGCGAGAAAATCTTCGCCGTAGCTTTCGCATTTCTTGCGTCCGACACCCGAAACGCCGAGAAACTCCTCTGGGGTCGAGGGCATTCTGCGGCACATATCACGAAGCGTTGCATCGGTGAAAACGAGGTAGGCAGGGATATGCGCTTTTTCGGCAATATCCATTCGCCTCGATTTGAGCTTTGCGAGAAGCTCCGCATTGACGGGAAATTCCGCAGGCTTTTCCTTTGCCGTGATGCGGTGAACTTCTTTCGGCAGCTTCATTTCGAAACGCTGTCCGGACCTTATCGCAGCCGCCGCGAGGTCTGTCGGAACAACAACGGGATAGTCACCGCCGTGCACATTAAGATACCCTTTCTCGATGAGATTGTCAATGATGAGCCTTATCCTGTGCGTAGGCACATCAGCCATTATGCCGTAGGTCGAAAGTGTGTCATAGCCGTTCTGTTTCAGCTTCTCTGCCTTTGAACCACGGAGAATGTCCGTTATCGCAGCCTTGCCGAGATAGCGTCCGTTGTGGTTGCATATGCGGTAAACGCAGCTGATTATTTTCTGCGCTTCGGTGGTGATATCGACCGTTTCAAAGCTTGTGCAGCAGTTGGAGCAGTGACCGCAGAAAACGGGAGGCTTTTCGCCGAAATATTTGAGTATGCTCGCACGAAGACAATCGGTGGTCGTTGCATAAAAAGTCATCTGCTTAAGTCGTTCATAATCACGGGCGCGAAGCTCGGCTTTTTCCTGCTCGGTGAGTTCTTCATTGCCGTCATTGGAATTTTCAATGAGAAAACGCGCGAGCGCAACATCCTGACCGCTGTAGAGAAGTATGCAGCTTGCAGGCTCGCCGTCACGTCCCGCTCTGCCTGCCTCCTGATAGTAGCTTTCGATATTTTTCGGCATATTATAATGTATGATGAGAGAAACGTTCGATTTGTCGATGCCCATTCCGAAAGCATTCGTTGCAACCATTATGCCGCATTTGTCGTAGAGGAAAGCGTCCTGATTTCGGCGGCGTTCATCGTCCGAAAGTCCTGCGTGATAGCGTGTTGCGGAGTAGCCTTTTTCACACAAAGCATCGCAGACGGTTTCAACGTTTTTTCTCGTTGCGCAGTAGACGATAGTGCTTTTTCCACGATTTTCGTCAACGATCTTCATAAGCTCGTTAAGGCGTTCGGCAGGTCTGCGCACCTCGAAGTAGAGGTTCTGTCGGTCGAAGCCCGTTGTAATCGTGAAAGGGGAGCGCAGGCCGAGCAGTGCGGAGATGTCCTCCTTAACGTGTTCGGTCGCTGTTGCTGTGAAAGCTGTCACGATAGGGCGGCGTGAAAGCTTTCCGATGAACTCGGGAATTTTAAGATAGCTCGGGCGGAAATCCTGACCCCATTGCGAAACGCAGTGCGATTCATCGACCGTTACCATTGAGATATTGCTGTTCTCGGAAAAGGCAAGAAAGCTGTCGGTGACGAGCCTCTCGGGGGCAACGTAGATAAGCTTGTATTCGCCGTTTTCGGCACGGCGGATGACCTCACGGTACTGCGAAGAGTTGAGCGAGCTGTTTATGTAAGCCGCGCGAATGCCCGACTGGACAAGGCTCTCGACCTGATCCTTCATCAGCGAGATGAGCGGCGAAATGACTATCGTTATCCCGTCAAGGAGCATCGCAGGAACTTGGTAGCAGACGGATTTTCCTGCGCCCGTCGGCATTATCGCAAGAACGTCCTTTCCTGCGAGGATATTATCGATTATCTCGGACTGACCGCTTCGGAAGTCATCGTGTCCGAAATACTGTTTTAAAACTTCAAATTTGTTCATTTATGCTTTCTTGTCCTTTAGCTTGCATTTGTATCCGCCGAGCCATTCTCTGAGCGGACAGACTTCACATTTCGGGCTTCTTGCGCAGCAGTATTCACGCCCGAAAAGAACTATCCTATGACAGAAATCGGAGCTTTTTTCGGGAGGGAGAAGCCTGCGCAGATCGTCCTCGACCTTTTGCGGCTCGGTGTTCGCGGTAAGTCCGAGCCTGCCGCAGATCCGTATAAAATGTGTGTCCGTCACGACCGCCGGCTTGTGGAAAACATCACCTACGATGAGGTTAGCGGTCTTTCTTCCGACACCGGGCAGCTTTATAAGCTCCTCCACCGTATCGGGGAGAACGCCGTTAAGGTCATAATATAATGTGTGCGTCATTTCGGCGATGCTCTGCGCTTTCGTCTTGTAAAGTCCGCATGGGCGAACGATCTCGGCGATGTCCTCCCATTTCGCATCGGCAAAGCTTTTCAGGGTGGGGAACTTCGCAAAAAGCTCCTTTGTGACGATGTTTACCCTTGCGTCCGTGCATTGTGCCGAAAGTCGGGTTGCTATCAGAAGCTCATAAGGTTTTTCGTAAACGAGCGAGCATATCGCATCTGGGTAAAGCTTTTCAAGTCCCTCAACGGCAGCCGCCGCTCTTTCTTTCTTGGTCATAATTTATCCTTTCAGTTTTTCCTTTTCTGTGCCGTGCGGCGGTATTCTCCGGGGGTCACGCCCGTCTGCTTTTTGAATACCCGACAGAAGTAGTTTCCGTCGCCGAAGCCGCTCTGCTGCGCGGTTTCTTCAATGGAAAGCTCACCCTCTTCGAGCAGAGTGAAGGCTCGCCGCAGTCGGAGCGAAAGTATGTATTCCTGCGGTGTCTGGTGATAGGTTTCGGTGAAGATCCGCACGAAGTGCCGCGAAGAATAGTGCGTTACCTCGGCTATCGAATCAAGCGTGAGCTTTTCGGTGAAGTTTCGTTTGATGAATTCAGCCGCGGCTGTTATGTTCTCGGCGCTTCGGTTCTTGCCCGACTCCTTTGAGGCGTAGAGCCGCGAAAGCATCACCGTAAGCATCATAAAATAGGAGCGTATCAGCGTTTCACGCCCGTCCGAATCGGTGCTGTACTCTGTCTGAAGCATTTTCAGTATCTCGCATACACGGATAAATTCCTCGGGCGGCAGCGTCAGCTTCGTCTGAAGTCCGTTTTTTCCGTAAAAAAGCGAGCGAAAGCTCGGTGAATCGCATATATCCGAATGTCCGCCGAAAAAATCCTCCTGACTGAACATTATATTGCATATCCGAAATCCGACAGCCTCGGAAAAGCCGTGCGACATATTTTTTCCTATGGTAAAGACATCGCCTTTTCTGATAGGGAAGCATTCATCATCGACAATATGCGATGCGCTCCCTCCTATGACTATCGCAAGCTCGATGAAGTCGGCGTGGCTGTGTATAGGAAAGGTGTTTTCGTGATTATCCTGCAGAATATGGAACGGAAAACCGCTTTCTCCCGTGAATTCTTTAAGGTGAAATACTTTCATTTTGATTTTTCCTGCTTTTTTGTATAATCATACAATGTAATCGGTTTAGAACTTGTAACATTTTGTTAATGTCATTATTGTGCTAAAAAATGTCGCTATTTTTATGGAAAAGGTGATAAAATTGTGATATAATTTGTTTACATTGTAGCATATTTTTACAAAATAATCAAGGCTTTGTGTGTACTTTTTGTATTGTATAGGTGCTTTGATTGTTAAAACTTTGGAGGTGCAGGAAAATGGCAGATGCTGTTAGATCAGCAGCTGATATCGGTTCAAACAGGAGGGTGGTCGAACGAACACCGCGTGAAAAGCTCTGCGATGTGCTTTTCTGGTTCGTGCGCGCGTCTGTGGTGATAAATATCATCGTTCTCTTCTTCCCGAATTTCAACGCTGCGAGAGTAACAGATCAGATCAATAAGAATATGTCGCTTTTCACCTGCGGCGTTTCTTATAAGACACTTATCACGAACTTCGGCCGTGCATTCGCAAGAGGCTGGGTCCCCGAGGCAGCGTTCAAACTGCTCAACGCCAGCAGCCTTATCATCATCGCAGCAGTTGTGATAATGATAATCGGTACTTGTATGTCGCTCGGAAACAATAAAATGAAGAAAACAAGCACACTTTTCACCATAGGCGGTTCTGTTGTTGAGATCTGTGCGCTCATCGGAATTTACCGTTCCTATGATATGCTTCTCGGTTCGGAAAAGATCGAAAAGGTAAACCCTGTTTTCCCTGCGGTCTTCTGGCTTTATGCCGTTCTTGCAGGCGTAGCGCTTCTGGTATCGGCGGCTGAACTTGTTCTTGTACCCACAACAAAGGGCGAAAAGGCAGAAATGGCTGCTAAGTACAGACTTTTCCTTATGATGCTCCCGATACTCGTTCTCGCATTCGTATTCTGCTATCTGCCGCTCTTCGGCTGGAGATACGCATTTTTCGATTATAAGTCGGGCGAAACGCTCTCTTGGGACAAGTTCGTCGGCTTAAAGTGGTTCAAGTCACTTTTCAATACGGCAGCAACCAGAAAAGACGTTGTCCGAGTTGTAAAGAACACACTCGCAATGAGCGGCCTCGGGATCGCAACGAGCTGGGTACCGATGGTATTCGCTATCTTCCTCTCCGAGATCAAGAACACCGCTTTCAGAAGAGTGGTACAGACATTCACAACTATCCCGAACTTCATCAGCTGGGTACTTGTTTACGCTATTGCGCTTGCGATATTCTCAACTGACGGCTTTATCAACACATTCCTCACATCGATCGGTCACCCGACAATGACAAACTACCTCCTTAGCGATTCGCATATGTGGCTCAAGATGCTCGCATGGGGACTTTGGAAGGGACTTGGCTGGAGCGCTATCATCTACATCGCTTCGATCTCGGGCATCGACCAGCAGCTTTACGAAGCAGCTACCGTTGACGGCGCAGGACGTTTCGCAAAGATGTGGTATATCACGATCCCTGAGCTTATCCCTACATATATGGTACTTCTCCTTATGTCCATTGCGAATATCCTTTCAAACGGTATGGAACAGTACCTCGTATTCTCCAACTCTATCAATAAGAACAGTATCGAAGTTCTCGACCTCTATGTCTATAACCTCGGTATCACAAGCGGACTTATCCCGATCTCGACCGTTATCGGTATGGTCAAGTCCATTATCAGCGTAATTCTTCTTTTTGCCGCTAACAGCGTATCTAAGCTTATCCGCGGCGAGAGCATTGTATAAGGAGGCGGTTTGAAATGACTCACGATGAAAAGTTATCAAAAAGAGCCGAAGAAAAATATTTCAAGGAGCATACAACGAAGATCAAGCTGACTCCGGGAGATATCGTGTTCAATATCCTGAACTACCTGTTCTTCATTCTGTTCACATTAAGCTGTATTTTCCCGTTCTACTATATCTTCATCAACACTATCTCGAACAATGAGCTTGTTAAAAAGGGCGTTATCACGTTCTTCCCACAGCAGGTCACAATTCAGAACTATATTATGATGGCGAACGTAAACGACCTCTGGAATTCATTCGTTGTAACAATTTTCAGAACGCTCATCGGTACGGTCCTTATGGTTTTCGCCTCCGCACTCGCAGGCTACCTTATGACAAAGCAGGAGATGTGGCACAGAAAGTTCTGGTACAGATTCCTCGTTATCACAATGTACTTCAACGCAGGACTTATCCCTACATACCTCAACCTTTCGATGCTCGGTCTTACAAATACGTTCCTCGTTTATATCATTCCTGCTATCGTTTCGCCTTATAACATCATTCTCGTAAAGACCTACGTTGAATCCATTCCGGGCGAAATCGAGGAAAGTGCGTTCATCGACGGCGCAGGCTACTGGACGATATTCTATAAGATCATCTGGCCGCTTTCAAAGCCTATCCTCGCAACTATCGCAATTTTCGGCGCAGTAGGACATTGGAACTCCTTCCAGGATTCACTTATCTACAACTCCAACTCGCCTGAACTTTATACCGTTCAGCACAGACTTTATGTCTACCTGAACCAGTCATCAAACCTCAGCGCAATGGTAAACGGCGCAACTTCAAGCTCCGATACGGCGGCGCTCTCGGGTGCGATGAATACGAAGATAATTCAGTACACCATCTCAATGATAACAATTATCCCAATTATGCTCGTATATCCGTTCATGCAAAGATATTTTGAATCGGGTATCATGCTCGGAGCAGTTAAGGGTTAAAAAACAACAAAAACGGGGGTTCATATAGGGAAAGTTTCCCTTTTGGATCTCCGTTTTATCTTTTGGAGGTTTCGATGAAATTTTTCAGCGTAGAAAGTCCGCTTTATAAGTTTATGCAAAGCCTGTGGGATATCCTGAAGCTGAACTTTATGTGGATAATTTTCTGCATACCGATAGTCACAATAGGCGGAAGTACAATAGCCGCTTTCAGCGTCCTGCTGCGAATGTCCGAAGATCAGGAGGGCAACGTCATAAAGGACTTCTGGAAAGCATTCAAGGAAAACTGGAAGCAGGGGATACTTATCGGACTTCTGCCGCCGATATGCTTTGAAGCAGTCTTTCTTGATTTTCAGCTCTATAACGCAGTGGAAAACGGAGGACTCGGAATATTGATAGTCGGCTGTTTTTCGGCATATATCTTCATCTTCTGTCTTATCTATGTTTTCCCGCTTCTCGCAAGATACGATAACACCGTAATAAATTCGATAAAGAATTCATTCAGGATAGGAATGAAGTTCTTCGGAAGAACATTTCTGCTCCTTGTGATAATCGCAGTGGAAGTGCTGATAATTTTCTGGAACCCGACAACGATGTTTATCGGACTGTTGATAGGTCCTGCCTGCATAATGTACACAATAAGCGGAGTGGTAATGCATATTTTCAGAAAGATCGAAGAAGACCCGGCATCACTTAGGAAATAATTCGGAATTAATTTAATTTGTAATGCGTAATTCGTAATGCGTAATTATTGCATAGCTCAACTTTGTTTGGGCGATGCGAAGCCAACCAGCTGGTCAAGCTGAGCACAGCTTGCGAGGGGTCAAGGGG
>ENA-OOZY01000148-OOZY01000148.1-human-gut-metagenome-genome-assembly--contig:-NODE-148-length-62216-cov-9.529432_pt1 | contig 62216 bp, 50 predicted proteins | sample MGYA00241047_ERZ501410 | MGnify/ENA primary metagenome ERZ501410 (study PRJEB25962, sample SAMEA2042621) | human gut metagenome | biome: human gut; feature: human-associated habitat; material: faeces... | reverse complement strand
GTCGAGGAACTTGTCTTTATCGATGCCGAAAGCTTTGAAAATTTCTTTGATATTGCTGTTTGCGGTGTTGAAGAGCGCGAGTACGATATGCTCGACTGAAACATAGTCATCGTGCATATTCTTGGCGATCTGTTCAGCCTGATTGAGACAGCTGTCAACGTCCGAGGAAACATAGACTGTATTCATCTCTCTGCCGCTGCCCGTTACCTTCGGGAAAGCTGCGATCTTCTGCAGGAGTGCGTTCTTCACGCCCTCGCTGTCAGCGCCCATTGAATTCCAGAGCTGTGAGATAAGTCCGTTCTCCTGCTCGGTCAGAGCATAGAGAAGATGTTCCTGCTCAATACGCTGGTTCTGGTATTCGACAGCGGTGCTTTGAGCAGCATTGATAGCGTCAAGTGATTTTTTAGTGAATTTGTTTGCATCCATAAAAATCGGCCTCCTTTGATGTAATCAAAAACAATGGCGAAAGCCATGGATTTTGTCGTTTAAATTGGATTTTACACAATAAGTGTAAAATTTTGCACAGTATTGTGCAGAACGCACAAGCTCGGCTTTGTTTCGACAATTTATTTCGTGTCGGCATGAGATTGTGCATTTTTTACAATACTCTGTTAATATTATTGTAAAAATATTTGCTGTTTTGGTTTAATTTTATGTAAACGGGAAGAAAAATGTCCTTGTTTGGCGCATTTAACTTCCCCGATCGGCGTAATCGGTCGGTTTTTGTCGCATTATGCGATATAAAAAACTTGAAATAAATTGTGAACAGATTTATAATAAATTTCAAGAAGAGGTGTTGTTGACTTTTGAAAGAGGGATAATAATGAATACACTGAAAACCATTGCCACCGCACAGAACCGATTATGCTACAGCCTTACCGAAAGCATCCGTGAGGACGGGAGCATTTCCTATGGCGTAAAAGCGGCGACTACTTTGTTCGGCACTTCCGAGGAAGCGGCTGTTGAGGATATCTCATCCGACAGGCAGGTCGTTGAGAAATTCGTGGACTTGCTCGCGGACAACCTTGTTCTGCCGTCCACTTTAACGGAGGTCGCGGAGGAATTTGTTGCGTCATTTTTTACAGTTTGATGAAAACGCTTGACATACGCTTGTTTTTGTGGTATAATTTTTAATTACGAAATCATTTTGCTGTTAAAAGGGACAAACACTATGGAAAAGGAAGCTTTTAAGACAATTGCCGAAAACCGAAAGGCTCGGCATGAATACTTTATCCTCGAAAGCTTTGAAGCGGGCATTGAGCTTGTCGGAACTGAGGTAAAATCTATCCGCAGCGGCGGTGTCAACCTCAAGGACAGCTGGTGCATCATCGAGGACGGCGAACTTTTCGTGAACGGTATGCACATTTCGCCCTATGACCACGGCAATGTTTTCAACAAAGACCCTTTAAGAGTCCGCAGGCTGCTCATGCACAAGAAGCAGATAATGCAGCTCCTCGGAAAGATCAAGCAGGACGGGCTTACGCTCATTCCGATCTCGATCTATTTCAAGGGTTCGCGCGTTAAGGTTCAGGTCGGACTTTGCAAAGGTAAAAAGCTTCACGACAAGCGTGATGATATGGCGGCGAGGGCTGCCAAACGTGATATTGAAAGAGCTGTCAAGACCCAAAACCGTTAAAAGGTTCTGCATCTTTGGGGATGTAAAGGTTTCGACGGGGACTTTGAATCACGATAAGCGGGTAGAGGAGCGCACTCTCTCAAAACGGCGCACGTTTTAAAATTAGACGACAACAATAATTTTGAATTAGCAGCTGCTTAATTGCTGCTCGTCTTGCCGTTGAGTACCACGGCTTCGGTTAAGGCGTCGACTAAGTGGTGAACGCCGCAGGAAAGTGCCTGCGTTCTTGCGGTGTATTGCAGGCTACCGAGCATCATTGTGTGTTTGTTCACGATAATGCGAGGGAACGTTAATAACAAACTACACCCGTAGAAAGTTGTGTGGATAGGTTTTCGGACACGGGTTCGATTCCCGTCATCTCCACCAGAAGACCCACATATATGTGGTAAAGAGTCTATGTTTTTCATAGGCTCTTTTTCTTTTGTCTTCTTTGTGCCTATGTCCTTTATCCTTTTCTACGATTTATAGTATAACTGCACATTGTGTATATTTTATGATAATATTGTGAATATAGAGTAAAAATTAGCACTCATAAGATAGGAGTGCTAATTCTGCTTTTCTCGGGGAAAACGCGAATTGAAATTATACCAAACACCATTTATACTAAACACCATTTAAAATTTGGAAAAAATCAAGCCGACAATCTTGGATATATGTGCTTTCGGCGCAGATTTTTTATATTTTATTGGCGTTTTGTATTAGTGCAAAAAACCGATACAGACAAACAGTCCGTACGGAATACCCGTATGGACTGTTACTTTATTATAGAATTTCAAATATCAGCACATTTCTGCTGTTTCCAAAACCGGAGTATCCTTGTGATTTCTCTCTTTTGCCGTCTTTATGCCGATAACGGCTGTAATGACTGCGATGATGCCTCCGACTATCGAGCCGACGATAAGTACGGTCATACCCGTTTCTTCATTTGTTACAAGAATATTGAACAGGCAGCTCATAAGGTTTCCTATAAAGTGGAACACCACGCAGAGCTTCCAGTCGCCCGTCACAAATCTTATTCCCATAAGTACAAGTCCGAAGCAGAGCGCATATATCATCATATTCTGCGAATGGATAAGTCCGAAGACGAGCGTTATCGCCGCGATAGTGAACCAATTCGAGAAGCCGCGCTTTTTAAAGAATGTAACGAGCAGACCTCTGAAAATAAGTTCCTCAACGAACGGCGCAAAAAGCGCTGTAAAGAACATAAACGGCACTGACTGCGCAAGAAGATCCTGCGTGGAGTCGGTTTCTGTAACGCCCATCAGCGAGAGCGAGAGCGAATTTATAAGCTGGAGCACAAAGAACGAGCCTATTGTGAACATAACCGTCAGACCATAGACCTTTCCGTTCTGCTTAACGGGCGACATATCGGACATTTTCGTTTTTGAGATGAGCATTGTTAAAATTCCACCGATAAATGCCGTTATCTGGCTGACAACGGATATTATCATAAGCGAATCCGCACTCGTTATATCGAATGTTTCACCTGCAGCGACGCTTTTCACTGCAAGCACGATGCCGATAACGATACTTGCGAAGATCTGAACTGCGTAATACACCCAGAACGGAACCATTGCTACAAAGAAATTGCCGATCTTTCTTAAGACTTTCATAACTGTTTCTCCTTTTGATGTATTGTACCAATGAACTAATACAATAATATCACTATAAGTTACGTTTGTCAATAGTTTTTCTTGATTCTTTTTAAATTTTTTTTATCCTATTGAAAATACGCTTGCAATATGATATAATTTTCTTACAAATATTTTTGAAAATAATTTGAGAGGAAGTTGAATAAATGGGAAGAGCTTTAATTATCGGCTGCGGCGGCGTTGCAAGCGTTGCTATCCATAAGTGCTGTCAGAATTCCGAGGTTTTCACGGATATTATGATCGCATCGAGAACAAAGGAAAAGTGCGACGCTCTCAAAGCCAAGCTTGACACTATGTACGGCGGAAAGACGAACATTTCGACTGCAAAGGTCAACGCTGACAGCGTTCCCGAGCTTGTTGCTCTTATGAAAGAATACAAGCCCGATGTCTGCCTTAACCTTGCGCTCCCTTATCAGGATCTTACGATAATGGACGCTTGCCTTGAATGTAAGGTCCACTACATCGACACTGCAAATTACGAGCCTGAGGACACTGCAAAATTCGAGTACAAATGGCAGTGGGCATACCGTGAGAAATTCGAGAAAGCAGGCATCACTGCGCTCCTCGGAAGCGGTTTTGACCCGGGTGTAACGGGCGTTTTCTGTGCTTATGCGATGAAGCACTATTTTGACGAGATCAATTACATCGATATCCTCGACTGCAACGCAGGCGACCACGGTTATCCTTTTGCAACCAACTTCAACCCCGAGATAAACATTCGTGAGGTTTCCGCAAACGGTTCTTACATTGAGGACGGCAAGTGGGTAGAAACAAAACCGATGGAGATCAAGCGCGTTTACAATTTCCCCGAGGTCGGCGAAAAGGATATGTACCTCCTCCACCACGAAGAGCTTGAATCGCTTGCGCTCAACATCAAGGGCATCAAGAGAATCCGCTTCTTTATGACGTTCGGACAGAGCTATCTCAACCACCTCAAGTGTCTTGAAGATGTCGGAATGACTTCTATCGTGCCTATCAATTACAATGGTATGGAGATAGTTCCGCTCCAGTTCCTCAAAGCAGTTCTCCCCGACCCTGCTTCGCTCGGCCCGAGAACAAAGGGCAAGACCAACATCGGCTGCATCATGCAGGGCAAAAAGGACGGCAAGCCTGTCAACTACTATGTTTACAACGTATGCGTACACGAAGAATGCTATGCGGAAGTCGGCTCTCAGGCAATTTCCTACACGACGGGCGTTCCTGCTATGATCGGCGCAATGATGGTAATGACGGGCAAGTGGCAGAAGCCGGGCGTTTACAATGTTGAGGAATTCGATCCCGATCCGTTTATGGACGCGCTCAACAAATGGGGACTTCCTTGGAAGGAATCCTTTGATCCGGAACTTGTGGACTAATTCGGAATTCGGAATGCGGAATTCGGGATTATTTGTATTCCGTTAGTTTGTAATGAAAATCGTAGGGGAGGATTCTATATCCGCCCGTTGCAAATCTTGATTTTTAGGTGATTTTTCGTTGGGAACAATTTTCCGTTTCACACCGCGAGATTTTATAATATAAACAAAAAGACCTGTTTTCATGGGATTTATCCTTTGAAAACAGGTCTGTTTTTGTTATTATTCTCGGCATTTCACACACCGATGTCGGGCGGATATGGGATTTGTCCCTACAAATTGGTATTTGCGACAAATTTGCGTAACATAAATAATTCCGAATTCCGAATTCATAATTCCGAATTAATCTCAAAGTTCCGCAATTACCTCAACTTCGACCTTAACACCCTTTGGGAGCTTTGCAACTTCTACGCAGGAACGTGCAGGCTTGTTGGTGAAATATTCGCCGTAAACTGCATTGAATGCTGCGAAGTCGTTGATATCATCGAGGAAGCATACTGTCTTTACAGCCTTTTCAAGCGATGTGCCTGCTTCTGTGAGAACGGCTTTGAGGTTTTCGCAGACCTGCTTTGTCTGTGCTTCGATACCCTCAGCGTCAACATTGCCCGTTGCGGGGTCAATAGCGATCTGACCCGATGTGAAAACGAGGTTTCCAACCTTTACTGCCTGAGAATAAGGACCGATAGCGTCGGGAGCATTTTTAGTATAAACTTTTTCCATTGTGATTACCTCCATTTTAATTGTTTGTGAGCTTGAAGCCTGCGTCTACGAGCGCATTCTTTATCTCATTGATGTGATCGAAGTTTCTTGTTTCAAGAAGGATCCTCAGATAGCAGCCGTTGATATCCGAACCCTCGCTCGCACGTTCGTGGTGGATAGAAATAACGTTGCCGCCCTTTTCTGCGATGATGTCGGAAACACCCTTGAGCTGACCCGGCTTGTCGATAAGCTCGATGCAGAACTGTGCGGTTCTGCCCGATGTGAGAAGACCTCTCTTGATCACCTTTGAAAGGATAGTTACATCAATGTTGCCGCCCGAAACAAGGCAGACAACGTTCTTGCCCTTGATATCGGGTATCTTGTCGAACATTACTGCTGCTACGGGAACTGCACCTGCGCCCTCGGCAATAAGCTTCTGCTGTTCAATGAGTGCGAGGATAGCTGCTGCGATCTCATCGTCGTTTACGGTAACTACCTTGTCAACATACTTGCTGACATAGCTGAATGTATTTTCGCCCGGCTCTTTTACCTTGATGCCGTCTGCGATAGTGGAAACGCTGTCAAGGCACTCGATCTTGCCGTGTTCGAGCGACTGGAACATACTCGGTGCGCCCGTTGCCTGAACGCCGTATACCTTGATCTCGGGGCGCAGGCTCTTCAACGTGAATGCAACGCCCGAGATAAGTCCGCCGCCGCCGATAGGAACAACAACTGCATCGATATCGTTGAGCTGTTCAAGGAGTTCAAGTGCGATAGTACCCTGACCTGCGATAACATAATCGTCATCGAACGGGTGAATGAATGTGTAACCCTTTTCGTCACGCAGGCTGATAGCCTTTGCGTAAGCATCGTCGTAAACACCCTCGACAAGGCAGACCTCTGCGCCGTAGGAACGTGTAGCTTCGATCTTTGAGATAGGTGCGGAGTCGGGCAGGCAGATTATCGACTTGATGCCGTTTTTTGCAGCTGCGAGAGCAACGCCCTGAGCGTGGTTACCTGCGCTGCAGGCGATAACGCCCTTTGCCTTTTCCTCGTCAGAAAGCTGTGAAATTTTGTAGTAAGCACCTCTGACCTTGAATGAACCCGTCACCTGTAAGTTCTCGGTCTTGAGGTAAACATTGCAGCCGGGTTTGAGCTTCGGCGCATAAATAAGGTCAGTCTTGCGGACTACTTCTCTGAGCTTGTGTGAAGCTTTGTAAACACTGTCAAGCGTAAGCATATTATATCTCTCCTTAAAATGTTGTATAAATAGTATAAAAAAAGCTCCCACCCCATCAAGAGGTGAAAGCATAAGCCGACACGGTACCACTCTTGTTGCCGCGAAAAACGCAGCCACTCGCATCTCTGTAACGGGAGAACCCGTCAGAACCTTGGCAAAACGCTTCAGCCCTGCCGCTCGGAGGTGATATGGATACGGTCTTTTTCAAGCGGCTTTCACCAAAATGCCGCCTCTCTGAATGAAACCGAGCCGTTCCCGTCCCCGTCAACGCATTTTCTGTTTACTTAACAATTTTATTATAAACCCGCTTTATTTATTTGTCAAGAATAATTTATTAATTTTAATTGACCTTTTGGGAAAAAAGTTTAGTCGGCAAGCCTTTTCTTTTATACTATTTAGATATATTTATTCTGAATGAAAACGATTTTATTATGCTAAATTACATATTTAACGTTTTTGAAGCTGAAGAAGCGCTAAATTTGTTGAAACATCACATATTTTTGAACTTAGCGTAAAATATTTGATTTACCTGTTGAAAAAATTTTTCGGCTGTGATATAATTAAAAATAATATGACCGAGAAAAGACGGTCTATAAGGATATGGAAAGGATGAAAAAGTTTGAAAGAACTTATTCTTGTAACATCACCACCGGCTTGCGGAAAAACCTATATCTCAAAAGAACTTGCAAAGAACCTCAAAAATGTGGTTTACCTCGATAAGGATACTCTGATCGTACTTTCAAAGCAGATCTTCGTTGTTGCAAATCAGGAATACAACAGAAGCTCCGACTTCTTTGAGAAGTATATCCGTGACTATGAGTATTACGCAGTTCTCGACCTTGCATTTGAAGCACTTGACTATGCTAACATCGTTCTTATCAATGCTCCGTTCACAAGAGAGATCCGCGACCAAAAATATATCGATGACCTCAAGGCTCGCCTTGCGGAAAAGGGCGCAGTGCTTAAAGTTATCTGGGTAGAAACAGACCCCGAGGTCTGCCACCAGCGTATGATCGACAGAGGAAGCGACCGCGATACATGGAAGCTTGAACACTGGGACGAATATATCGCAGGCGTAAACTTCGAGATCCCCGAAACTATCGGCGCAGCAAATGACGGCACACTCCTCATCTTCAAGAATTCCTCCAAGGAAGAATTCGACCAATCGATGAAAGAGATCACCGCTGAACTTCTCAAGTAAAATCAAGACCGCATCTGAGATTTCAGGTGCGGTTTTTTATGCAAAACACGAGCCAAGCAGAACTTATACTTTCTGCTTGGCTCGTTTAATTTATAAATTTATCTCCGTGGATACGCACTTCTTGCCCGTAAGCTTTTCGCTAAGCTCATCGGGCTGAGATGTTCCTGCGTAAAGCGTGAAATGCGAGCCGAAAATTTTTCTTTCGCCGCTTTCGCTTACCGTGGTGAAAGCTTTTTCGGGAACGGCTATCTCAAATGTTCCGCTCTCCCCTTTTCCGAGGTGAACACGCTCAAAGCCGCAGAGCGAGTGGTTCGGGACTGCATTTTCGTCATAAGCCTTGATGTAAAGCTGGATAACATCATCGCACTCCGAGCCGCTGTTTTCGGCGGTGACGAACGCTGTTCCGTCTTTGTATTCAAGCTTTGTGCAGATGATATTTCCGTAGGAAAGTCCGTAGCCGAACGGGTAAAGGACGTTATTTTCGGCATAGCGGTAGGTTCTGTTTTTCATCGAGTAGTCGCAGAAGTCGGGAAGCTTTTCTGCGCTTTCGTAGAATGTGACAGGGAGCTTTCCCGATGGTGAGACCTCGCCGAAGATAAGCTTCCGCAGAGCCGTGCCGCCCTCCGAGCCGCTGTACCACGCCTGAATTATTGCATCGGGGGCAAAGCCGAGGTTTATCGCGCTGCCCGAAGCGCAGACCGCAATTACGGGTTTGCCCGTTTCCATAATTTTTTCTGCCAAGATACGCTGGCTTTCGGGGAGGAAAAGATCCTTTTTATCACCAGAGGAAAACTCGTTGCCTGCGTCGCCCTCCTCGCCCTCGATAAAAGGGTCAAGTCCAAGGCAAAGCACAACGACATCTGCGCACTCTGCCGCTGCGACCGCTTCGGCAAGCTTATCATTCGCCTGCGCAAGGTTGGAAGTTCTGTCTTTGTAGAGATGACAGCCCTCGGCATAGAGAACTCTGCCGCCGAAGTCCATACCATCGAGGAAGGTCACATATTTATCGGCTGTGCCGTTATAGTTGCCCTCGAGGGCGGCTTTATTGACGGCGTTAGGACCTATAACTGCGATAGTTTTCACCTTGCTCTTATCGAGCGGAAGAAGTCCGTTGTTTTTGAGGAGAACCATTGATCTTTCGGCACATTCGAGGACATATTTCTTATGTTCCGAACAGCTCACGGTCTCGAACGGGATATCGTCATACTCGGTCTTTTCATCGAACATTCCGAGCCTTACTCTTGTTCGCATAAGGTGAATACACGCTTTGCGGATATCATCTTTCGTGATAAGACCCTCATCGAGAGCCGCCAAGAGGTTGGCATAAGTACAGCCGCAGTTGAGATCGCAGCCGTTTTTTATTGCGAGAGCCGCCGATTCAACGGCATTTCGTGTGACTTTGTGATTTTCGTGAAAATCCCTTATCGCCCAGCAGTCGGAAACAAAATAGCCGTCAAATCCCCATTCCGCAAGCTTTTTCTGCAATGTCGGACTTGCGCAGGAGGGTTCGCCGTTCACACGGTTGTATGCGCCCATAACGCCCTCAGCCTTTGCGTCCTTTATGAGTGCTTCAAACGCAGGGAGATAGGTTTCTTCGAGGTCTTTCGGCGAAGCCTTTGCGTCAAATTCGTGGCGGAGGTTTTCAGGACCGCTGTGAACTGCGAAATGCTTTGCGCAGGCTGCGGCTTTAAGGCGTTTTCCGCTGCCCTGCAAACCGCTGACGTAGGCTTTTCCCAACTCTGCGGTGAGAAACGGGTCTTCGCCGTAGGTTTCCTGTCCCCTGCCCCACCTCGGGTCACGGAAGATATTGATATTCGGCGACCAGAGCGTCAGACCCTTGTAAATATCGGTGTCGCCGTGCTTTTGATAAGCGTTGTACTTTGCTCTTGCTTCTGTAGCTGTTATCCCGGCGACTTTTTTCACGAGCGGACGGTCGAACATTGCGGCGAGTGCTATCGCCTGCGGAAAAACGGAGGCTGTTCCCGAGCGCGCAAGTCCGTGCAGACCCTCGTTCCACCAGTTATAGGACGGTATGCCGAGCTTTTTCACGGGCGGTGCATCGTAACGAAGCTGTGAAGCCTGCTCCTCAGTCGTCATTTCATCGGTTATTGCCGCTGCTATCTCCTCATCGGAACAGCCGCTCATTTTCTTTGCTGTTTCTTTTGCGGTCATAAAAATTCTCCTTTGGTAAAGATTGATGTTTTTCAAAATAAATTGACTTTTTTAGTGCCGAATGATATAATAAAAGTATAAGAACCCGTCTTCACAAGCATATGCGCACGTCTTTTCGGCAAATTTTGCCGCAGACTGCGTTAAAAATCCTTGCCGGGCGAAAGCCCGTCTGCGGACTTTTGCCTTGTCTGCAACAAAATTATGCTCGAAAATCCGCACACATTTCTGATGAAGACAGGTTCTAAATTACAAGGCGGTGCTGAACTCTTATGAAAAACCAGAACAGGTTGAAGCTTTCAAATATAATCAAGCATATAAAAACCGTTACAAGACACCGTGCGCTCGTTTGCAGACACTGTTTCAGGGCAGGGATCTATCTTCAGGGACTTACGCACGATCTTTCAAAATTTTCGCCCGAGGAATTCTGGATAAGCTGCCGAATGTACCAAGGCACACGCAGCCCGAACGAAGCCGAGCGTGAACTGAAAGGCTACAGCAGTGCGTGGATCCACCACAAAGGCGTGAACAAGCACCATTTCGAGCATTGGACGGACTACGACCCCGTTACAAAAAAAGTCGAACCCGTAAAAATGCCTATCGAATATGTTATTGAGATGTTCTGCGACCGTGTGGCTGCGAGCAAGGTATACATGGGCAAGAATTACAATGACAACTCACCGCTTGAATACTTTGAACACGCAAAGGGCAGAAGAGTTATCCACCCCGAGACCTCCGACCTGCTCGAAAAGCTTCTTATAATGCTTGCCGAGAAAGGCGAGGACTACACTTTTGCATACATTCGCCGCCACATGAAGAATCTGAAGCGTTTATACAGAAAAAATAAGTAAGTGCAAAGTCAGGCTTGAAAAACAGTCTGACTTTTTATTTTTCGGCAAGGACTTCGTTATACTCACTCTCGGTGATGCTGCCTGCGGAAAGCATAGATTTGAGGACTTCCTCACCTCGCTTTTCAACTTCATCGGGTGCAAAACGCACCGAATATTTTGTCGGAGCATTTGGTATTCCCGCAAGCTCGGCACACTCAAAGCGAGTAAGCTCGGACGGCGTTTTTCCGAAAAGCCCTTCGGCGGCTGCGCCTATGCCGTGATAGCCGTCACCGAAGTAGATGCTGTTGACGTAAAGCTCGAGAATTTCATTTTTGGTAAATTCACGTTCGAGTGCGAACGCTGCGAAAATCTCAGCCGCCTTTCGGTCAACGGTCTTTTCCTGTGTGAAAAGCTCGTTCTTTGCAAGCTGCTGTGTTATCGTGCTGCCGCCTTGGACGGGCGCACCTGCTTTCACATCGGCAATGAGCGCACGGAGCATCGAAGTCACCTTTATTCCGCTGTGCTTATAGAAATCCCTGTCCTCTGTTGCGACTACGGCTTTAAGGTAGAAGTCGGGCAATTCCTCTATCGGAGTGAAAAGAGGCTCACTGCGTATCTCGCCTGCGACTGCGGACAGCGAGCTATGGTCGGTTCGGGTCTTATAAAGCATAAAGCCGCGCACGCCGACAACGCCGAGCAGTATGAGCATTATCACTGCGGCGAGTATTATCAGATTCATTAATATATTGAGCAATCGTTTAAACATAGCCTGTCCTTTCATTATGTCGGGGGAAAAAGATCCTTTAGTTAAATTTAACACAAAAACCTGCAAATTACAATAGGTTTTACGGTTAAAATTCAGTTACAATTTTATGTGCGGAAATTCACAAAAAACCAATTGACATTTCTTCGCCAATCTGTTAGAATATCCTCAAACATTGAAGCGTTTATTTTTAACGATGGAGGTTACAACCTATGGGTATGATTTGGACACTCGACTGGGCGGATTACACCAAGACCGCACGTCAGATGGTCGCAGAGGGCTGCGTTCTGCTCAAAAACGACAACAATGCACTTCCTCTCGAAAGCGGCTGCAGAGTTTCGGTTTTCGGACGCATACAGTCACACTATTATAAAAGCGGCACGGGTTCGGGCGGCATGGTGAACGTTTCAAAGGTCATCGGTATCCTTGACGGACTTCGCGAGGACAAGGACGTTTCCGTGAACGAGGAACTCGCTTCGGTTTATGCCGAATGGGAAAAGGAAAATCCTTACGACAACGGAATCGGCTGGGGCGCAGAGCCTTGGTCGCAGAAGGAAATGCCGCTCGACGATGAAACTGCTTCGGCGGCTGCGGCTGTTTCGGACGCTGCTGTTGTTATCATCGGCAGAACTGCGGGCGAAGATATGGACAGCAGGAACGAGGAGGGCGGCTATCTCCTCACGGCTCTTGAAAAACAGATGCTTGAAAAGGTACGAAAAGCGTTCAGGCGAATGATAGTTGTTCTCAATGTCGGCTCGATAATCGATATGAGCTTCGTTGACGAGTTCTCACCCGACGCTGTTCTGTACGCTTGGCAGGGCGGAATGGTCGGCGGAAGCGGCACGGCTGATATCCTCACGGGCAAGGTTTCCCCCTCGGGAAAGCTGACCGACACTATTGCATACGATCTGAGCGATTATCCCTCGCATGAAAACTTCGGTGATGATGAACGCAACTTCTACAAGGAAGATATTTATGTCGGCTACCGCTACTTTGAGACCTTCGCACCCGAAAAGGTAAGATACCCGTTCGGATTCGGACTTTCCTATACAAGCTTCGACGTTGAAACTGTCGGCGCAGATGCAGGAAAGGACAAGATCCGTTTCCGCATAATCGTCAGAAACACAGGCAAAGTCAGCGGCAAGGAGGTCATTCAGATCTACGCCGAAGCACCTCAGGGCAAGCTCGGCAAGCCGCTGCGTTCGCTCATCTCATTCCGAAAAACAGACCTGCTCGAACCGGGCGAGGAGCAGGAGCTTCTGCTTGAGATCGACTATTCCTACCTCGCATCTTACGATGATTCGGGCGTGACGGGCAACAAGTCCTGCTATGTTCTTGAAGAGGGACTTTACAATATTTATGTCGGCACAGATGTCAGAAGTGCTGAGAAGAAGCTTGATTTCAGCTTTGCAAAGACTATCGTTACCGAGCGCCTTGAAGAAGCGCTTGCGCCCGTTGAGCCTTTCGAGCGTCTGAAGCCTGTCGTTTCCGCTGACGGAAAGGTGACAAAAACATACGAGGCTGTTCCGCTCAAAACCGTTGATGAAGAACAGCGCAGACTTGCCGATCTTCCGAAAGAAATTCCTTACACGGGATTTAAAAACGTTGACCTGCTCTCTGTTTTCTGGAACGTTACACCTATGGACGATTACATCGCTCAGCTAAGTGACGAAGATCTCGCCTGCATTGTCCGCGGCGAGGGTATGGGCAGTCCGAAGGTCACCCCCGGCACGGCGGCTGCATTCGGCGGCATAAGCGACAGCCTGCGCAAAACGGGACTTCCTATCGGCTGCTGCGACGACGGACCTTCGGGTATGCGTCTTGACAGCGGTGCAAAGGCTTTCAGCCTGCCTAACGGAACGATGATAGCCTGCTCATTCAACCCCGATCTTATCGAGCTGCTGTTTGTTTATGTTTCAATGGAACTCATTTACAACAAGGTCGAATGTCTGCTCGGTCCCGGAATGAACATTCACCGCTATCCTCTCAACGGACGAAACTTTGAATATTTCTCCGAAGACCCATACCTCACGGGCATCATCGCAAGTGCGGAGCTTCGCGGACTTCACAATATGAACGTTACGGGCACGATAAAGCATTTCTGCGGAAACAATCAGGAGCACCGCCGCCACTTCATCGACACTGTTGCTTCGGAAAGAGCACTCCGTGAGATCTACCTGCGCGGCTTTGAAATGGCTGTCAAGAACGGCAAGGCTACCTCGGTAATGACGACCTACGGCTCGGTGAACGGACTCTGGACGGCAGGAAACTATGACCTTACAACGACCATTCTCCGCAAAGAGTGGGGATTTGAGGGCATCGTTATGACCGACTGGTTCGCTTCGATAAACGAGCGCGGAAAGCCGCAGGACACGACCAACCTCGCCGCAATGATACGTGCGCAGAACGACCTTTATATGGTCGTCCCCGATGCGACATACAACTCAACGGGCGACAATCTTCTTGAAGCTCTCGCCGACGGCAGGCTCACGAGGGGCGAACTCCAGCGTTCGGCTGCGAATATCACACGTTTTCTCATCAACTCCGCTGCGCACGACCGTGACCTCAACATTCCCGACACGGTGAAGATAATAAACCGTCCGCAGGAGGATCTTGATGTTGTTATCGGTGACGATGTTCCGTTCCTCAAAATCGAAAACGAGATAGAGATAGACCTCACCGAAAAGGAATCGAACGTCGGAACGAGCTATATTTATCAGCTTGAATTTGCAAAAGCGGGCGAATATGTCGTTTCCCTGACGGGCAGCTCGGAACTCAGCGAGCTTGCACAGATACCGTGTACGCTTTATATTGGCGGACTTCCGATGGGCGTGTTCGTTTTCAACGGCACTAACGGTAAGGAAGTAACTGTTGACAGACCTATAAAGGTTTACGGTACAACGGCTGTTATGCGCCTTTACATCAGCCACAACGGCTTGAAGCTCAAAAATATGCGCCTGAAATATGACAAGCCGTTCGACAAAAGTTTCCTTGATGAGCTTTCGGACTGACGCATAAGTTTTACTAAGCAGAATTTTTGAAATATCAAACAAATTCCCTTGCGTATTTTGCAGGGGAATTTGTTTTTTTCGAAAAAAATCTAAAAAATTTTGAAAAATCCCTTTTCATTTCCTGCAAAATGTGTTATAATGATCAAGTAAGCTGCTTTTGCGGCAGAAAATTTTGTTCAGGGCAAAATGTTAAGTTATAAATTGGAGGAAGTAAAATGAGTAAAATTCGTATTGGCATCGTTGGCTACGGCAACCTCGGCAGAGGAACCGAACTTGCTATCAGACAGACCCCAGACACAGAGCTTGCCTGCGTTTTCACAAGACGTGACCCGTCGGCTCTCAAAATTCTCACGGAAAATGTTCCCGTATATTCCATCAACGACCTTGAAGCACACAAGAATGACGTTGATATCCTTATCCTCTGCGGCGGAAGTGCAACAGACCTCCCCGTTCAGGGCCCGAAGCTCGCCGAAATGTTCAACACTATCGACAGCTTCGATACACACGCAAAGATCCCCGAATACTTCGATGCAGTTGATGCAGCTGCAAAGAAAGGCGGTAATGTAAGCATCATCTCCGTGGGCTGGGATCCGGGTATGTTCTCCGTAAACAGACTTTATGCAAGCTGTATCCTCCCCGAGGGCGAAAACTACACATTCTGGGGCAAGGGCGTAAGCCAGGGTCACTCCGACGCTATCCGCCGCATCGAGGGTGTTGCCGATGCACGTCAGTACACTATCCCCGTAGAATCCGCAGTTGAGGCTGTAAGAAGCGGCTCTAACCCCACACTCACAACACGCCAGAAGCATACAAGAGAATGCTTCGTAGTCGCAAAGGACGGCGCAGACAAGGCTCTTATCGAAAAGACTATCAAGGAAATGCCCAACTACTTCGCCGATTACGATACAACAGTTCATTTCATCACAGCAGAAGAAATGAAGCGTGACCACAGCGGACTTCCGCACGGCGGCTTCGTTATCCGCAGCGGCAAAACGGGCGTGAATAAGGAAACATCACACGTTATCGAGTATTCGCTCAAGCTTGGCTCTAACCCCGAGTTCACATCGAGCATTCTCGTTGCATACGCAAGAGCAGCAGTAAGACTTTCAAGAGAGGGTCAGACAGGCGCAAGAACAGTATTCGATATCGCACCTGCATACCTCTCCCCCAAGAGCGGCGCAGAACTCCGTAAGGAAATGCTCTAATGCTGATCTCTGACAGCTAAAAAGGCGCAGTTCACATTTAAAGGTTCACTAACCTCAAAATGTGGACTGCGCTTATTCTGTTTTTTAACGAACTATCAGATTGAAATGTGCAGAGCGAGACAAGGGCATTTTCGCACAACGGCACGGCTGGCAGATCACGGCTGAAAAACACAACACCCATAAAATATTCAATCACTGAAAATACGGCATTTCTGCGGGACGGGGAACCCGTGCCCTACGGAGATTTTGGCTAAAATATAGGGCTTGCATCGGGCGGATATGGAATCCGCCCCTACGGGATCTTGTCACACCCGTTGACCAGCAACCGCAAAGATCCCCCAAAAAGAAAATTTCTTCTTGGGGGATCTTTCACGTCAGAACATTTAAAACAATATATAATATCATCAGATGCGCAGGGTAAAAAGCATAGCAGAACCACTTGAACCACCGCGAATGATATCCTCGCCCGCCTTTGTAAAGCCATATCGGGATAAGCGCAAGGAGCGCCAGACCCTGCTGTGCAAGCTCAAATTCGTGTCCTGCGAAAGTGAACGTGTAGTACATTCCTTTGAGCATACCGATGTTTATCACGGCAAGACATACGAGCTGCGCCGCGAAGTTCTGCCACTTCCGCTCACGGAAAAAGTAAAACACAAGCACCGTCAGTATGCCTGCACCGTAGTAATCGACCATTGCAAGCGTTCCCACAGCATAGCTCACAAGCACTGTGACCGCCGCCAGCACCCAGCCGAGAAAACGCTTTTTCAGCTTTCGCGTCTTTTCGATGAGAATTATTGTGAGCAGAGCAATGAGGAAAGTCCACAGTACATTCTGATGAAACGGATAGAACACCGTTCCGCCGTAGAAAAGGTCAAACGGAACTTCGGTTATCACTGCACATATCAGAAGCCGAAGAACGTATTTTTTCACGTTTGAAGTATGAGAATAACCCTCCGCTATCATAAATGCAAATATCGGAAATGCAAGCCTGCCGATGCAGCTGAGCCACTCCGCCGCAGGGAAAAGCGTCGCCCAGAGGTGGTCACAGAGCATAAAAAGCATTGCAAGGATATGGAGGGTGAACGAAGTTAAGCCATTTATTTTTTTCGTCATCTTAAAAGCTCCTCGGGGACTACAGCCGCCATTTTTTCATAAGCCTTTGCACTCGGGTGGAGGTGGTCGCCGCTGTCATAGCCGGGGGCAAAAGCGGCAGGATTTTCGGGGTCACGAAGTGCCGCATCGAAGTCAACACAGCCGTCGATCTCGTCCGTAGTCCTTATCCAATCGTTGAACTCACAGCGGAGCTTGTCACGGAAATCGGCATAGGTTCGCCAGCCGTAGATAGGAAGAAGCGTTCCTGCGTAGACTTTGAGATCCTGCTCGCGGGCGGTTTTTATATAACCCCTCATACCCTCGATAAGATCGTCCGCAGTCGGGAGATCGCTCCACGGACGGAACTTGTTCTCCATTACGCCGACGGGGTGGATAATGTCGTTGATGCCGTGCTGAATGAGAACACCGTCTGCGCCTGCGACCTTGATCTCACGGGGAAAACGCACCGAACCCTTCAAGCCGTAGGAATCGTAGGTGATGTTGTCATACTGACGGAGGATTCTTGTGCCGCTCGCCGCACGTCTTATAACGGAGCGGTGCGTCAGACCGAGTGCCGCTGTGCGGATAAGCAGATAGTCGGGCCAGCTCTGTGCCGTGATAGAGTCGCCGAAGCATATCAACGCCTTGTTCTCGTCACTCGTGAGAACGTCAACGCCCGAAAGGAAATAGTATGTGTTCGTTGTTTTCGAGGTGTCCTCGGGGAGTTCCTTTTCCTGCGTACAGTCGCCGATAGCGAAGAACGCTCTCGAAAGAGGACCTGTGATAACAACGCCCGAGCGCATCTCTGTAAAGCCTTTGAGATAGAATGAAACTGCGATATCATCACCTGCGCCGACGGTGAATTCTATCTCATCGCTGTATAAGTCCTCACCTGCGTGAAGAATAACATCGGGTCTGCCGCCGAATGTAACTGGGGTCGATGTTTCGGGGTGGATAAGACTTCCGCCTGCGCCGAGGGCAACGCTCACACGGTTGAGGATAACGTCCTCGCCCGAGCAGAAATTATCGAAATGCAGACGGATTTTATTTCCTGCAAAGGGTATGCTGACGGGATAGCGAAGCGTCAGATCCTTTGCATAGTTCTCGGGTCTGCGCTCTGCGATAGAGATAGCGTTTCCCCATGCGCAGACCCATTTCAGGTTTTCCATAGTTTTCTCCTTTAAACTGCAAAATCAAAAGCCGCATACTTTCCGTGCGGCTTTTGTCTTTAGGTCACCCCTAAAAACCATAGTGCCTCAGATGCGCAGTCAGATTTTTCGTCAGATTGTATAGAAATTTCGCAGGCATACTGTCGTATGTCAAGAAATTTATGTGCAAGATGACGGAAAATCTGCAAGCAGATGAGGTGCTAAGGCTTTAGCCGGTGGTTTTTAGAGGTGACCTTTATCGGTTTTGTCTTTATCAGAATAAATTGTTGCGTATCTCCTTTGATGCGTAAGCGCCCTCAAGGGTCTGTCCGGGAACATCGGGGTGAAGTCCGTCACGGAGATACTTGCCCGTGCCGCCGATGACCTCGAACTTTTCACATATACCGCTGTTGTGGAAGCAGTCGATGACCTGCGCACTCATTGCACCTGCGACCTTGCGCATAATTTCGATCTGCTTTTCGATCTTTGCGTTATGCTCGGGCGTTGCGGTTTGAATTGGCGTAAGCACGAAAACTCTCGCCTGCGGATACTCCTCCATTATCGTCTGCAAGCACCAGCGCATAGCTCCCGCCTCGGTGAAAAGGTCGATATTTTCATTGTTTTCAAGCGACTTTCCCGTGAGAGCCTTGTCGGGGTCGCCGAGGTCGCCGATGAGGTCGTTCGTACCCATTGCGAATGCGAAAACATCGGGAACAGGGTGTTCGCCGCTCTTTACCTCTGCAATAAAACGCTGGATATGTACAACTGCGCAGTTGTTTGCACGCTTCTGCAATTCAGCGAGGTCGTCCGTAGGCTCCCAGCCGTCGCTTATTCCCGCAAAATCAGGGGCATTGAAATCCTGCGTTTCAACGCTGCCCTTTTCGCAGGTCAGAACTCTCTTATACCAAACGGAGCTGCCGACCGCAACATTGTGGTGCGAAGCAAAGCCGAGGTTCTTGTAAACATGATAAGACCACTGGTTGCCCTGCGTGATGCTGTCGCCGTCAACGCCGAAATGAAGCTTTGAAAAATCGATATCAAACATAGTTATAACTCCTATCCAATGTTTTTCCTAATATAATTATAGCCGAAATGCGGAAAATGTCAACTCATTTCGGCAAAACTACTCTTCACAAATTTCAAACGGATATGCAGCGTAATGCGGAAATATTCATTTTCTCCCCCAGATCTAAACTGTCCCGATATCCGAATATGTCGGTCTGCTGCAAACAGATATGATTTTAATATAGTGTCCAATGATCCAGCCTGTGCCATTTCTTTAATGACAATACCGATATTTGTTTCAAATTCTCTTGTGAACTCTGCATGTTTTCCCACATGAACGAAATAATCTTTAAGCATTTCCACTATGGTTGTCTTACCGCAGTTATCTAATCCCTCAAATACAATCAACATTGTTTTTCACCCTCTGAAGATAGGACATTTTCGTAAATCCACTTAATATCCTCGATAGATTTACCTATATTAGCACGTCCGTTTCCGACAGGATAAAAGACTGGAAAACACTTAAAAGCCTTACCACCAATATCTTTGGCAAATTGTTTCTTTCTGCACTGAGAAACAGATATGTTCTGGTTTAGGAAAACAGTACTCACTTGATTCCCGAAAAGCACAATTACTTTTGGTGCTATTATTTCAATTTCCCTTTCAAGCAACGCTAAGTACTCAAAATATATTTTGTTAGATATCAATGTTGCGTCCGTTTGGGTACATTTTCCTAAATTTGTTAAAAAGATTTTATTTCTAGTTATCTCCGAATATACCTGATTTGCAAATTCTGGTGTCCAATCCTTTGGCTTTCGTTTCTTTATTTCCTTATAAATTCCTTCATCAAATTTTCCAATAGCGACAAATAAATCCCAAATATTCTTAGTACCGATCCATGGTGCCCGTATGCCTGCCCAGTCAGGATATGAGGCTATATTTTTCCCTGTTGGATTCATAAAAACAAAACATATGTCGGGCTTTTCATTACATCCGCCATAAAAAATTGATTTTAAGTTCGGGTCTCCATATTTGAGCTGCATTTCATCATATTTCTTATTTAGTTCAGTTAAATTCATTTTATCACCACGCTGGGGCGGTACCCAGCACAAAGGAAAATGAAAAAGCTGCCGCAGAATTTGCTCCCTTATTTTATCCTATACCCTTTCAAAATTTCTTTCCGTTCGTCCGTGATACGGTAACTTTCAACAGCCTTTTGTATCGACTTGTTGTGCGTCCATTTCGGCAGCTTTTTCGCCTTTATCACCTCAAATGCGGCATCATACTGCTTCGCAAGTGCGGTCGCCATATACCATGCCTGCATCATTCGGATATAATATTCCTCCGAATCCACCGAAATGACAAACTCCATTTGCCACGGCTCAAATTCTTCATCGAGGAAGTGCCGCATCAACATTCCTATCGCAAAACGAACGGTGTAGGTTTCGTCCGATTTTATCCACCTTTTTATATATTCAAGCAGTTCAGGCTTGTTTTTGGCAAAGACTTTCGGCGAGATCCCGTCGCATACCGCCCAGTTGTTTATATACGGCAAAAAGCGTTCGGTTTCCGCTATCGCTTTGTCAAAATCCTTTTCAAGCGAAATTATAAAGCCATGGAGAGTGTTTTCCTCCTGATATTTATGCGGAAGTGCGGAAAGAAACACTTCGATACGCTCATCTTTCGCATATTTTTTTGCAAGCCTGCGAAGTTCGGGACTGCGAACGCCGATGAAGCTGTTTTTATCAAGCGTTGGCACGAGCGAGGCGTTGAAATCACGGTATTTTTCGTCTTGGAGCGCAAAAAGCTCGGTTTCTATCTCGTTTATGATATCACTCATAAATTTCTCCTATGTTTTTGGTATAAAAATAGCATTGCTGTCAAAACTATGCTTTGAAAAGGCTTTTGCCTTATAATAAGTTACCTATTTAATGAAAGGTGGACATAATCAATGAAAAAATTCTTCAGCAAAGAAAATCTCGGCGGAAAAGGCTTCATATCCGCTTTGTGCGTTTGTATCCTTGCGGCCGGCGGTATTGGACTTTATTCCTACCGAAAGGCGGCGGACAAGCTCAATGAGGAGCTTATCGATATGAACAAGCCGAGCGTTACCGAAAAGGCAGATAATGCGGAGCAGGCAAACGCCGAGCAGGAACAGGTCAAAAAGACCGAGAAAGCGCCCGAGGAAACCACGACCGCTGAGCCTGCCGAAACCGATCAGACGCAGAAAAGCAGTGCATACAATGTTTTCGTCCGTCCCGTGAACGGCGAGATCGTCTGCGAATTTTCGGGCGGCGAGCTTGTCAAGTCGAAAACGCTCAATGTCTGGAAAACTCATGACGGCGTTGACATCGCAGGCAAAATGGGCGAAAAGGTCAAGAGCATGACCTCGGGCACGGTAACGCAGGTCTACAACGACCCTATGCTCGGTGCGACCGTTGAGATCGACCACGGCAGCGGACTTATCGGCTTTTACTCCAATCTTGCGGAGGATATCGCCGTGACCTCGGGTCAGACCGTTTCCGCAGGAACTGTTATCGGCAGCATCGGTGACACCGCCGAGGGCGAAATTGACGATGAAACACACCTTCACTTCGCGCTCAAAAAGAACGGCGAGTGGATTGACCCTATCGCTCTTATCTCGGGTGAGGGAAGCTAATGCTACTATAATTAATGCCGTTTGGATCAACGCCAAACGGCAGTTTTTTTATTCGGGTATTCTCCAGTCAATCGGCTCGATGCCATTTGAAACAAGGAACTCGTTCGTCCTTGAAAAATGTCTGTTGCCGAAAAATCCGTTGTAAGCGGAAAGCGGACTCGGGTGCGGAGATTCGAGAATAAGGTGCGCAGGGTTCGTTATCAGCGACTTTTTCGAGCGTGCATTTCCTCCCCAAAGTATGAAAACCATCGGCTTTTCACGCTCATTGAGAAGCTGTATAACTCGGTCGGTGAAAATTTCCCAGCCTTTGCCCTTGTGCGAATTTGGTTGTCCCTCACGAACGGTCAGCACCGTGTTCATAAGCAGAACGCCATGCTGCGCCCACGAGATAAGCTCGCCGTGATGCGGAGGATCAATGCCGAGGTCACTTTTCAGCTCCTTGAAAATATTCTGGAGCGAGGGTGGCTGAGGTGTGCCTTTCTGCACGGAAAAGCAAAGTCCATGCGCCTGACCCGGCTGGTGATAAGGGTCCTGCCCGAGAATTACCGCTTTAACATCGCTGTAAGATGTATATTTCAGCGCATTGAAAATGTTGTACATATTCGGATAAATTTTGTATTGCGAATACTCGCTGATAAGGAACTGCCGGAGTTTGAGGTAGTATTCCTTGTCGAATTCGCCTTTCAAAAGCTCGTCCCATTCGTTTCCTATATTGACCATTTTTATTTCCTCAATTTGTTCTGATTTGTACAAACGCTGCGTCAAGAAGTGCTATTGTATCGTTCCAGCGTATATCGGACGCAGATGCGCCGAAAACTATGCACACAACATCGTGGTCGAAACGCCTTGCGGTCGCAACAACGCAGTAGCCTGCTTCATCGGTCATACCCGTTTTCATTCCGTTCGCATACATATAATAGCAATCGCTGTAATCATGGATAAGCTTATTGGAATTTTCCCACGATGCGCCCTCGCCCGAAAGAAACGTTACATACTCGCTCGGCGTTGAAGCCGATTCGAGGAGCAGAGGGAACTGCTGCGCATAGAGCGTTACACGGAGCATATCCTTGACGGTGGTGTAATGGTCGTCATCATGGAAGCCGTCGGGCGCGGAGAAATGGGTGCTTTCACAGCCGATATTTTTCAGCGTTTTGTTCATTTCGTCCATAAAAAGCTTCAAAGCACCATCGGCGGAGAGGTTTTCGTCCTCGCCGAGAACACGACCGATATTCGCCGCCGCGCAGTATGAAGCGTCATTGCCCGAGGGGAGCATCATTCCGTCAACGATCATTTTCAGATCAAGCTCGTTTCCGACGCTGAGCATTGCAAGGCTTGAACCCTCGTTGACCATACTCTGCTCATCACCGACCTTAAAAACCATATCGTCTGCCGCATTTTTAATAGTTACGGCGGAGGTGAGAATTTTCGTTGTGCTCGCAGGGTAGCATTTTTCGTCCGCATTTTTCGCATAAAGCACCTTATTTGCGGTCGAATCGTAGACAATAGCGTACTCCGAGCGGATTATCATATCAATAGGGAGCGTTTCGGGGATATCTATCTTTATTTTGCGTATATTTTCGGCAAGAGGGTCTTCGGGCTCAGCGGCTTCGGTTATCTTCTGCACCTCAACAGCCTCGCCGTTTTCGTCAATGACGGTCTGCGTGCCGCTCCCGTCCTGCGTTTCAAGGCAGACATAGCCGTCCGTCTGAATTTCGAGCGGAACTTCTCTGTTGTTGCCTATCGTTATCAGCACGACAACTCCGACAACGAGCGCCGCAACGCCGAGAAACGAACCTATCTTAGCCTGAGCCGCGCGCTGACGGCGTTTCGCTTCGGGCGAAAGCTGCTTTTTGCGCCGCTGAACGGTGCTTTTTTTATTCTTCTTTTTATTTGACATTCTATGTACCTCGATAACGGTATAAAACGGAAAACTATACAATTATATTGTACCTTAACGCCGCTCATTTGTCAAGAATAAATATTGCATTAAACGAAATTTATTAATATTTTGTTAAAACAGGCTTGCGCACTTGACTTTATCATAGAATTATAGTATAATATATAGTTGTAATATGCGGATATGGCGGAATCGGCAGACGCGCCAGATTCAGGTTCTGGTGGTAGCAATACCGTGTGTGTTCAAGTCACATTATCCGCACCAAGTACCGAAACACCGTGCTTTGCTGACTTTGCAAGGCACGGTATTTTTTGCTTTTTGTCCTTTTTTCTCGAAAAAAGTGCGAAGGCTTTTTCAGATGAATTTCAAACGGTCTGATGCTTCCTGCATTTGCTTGTAGTTCAATCATTGTCTGACAGATCTTAAATACACTGCCAAAAGCTCTAATGCCGTTTCTTTTTGGTGTGCGGAACATTGATTTAATTCATCGATAAGCATTTCTTGCTTTTTCCAAAGATATGGGCTGTCCTCCGTCAAAATATCATCAGGAGTGATTTTCAACGCTTCGCAAATTTTCAATATGGTTTCAATACGCATATTTACAGTTCCACGTTCAATATCGGCATAGGTTCTGTCTGAAAGATCGGCTGCTTCGGCAACCTCGCTTTGCGTAAACCCCGCTTTCTTTCTTATTGCAAGCAAATTATTTCCTATAACTCTAATACTAAACACCAATAAAATACAGGAAAAAATCTGCGCCGAAATCACATATATCCAAGATTGTCGGCTTGATTTTTTCCAAATTTTAAATGGTGTTTAGTATAAAATATTACCTTGAGGTAATGAGCAGAATAAACAACAAGCTGCTTGAAATCGCCGGACAATAAAAATCATCATAAAAAAGAACGTTTTTTACTAATCTTTATACTAATTTCAAACCGTTCTATAGACAAGGACAGCAGATAGAATTTCATCAATCAAGGAAAGTGACCGCAGACAAGCTGTCGCCTGACAAGGGAACTTGACGCCGAGTGATGAAATTATAGCTGTTGTATCTGTCTATAGGTTGGTTTGAAATTAGTATTAATCATTCTGTCGGCAAAGTCGGAGGATAGAATGCCGGAAATTCCGGAAACACAGCAGTTGGGCTGTCGCACGGCAAGGGAGCTTGACGATGAGTGGCTGCGTTATAGCTGTTAAATTTGTCTACAGGTTGGTTATAGATTAACATTACCCTTTTATAATCAAAAAATATCCTGCCAAGTTCGACAGGATATTTATGTGCTTGATATATTCTTTGGAGCAAGACCACACAAAGCCATAAGCCATCTATGTGTGGATTTGCCATAAAAAAGAGAGCTGGACCATAACGGTTCAACTCTCATTTTTTTACGCCTTAGCTTCAACTTCCGCATGCTTTTCTTCGCCGGGAAGAGGTTCGCCCTTGTAGAGGAGCTTGAGAATGATCGGTGTTACGATCGAGGAGCATATAATAAGCAGGATAACTGCTACGAAATACTTCTGATCCATAAGTCCTACGTTAAGTCCCTTTGATGCGACGATAAGCGCAACTTCGCCTCGTGTCATCATTCCGACACCGACCTTTAAGCTGTCTTTCCAGCTGTTCTTCGCAAGCTTTGCTGTAAATCCGCAGCCGATGACCTTTGTTATAAGAGAAACTATAACGAAAAGTATCGAGAACACGATGAGTTCGCCCGTCATATCAGCAAACGATGTTTTAAGTCCGATATTTACAAAGAAGATAGGTCCGAAGATCATATAGGAGCTGATATCCATTTTCTGAGCAACATAATCACTGTCCTTGATGCTGGAGAGGATAATGCCTGCTGCATAAGCACCTGTGATGTCTGCAATGCCGAAAAATTCTTCCGCAACAAAGGACATAAGGAGTGCAAATGCGAGTCCGAATATCGGGATACGTCTTCTGTGCTCATACTTCTTGTTGAGCAGTTTGAAAAGCTTGTAGACAAGTATTCCGACGCCTATCGTAACAACGAAGAAAAGAAGTATCTGGATAAGAACCTTGCCGATGCTTGAATTGCCCGAAGCATCGCCGCCCGAAAGGCTGATAACGAATGTGAGCACGATGATGCCGATAACATCATCAATAATAGCGGCGCTGAGGATAAGAGTTCCGATCTTGCCCTTCAAGTGGCCAAGCTCTCGGAGCGTCTGGACACTGATAGTTACCGATGTTGCCGTCATGATCGAGCCGATGAAGAGCGCACGGAAGAACTCATTTGAGCCGATCTCGGGGAAACCGCCATACATGAGCAGTGAGAACAGAACAAAGCCTCCGAGCAGCGGAACTGCAACGCCCACACAGGCAACAGCCAATGCGAGAGGGCCTGTGCGGATAAGCTCTTTCAGGTCAGTTTCAAGTCCTGCAGAGAACATCAGCAGCACAACGCCGATCTCTGCCATCTGATTGAGAAAATCGGACGGCTGGACAATATTAAATATTGCGGGACCGATAAGAAGACCTGCGATGATCTGCCCAACGACCTGCGGCGCTTTGCATTTTTTTGCAAGAAGTCCCATAAACTCCGCCGCAAAGATAATTATCGCCAAATTTCTAAAAATTTCCATAAAATCCCCTCTTTTTTATAATTTTTAACTTTATAATTATAGTATCAGAATATTAACATAGTAATAATTATCTGTTACATTTATATTTCTGTAAGATATTCAGCTAAACTAACAACTGCCTAAAATAATTACAGCCGTCTATTGTTAAAAATAGCGCAGGAACGCGTGAAAAGCCGAAGCCGCCATTGTTTATAGCGGCAGCTTCGGCTTTTATACTAATTCTCGATCGTTCTATAGACAAAATCGACAGATAGAATAAGTTCAGTCAAGAAAAGCGACCGCAGACAGGCTGTCGCCTGACAAGGGAGCTTGACGCAGAATGAACTTATTATAGCCGAGAGTTTGTCTATAGGTTGATCGAGAATTAGTATTATTATTTGAGTTGATCCGAATAGATTTTATAGTCGGGCATCACGGACGAAACGACTGCATAAAACTTCGGTGAATGGTTCGGCTCGATAAAGTGCGAATACTCGTGGACGAAAACGTACTTTGCGCACTCTTTTGGATAGCAGATCAGCCTTGTGTTCATCACGATGAAGCCGTCCGTAACGTGACAGCTTCCCCACCTTGACTTCATTTTGCGTAGTTTTACCGGGACTTTTCCGATGCCGTACTTTTCGTCGAAAAGCTGTGAAACCTCGTCATTAAGCTCTCTGAAAAGCTCGACCGTACTATTATAGTAGAAATTGCGCAGAAGGATCTGTATATAATCCACGCTTTTCGTGTCGAATGTCAGTATCACAAGCTTTCCGTCCCCGATGAAAATCCTGTCCTCTATCCCCTGCCGAATTTCAACGGTCAGTTCTTCGCCAAGAAAGCTTATTTTATCGCCGTTTTCGTATGTTCCCGTATCATCATACTCGGTAAAGCTGTACCTTCGCTCCGAGGATAATCTTTCGACGGAATTTTTGATGAAATCATACCTCGACCGCACGAAATCATCGATAAACTTTGCCGATACACGGTTCGGAGCGGAAACGCTCACGCTCCCGTCCGCTTTTACGCGCATATTTATGTTTTTAACTATTTTTCGGACGAGTGTATAGTCTATCACCTCGCCGCCGCAGTCTACGCTGCGTTTTTCATTCATTATGAATACACCTCATCAACGGTCACAACGAGATTCAGACGCGGGTCTTTTTCAGCGACCCTCTTTTTCAGCTCGTCAACTATTTTTTTACGTCCGTTCTCGTCGAAATTATCGCGGATAACCATATCGAAGATGGTGTTTATTACTTTATTGCCGTTAGTTATTCTGAAATCGTGTATTGATATGCTGTCGTCTATCTCTTTTGCCGTATCGAGTACAAGCTTTTTCAGCGCAAGAACAGTTTCGTCCTTGTCGGCAACGGGATCCATGTGGATAACAAGCATTATCCCGAGCTTTTCGGTAACATCGCGCTCTATCTCGTCAATGACTTCGTGCGCGTGGACGATATTGGAGCTTTCGGGTACTTCGGCATGGACGGAGGCGAATTTTCGTCCCGGACCGTAATCGTGGATGATGAGATCGTGGATACCGCAGATCTCATCGGCTTTCAGAATTTCGTCCGTTATCTGCTGTATAAGCTCGGGCGAAGGTGCTGTTCCGAGAAGAAGCCCGATGGTTTCGCGTGTGAGGTCGAAGCCGCCGTACATTATGTAAACTGCGACTATAATGCCGATATATCCATCGATCGAGAACGGGAGAAAATAACCTACCGCTGTCGCAACGATAACGGCGGAAGTCGAGATAACGTCGTTTATACTGTCGCGCGCGGTCGCTCTCATCACGGACGAATCGATTTTTTTGCCGATATAGGTATAAGCGCAGTACATCCAGAACTTCACGAGCAGTGAAAGCGCAAGAATTATCATCATCGGCAGGCTGAACGATATCTGCTCCGGGTGTAGAATTTTGTCAAACGATGATTTGAAAAGCTCGAAGCCGACAAGCATTATAAGAAATGCTACAATAAGCGAGGATATATATTCCAATCTGCCATGACCGTAAGGGTGTTCACGGTCGGGGCGGCGGTTGGAAAGCTTCGCACCGATTACTGCAACGCAGCAGCTTCCCATGTCGGAGAGGTTATTGAACGCGTCCGACATAATTGCAATACTTTTCATTGCCATTCCGATAAAAAGCTTCACGCCGAACAGGAAAAGGTTGCATATACCGCCGAGTACGCCGCCAAGCACGGAATAGCTCTCGCGGACTTTTTTATCCTCGGTTTTTTCATAATTTTTCACGAATGTCTTTACCAGCAGTTTTATCATAATTGTCACCCCAAAAATATAATACTAATTTTTAATCAAAGTGTAGACAAAAAATCGGCGCAAAACCCATATAAAGCTGTTACAACAGCTACGAGCTTTTGCTTGATTTTTTGTACACTTTCAGTTTAAAAATTTGTATAAGGAAACGCTGACCAAGCAATCGGCAAATGAATGCGTTGATCAGCGTTTTTTACTCTTTGATTTTTTCAGGCAGCTCGGTTACTTCTTTATGCGGTATCTCTTCTTGGTTCTTTCAACGAACTTTGTCTTCTTCGCGATAGGAAGAGCATCGGGTATCGATGTGATAAGGAGAACGCCCGTATTGAAGCTTCCCGAATATCCGCCCGAGCCTGAAGCGCCGCTTCCCGATGTAACATCATCGAGGTTATCCTTGTAGATGACGAATGCAAACGGTGAGCAGCTTGCGGTTGTGAACTGAACGCACCATACTCCGCCGACATCTACGATAGCGCTCGGAAGCACTTCAAGGTCGGTCGAGTTGATGAAGATATTATCGGAAACAGTGTCCTCGATGATCTCCGTTCCGTCGTCCTTAAGGTGGATAACTGTGATATAATCGCGGTAATCCTTCATAACATCGGGTACGGGAACTGTGAATGTTACGTTGAAGCCATCATTCGGTTCGACCTCGACAAGTGTATTTTCGAGATAGAGCGAGATATCGAACGGGTAAACAATGAAGCTCTTCAAGCCGTTTGCATAACCGCGGAGGACTTCCTTTACGGCTCTTGTCGATTCGTCATTGACGGAGAAATATGCATCAACGGGTTCATCAAATGCTTCGTGGTTTGCAGCCGCTGATATAAGCTCGCTGTGTGAGATGCCATAAGGCGCTGTGCCCTTGACGTTGATAGTATAGTCAACATCTGCGGCATTTCCCGAAGTCGGGATCGCGCTTACTGCGAGTGAATAGTCACCGATAACTCTTACACCGTTGACGAATTTATATCCTGCGACCATATAGGTGTACTTCTTGCCGTTTTTAAGTCCCGTGTGTTCATATGCGCCCTTTGAAACAATGCTCAATGGCTGGAAGTCGCCCGTGTTGTCGTCATAAACATAGACGATATAGCCGTCGACACCCTTTGTTGTTGACCATTTGAGCGCAACTGTCCTGTTTCCGGGAGTTGCAACGAGATCATTCGGAGGCGGATAGCTTGCACCGATGCGGACAGTTATCGTATTTGTCTTGCCGCTGACTATCTTCTGATTATTATCGAGCTTATAAGCTACTACATAATATGACCATGTTTCGCCCTCGGTGAGACCGCTGTGGATATAGGAGTTCTTGGAAACATCAATTTCCAGCTTCTTTCCGCTGTCTGAAATGCCGTAAACGGTATAGCCGCTTGCGCCTGTTACCTTTGTCCAGCTGAGGATAGCTGAATTCTCATTTGTCGTTACCGCAAAATCGATAGGTGTTGCGACAGCGCCGCCTACAACAGCGGAAACAGTAACGGACTGAACTCCGTAAACAGAAGAACCGTTTACATTTTTATATGCAACGACATAGTAATAATATGTCTTGCCGGGGGTAAGTCCCGTGTGAAGGAACTCGCTCTTTGTGACATTAAAGGTTTCGGTCTTTCCGTCACATTTAGCATAGATGATGTAACCCTCTGCGCCTGCAACATCGCTCCAGTCGAGCTTTATCTGTCTGTCGCCCGATGTTGCAATGAGGTCAACGGGCATTCCCACCGAGCCGCCGATAGTAACGGTTTCGGTATTTGAACGGTCGCCCTCGAAATACTGGACTGTACCGTCAGAAAGCACGGACGAACGGTAAGGAACAACATAGTAGCTGTAGGTCTGACCGTATTTTACATCGGTATGCGTGTATGAATTTGCAGTGATATCCTTGCGGATAGTACTGCCGTTGTTTGTGATATAGAGATAATAGCCTGTGTAGTCGCCCGTTGCCTTTGTCCAGGAAAGCTTGACTGCATCGCCGTCCTGAACAGCGGTGAGGTCAGTAACTTTCATAATTGGTTCGCCGACAACTGCATAAGCAAGGTTTGATGCATCGGTCTTTTTAGGCTCGGAAAGTCCCGAAACACGCTTTGTGCCCTTAACTGAAAAAACGTAAAGGTCGCCTGCACGAAGTCCCGAAAGCTCATACTTTGTTCCGGTAAGGTTCTCTGTAGTTGTGGAGAGCAGATTACTGTTCTTGTCATAGCGCTTGACAGTAAGCTCATAACCCGTAGCCGTGTCAACGGGATCCCAGGTTACTGTGATATTGCCGCTTGACGTAACAGCCTTTACATTCTTGGGAGGGTCAAACGGAGTTGTTATCTTGACAGTGTAGCCCTCGGGATTCGGCTGAAACTCACTCGCCGGGCGCTTTACAACATTAGACGGGTCGGACGGGTCTGCTGTAAGGACATAAGATCTTACACGGAAAGTGTAATTGATATCGGGAGTGAGGTTGTGAACAGTATAAGAGAACTTGTTCGTCTGACCGCTTACCGCAACATCGGCAGCCTTCTGTGTGATCTCTCTTGCATTATCGGTGAAAGCCTCATCATAGAGTGAAGCGTATGTATCATTGTATTCGCCCGAGAAGTTTTCCTTTATATAGGAAAGCGCATTGTCGATATCAGCCCATGTGACTTCACTGTGAGCAGCCTTGACCTTTTCAACAGCTTTGGATTCAATATTCTTTGTGACTTCCTTGAGCGTATCTGTCTTGATGTACTGGATATCGAATCCGACAGCCTTGGGGTCGCTGCATATCCACGAAATTTCGGCAAAATCATCTCCCGAAACTACCTGAATGGTGTGAGGAGCATAAAGCGTTTCCATCGCGAGCTTCTTGGAAACGACCGCAGGAGGAGCGCTGTTTTTGCCGCCCGCATTCGGGTTTTTGGAATTTACAGCTGTGAGATAGTATGTATATTCGGTGTCATAAGCGATATTCTGATCGGTATATGTTGAAGTTGTTCCGTTGGTAACAGTTGCAATGACTTTTCTGCCGCTCACAGGCTCAGAGCCGTATTTGAATGTACGCTCGATGATATAACCCGTAGCATTTTCAACTGGGTCCCAAGTGAGTACAAAATCAACGCCATTCTGCGTTACCGAGAAATTCTGCGGAACGGCTGTGTTCGTGTAAACAGACGCAGCGTTGGAATCGATGCTGCTGTCTGTACCTGCGCCGGGAGTATGACCCGTGATGAACAGACCGCTCTTTAACTCATAATCGGCTGTGGAATTTACTCCGCTTCCCGTTTCCCACCTTACGGGAACAATATAATATTTGTATCCCGTTGTAGGCTTAACTCCGCTGTCGGTGGTATCTTCAAAAACAAGATCACCATAGCTGAGTGTGGGAGCATCGACAGTAGCAATAAGCTTATACGACTTATCAGAGCCTGCATATTCGCTTCTGTAAACAAGGTAGCCGAGGGTGCCAGCCGGAGGATTGCTTCCGAGCCTTACTTCAACGCTGTCAAGCTTAGTATCGGTATCATGATTATAGACAGCAGTTGTCTTTACATCGGCAAGTCTTCTCGTAGGGAGATCCATTGTGTTGGAATAATGCGGGATAGTTGCTGCCTTTGAAGCAGATGTCAAATCATTTTTACTGGGTATAGATGTGTATTTCTTGTTGCTGTCATAAGAACCTGGGTAATAGACCTGAACATTTGTCCCTGCCTGATAAAGCGGAACATCGATAAAGCCGTCCGCACCGTCATCGGATTGAACTGTTCTTTCAGGATAAGATACTGTTTTCGGCGTTGGATTTCCGCTGTTTTTAATATAACCGTTTTCGTCAAGCTCATATCCGACAACAAATTTACTCTTGGTGTTGCTGTAAGCTACCCACTGCTGGTTTGCAGTAAGTACAAATCTATACTCTGCATCGGGGTCAAGATCTGTAACCTCAATATACTCTGAAAGGTTGGCAAAATTTTCCTTTTTTACATTATTGCCCTTCCAACTTGAACCGGTATTGCATCGTTTGAACTGCGTTTTTCCGTCCTTGGTTATAAACGCCCATACTTCAATTGTAGTAAGAATACCGTCTGTTTTGCTCTTTGTACTGTTGCCGTCGAACACAAACTGCGATGGGAGAGCATCACCGCCCGTACCTCTTGTATAATCAGCCTTATTCCACTGAATTTTACAGCTTGTAGCAGTGATATCAGTTATAGCCTTTATCTTTGGAGCGATAAAATTATCAAAAGGAATGCTTATATCGAATACAACGCTCGTATCATTGTCAATGCTTACAAAAACGCTGTCCTTAAGATTAATGCCAGTCCAATCTCTCGGCATATCGGCGGCAAAAGACTCGATAGACGGGAAAACGGCCGGCACGAACATCATCACGCAGGCGAAGCTCAGAACGACCGACATCAATCTCGGCATAAAGCCTTTCTTCACATAGACTATGTCATCTCTCCGTGTTCGACTGTGCTTTTCGCGAGCCTTTATTCCGAGGAAATTTCCGTCCTTATCGGAAAGAGCAATGTCCAGATTGCATACAATAGAATAGAAAAGCTTAACAAGACCTGCTGCGGCAAGACAGGGCAGGAGCAGAAGCACGTTTTTTTCCGCAGTATCGGAAAGCTTCCTTAAAATTTTTTTTCGTCTATTAAAATCAAACATATACACCCTCCGTAAAGTAATATGTGCAAATTACTAATTGTATAAAAGGAAGTCATTTGCATAACAAAATGATCCCATAGATATTTATTAGATTATAACATATTATGAAAAATTTGTCCAGTACAGCAGAGTAAAATTTTGCACAAAAATATGCTTTTTATAACAGCATTTTCTTCAATTCCTCAAAACGAAGCCTGAATCCCTCACAGATAGCCGCCGCAGGAACGGAAAGCAGAAACCAGAATGCCGAAAACATCACGCATATCTGTCCGAACAGATTGAGGGGCTGAGATGAATAATCCCACACGTTCCAGCCGAGAATCAGGTTCACCACACAGCCGACCAGCAGCTCGAACGAGGTTATGACCGTGCAGCCGTAGATGCACTTCGCGAGCATACCCTCATCGGGGTGCGCCGTGAAATGGCGGTACATTATCAGCAGACACGCTCCGCCCGTGAGTGTCATACTCCAGTGCGTAAATCCGCGGAAAAGTATCTCTATCATCGAATAGATAAGTCCGCCCGACAGAAAAACCGTCAGATCTTCCACAAAAGCTTCTTTTTTCTTCATTTTTCGACCGCCTTTCGCCAAAATTTCCAAGCAAAAATATTATGTCCGAATCATGCAGGAGAAATAAGCGGAAATATTTCTGAAAAAAGGCGTTTTTTTCTTATTTTCGTGTTTCTTTCATTAAATCAACACAAACAAAGGTTATTATATAATCATTCCAAGGGAAACAGAAAAGTACCGAGGAAATAAAAAAGACAATTCCTAATTTCCATATTCTCCCTCTTTTCGTTTTCAGCCGCACTGATAGCAGTCGGTGCGGCACAAGTTAAAACGACCTTTGGCAAGTGTCTGTCGCTTCGCTCCACCGCAAAAACGGTAAACGGTCTTTTTATATAAATAGCCGACAGCGGAAATATTCGCACATACAATGTCGGCGGCAAAAAACTATCCAATATTTTGGTTTACATATATCCCCCGAAAATTCCTCTTTTCAAGAAGATCAGACCGAAGAGTTCCCCCTCTCTTCGGTCTGATCTTTTTTGCGTAAAGTATTGATTTTCGTAAAAGTGTATGGTATAATAAGGCAAATCGACATAATTTTTATGACGTTTAATTTTTGACAGGAAGTGGAATTATGAAGTATCCTATTTTATTGGTTCACGGAATGGGTTTTCGTGATGACCGCACAGTCGGCTACTGGGGAAGAATTCCCCGAAAGCTCAAAGAAAACGGATTTTCGGTGTATCTGAGCGGTCAGGACAGCAACGGTTCTATCGAATCGAACTCACGCAAGGTCGCCGAAAGCATAGACAGAGTGCTTAAAACCGAACGCGCCGACAAGGTGAACATCATTGCCCATTCAAAGGGCGGACTTGAAGCAAGATACGCCGCATCAAGCCTTGGATATTCTGACAAAATAGCATCGATAACTACCTTGTCAACGCCGCACAACGGCTCAAAAACGGTGGATAAGCTTATGAAAATTCCCGAGCCGCTCATAAAAGGCGGCTGCAAAGCGACCGACCTCTGGTTCAGACTGCTCGGGGACAAAAATCCCGACACTTTCAGCGCGATATGCTCATTCCGAACCGAGGACGCGCGGCGTTTCAATGAGCAAAATCCCGATATCGGGACGATATATTATCAAAGCTACGCCTTTCTGATGAAGCACAGCCGCTCCGATATGCTTATGTGGCTGCCAAACCTTGTCGTCCGACACTGGGACGGCGAGAATGACGGTCTGCTCTCGCCCGAATCGGTGAAATGGGGCAATTTCAAGGGTGTTGTTACTGGTGTCGGCAGCCGCGGCATTTCACACTGCGATGAAGTCGATATGCGCAGATGCAGGCTTTCGTGCAAAAAGGGGAACGGCGTTTCCGACATATCCGATTTTTATGTTGGCATCGCAAAAGAGCTTGAACAAATGGGATTTTAATAGTAAGAACCTGTCTTCATAAGAAATGTGTGCGGATTTTCGAGCATAATTTTGTTGCAGACAAGGCAAAAATCCGCAGGCGGGCTGTCGCCCGGCAAGAATTTTTAACGCAGTCTGCGGCAAAATTTGCCAAAAAGACGTGCGCATATGCTTGTGAAGACAGGTTCTAATACAGCAAAGCCGCTCGGAACTGACCCGAACGGCTTTTTTCATACTTTCTTTTTCTGTTTCCCCGTTGCGTTCTCGATATTAATTCTCCAAACAGCCGTTCTTGGCAGGCTCATCTTTATTGCATTCGGAAAATCGGGCATATTTGACGGTGTGAAGCGTTCGCATATCGCTTTTAGCACCGCAATTTTTTCCTCATCGTCCGTGACCTTTACGGCTTTTCCTCTCACAACAGCGGACTTGAAGTAGGTCGTGAACTTGTCCTCGGCGCTGACAACATCGACTGCGGCGGTAATGCAGACATTAGGATCTTTTGACATTGCCTCAGCTTTTCGTCCATTCTCGGCAGAATGAAAATAGAGCTTCTCACCTATCCTCACAGCAGATATCGGCAGGCAGTACGGCAGCCCGTCCGCATCGATCATTGAAAGCACGGCAAAGTCGGCTTTGTCGAGGACTTCAAAAGCGAAATCCTCGTCCTCCCTGCGTTCTTTTCTTCGCATAGCGGCGGCTTTTTCAGCTGCATAAGGCTTTCGCACATTTTCGGCGAAGCGTTTTTCGCAAGCACCGAACTCTGCATAGTTTTTCCGTGCTTCGTTGAGGGAAACTGCGTTTGCACCGCCCTTATATTCGGGTTCGCTCTCCTGCGTTCTGTCCTTTTCCCAGAAGCAGACGGGGCAGATATCATACTCATCGGCTGAATCAAGCGCCGCACAGCCGCAGCATTTACATACATATTTCATTTTGCCACCTCCTTACTGTCTTTCCCAATAATCCAAACCGGCGCTCGGCTTGAAAAAGGTTCGTATATAGCCGTCCGTTGAAAGGACGAGGAACTCGTTCGTTTCGGTGTCGTAATAAAGGAAGTCGCCGTCCTCTTTTTCGGTCTTGTGCAGGATATTTTCGCCCTCGGCATTGATAAGCTCGTTGGCGAGGTCGAGGTACTCGTCCTGCGTGATATTGCCGAACTCTGCGCCGTGCTTTTCATAATGGCTGTCGAAAAGCTTCTCGCTGCGGAAATAGTATTTCTGCACGGCTTTTTCCGTTTCGGACAGATCTGCTTCCGATGCTTCGGGTATATCGGCAGAGGTTATTTCTTCGGAAATGATTGTATCGTTCGCCTTTTCACTATCGGAAATTTCTTCGTCGGAAATCTTTCCGTCAGAAGTTTCGGTGTCATCTTCGGGAACAATTTCCGAAAGCGTTTCTGTCGGTTCTTCTTCAATGTCGATATAGCGGCTGATGTCAGTGCCAACATAAGTTCCCTCTATCTCGCCGATATCGTTTTCCGAGCAGCCGCAGAGCATCAGCAATGATATCATCACTGCGGCAAAAACGGTAAGAATATTCTTCATAAGGTTCTCCTTTAATACAAAAAGGCTGCCGCAAGAAATTGCAGCAGCCTTTGCTATACTGTGAAAATTATTCAGCAGACTCGTCTGTGCCTTCTTCTTCAAGAAGCTCTCTGATAGACATGCTGATCCTCTTCTTTTCGGTATCGATCTCTGTGATCTTTGCCTTAACAACATCGCCAACGGAAAGAACGTCCTTAACGTTTGCAACCTTCTTATTAGCGATCTGGGAGATGTGGATAAGACCGTCAATACCTGGAATGATCTGTGCGAATGCGCCGAAAGGTGTGATAGAAACTACCTTAGCTTCAACTACATCGCCGACAGAATATTCGTTAGCGAACTTGACCCAAGGATTATCCTCGTCCTTCTTGTAGCCGAGGGAGATCCTGCCGCTTTCGCTGTCGAGTTCCTTAACGAAAACTTCGATAACGTCGCCAACCTTAACAACTTCAGACGGGTGCTTGATCCTATTCCAGCTGAGTTCGGAAATGTGAACCATACCGTCGATGCCGCCGAGGTCTACGAATGCGCCATAGTTTGTGATGGACTTAACTTCGCCCTTGAACTTGTCGCCGACCTTAACGTTCTCCCAGAACTTAGCCTTTGCAGCGTCCTTTTCTGCATTGAGAACAGCCTTGATAGAGCCGACAGCCTTGAACTTCTGCTCGTTGATCTCGATGATCTTGAACTTAACAGTCTTCTTGAGAAGATTTTCAAGCTTTTCATCACGTCTTGCAGTAGCCTGAGAAGCAGGAATGAACACTCTTGTGCCATCTGTGATAACAATTACGCCGCCCTTAACAACGTTTGTAACTGTACCTTCGAGAACTGCGTCCTCTTCCTTAGCCTTGACGAGCTTGTCGAAGCCGACCATAGCGTCAACCTTCTTCTTGGAAAGGTTTACGATACCTTCAGCGTCGTTGATCTTGATAACGATAAGGTCAACTTCGTCGCCAACCTTAACTACATCGCTTACCTTGAGTGTAGGATCGTCTGTAAGCTCGGACAGAGCGATATAGCCTGTCTGCTTAGTGCCGATATCAACTGTTGCTTCTGTGTTGTTTACGGCAGTTATGTATCCTTTCACCCGTTGACCGGTGTATATTTTTTTGAAAGATGCGTCGAGCGCGCTGGCGAAGTCAAAATCCTCGTCATTGTTTTTGATAATTTCGCTCATGTGGTTTTGTACCTCCTTGATTATATATGCCGGGGTCGATGCTCCGGCTGTGATCCCGATGTTAAAGTTTTCACCGAGTTCACGGAGCTTTTCGGGGATATTCTCCCTTTTAAGCTCACCTGCGTCCGAAATCAGGATACAGGCTTTGCAATGCTCACGGCAGATGTCGAAAAGCTTTGCTGTGTTGGAACTGCGTTTGCCGCCTATGACTATCATAAGATCGGACTTTTCCGCAAGACGGACAGCACTTTGCTGGCGTTCGGCGGTGGCGCTGCAGATGGTATTGAATACCTCTGCTTCGGGACATTCCGATCTGATGATACGGCAGCACTTTTCCCATATAATTATATTATACGTTGTTTGCGCAACAATTGCAACCTTTTTTTTAAAATTTTTAAATTTTTTTTGTAAAATCTCACGAAGTTCATCATAATTGCCGCAAATATACGGCATTTTTTGGCAATGTTTAACAATCCCCTGCACTTCATCGTGGTCTTTATCACCGAGAATGATGATGTCAAAACCCTCGCCGGACTTTTCGGACACTATTTTATGAATCCTTGCGACGAACGGACAGGTCCCGTCACAAACGTCAACGCCAAAAGGCTTTCGCTTTTCAAGAAGCTCATAGATATCTCTGCCAACGCCGTGGGAACGGATAACAACGCTCGTATTTTCGAGTTTTTCTATCTCCTCCGGTGAATTTATGACATTCACGCCGCGGCTTTTCAGCTCATTGACAACGGTTTCGTTATGGATTATCTCGCCGTAGGTCACGGCTTTTCCGTCGTTTTCTATAATATTATACACGATTTTTACGGCTCTGTCAACACCAAAACAGAAACCTGCCTTATCCGCGATCTCAATTCTGTGCGGCATCGTTCTTGTCCTCTATTTGCAGCGGAGCGTCGGCGGCTGTCAGTGCAGGACCTTCGACAAGCTCGGTGATCGCACCCATTATGCGCTTTTTCACCTCTTTAAGCTCACGGGGAGAGCTGCCCTCAACGGCGAGTTCATCGGCTTTTATCGGCTTTCCGAATCTGAGCGTGAGCTTTGAGCGGAAGTGCAGCTTTTCGCCCTCAAATACAATTCCGCAGGGAACGACATCTGCACCCGACTTTGCGGCTATCATCGCAACTCCCGTTTTGCCCTTGCCGACCTTACCGTCCTTGGAGCGTGTGCCCTCGGGGAAAATGACAAGGTTTCTGCCCGAGCGGAGGATATTTATGCTGTCATCGATGACGGACATATCGCCTGCGCCTCGTGTAACGGGGAAAGCACCGAGCTTCCGTATGAACCAGCCGAAAAGCTTATTGCGGAAAAGCTCCTCCTTCGCCATATAGGAAACAGGACGCTTCATCGGCATTGTAAGTATAACGGGGTCGGCGTAGCTGCGGTGGTTTGAAGCCAGAACCACAGGTCTGTCCTGCGGTATATTTTCTATGCCCTCGATATGGAAATCATAAAATATTTTGTACAGCCATTTAACGGGATATCTTACCCAAGCATACACAAACTATCAATCCTTTTCTGTAAATTACATAACAGTATAGCACATTTTCGATTCAAAATCAACCGTTTGTGCGGATTTTCCGAATATTTCTTATAAAAATCCGCACAGTTTTGGGCTGTACGGTACAACATTCTGCTTAACTTGACATAATCCGACAAATTTGTTGTGATTTCAAATTGAGAGTATGTCGCTGCTGTATAAGAACCCGTCTTCACAAGCATATGCGCACGTCTTTTCGGCAAATTTTGCCGCAGACTGCGTTAAAAATCCTTGCCGGGCGAAAGCCCACCTGCGGATTCTTGCCTTGTCTGCAACAAAATTATGCTCGAAAATCCGTTTGATTTTCAGCTTGTCGGAGTTATCGTGAACACAGAGCAGATAAGGCAGGCAATAACCAAAGACCAGATGAACAAGTTCCTGTAATTCGTTCGTGATGATAACGTGTACTGCAAATACTACGAAGTTTTCTATATTCTTTTCCATACGGGAATGAGAATTTCGGAGTTCTGCGGACTTACGATAAATGATATTGATATGGAAAACCGCATCATTGACATAAATCACCAGCTGCAAAGGACTTCCGATATACGGTATCTTATCGAATCGACCAAAACCAACGCAGGCACAAGAAAACTGCCTATGACAGATGATGTCTATCAGATGTTCAAGAACATTCCGGAGAGCAGACCCGATAACCTGCCGGAAATAATGATAGACGGCTACTGTGGCTTTCTTTTCAAAGATAAGAACGGTATGCCCGAAGTCGCAATGCATTGGGAGCATCGGTTCAAAAACGCAGTCACACGGTACAATGAAATATTCAAACTTCAGATGCCGAGCATAACCCCACACGTTTGCAGGCATACATACTGCAGCAATATGGCAAGAGCAAGAATGAACCCCAAGACACTCCAGTACCTTATGGGACACTCGGACATAAGCGTAACGATGAACACTTACACGCATCTTGGTTTGGAGGATGCAAAGGATGAGATGGTTCGGTTGGAAGAGTTGAATAAGGCGAGGGAGGAAGTTGAAAAGACTAACGGGGATGAGCCTATGGATAGGGGGATGTTTCGGGTGGGGTGAATAGTATGTCAAGATTTGCACATAATCTATTTAACAACAGAAAATTGCATCTGTGTGCAAAAATCTTTCGCAAAGCATATACAATGTATTGACTTAATGCTAAAACCGTGGTAATATATAAAAGAAAAATGCAGCAATATGCAAAAATCTTTCGCAGAGGAGCAAAGCTATGGTCATTCAGCGTGATTTCTATCTTGATAAGCTCATTAAGAGAAAACATAATGGTCAGGTAAAAATTATTACCGGTATAAGACGATGCGGAAAATCATACCTTCTGAACAATCTTTTTTATGCTCACCTTCTGAACAGCGGTGTTGACGAACAGCATATTATTCGTTTTGCTTTTGATTCCGCTGACGACCTTGTTCTTATCGGTGAAAATTTAATAGCCATTCAAAAGGAAAAGCGAGGAGCCGATCCGGAAAAATTTATGGAATACATTCGTTCAAAAATAACCGATAAAGGAATGTACTATCTGCTCCTTGATGAAGTTCAGATGATGGATTGCTTTGAAACTGTTCTGAACGGTTATTTAAGACATGACAATATGGACGTATTCGTTACCGGCAGCAACGCAAAATTTTTGTCTAAAGACATTATCACCGAATTTGCAGGACGCGGTGATGAGATACACATGTATCCCCTCAGCTTTGCGGAATTCATGTCTGTATACAACGGCGACAAATATGAAGGTTTATCCGAATATATGCTATATGGCGGCATACCGCAGATCGTGCTAAAAGATGAAGAAGACGATAAAGCAAAGTTCCTTCAGAATTTATTTGAAGAGATCTATATAAAAGATATTTTCAGACGTCATAAGATAAAAAACCAAGGAGAGCTTGAAGATCTTCTTAATATTCTTTCCTCTTCAATCGGTTCGCTTTCCAATCCTGAAAAATTGAAAAACACATTCAGATCCGTAAAAAAATCAAGTATTACTTCCAATACTATAAAAAAATATCTTGATTACCTTGAAGATTCATTCTTGATAGAATCTGCTCAAAGGTATGATATTAAGGGCAGGACATATATCGAAACTCCAAAGAAATATTACTTTTCGGATCTTGGACTTCGCAATGCAAGGATCAACTTCCGACAATTAGAACAGACACATTCTATGGAAAATGTTATTTACAATGAGCTCTGCATGAGGGGATATAACGTTGATGTGGGGGTCATTAATGTTTCCGAGAGAGATGAAAAAGGAAATTCCGTCCGCAAACAGCTTGAAGTCGATTTTGTATGCAATTCAGGCTCACGAAGGATCTATATACAATCTGCATATTCTCTTCCGGATGAGGAAAAGCGCGCACAGGAAATACGGCCGTTCAGAAAAATTGATGATTCGTTCAAGAAGATCCTTATTACAAGGGATATTGTCAAGGCGCATTATGACAGCAACGGCATACTGACACTGAATATTTTTGATTTCCTGCTTGATCGTGATGCTATTGAAAAATGAGAAACGTACTGTATTTATATTGTTTTGGAGGGCGTATGAGTTGAATAAGGCAAGGGAGGAAGTTGAAAAGACGAAAGGTGATATTCCAATGGGGAAAGAAATGTTTAGGGTAGTGTGAGCGATAATTTACTATATAAACAGAACAGACACCTTGACCTTTGGGGCGGGGTGTCTGTTAGTATTGAATAAAGAAAAGCTATTCAACATTGATTTGAAATTCGTGTCTGATTTTTAGTGAATAATCAACTATAATTCAATATTCCTTGTTATTCTGGAGAGCAACAATCATGTCAAGCAATTCTTTATCGGAAATGCTGACATCATCTTCGTCCATGGTTTCCAGAACTTGCAGAACACTTACTATTGATTCAAGATCATCTTCTTTAAATTCGAAAAGGTCTGTGAACCAAATTACATTTACCCAATCCAATAGTTGTTTTTTTGTAATACTATGATTGAGGAAAGATGATATAGTGTTAATAACATCAGATGTTCGGATCTGTTCAGGTTTTTTACAGTCGATATTATACAGATCCTCACCAATTTTGTCTGTCAGGTCTTTTTTGTTAATAGATAGTGTTTTAAAAGCATCAAGTAATTTGTTCATATTATTTCTCCTTTGTGTGGATCAGATTTCCGTTTGGGTCGTAGGTTTCTTTATAAACTCTTACAGTTTTTCCATTTTCATCGATCACTTTGTAATAGATAGCTTTTGATCCTGGAACCTTACCTGGATTTTCCATTTTGGCTGTATATCCACCGTTAGGATTTTTCTGGACTAAAAAACGGTTATAATTATTTGATCCGCCTCTAAAAAACGATTTAACTGTTTTTTGAATTGTTTCAGGCAATGAAGAAGTAGACGAAATGGCAGAACTTTTTGTGTTTACTGAATATAGGATACGTCCACCTTTGGTGTTACTGTAATTTCCAGATAATCCAGTTCCCATTATGCCGACCTCCTTCTTTTTGTAGAAATCCAGTCGGGATAATTGATGAAGTTTGTTCTATTTATAAATTGCTCAAAAATCACCTTCGGCATACCACCATAAACAAGTACTATTTCTGGTGATAATTCATCAAGCATTGCTGATAAACCCTCAATAAAATATTGTTTATTAACCTTGCTTCTTATGCAGCCATATGTGCCAATAGACACAATACTATTCTTTGGTACGCCTAAAAAGGCAAATTTTTCGGGTAATTCGACTGTTGTATAACTTCGTTCGTCACTCCAACGAACATTGGGGATTACATATATTCCTTGCGATTGCAAATAACAGCCGACCGCACGATTCATATATGTATTAGCTATTTGTAAGCAAAGGGGCATATCACGATAGAGAGAACAATCAGGCGAAATAACTGCTGAGAATTTCTTAAACTCTGAAAGATATTCATTGGTACAAGTCAGTACATCTGAAAAATTTTTATCATGTTCATAAAAATGAACCGCACATGAATAGTTTGGGTTTGAACTCATCTTTGTAAAAGGAACAAGTGCATCTGGTACGATAAATTTTTCAGGCTTTTCAATACAAGGAATTTCTAATTTACCTGTAAATAAAGCTTTAGAGACAAGTTCGGAATTAAATCCGTCGTCAATAATGTTTTTCATTATAACCTCGACTTTCCGGCAAATGCCATTAACAACTTTTTGTGAAAATCGTCAATAGACAAAGAAAGTAGAATATGCTATAATAAAACTTGCTTAAGGTTTGTGTATTTTGCATAAACTACGGGAACGTATTAGTTTGTTGTTACCAGCAACTTGCTAATACGTTTTCTTTGTCTTATAAAGTATGCATTGGTATCACCACCATAAATCATATTTTTAATATTACAGTTTATTTAACTGCACTCGTGCTGCATCAAATGAAACGCCACATTTTTCACTTACTTCCGAAACAGACATCCCTTTTACAAGATCAGAGTCAATCATTAATTCACCTGCCAAGCATTTTGCCTGCCATTCTGGGTCACGGTATGTCGGAATATCATCATTACCAAAGGAACGAGCAAGTTTAAAACCGCAAACACACAAAGTGATAAAATGAGCAAATTCGTGAGCAATGGTCATTCTATCGCGTCCAATCCCGTTACAAGCACCGTCATAAACATCCTCACGAATTTTTATTGTTTTTGATGTAATGTCTGTTACAGCGTGTTCATTTTTCTCCAGTTCACCAGCTTCAACAATCTCAAAATGTGCATCTTTGTCAAAACAATGCAACATTTCAAGAACTTCTGTTATCGGAAAATATAGTTCGTTTGTTAAGTCTAACATTTCTCGTATCTGTTTTGCAAGTCGTCTTAAATCCATTCTTGACTTTGCTTCTACACAATATTTACTTATAATTCATTCCTCCTTATTATGGTTAAGAAACTTCAAAAGCTGTATTGCTAGTTCATCGTCTATATCATCAAACTTTCTGGCAAATTGTAATGCCAGATCACGTTTACAGATATTTTCGGTCGATAAATCGATTTCGATACTGTTTATACTCATATCACGTGCTTTTGACAATTTCTTTTGTTCAGTTGCGGTCAAATTATAAATTAAGGCTAATTTGCTGATAAGATCGTCTGGAATATTTCTTTTGCCACATTCAATTGCAGATAAATATGAAGAAGTCATATTGAGCTTTTCAGCCATTGTTTTCAATATTTCGCCACGATCTATGCGCAGCTTTCTTAAAGCTTTTCCAAATTCCGTAACCACTCGTATCAACTCCTTTCAAACGCTATTATAACATATTATGTTTATTTTGTCAACACTTTTTGTTGATTTTTTTACTTCTTGCTATTTCTCACCCATTAGTATATAATAGTATCAAAAGAAATTTGCACACCTCCAAAAAACAATCGAAAAAGGTAAAAAATCACGAGTAGTCCGAACCCCCTAAATTGACTACTACATGACTACTTTTGAAATCTATACTTTGCCTCAATTTGCACTATTTTGCCTATACTGACACATTTTCACGGATAATGTGTACAACAATTTTATCACCCGTAAACCACGCAGAATAGGGCAAATCACGGCAATTAGGGATAGGAGATAGCTATGATAAAAATACTATTCGTCTGCCACGGCAATATATGCCGAAGCACAATGGCGCAGAGCGTCTTTCAGGATATGGTGAATAAGGCAGGGCTTGCCGAGCGGTTCGATATCGATTCTGCCGCTACAAGCACTGAGGAGATAGGCAATCCGCCGCATCACGGCACTGCTGCCGAGCTTCGCAGGCATGGTATTCCCGTTATCCCGCACCGTGCGCGCCAGCTCACCAAGGCCAATGCGGAACGCTTCGACTATCTCATCGGAATGGACACAGCCAACATACGCAATATGCGCAGAATGACAGGCGCAGACGACAAGATCTACAAGCTTTTGGCGTTTGCGGATATTGACAGGGACGTTGCCGATCCGTGGTACACGGGCGATTTCGCAGCGACTTACACCGATGTTACGCTCGGCTGCGAAAAGCTGCTCGAAAAGCTGAAGGAGGAACTTCGCGATGAATAATGCAAAAGCCACCAACTGCGAAAGCTGCGTAAACTACGTTTATGACGATGATTACGACTGCTTCACCTGCATGGCGAACCTCGACGAGGACGAGATGGGCAGATTTCTCACCGGCACGAACTACACCTGCCCGTATTTCCGACTTGACGATGAATACGGCGTTGTAAAGCATCAGATGTGATTATAATACTAATTTTTAATCAAAGTGTAGACAAAAAATCGGCGCAAAAGCCATCTAAACCTGTTTATACTAAACACCATTTAAAATTTGGAAAAATCAAGCCGACAATCTTGAATATATGGGATTTCGGCACAGATTTTTTCCTGTATTTTATTGGTGTTTAGTATTAATATTTCGTCGGAGGAGATATGAAAAGCGCCCGTTCTGATTGCAAACGGGCGCTTTTATCAACAATATGTATTATGCAAGCTTTATTGTACTGTACGTATAAGCTCCTGAGAGGATAAGCAGGAGGATATCGCCAAAGTTGAAGCTTCCGCCGACAATGCTCATTATAAGTGAAAGCACCGAGAGAACGGTCATAACTATGCCCCATATAAACGCATTCCTGCCGTCCTTTTTGAAAAGTCCGTAAAAGCACATAGCACCGAAGCCTATAGCCGTGAAAGCGATGCCGATGATATTTCCGAGCATTCCGAGTGCTGTTCCGCTCTTTGTCATGGAGAAAAGCGCCCAGCTCATAAAATAGCCGTGACCGAACAACGAACGCACTCCGAGCCATATCGCCGAAAGTGCGAGAATTCCGCATAAAACCGATGAAACGTTTAAAACCTTTTTCATTTTTGCCCCCCTTATGTCAGTTTCTTATATAATAGCATAAAAAATGCACCGTGTCAAATTTTGTCACGCTATTCATTATTCTAAAAAGTACTTCTCCCCTGCTCTGCTGTTGAGTAAACGCTGATCAATAATAATATTTGCACAAGATATAACTTGATTTTATATACCATATAACATATTTTTATAGAAACACTGTACAAATACTTCCTGCCGTGGTATAATAAAAATATTATTGTATTGAAACGGAGAGAATTCAAATGGAACATCATAAAAATCGAAGCACCTTTTCGGGAAAGCTCGGATTCGTGCTCTCTGCGGCAGGCGCTTCGGTCGGTCTGGGAAATATATGGCGCTTCCCCTATCTTGCGGCGAAATACGGCGGCGGTATATTCCTGCTCGTGTATATTATCCTTGCGCTGACTTTCGGCTACACGATGATAACCGCCGAAACGGCACTCGGACGAATGACGCAGAAAAGCCCCGTCGGTGCTTATCATTCATTCGGAAAGTCAAAGTGGCTTTCGTTCGGCGGCTGGATAAATGCGGTCATTCCGATACTCATCGTGCCGTACTATTCCGTTATCGGCGGCTGGGTAATAAAATACCTCGCCGAATACATTATTGGACACGGTGAAAAGCTTGCGGAGGACGGCTATTTCGGCAGCTTCATTTCGAGCGGTGCATCGACCGAGCTTTGCTTCGTGCTGTTCACATTTTTCACCGTAGCAGTCATTTTCGGCGGTGTCCGCAACGGTGTTGAACGCGTTTCAAAATTTATGATGCCGATACTTGTCGTGCTGTCGCTGTTCATCGCGATATACTCGATAAACCTGCCCGGCGCTGCGGAGGGCGTGAAGTATTTCCTTATCCCGAACTTCGCAAATTTTTCATGGATGACTGTCGTTTCCGCAATGGGTCAGATGTTTTATTCGCTGTCGATAGCAATGGGCATACTGATAACTTTCGGTTCGTATATGAAAAAGAACGTTTCGATCGAAGCTTCGACCGAGAATGTCGAGGTTTTTGACACGGGCATCGCGATAATGGCAGGACTTATGATAATCCCCGCAGTGTTCGCATTTTCGGGCGGAGATGCGAACTCGCTCCAAGCAGGTCCGTCACTTATGTTCATCACGATACCAAAAGTCTTTGCCGGCATCAAAATGGGCTCATTCATCGGAATACTCTTTTTCTTCCTCGTTTTATGCGCCGCAATTACAAGCTCTATTGCGCTGACGGAAAGCGCAGTTTCGACCTTTCAGGACGAGCTCGGCTGGGGAAGAAAAAAATCGGCCGCTGTTATCACACTGATAATGCTCGTCCTCGGAACGCTCTCGTGTATGGGTTACGGTCCTCTCGCCTCGGTCGAGATACTCGGTATGCAGATGCTCGACTTCTTCGACTTCCTAACGAATTCGGTTATGATGCCGATAGCCGCAATAGCCACCTGCCTGCTCGTTTCGCGCAAAATGGGCGTTGAGAAGATAGAGGAAGAAATGACGCTCGAAAACGGCAAATTCAAGCGCAAACACATTTTCAACTTTATGATAAAGTACCTCTGCCCCATCTTTGCGGCAATAATCCTTGTAAGCTCGGTAGCAAACGCTTTCGGGTGGATATCGATGTAAACATAACGCCGGACACGGTTTGTTTCGTGTCCGGCGTTTTTTATTTATACTAAACACCATTTATAATTTGGAAAAAATCAAGCCGACAATCTTGTAGCTGTTGAAAACAGGTTTATATGTGATTTCGGCGCAAATTTTTTCCTGTATTTTATTGGTGTTTAGTATTAGAAGTTCCCTATATGCAATACTGCATTATTTATAATAGTATAGCAAAAGCCGTTATTTGTCAACCTTGCTTCGACAAAATTTTACAGATGCAAAAAATAACGCAATTGTGTAATAAAAACATATTTTTTTGATGTAAAATTCACAAAAGTTACAAATATTTTCTCTTACATTTATGTTAAATGTGAATTGAATCCAAAAGAGAATAATGTTATAATTTATTGTGTAAAGGAGCGTAAAAAATTTAATTTTTGTGTAATTTTAACGCAATATTGCATTAAAATCGACTTAACAAAAGCATCTACGCTTTTTGCCAAAAAAAATACACGCAAAGAGGGGCTTTGCAAAAACATTTTTTATTATGAAAGGATGGATCGTATGAATTTCAAACGATTGGTATCGGGTGTATGCGCATTTTCGATAGCTGTCACTCAGACTGCTATCGTGCCGATAAGCGTCAGTGCGGTCGATTACATTTCTGTTCCAAACTTTACCGACCAGTTTAAGGTGGGAGGCAGCGTCAACAGTACCACAGGCAAAAATACATGGGATCATGACGCATGGGACGGACTCCCCGAAGATGTTGCTCCATCGGAGAAACAGTTCATTATTGACAAAACCACAATGGCGGCGACAGAAACTCCCGATGCATCAAAGGATGTTCAGTTCACTTTTTCCACCGTTATTGATGATGGATATTATCAGGGCGGTGATGAATTTGACTTCACCGTTTATGATCTCACTGTTACTCTGACAAAGGATGTCGGCAAAGAAGTCGCTGAAACCGTAAAATCCCTCTCGACGGGCGGTACGCTTTCAACCGATTCACCTATCACGGTTGGTTCGTTTGCAGATGCCATAGACGGCAGCAGGATCACTGTAACATATACAGTGGATTCTGCCGACGATGCTGCGCTTGACATCGTAGACGCAAACGATGCATCACTGTCGGGCGGTGCGGCTTTTGATGTGTCCGCAGCTACCTTTGAAGCAACACTCGATGAGACAACAGCAAAGACTGTTGCTGAGAATGGCTTCAAACTCAGCGGTAATGGCATTACAGTTACCGATGTTTCTATCACAGTTCCTGCCCACAAGATCTCTGATCCTGTAACGGAGATCCTTTCCAATGCCAAGGATTACAGCTGGACATTAAAACGCAATAGCGGCGGTTTGTTTGAGGGCAATCTGACATTCGTTCCCGAGGAGATCACTATCGACAATTTCAAGGACTTTGTTGATAACTGCTCCATAAAATACGAATGGTCGGATATCGAATGTACAGCCAGCAGAAGAGCTTCCTTTGAGTCGGTAAATGCAGAGCTCTGGAGCGGCAGTTCCGATCTTGGCGACTGGAACCGGGACAACAGAGTTGTTCTTCCTGCTTTCGACAAGGCAGAGAAGTTCAGCCGTCTCGTGATCGAATATACAGTAAACGATCCGGATTCGGAGACCGACCCTGTTATATGTGTTTCTGACAACACAAATGGCGATATACCGAATATTTATCCCGGTCAGTTTGAACCCGGCGAGGACGGCAGGGACGGCTATGGCATACTCCTTCCTAAGGACGCAGGCAGCATTACTTTGATACTCACAGAAGATGCTGCAAAGTCGCTCAAGAACGGTGCTATGTACATTCATGGTACAAATGTAACACTGACAGCGGTACGCAGCCTTGAAGCTGATATGAGCCTCATCGTTTCACTCAATGAAACTAACTTTCCGAACGCAACATTCCGTGAATTTGTTGAAAGAAAGTGTGACGTTGACGGCGATAAGCTCCTCACACCTGCGGAACTCGGCAAGGTTGAAGATATCAACTTCAGCAAGCCCGATAAAAACAATTCCGATCAGACATACGCAGATGATAAGTACCGTCAGATCGATAACTTCAAGGGTATTGAATACTTTACTAACCTTAGAGGTGTTAATATCGGCGGAAACACAGCAGTGACCTCCATTGATCTTTCAGGCTGCACAAAGCTTACTGATTTTGTTGGCGCAAATTGTCCGAAACTTGAAAAGGCTGTACTCCCCGAGGGCGTTAAGGAAGTTTATATCTATATTTCCGGCTTGAAGGAATTTGATGCAGCGAAATATCCAAAGCTTGAAATCCTCAAAATATTCAACACACAGGTAACAAGCATTGACGTAAGCAAGAATCCGAATCTTAAGGAACTTGACCTTTCCGACGATAAGCTTACAAGCGGCATTGACGTTACAAACTGCCCCGAACTTACCTATCTTAATGTAAACAGAACGGGCATCAGTAAGCTTGATGTTTCCAAAAACACAAAACTTGAAAAACTCTATATATCCGTAAATGACGGTATTGAACTTGTCGGTCTTGATAAGCTTTCATCTCTTTTATCGCTTGAGGCAGATCACTGCGGACTCACAAAGATCGATGTTTCAAAGAACACAAATCTTGAATTTTTGAAAATCGGCAGTAATTCTATCGCTGCTATCGATCTCACCGGACTTGATCGCCTTACAGCTCTCAGTGGAGCTCACCAGATATGTTATATAAACCTTATCAGCAATACATTTGACCTCACCCAATTATCTTACTGCGGATTTGATATTTCAAGAATGACCCTTAGTGAGGAAAATAAAGGTGTGACCCTTAGCGGAAATGTTCTTACATTTGATGAAAATACTGAAGGAGTTAACTATATCTACGATACCGGCATCGAAGATAAACCACTCTATGTAAAGCTCAAAGTAACGAAAAGGACCGAATCAAACTTTACTGTTTCCTATGTGGAAAACGACAAGACTGTAACAGTTACAGCCGACAAGTGGGAAGACGTTCTTAAAGTGATGAATAACAAGAACATCGACTATGTTGTATATCTTAACAAAAATGTCGAGGTCGCAAAGCTCACATTCCCGACAGCTGCAAAGGCTAAGAGCATAGCTGTTTACAGCCCAAGAGGAAAGACTATCACAACAGACGCAACTTCCGTTACACTTCCCATCAATACAACATTCAACAATATCAGCATCGAATCGACAGCAGCGAAGAACTTCACTATCACAGCAAGCAAGAACCTTGACATCAGTGATTTCTGTTCAGAGAAGCTCAAAACCTTAAAGGGCGGCGCAAAGTCTGTTCTTACATTCAACGAAGGTGCGCACAACACTGTAAAGGCTGACATCAGCGGCTTTGGCACGATCGCATTTGATAAATGCACCGAGGCTGAACTCCTGGGTACAGTCAAGGCGACCACACTTAAGCTGAACGACAGCGCTACTGTAATTGTAAAGAACAACTCCGTGACATTCACGAACATTGAAATTGCCGGAGAAGAAGCAATAATGACATCTATATGCTACGGCGATGATAATTTCAAGCCCATTACAGTAACAGGCAATATCACGGCAGAAAACAATGCAAGCAAGATTCGTATTTACAAGCGTGTTGAAAAGAATATTGTATCATTCTCCGCAGAACAGACCGTTCTCACTGCAAAGACAGCAAGCTTTGCAAATGTTGAGGTATTCGAAAACAGCATGCCCGAGGGTGAAATAAACTATACTCTTGCAAGAGTAGGCTCGGACATAAAGCTTCTTGCAGAAAAGCTCAAGGTCGTGACCCTCTACGACGAAGGCGGCATGAATGAGACTGTATATGCTCAGTGGAGCGACGTTCTCAGCACTATTGCCGCAAACGCTAAGGCAGGTCAGAAGGACAATGAGTACCATGTAACTCTTCTTGACAATTACAATATGAACGGTGTATTCAAGATGCCTGCGGCTAAGACATACAGTTCGCTCAACCTCTCAAGCGAGCAGTCAGTCAAGACTATCACCTTCACAGGAAATATCACTCTCACAGGCTTTACAATATTCAACAACATCAAGCTCGATGCACAGAAAAAGTCAGGTAAGGAATTCAAGCCTACCGACTTCACAATTGCGGCAGGCAGGAATTCGCTTCAGCTTGAATATGTAAAAGCAAATATCAAGAGCATTACTTCAAGCGACGAGGTTCAACTCACAGGCACTACTGTTGGTGCAGTGACTGCAAATTCCGTAATGGTCTGGGCTAACAGTGAAAGCGAAATGTTAGGCTATGCGGCTATGGGCGCAGCATGGGACGGAAAAACCGCTCCGACGACTACCGTAAACATTACAGGCAACCTTACCGTAAAGAAACTGCTCGAATTGGAAAACAACAGCTCCCTCTCAGTAGGCGGTATCCTTAACGCAGGCGAAATATTCGCATTGGATGATACTGTACTCGTTGTTAAGCAGCAGGCTAAGGGCAAAAACGCTCTCGTTATCGGCAAGAGCGGCTTTGACAACAACTCCGGAAAGATCAATTTCGTTCTTGTTGACCCCAAAACGGAGAAAACAGCAGAGATCACTGAGGACTTGATCCTCGGTACGATCGCAGGTCCATACGCAGATCAGCTCGTCCCCTCGAATGACAATCTCACAGAGGCAGACAGCTACTATATCATCAAGGACGGCAAGAACCTTATCGCAAAACCCAAGGCAACGGCAGGTCTTGTTACCGTTGAAGTGAACGGAAATAAAGCCTACTACAAGAGCCTTGATGATGCTATCAAGGAGATCAGCGCAACGGGCAGCAAGGGCGACAACGTTGTTATCTATCTGACACAGGATATGTTCCCCAAGGCTGTTGCAAAGCTTCCGCTTCCTTCAGCAGGCAAGTATGATACACTTACCTACAAGAGTGCAAATGCTCCGGGTCAGATCAATATCAAAATGACAAGCGACCTCGCACTAACAGGCAATCTCGTTCTGGACAGATCTATCGTTCTCAACAAGGTCGATAAAACAGGTTATGTCACCGCTCTCGGCGTAAATGTCGGCAAATACTCACTGACAGTTAAAGGCTCTGTTTCTTCAAAGATCGTAAAAGATGACGAATCCACAAAGAGTGTAGACCAGTTTGCAAATATCAGCGGTGCAGGCAAGTTATTCATTGACGGAGTTTATGCTGAAATTTCAGGCAAGGTAAACGGCACAACGCTTGTCCTCCTCACCAATAGCAGCAATGTAACGCTCGGTTCAAAGGCATCGTTTGCAGGCGGTATCGCATCCCTGAACGGCAAGCTTATTTATGACAAGTCCATCGCTAAGAACATTAAGTTCACAAACGTTACAGGTCAGCTTGAACTTGTTGTCAAGGACGGCGAAAAAACTGTAGAGTTTGAAGAAAATGCGATCGTTGCTTCCATCACAGGCGATTATACCAAGGACGCAGTAATTGTAAACGGCAGCGACCTTAAGATCGTCCGTTCGGGCAATAACCTTAAGGCTGTCAAGGAAGAAAATGTTCTGCTGGTTGAAGCATCCGTTTCCGAAGGAATTACCACTGAAAGAACTTATGATTCACTTGCAAGTGCAATAAACGACATTTCAAGAATAAAGGATAAAACAGCCAGCTACAATATTAAAATATCAAAGGACGATACCTTTGCTCTTCCTAAGGCTAATACCTACAAAGAAGTCCAGTATAGTGCGAATGTTTTCGATTCTGAGAATTATATAACTCTTACAACAACAAAGGATATCACCCTCACAGGAAATCTTAGGATCAATGGCATTATTTTGAATAAAACCGATAGAAACGGTAAAGTCCTTCCTATGAGTGTAAACCTCGGAAATTATACTTTCTCCACTCCTATGGCGTATATTTCATATAATGGTGCTGAAAGCCAGTTTGCAAACATCAGCGGCAAGGGAAGTGCGGAAATCTGGGGAGCCATGACCGTAAGCGGAAAGATCAACGTAGGTTCGTTCAGTATAAACAACACAGTTAAACTGGGCGACAGGGCTGCATTTACCGCTGTAAATACTTGTGGCAGCATCGGCGGTGAGCTTTGCTATCCTGTCTCTGCCGCAAAGAACGTTGTATTTACCAATATCATAACCGATAACGGAATGATCAACGTAAATATCGACGGAGTTAAGGCAGGCGACCAGATCGCAACGCTCAAGGGCGACTACATCGCAGGTTCAGTGGTTATCACCAATAACAAAGAGCTTGCAGCAGTCCGCTCGGGCAAAATGCTTGTTGCAGTTGATAAATCGTCAATGAATTATGTTGAGATGCGTGAATACAACAGCAATATCACCCGTGCTTATGATTCGATCGCAAACGCAATTGCCGACATTACAAGACTGAATGACGCAAAGGGAGAATACAACCTTGATCTTAATATGGATGAATACACCATTCCAAAGCTTGCACTCCCCGCAAAGGGCAAGTGCAAATCGATAAAGTTATCATCATCAAGTTTGGGAAAAATGGTCACTATTACAGTATCAAGTGATATTACCCTTACCTGTGATCTTAAATTTGGCGGAGATCTGACTATCCAAAAGGCAGATCAGAAGACACTTAAATTCACTTCGCCAAAAAACAAGGACGGTTCACCGACTTACGGAGTATATTTAGATTCATACGCATCTGTCATAAACGGTACACTTAACGGTAAACCTATAAGCAAGCCTACTCCATAAGTTCCCCTATATCGCAAAATAAAATCGAACCGAGCAGTTCATTTTCGAACTGCTCGGTTCTTTTGTATAAATAATTCTAATACTAATACTAAACACCATTTAAAAACTATACAAAAAATCAAGCCAAAACTCTGATATATGGATTTTGCGCCGATTTTTTGTCTACACTTTGATTAAAAAATAGTATTAGTATTGCAGCCATTTTTTCAAAACTGCCGCAAGCTTACCGATATCGAGCGGCTTTGCGATATGCCCGTTCATTCCTGCGTTATGCGCTTTTTTTACGTCCTCGGCGAATGCGTCTGCTGTCATTGCTATTATCGGTATTGTCTGCGCATCTGGACGTTCGAGCTTTCTTATCGTTTCTGTTGCCTCATAGCCGTTCATCACAGGCATCTGTATATCCATAAATATCAGCTTATAGAAGCCCTGCCCCGAATTTCTGAATTTTTCGACTGCTTCAAGTCCGTTCGTGGCTTTCTCCACGGTAAGTCCCGTCATTTTGAGAAGCTCCTCTGCGATCTCGAGGTTAAGCTCGTTATCATCGACGAGGAGTATCCTCTCGCCGCTGTAATCTGCACTTTGGAGTTCCTTTACGCCGTTATCGGAAGAGGCTGAGACCTGCTCGGTTTCGCTGTTTCCTATCTTGAAGAAAAGCGTTACGACAAACTCAGAACCCTCGCCGAGCTTACTGTCAACGTGAATCTCGCCGTTCATCATCTTGACGAGGTTATAGGTTATCGCCATTCCAAGACCCGTTCCCTGCTGTTTGCCGACACGTTCGTCCTCGGCGCGTTCAAACGGCTCGAAGATATTTTTCAGGAATTCTTCCGACATTCCCATGCCGTTATCCCTGAACACGAATTCATAACAGCCGACGTTCTTGTTTCCGACCGCTTTTTCGGTGACATCTATTGAGATATTTCCGCCGTCGTTGGTATATTTTATCGAGTTGCTGACGATATTTACGAACATCTGCTGCAAACGCAGACTGTCGCCGACGATATTTTCGTGGACGATATCGTGCTTGTTAAGCGTGAGCGTGTGGTGCTTTTCCTTTGCCGCAGGCTTGACTATATCCATAAAGCCGTCAAGCATTTTGCATAGGTTGATATTTTCTTCGTTAAGGGTAAATTTGCCCGATTCGATCTTGCTCATATCGAGAACATCGTTTATTATCGAAAGCAGATAGTTGCCCGAAACGGAGATCTTGTCAAGGCAGTCCACGACCTTTTCCTTATCGTCAAGGTGTGAGTTCGCAATAACGGTCATACCGATGATAGCGTTCATCGGGGTTCGGATATCGTGGCTCATTCTTGAAAGGAAGTCCGTCTTTGCGTTGTCAGCGCGCCTTGCGTTGAAATAAGCATCACGAAGTGCTTTGTTCGCCTTGATAAGTTTTTCCGTGTATTCATCGTCCTTATGCTGTGCGATCTGCTTTTTCTCGGTGACGTTTTCGGTTATATCCTGAACAAGTCCGATAATATCATCGTTAAGCACGGATATCGTGAACTTGAACCAGGTTTCAACGCCGTCCCTTTCGCTTCTTATCTCAATGATTTTTCCCGATTTGAGATTTTTCATAGCCTCGGGCGAATCGGTGTCAAATCTAAGATCAAGAGCTTTCTGCTCTTTGTCGATCCACCTTAGCTGTTCGTAGAATTTTTCCTCCGAAATAACAATATCCTTGTGCGGGATATCATCAAAGCCGAGAATGTCGGTAAGGCTCTCGCTGACATAGACGGTATGATCGTTCAAATGGAGCATAAAGATACCGATACTGCTGTCGGTGAGGGTGATTATCTTCGAGATTCGCGAAGCGTACTCGTTCGCATTGACCTGAAGTCGGATTATGGAGAGCGCAAGCTTGTCTATCTCGGAAATTCCCGTCTGACCGAACGTGAGAACGGAATCCATATCGTCCTGCACATTGTCAAGGGCCGTTATCATCTTCGTAACAGGGTCGCTTATCCTTTTGCCCGTGTAAACGGAGAAGATTATACAGCAGACGATCGTTATAATAACGGAAATGATAAAGACTTTCATAAGGAAGTCGTGAATGCTCATAACGCTCGAAGTGCGTGCCGCCGAAACGAGCGCCCAGTGCTGATTTATATACGGCGAACCCGAGTTGTAGAGCGTCATTCTGTGTATTGAGCCGAGCGAATAGCTCTTCCCGTCAATATTGAAGCGGTAAACGCTGTTATCCGATTCGGCGTTTTCGTCAAAGACGGTTTGCGAAGTGACAAGTCGGTTGTAAATCGCACCCGAATGGATTATCGGCTCATAAATGCCATTGCCCTCGATATCCTTTCCTATCATATAGCAGGCGGAGGTGCTGAAAAAGTCGTTTGCAGGCATATTCGCAAGGAGACTTTTCTCCATAAGTCCAATGCCGACAACGCCGTAGACCTCGCCGTCCGAAGTGACGAGCGGAAGCGTATATTTAAGGCTCTTGCTTGCCGAAAGCGATATCTTCGACAGACCGCTCCAGTAACCGAGGTTATATATCGGCTGTCGTGAATTTGCCGGATAGGTTTCCATCGGCACTGTATAGAAGCTGTGATCATTGTCCGAATTCATCACCAGATGCGGCGACCATTCGGAATCGAGCGGCGTTCCGAGCGAATACGCAAGCTCGTAACTTCCCATTTCAAGGTATATATCCTTGTAGTCGTTGGTGCTGTTCGTGTAAACATCGGTATCACGGAGATAAATGCCTGCACGGACTTCTCCGTTGTCACTGCTGTAAAGCTCGCCGGTATCGAGGATAATGAACGCGTCATTCACCATATCGCGCCTTATGAGCGAGATAAGCGTTTCAGCCGAACGCGCCGATATTTCCTTATTGACTTTTTTATCTGTTTTAAGAGCATCGAGCGAAAGGCCGCTCTCATCGAGATAGCTTTCCGTAATTTCATTTATCTTCAGCGCCGCTTCGTAAACGAGCGGAGTCTTCTGCGTGAGCGTGTATTCCACATAGCTCGCGCGGTTCTCGGTCTTTTCCGTGAGCAGATTATAGCAGTATTTTCTTATATAGCTAAGCTCTCCGCTCGCGAGCATTATTATCCCGAATATCGTTACCTCAAGCAGTCCGAGCAGTATCATCGACAGCATTATCTTCGAGATCAGCGGACGCTCTTTCACACGTTTACCCCGTGATAAGGCTTTATTTTTATTCATACATATCAATTCCCTGTGATCGCATTAAGACCGTTTTCAAAGTCTGCATACCATTTTTCAAATGCTTCATCGCTTGTATATTCCGCAGTGACATCGGCATAAGCTTCACCTGCGTTTATTCTGTTCCAAGCCTCTTCGTAGGCGCTTTCGGCGGTATCGATGACTGCATTTTCGATATACGCACGGACATCTGCCGAATCCTCATACGGAGGTGCTGTATAGAGCGAATAGCTGTTTATCTCACCGATAGCAGTCTCAAATGTATCTTTCATATTTTCGCTTATATCGCTGTTGTAGGAAAGTATCTTGTCAATATCGTTCGCACTCTTTTTAACGGGCAGATAACCCGAATTTACGGCAAATTCGATATTTCTCTGCTCATCGGTGAACCATTTGAGGAATACCGAGCAGGCATATTCGGTCTTTTCGTCCGACTTTGCAACAGCCATTCCTGCGCCCTGCTGAACGATGCATGGGTCACTGCCCTCGAAGTTCGGCACGTTAAGAACGGCAATATCGATAGGATATGTAGTATCATCATTGACAGTCACTTCATCGGGGCAATAGGAAGCCGCCGAATTCGAGCATACCATTGCGATTATTGCGCCCGTTTTCATATCGTCACTGCGGAAACGGCTCTTTGCGGCATAATATCCCTTTACATAAGGAACATAGTAGTTGTCCCAAAGTCTGCGGAGGGTGTTCTTGTCGGCTTCGACAGTGACTTTTCCGTCATCGCCGACCTTGGCGAACTCGTGACCGAGCTGCTTTGCTCCTATCACCATATAATTAGCGATAGAATCACGTCCGAAGAAAGCTTTGCCGTCATTCGGAACATCGGGTGTGAGCGCATCTGTATAGTTATAGTATTTTTCTGCGACCTTTGCAACGCCCTCCCAAGTCGAGAGATCATCGTAGGAAACATTCTCCGCATCGGCAAATTTCTGCCAGTCGGTAACGTTTATCATCATTATTTCCGTACTTTTTGCAACGGGGAAAATTTTCAGAACGTCTTTTTGGGAAATTCTTCCCTCGTCTATGTAAGCATCGACATATTCGCTCTGTTCTTCATCGGTGAAATACGGAGAAAGGTCGGCAAGCTGACCCTTTTCGTCAACGATATATGCTGTTTCGGCATAAGTTCCGAAGATATTCGGGAGCTTTTCCGCACCTGCATCGCCGTTCACCGAGGCTACAATGCTGTCGGAAAGCTCTCTTATGGAATTTTTGGAAAGTGCTTCAACTGCGATTCCCTTTTCAGCGCCGACAGTGTTGTTGAATTCCAGCACCATTTCGTCAAGCTGCGTCTGCTGAATTCCCGTATAGTAGTGCCATATCGTTATCCCGACAGGTGAATCCTTGTCGAGAAGCTTGTCATAGTTCTTTGCGCCGTCCGATGCGCAGCCTGTGAGAAGTGCGGCAAGAACGACTGCCGCTGCGGCTTTTTTGCTGAGATCTTTCATAATATTTCCCCTTTTTTTAATAGAAACTCCGCATAAGTTTGTATTATGCGGAGGTAGTATTAGTTCTGTTGTTCCTGCTGACCCGAGAGAGCATACAATGCTTCAAGCTTTTCTCTGCTCTTGGAAAGGCAGTCAGGAATGACAGATGAAAATGCGCCGCATTCGCCGTCCATTATCATATTGTATGCTTTCGTCACGTCATAGCTGCCGTCGCAGCCTTTTTCAAGCTGCACACCCTTTGCTATGAGAACTTAACCGGCTTCGCTGCCCTTTTCGGCAAGAAGCTCTTTCAGTTCGTCCTCGAATAAAACGTCCAGCATTTCGGATACACTCCCCTGTTAAGTCATGGCTCGCTTATTTAGCAGTTTTCGCTTTCAAACCTGCTCAAAGCGGCAATAGTTATGCCATACTGTTCCTTTACCTTTTCAAAGAGCTCCTCCGAACCCTCGGTGCTTCTTCCTCTGAGCTTTTCGGTAAGCTCAGCCGAAGCGGTGTAAAGAGCGCTGAAGCCGAGATTTGCACACGTTCCTTTGAGAGTATGAGCCGCACGGAAAGCTTCCTCTCCGTTCTTTTCGGCAAGCCCTTTGCACAAATTCTCATAAGAAGAATCCTTGAGGAACTTAACGGCAAATTTCTTCACCATTGCCTCACTTCCGAATCTTCTTGCCACCTCTTCAAAATCAGCGTTCATCTCTGCATAGCATTCCCTGATATCCATTAATTTTCTCCTTTAAATTAAGTCAGAGTCCGAGTCCGACGGGCTGCGGTTCCCCTGCTTTGTCGGAAAGCAGCTCTCTCTTTACATCTTCCTGAATATCAACAAGACATTCGATGAGTATCGGATTGAACACTCCGCACTGACCTGCCTGTATCATTTCCATAGTTTTTTCGTGAGAAAAAGCTTTCTTATAAACGCGCTCGCTTGTGAGAGCATCATAAACATCTGCGAGTGAAACTATCTGAGCCGAAATGGGTATCTCGTCTCCTTTAAGTCCGTCGGGATAGCCTCTTCCGTCATATCTTTCGTGGTGCCACCTGCAAATCTGGCTTGCGATCTTTATCAGCGGTTCGTTCATGTTTGCAGCCGTGCTTGTGAGGATAGATTCACCGATGACCGAGTGCTTCTTCATTATCTCGAATTCTTCGGGAGTGAGCTTGCCCGGCTTGTTGAGTATCTTTTCCTCAATACCGATCTTGCCGATATCGTGGAGTGCCGAAGCAGTCGGGATAAGCTCCTGCATCTGCGGATCGATCTTATACCTGTCCGTCTTGCGGAGAAGCTGCTTCATAAGCATCTCGGTGAGCTTTTCGATATGAAGAACGTGGCTTCCGCTCTCGCCGTTTCTGAATTCAACGATCTGGCTGAGGATACGGATCATCATTCGGTTGTTCTTTTCCTTTTCGTTTACCTGCTCGGTAACGAGTTTTGTAAGGTTTTTCTGCTTTGAGTAAAGCTTTATCGTGTTCGCAACACGCTGACAGACAACCCTTGCGTCGAAAGGACGGCTTATATAATCGGTAACACCGAGCTCATACGCTTTTCTGACAGTCGCTTCGGAATTTTCGCTCGAGATCATAATTACGGGGATATCCTCTATCCTGTGCGTAGAGGTCATATAATCAAGCACGTCAAATCCGTTCGCAATCGGCATAACGATATCGAGAAGTATGAGCGAAATGCCTGTTCCGCGCTGTTTGAGTGCAGCCATACACTCCTCGCCGTTCTCGGCTTCGGTTATTTTATATTCACTTCCGAGCATTTCGGCAAGCAGCTCGCGGTTCATCTCCGAATCGTCAACGATAAGCACTTCCGGCTTGCCCTCGAGAAGAGAGGATTCGTTTGATTTATCGGTAAGAACGATATCCTTGCGGTTCTTTGCACGTAAAATAAGGTTTTCCGCTGCAAGTACGGAATTTCCGAGCGCTTCGCCGTCCGAGATAAGTCCGCCGATGCTCGCTGTGATATGTATCCACGAATAGTTCGGTACATTTGCGGTCTTAACGCGCTCTCTTATATTTTCGAGTATTCCCGTGAAAGCTTCATCGTTCGCATCGGGAATAATGAGCAGAAATTCATCGCCGCCGTAACGGATAAGGGTATCATCGGGCGAAATGCAGTCCTCTATCGTTTCTGCGACCGCCGCAAGCACAAGATCGCCCGTATCGTGACCATAGGTGCTGTTATAAAGGTCAAAGCCGTCAAGGTCAATGACCGCAACGCCTGCCGACATACGGTTGGATTTGAGCTGTTCCTCATAATAGCGTCTGTTATAGACATTCGTGAGGATATCTTTATACATATTTTCGTGATATGATGCCAGTTTTCCTGCAAAACCGCTGTGGTTTTCGCCGTCAAGCACAAGGCTGTCGCTCAGGTCGATGGACTTTACCATACCGATTATATATGGTTTGCCGTCCGCGGTGATATATCTTGCGGTGATCTGGTATATCTCCGTATCGGAAAAAACAATCTTTGAAAGCACAGCTTTGCCTGCGAGCGCAGCACGGCATACCTCGATAACAGTATCTATGAGCTTGTCCGTGAATCTATGGTCTGTCTGCATTTCTCTTCTTATCTGTGCGGATTCACCGCTGTTTACAGATCCCTCGTCCAGCATAAATACCGATGTAAAGACCTGCTTGTACTGCTCGACCTCTGCAAGTGCTTGTTTCATTGTCAATTGAAAATCAGAACACATCGTCGATCATTTCTCCTTTTTCTGTAAATACGAATGTTTCTTTGCAGGAGCCGATAATTGCAAAAAACCGGGTATTTCTGCAATGCGCAAAAACAGCAAATTTTGGAAATAAAAGTAACAACTTTACTCCTTTATTATACTGCAATATGCAGTTTTTTATGTAAATGTACAGTAGTCTATGTATGAATTTTTTATAAATGGACGATATGGTTTAAGTTTCGACAAATCTTTTCTTCTGTCTATAGAACGATCAGAATCAGAATAAAAAAACCTGTTTTCATAGAATCAAAAATCTTTGAAAACAGTTTTTTTATAAATCACCTTGCGGCACAGGATGGGCAGCCCGTACCCCACGGGATCTGGTGTTTTGCCGCAAATTAACGAAACAAAGATAATTCCGAATTCATAATTTGTATTAAAGGTCACCTCTAAAAACCACCGGCTAAAGCCTTAGCACCTCATCTGCT